>Ga0326727_10018277_pt1 | contig 14339 bp, 12 predicted proteins | sample MB2enrmetagenome_FD_207643 | JGI IMG/M metagenome (GOLD analysis project Ga0326727, IMG submission 207643) | Lab enriched peat soil microbial communities from McLean, Ithaca, NY, United States - MB29MY | ecosystem: Environmental > Terrestrial > Soil > Wetlands > Peat | place: USA: New York...
CGTTCCGGCCCTTGGGCCCCAGCGTCGCCTTGACGGCGTCCGCGAGGATGTTCACGCCGCGCAGGATCGCTTGACGGGAATCCTCACCGTGCAGAATTTGCTTTGCCATTCCTATTCTCCTAGTTCGTAATTCTCAGTTCTTGGTTCGTAGTTGAGGGCTTGCGGCTGATCGGTCCACAGTTGCCATGCAGCCACGTCCAAACTGTGAGCTGCGAACTGTGAACTGGCGCTTCGGCGCCTACTTCTTGACGATGCCGAGGACCTCTTCCTCGCGCATGATCAGAAACTCTTCGCCGTCGATCTTGATCTCGGTACCGGAGTACTTCCCGAACAGGATCTTGTCCCCGGCCTTCACGTCCAGCGGGAAGACCTTGCCTTCGTCGTTCGACTTGCCCTTGCCCACGGAGATCACTTTGCCCTCCTGGGGCTTTTCCTTGGCGCTGTCGGGAATGATGATTCCTCCTCGAACGGTTTCGCCCTCTTCCAGACGGCGGACGAGAATGCGGTCATGGAGCGGGGTAAATGTGGTCGCTACTGATGTTGTTGCCATTGCTTCGCTTCTCCTTCACGCGCAGGCCGGGTTGAGCCCGGACAGCGGGATTTGAGTGAGTTTCAAAAACTGAACCTGGGAACTTGCCTAATGCAGCCCCAAATTGGGCGGAATGCCCGGCCAAGCACTTCAGCCGGCAAGATGCTAGCACTCCCGCCTTCCAATTGCTAACGATATAGAACCGGGCTAGGCTTGTCAAGAGGTCATCGATTAAAATATGAGTGTATCTCGCTAATAAAGTATGCCTGCGCGTAAGCAAGCCTTGCCGACGCGTCCACCGCTCTCTCTCTGTTCCATCCGCCGTCAAACCGTTTACAATGAAACCCATGTTTCACCGTAATCTTCTTCGCCTCAGCGTCTTTGTGGCTGGCTTTGCTCTGGCCGCCGGCTCTCTCCATGTCGGTGCCCAGCAGGATAGCTCCCAACGCGGCCGCAAGTACAAGGTTCCGCCGGCTTCGGCGCGCATCGAGGTTACCGTGCTGCGCGACATCAACGGCAAGCCCATCGAGAATGCCGCTGTTGTCTTTCATCCCATGGAGGGCGAGAGAGACAAGGGCGCTATGGAGCTGAAGACCAACGAGGACGGCAAAGCTGTCATCGACGTAATTCCCATCGGCGACACGGTGCGCTTGCAGATCATTGCCCGCGGCTTCCAGACCTATGGACAGGATTACAAGATCGACAAGTCGGCGATGACCATGGAGATCCGGATGAAGCGGCCGGGCGAGCAGTATTCCATTTACAAGGAAAAGGACGAGACAGCGGATTCCGGCAAGAGTTCAGGCGCGGACAAGCCTGCAAACTCATCAAAGGATGCGGCGCCCCCAGCCGGTAGCAAGCCCTCCGGCTCCCAAAGCCAGCCGAACAACCAGCCGACTCCGGGTCAGTCCCAGCCTCAGCCGAACTAGAGCCTGAAACTGTGACCTGATGACGCAATTAGCTTAACGATGCCAACCCAACCCCTCAGTGGTAAATCGGCACTGGTCACCGGTGGCGCTCGGCGCATCGGACGCGAAATTGCCCTGGCCCTCGCCAGGGCCGGTGCCGATGTGGCCATCACCTACCGAACCTCCCATGCCGAGGCAGTAGAGACAGCTCACGAGATTGAAGCTCTGGGATGCCGCGCACTGGCGGTGGAATGCGATGTGCGTTCTGAAGCTTCGGTACGCCAGGCGGTAGCCGCCGCCATCACCCGGCTCGGAAGACTCGATCTGCTCGTCAACAACGCTGCCGTCTTTGATTCTGCCGCCCTTGATGGCATCAGCCTGGAGCAATGGGACACTGTCTTTGAGACCAACGCGCGAGGCCCGTTTCTGGTAGCGCGAGAGGCGCTCGAGCATCTGCGCGCCGTTCAAGGCAGGATCGTCAACATCGGCTCGCTGGGCGGAATCCACGCCTGGGCCGGCCACGCTCACTATTGCGCCTCAAAGGCGGCCCTGCATATACTCACCCAGGCCATGGCCAAGGCATTTGCACCCCAGGTCAGCGTCAACTGCGTAGCGCCGGGCTGGATTGAACTGGATGAAGACATCTCAGACGACGCCCGTCGCTTTGCCGCCCGCACCCCCATGCGGAGGAACGGAACAGCAAACGATGTGGCTCAGGCTGTACTTTTCTTCGCCACCGGACCCAGCTTTATTACCGGTCAGGTGCTGGCCGTCGACGGAGGGTTAGGCCTCTCATAGGGCGGCGTTTGCAATCCCTGGGGATTACCTATCGCGCAAAAAGCCGATCCCAGAATCTTCTTGCGCCCGTTTTGCGGGCCGCTTTTCCGTCGGCCCCTGGACCTTCCGCATAGCGCTTCGCATTGAACTTCAACGGCACCCGCTCCAGCAGACCCATCGGTTCGGGCTGCGGCGGCCACTTGGCTCCCTCGACTGCTGCCTGGGGATTGGTCAAGCACAGCCGCCGCGCCGTCTCTTCCCCGGCCTGCCCGGCCACATAGTCATAGGCCTCTTTCAAATGCGGCGGCCGCCACGTCATGCGATGCGCGTCGGTAGCCAGAAAGTGAATCCAGTTGCGTTTCAGCAGTTCATTTGACAGCGCCTCAGCCATCTTGCCGCAGCGTCCATAAAGGGCGTTGGCGGTCACCTGGACCAAACATCCCATCCGCATCCAACCGGCCAGCAACTCGGGATTATGCAGTACTGCCGGATACCGCTCCGGGTGAGTCACGACCAGCATGTAGCCCGCCGCCTGCAACCTGAACATGGCATCGGACATCTGCGCGGGAATCGCGGTGTTGGGAAACTCGATCAGCAGATACCCTTTACGGTTGATCGAGTATCGCCAGGGGTCGCTCAGCGCAGCCAGAATATTGTCCGCGGACAGGTGGAAGTCGCATCCCAGGCTCAGTTCGATCACGCCGCTCAAAAGCCCGCGCAATTCGCCAAAACGCCTCTCGATCACCGCGGCTCGATAGGGATAGTCGTCACTTGCGTGAGGAGTGCAGACAATGTGAGTGATCCCGTCCCTGGCGGCCTCATGCGCCATGGCCAGCGAGGTGTCCAGGTCCGGCGACCCGTCGTCCACCCCGTAGATCAGGTGCTGATGAATGTCGATCATCTTTTCTTGTCCCCAGGCTCCCAAAAGAGGGGTTTCAACGCACCGCCAGGGCCTCAACCATGGACGCAAAGATCTTCCAGCCGTCCGCGGACCCCAGCAACTTCTCGCTCGACCGGTCAGGATGAGGCATCATGCCTAAAACGTTTCTTCCCGGGTTGAGGATGCCGGCAATATTGCTCAGGGAACCGTTGGGATTGGCTTCCGCGGTCGTCTCACCTTGAGGAGTGGCGTATCGGAAAGCGATTCGGTCCTCGGCCTCCAGGCGATGCAACTCATCCTGCGCGCAGAAGTAATTCCCTTCCATGTGCCCGATCGGCATCTCCAGCACTTCGCCCTTGGCCAACTGGTTGGTGAACGGGCTGTCCGCCGTTTCCACGCGCAGATGAACCTGCTTGCAGATGTACTTGAGCCCGGCATTGCGCATCAGCGCCCCAGACAGCAGGCCGGCCTCGGTCAGAATCTGAAACCCGTTGCAAATGCCCAGCACCAGTCCGCCGCCCTCGGCAAAACGCTTTACCGATTGCATCACCGGTGAAAATCGCGCGATTGCGCCGGTGCGCAGGTAATCGCCATAGGCAAATCCGCCGGGAACCAGAACCGCATCCACCCCGGCCAGATCCTCAGAATCGTGCCAGAGAAAAGTCACCGGCTGGCGGGCGACTTCGGCAATCACGTGGTACGTATCGTGGTCGCAGTTGGAACCGGGAAAGACCAGAACCCCGAATTTCATGCATCTAGGTTAACAGTTTCCAGACGTCGGCCACGTCGGCTTTTCCACTCCCAGGTAACCGACCTGCACCATCCGGCCGCTTCACATCAGCCCCACTCGTCTCTCCAGGGCCAAGTAGCGGGGGTCGGAACGGATTTCATCGAAGAACGGGTCGTATTTCAGGTAGAGAATCTGCCCTTCGTGCGCGTCCGCGGACTTTGTGAGTTGAGCGATCGTGTTGTCTTTGTCATGGAGCAGCGCATAGGTTATGGCCAATTGGTAGGCTGGGGCGTGGAGCGCTGACATATTCCTGATCCGAAGCAGCGCCTCGGCCTTATCGTTTCCGCAAGCCGCCGCAAAGCTCAGGGTGGCCTCGGTTGCCGGCACGGTGGGGTAAGTCTTCTCCAGGTAATCCGCCTCGGCGCGAGCCGCGCGGCAATCGTGCTGTTGGACGTCCATCACGACGGCCAGCGCATGCGCGCCAAGAAAGTCGGGGTGAATTCTCAGCATCTGTTCAATAGCCATTCTTTCGCCGCTTACGTTGCGCTCGAAATTGTAGGCAAAGAAATCGTCAAACGGTGGCAGCACTGAAAGCGGGTCCTGTTCGGCGGCCAGGCGGATCTGTTCATGCGCCTCAGCAAACCGGCCTCGCGAGGCCAGCGCGGCGCCATAACGCCCGCGCGTCTCTGAGCTGGCGCCCAAATCCAGTGCGCGCTTGAACTCCGTCTCCGCCTCGGTCCAATCCCAGTCCCAAATATCTTCAACGTGGGCAAGCAATCCGTACGCCTCACCTAACGCCGGGTCCAACTCAATGGCCTTCTCGGCAGCCAGGCGCACGCGCGGAATGCTCTCCTCCATGGTCTGCGCGGTCATCGACGTGGCGCCGAACTCCGCATCGCCGATTCCCAGGTAGGCGCGAGCGAAGGACGGATCTTTGGCGACCGCCGCGTTGAACAATTCGATCGCCTTCTTCAGGGATTCCGGGGTGCGCAAATTGAGCTGATATTCGCCCTGCATATACAGGTCGTGCGCTTCCGGATTCGTAGTCTCGGCGCGGATCGCCGGAGGTGTGCCACCCCGAATCTGGCGAATCGCGGTGGTAATGGAATTGGCCACTTCATCCTGCACAGTGAGCAGGTCGTTGGACTGCGACTCGTAGGAATGCGACCACAAATGATAGCCGTCGGCGGTGCGATTCAGTTGCGCGGTGATGCGGATGTGATCGCCCTGCCTGGTGAAGCTGCCTTCCAGCACCGCATCCACGCTCAGTTGCTGGCCAATCTTGCGTACGTCTTCGGCCTTGTCCTTGAAGGCGAAGGCCGAAGTCCGCGCCACCACGCGCAGGTCGCGCCATTGTGCAAGGTCATTGGTCAGCTCTTCCGTCATTCCATCGGCGATGTACTCGTCCTGGTGGTCGGCTGAGTAATTCGCGAAGGGCAGCACGACAATCGCATTGATGGGTCGTTTGAGCGCAGCCTCGTACACATGATGCCTCCAAAGCATCAATCCGCCCACCGTGATTGCAACCAGCGCTGACACGAAAAGAACGGCTCCAAAGCGTGACACCCGTCTTGCCGGCTGCGCCTTGGGCTCCGCCGGCCGCGGCGCGCCCTCGGGTTTGGCAAAAGCGATTGTGTCGCGAAACTCAAAGCTCGCGGCATAGCTGCGCGGAGGAAAATCGATGACGATCGGGTCTCGCCCTCCCTCATCCGCGTAGTACTCCTTCAACCGCTGGCGTAGCCGGCTGAACTCCGTACGCACCACCGATTCAATGCGCGGATCGAATGAGGTGGGCCGGCGAAAGACATCCAGCCCGATGGCATATTCATTGATTTGGTCGGCATCCCCGGCCAGGGTGTGCTGAACAAGGTACTGCAGCAGTTGCCCGCGCCGGCTGGCCGCCGGGAACTGTGGCGTGGCCAGCAGCCGCGCCAGATAGGCGCGTATCTCTGGTGAGCGCGAATTGGGAGCCTGTTGGGGAACGTGGCTTTCGATGGTGCCCGGCATCTTAAGCCTCTACCGCGGATGTGGAATGATCGTAACATGCGCGGAAGAGTGCCTGGTAGGCCAAATCGAGCGGGCATGGGAGAGCTTGAGAACTCGTCTGCCGCGGTGAGGAAACGACTCAGGACCAAAGTGAGAGGGCTTTCGTGGGCAACAGCGGTTCCACAATTGCCGCACCCCGAAACCGCTGCAGCCAGCTGGCTGTTTCCCCAGCGGGATCCCCGGCGGTGCTTGCTCGCTGGGGAAGGACTGAAAGCCGCCTTGCCGGGCGTCGGAGAAAACACTGGAATTGTGGAATCGCTCAACGAAAACCCTCTCACTTTGGCCCTGGGTCGTGTGCTCATGGATCAGTTTTTCTGGTGAAAGGCAAAGTAGAAGCCAAATCCGGCCGCAGCGGCGCCGGGAGCCATAAACATCGTGCCCAGGATAGCCTTCCCCTTGGTATCGTTTGTGGGATAGGCGTAAAGATAGGCCCCCATTCCCATGGCCAAGGCGCCAACTACTCCCAGCACCAACATCCCAGGTCTCTGAATTTTGTGGTCGTTGGTGGGTTTGGGAGCCGACTGAAGTGACTGGCCGTCCTGAGCGGCCTCGCTGATCATCGGGTCGAACGCGGGCGGCTTGTTCAAGCTGGCCGACTCGGTTGGCTCAGGCGCCTGAGGGAGCGCACTCAGGTTGGGCGTGTTGCTGATAGTTGAGGTGAGAGGAAGTTGTGCGCTTGCCTTGGGGCTTGTTTCCACCGTCCTGGCTGTGCTTGAGGCGGCACTGGCATCTGGCTGAGCAGAAGGTTCTGATGGTACGGTAGGTCCGGTATGCGCAAAGGACTGCGTCGCCAGCAGGCCTGCGAGCATTCCCACGAGAGCGCCGCGGCCAATTCCGCGAATCTGCGCCCGAACTGCGTGCAGTGTATTCATTATTTCCTCCGGGGAACTGAATTCGACGGCAACCCCATCCCGCAGGAAACTTTCTCCGGGGGTCGATCGGACAGGTCTGACCGTCGTTGGACCCAAGAATTACGGATGATCGGCTCGCGGCGGTAGTCTCAACATGCCACTGTAACGTTACAGGTGGTCCTTGTCCCTTTAATACGAGGCACTTCCGTTGAAGAGCAAAACGACGCGGAAGCGCGGCTCAGGTGTTAAGAGCGAAGCTTCGCAGATGCGCGAAGCCCTCGGCCAGGCATCATTCACAGAATTCGGGTGGGGTGGGAAATGGCGGGCGGTAGCGCCAACGCCATCGAGCGCTTCGGCGGTCTATCAGGTGGTTGCAAACGCAGCATCTGAATCCAACTGCTCTTGCGCTGCTCGTTCTTTAACCGCCCATCCGGCAATCAGCAGGCTGGGCGCTGCCGCGGGCTGGGTGTCGCCAAGCGCACCCAACGTGGTATGCACTACCTGCTGGTCCGGTTGCGCGGCCCGCGATACCACGGCGCAGGGCAGATTCGGCGGCAGGCCCTCCTGGAGCCACTCCTCAGCCAGCAGATGAAGGTCGCGTCCGGGCATGTAAACCACGCGGGTTGCGTCCTCAAGAGCAGGCAGCGGCGCGCGGTTGTGCGACTGCGCGTGATGACCGCTTGAGAAGATGACGTTCGACGCGCAGTCGCGGTCGGTGAGAGAGCGGCCGATGGCGGCGGCCGCGGCAAAGGCCGCCGAGACCCCGGGAACGACCTCCGAAGCAACGCCTGCATCAGTGAGGGCGGCAAGCTCTTCGGCAGCCCGGCCAAACAGCAGCGGATCGCCGCTCTTGAGGCGAACCACGCTGCGATTTTCGCGGGCATGTTCGATCATCATGGCGTTGATCTCGTCCTGGGCAATCGTCTTTGTGCCGCAGCGCTTGCCCACGTTCACAATCTCCGCCGAAACCGGCCCCAGATCGAGAATCGCCTGCGGCACAAGGTCGTCGTGAAGTATCACATCGGCGGTCTGGATCAGGCGCGCGGCCTTCACGGTGAGCAAATCAGGATCTCCAGGTCCCGCTCCAACCAGCGAAACCCGCCCCTTCTCAGCCGGCGAGTCTTCCCTGCCCTGATTCGTCCGCTGCGCAAACGCCAATTGGCGTGACGGGCAGGAACGCGATTCGCACACCTGCCGTTGCGCCAGTTGGTGCAGCAGCGATTTGCGAGCCTCACCGGGAGGATGAGTGGCCAGAACTTCGCGGCGCAGTTGTCCCAGGCTTGCCAACCATGGGCCCAGATCCTCCGGCAGTTGCTCATCGATCTCGCGGCGCAGGCGCTGGGCGACAGCGGGACTCTCTCCGGCCGTGGAGATGGCGATCTGCAGGTCGCCGCGGCTGACCACGGAACCGAAGAAGAAGTCGCAGTTGGGAATATCGTCCACGCTGTTGCAAAGGATGTTGCGCTCCAAAGCTCCCCTGTAAACCTCGGCGTTGACCTCGGAAACATCCGTGGCAGTAACGACCAGAAAGTTGCCATCAAGATCGGACTGTTCAAACGGACGTTGAATCCATTCGAGCTTGCCCTCCAGAGCCAACTGCCGCACCTCAGGCCGTGCTTCGGGGGCAACAACACGCAGCCGCAGCCCGGTCTTGAGCAGCGATCCGATCTTATCCAGCGCAACATTTCCCGCGCCCACCAGCAGGCAGCGGCGGCCTTCGAGTTTCAGGAAGATGGGCAAAAGACTCATGATTCCATCCTCAGTCCGCCACCGCGTGAGGCACGCGGCCGGCCGGGAGATCGCGTTCCACCGCAGCCAGAGCCTCCCCTGCGAGTTGAGCGCGGAGTTCGTCGTTGGAGTGGCGGCCGAACCACGTGCGCAGGTTTTCTTCGGGCTGGCGGCCGGCCAGGTAGTGGCGCAACAGGCGCTCGATGGCCTCAGGAACCAGCACTGACGGAGTGCGATAACCCACTGGCCGGGCCACTCCCGCGTTCTGGCCCACCGCACCGCCAAGGCAGAAGTAGTACGCGTCCGTCAGTTTGCCTTCATATTTGATCTTCTTGCCCTCCAACCCGATATCGGCAATCCAGTGCTGGCCGCAGCCGTTGGGGCAACCGGTCACGTGCAGCTTGAGCTGCTGGTCAAACTGCGGCAAGCGCTCTTCAAGCTCATCCACAAGCCAGCGCGTAAAGCCCTTGGTCTCGGTGATGGCCAGCTTGCAGAATTCGGTGCCGGTGCAGGCGATCGCCCCGCGCCAGAAGGTTGAACCCTCCACATGAAGACCGATCTGTTCCAGCTCGCGCGCCAGTTCTCCGGTCTTGCCGTAGGGAACGTCGATGAAGACGAGGTTCTGCGAGACGGTAGCGCGCAGGGCGCCGCTTCCGAAGCGCTCGGCCAGCTCCGCCGCGGCTTCTAACTGCTCGCCGGTCATGCGGCCGCGAAGCACTGAAGCTCCCACGTAGGCCATCCCCGGCTCGCGCTGCGGGTGGATGCCGGAGTGATCGCGGAGAATGTCGTCAGGCACCTGCTCGGGCACGCCGGGAAGAAGCTTGAAGTCGAGCCGGGACTGGAGTTCAGCGAGAAAGCTCTCCGCAGTCCAGCCCTCTTTCATAAACAGATATTTGAGCCGGGCGCGCTCGCGGCTTTCGCGCAAACCCTGCTGGTCGCGGAAGATTTCAGTCACGGCGCGCACCGCGGGAACAGCCTGGTGCGGAAGCAGGAATGTATCGAGGCGAACAGCCAGATGCGGCTCGTTCGAGAGGCCTCCGCCCACCCGCAGGGAGTAGCCCACCTCGCCGTTGTGCTCCACCGCCGTCAGGCCAATATCGTTGATCTCCGGATAGCTGCACCACGAGGGGCAGCCGGTGACGGAGATCTTGAACTTGCGCGGCATGTTATAGAACTCCGGATTCGCCGTAAGCAGATGGGCGATTTCCAGAGCGATGGGCGAAGCATCAATGAGCTCATCGGCGGCAACTCCGGCCAGCGGGCAGCCGGTCACGTTGCGCACCACGTCTCCGCAGGCGCCTTTGGGCGACAGGCCGATGGCATCCAGAGCGTCCACTACCTCAGGAAGAGATTCGATGCTGAGCCAGTGAAGTTGAATGTTTTGTCGCACCGTGATATCGGCCAGGTTGCGGGCGTACTTGCGCGTGATGCCGCCGATGGTGCGAAGCTGGCTGGCGGAGACGATGCCGTTAGGAATGCCGATGCGCATCATGAACCAATCGGAGGCCAGGCCCTCGCCGCCCTTGCCGCCGACGGCGCCCACTCCGTCGCCCTGCGTGTAGATGCCCCACCACTTGAAATACGTAGAAGCCCACTCGGGGACAACGCTGGTGCGGCCGGCGCGAGCGAATTCGCGCACCTCGTTAAAGGCCTCCCAGGGGTTCTTTTCGCGCTTGAGGCGCTCGGCACGCTGGGCTTTCGTCTCTTTCACTTCAGCAGTTTGGGTCATGACTTCCTTTTTGGGGAGCTTTTTTGAGCAATAGAAAACCCGCGACAGCTTGGCTGTATCGCGGGCGACGGGGAAACTTGGATTTCGATCGGACTTTCAGACCCAGGTCACCTGTGCGCGCGAAGCAGCGTACAGAAGCGACAACAGGTCATAACGTCCATGTAGAAATAGTAGCTGCGAACGGAAAGAAAAGCAAATACTGATTTTGGAAGGTCTGCCCCAGGGTGCTTTGGAATCATTCTCCTCTACAGCTGCCCGTTAGGCAGCCTGGCCTTCGGAACCAGCCCACAGTTCGGCCAGAATCCGCTCCACGGCCACGGCGGCAGACTTCTCCGCCTCCGCCGAAAGGCTCATTCGAATCGGCTGTTTGGGATCGATCGTGATGGCGTAAAGAACGATATCGTGTTGTCCGCCCTGGATGTAGAACATGTCCAGCAGATCTTTCATGCCGACGTCGTGGGCGGTAAGCGTGGGTGGGTAGTCGCGTGAAAAGCGCGGCGTAGTCCGGGTGACGGTACCAATCGGATTGCCGTCGGACGCCGCGTCGATGAGGATGATAAGGTCGGCGGCCTCCAGCGGCTCCAGCAGCGTGAAGCCGCCGGTGCCGCCGTCGAGACACTCCACGCCGGCCGGCAGCGTGTGTTTCTCCACAGCCCTTACCACGTAAACGCCGATGCCTTCATCGCCCATAAGGACGTTGCCCAGGCCAAGCACCAGCGTCTTTACCGGTTCATTTGCCACTCTTCTCCCGGTCAAACTTCCATCCGCCTATGATCGAGGATACCGTGCCCCGGCCCTCGATGTAGTCGTGATAGAAGGCAAGATAAATATGAATGATGATAAATGTAACAAAGAACCAGAGGAACATGTGGTGCCAGAAGCGCACGGCAAATTCCCCGCCCATCAGCGGCACAACCCAGGTAAACATCCGCGGCAGCCAGGAATTGCTCATGCTGGAATAGAGCGCGAAGCCGGTGATGGTCTGGAAGACAAAGGCCAGAAAGGTGAAGAAGTAGATCAGTCCGGCCAGCGCGTTGTGTCCGGTGGAGATAGGCCCGTGCATCTTGGTTTCAAGCACGTCGGCCTTGATAACTTCGACGATCTCCTGCTGTTGCGACCGCTTGAACGGGAAGAAGGCGCGCCAGCTTGAGTACTTGTTGCCGGTGAAGCCCCAGTAGAGCCGCGCCGAGAAGTTGAAGACGTAGACGAACGCGGCGAAGAAGTGCAGGAACCGCACCCATCCAAACCAGTATTGCTGATAAGCCTCGGCCGCATAGAAAGCGCGGAGCGGGGCCCCGATCAGGTAGCCGGTAATGCAGAGGACCACGAGGGCCACCGCGTTGATCCAGTGGTAGACGCGTACCGGCAGTTCCCATACATAGACCCGCCGGTACTCCACAGGATGACTGCCATTTGCCGAAAAGCCATTGCCTGCGACAGTGCTAGGAGCGCTCATAGTCATCACTCGAAGGAAACCTGGTGAAGGTGCTTGCCCTGCGGATCGTACAAATGGACGGCGCAGGCCAGACACGGGTCAAAGGAATGGATGGTGCGAATGATCTCCACCGGCTGCTCGAGGTTTGCCACCGGCGTGCCGATCAGCGAAGCCTCGAAGGACGAGTGCTGCTGCTTGGCATCGCGCGGCGAGCCGTTCCAGGTGGTCGGCACAACCAGTTGATAGTTGTCGATGGCGCCGTTCTTGATCTTGATCCAATGCGCCAACGCGCCACGAGGAGCCTCGGTAAGGCCAACGCCCTCGGCCTCCGCCGGCCAGCTCTTCGGATCCCACTTCTCGCCGTTGAAGGTGGAGACTTCGTTGATCTTGACCTGGGCCATCAAATCGCCGTAGAACTCCTTGAGCCAGATCATCGCCAGTGCCGCGTCCAGCCCGCGAGCCGCGGTGCGGCCCAGCGTGGAGAACAGTGCGGTAACGGGCACATTGAGTTTGCCCAGGGTGTCCTTTACGAGTTCCTGCACGTCGGTGCGGCCGGAGGCAAACGCCACCAGCAACCTCGCCAGCGGACCCACTTCCATCGGGTTTTCCTTCCAGCGCGGAGTCTTGAGGAACGAGTACTTTTGATAGCCCGCCAAGGTCTCGAAGGGCGGCTTGGGGCCGGTGTAGTTCAGCTTCGTCTCGCCCGCCCAGGGATGGATGCCGACGCCGTCTCCGCCCTCGTAGCTGTACCAGGAAGAGGCGATGTACTCCTTGATCTCCTGCGAGTCGGTGGCGTTGACCGGATGCACTGTGCTCAGGTCGCGATTGAGCACCACGCCGCGCGGATACTTGAATGACTCCGGCGAACCGTAGCCCTTGGTCGGGAACTCGCCGTAGCTAAGGTAGTTGGTTAAGCCGCCGCCCCACTGCGCCCAGTCCTTGTAGAACGACGCCACGGCAAGCAGATCGGGAATGTAAACCTGGTTGATGAACTCATCCGCCTGGCTGATCAGTCGCGCTACCAGGTTCAGCCGGTCAGAGTTGATGGCCGCAACCTCATTCATGTTGATGGAGCAGGGCACGCCTCCAACCAGGTAGTTCGGATGCGGATTCTTGCCGCCGAACACCGCGTGGATCTTGACGATCTCCTTCTGCCATTCCAGGGCATCCAGATAGTGCGCCACCGCGATCAGGTTCACCTCCGGCGGCAGCTTGTAGGCCGGGTGGCCCCAGTAGCCGTTGTTGAAGATGCCCAGCCCGCTGGCCGCAAAGGCCTTGATCTTGTCCTGCACTCCGGAAAAATAGGCGGTATTATTCTTGTCCCACTTTGAGAACGATTGCGCCAGCTCCGCTGCCTTCTTCGGATCGGCCTTTAGTGCGTTGACGATGTCCACCCAGTCCAACGCGTGCAGGTGATAGAAGTGGATCACGTGATCCTGCACGTACTGCGTGGTCATCATGATGTTACGGATCAGCTCCGCGGTCGGAGGAACAGCAATCCCCAACGCGCTTTCAACCGCCCGTACGCTGGTGAGCGCGTGCACCGTTGTGCAGACGCCGCACACCCGCTCGGTAATGGCCCAGGCATCGCGCGGATCGCGGCCGATGAGAATCTTCTCCAGACCGCGAACCATGGTGCCCGAGCTGAATGCGTCGGTAATGACGCCGTTTTCCACCACTGCCTCAACGCGCAGGTGGCCTTCAATGCGAGTTATCGGATCGACGACGACGCGTGTCATAGCTTCTCACGACTCCTTATGGTCTTCAGCGTGCACTTCTGCGATTACGCTCCGCTTGCGAATGTTGGTCACTACCGCGTGGGCCGCTACTCCGGCCAGCGTGGCAACTCCTACTACCGTGCCTACCGTATCGGCCGTGCTCTCGATGCCGAATCCGGGGAATGAGGGCAGATGCTGATAGAACGGGCCGTTATCCCAGAAGCCCGCCTCGCTGCAGCCAATGCATCCGTGGCCCGACTGGATGGGATAGCTGGTGCCTTCGTTCCACTTCACCACCGAACAGGCGTTGTAGGTCACCGGTCCCTTGCAGCCCATTTTGTAGAGGCAATATCCCTTGCGCGCGTTCTCGTCGTCCCACGACTCGACAAACAGCCCGGCATCGTATGCGGGCCGACGATAGCAGGTGTCGTGGACGCGCCGCCCGTAAAACTCCTTCGGCCGGCCCTGGCTGTCCAGCGCCGGAACCTGACCCAGCACCAGCAGGTGAGTCACCACGCCCATCATCACATCGGCGATGGGCGGGCAGCCGGGAACGTTGATCACAGGCTTGTCGATCAGCTTGTAAATCGGCGTGGCCCCGGTCGGATTCGGCTTGGCCGCCTGAACGCACCCGTTTGAGGCGCAACTGCCCCAGGCAACCACCGCCGCCGCATCCTTGGCCACGGTTTGCAGAATCGACTCCGCGGTCTTGCCGCCAATCATGCAGTAGACGCCGTCTTCCTTTGTAGGTACCGCGCCTTCCACCAGCACAATGTATTTACCCTTGTTGTTCTGAATCGTGTCGTTCAGGCTCTTCTCAGCCTGGAACCCGGAGGCCGCCATAAGCGTCTCCGTGTAGTTCAACGACAGCACGTCCAGCAGGGCATCCGCCACGATAGGGTGGGACGACCGTATGAACGACTCGCTGCAGCAGGTGCACTCCTGAAAGTGCATCCAAACCACCGCCGGCTTTTCCTTCTTTTCAAAAGCAGAAACAACCTGGGCAAC
>Ga0326727_10018278_pt1 | contig 14338 bp, 6 predicted proteins | sample MB2enrmetagenome_FD_207643 | JGI IMG/M metagenome (GOLD analysis project Ga0326727, IMG submission 207643) | Lab enriched peat soil microbial communities from McLean, Ithaca, NY, United States - MB29MY | ecosystem: Environmental > Terrestrial > Soil > Wetlands > Peat | place: USA: New York...
TTTGAAAAAGTGGTGATCGGTGAAATAGTCAGCTTAACCAAGCATCCGGACGCCGACCGACTTTGGGTTTGTGTCGTGAATGTGGGGCAAGAAACTGTGACGATCGTCACGGGAGCTCAGAATTTAATGGTCGGAGACCGAATTCCAGCAGCTTTAGTCGGCTCAACCCTTCCCAATGAACTTTCCATCCGGAAGTCCAAACTGAGAGGGGTTACTTCGCAAGGCATGTTGTGCTCGCGTGAAGAACTCCTGCTGGATGCAACGGTAGGTTTGGAGCGCAGTAAGGATGGGATTCTGGTTTTACCTCCCGAGGCCCCAATCGGAGAGAACTTTGGCAAATATTTAGGGCGCGAAGACAGTGTTTTGGACTTGGAACTCTACCCCAATCGACCGGATTGTTTAGCAATGGTCAATGTTGCGCGGGAAGTTGCTTCACTCACTGGGAAGAAACCTCATTTGCCGAAGTGGGCGGAACAAAATCAAGTGCTTTCCCTGCCTGCGGCCCCGGATTTTCGGATTATCATCGAAGATCCGGAGTTATGCTGGCGTTATGCGGGGTTAATGGTTGAGGATGTTCAGATTGCTCCTTCTCCGGAGTGGATGCAGCGACGGCTTAAAGCCGCAGGAGTTCGCCCGATCAGTAATATTGTCGATATTACTAATTATTGTATGTTGGAAATGGGACAACCGCTGCATGCCTTTGACCGGGATAAGATCGTGGGAGATGTTTACGTCCGATCCGCCTACCCGGGGGAAAAAATCGTCACGTTAGATGGGGCGGAGCGGACAGTTCAACCAGATACCCTGCTGATTGCGGATGACAGTCAGCCCTTAGCCGTAGCCGGCGTAATGGGTGGGTTAGACAGTGAGGTCACGAAAGAAACCCGGCGGTTAATGATTGAATCCGCTCATTTTTCCGGGGTCAGCGTCCGCCGAACAAGCCGGCGCTTAGGGCTGAGGTCAGAGGCGTCCAATCGCTTTGAAAAGGGTGTCGATCCTTATGGAATCGCGGCTACCCTGGGACGGGTTTGTGATTTGCTCCTGGAGTTGGGTGCGGGGCGCCCTGTTGCCCTCGTGGATGTTGTGAAGAACCTTCCTGCTCAGCGTCAGGTCAGTCTATCGGTTGAACATACGTCAACCGTTCTTGGGGCGGAGCTCACGACTGCGGAGATTCGTCAAGTTTTGGAGGACCTGAACTTTGAATATATGGAGCAGGCAGGACTATTTAGCGTAAGGATTCCCTCCTACCGCTCGGATATTGCCATTGAGGAAGATCTTATGGAGGAAGTTGCCCGTTTGATCGGTTATGACCGAATTCCGACAACCCTGCCGCAAGGGGATCTGACGCAAGGCAGCAGAACTCCTGAGCAGGAGTTTCGTCGTCGGCTGCGCAAAGTCTTGGCCCAATCCGGGTTGGATGAAGTAATCACCTATACCTTCACTCGGGCGGACGCGGATGCCCAGTGGGGGAGTGCCAAACATTCGATTCCCTTGCTCAATCCGCTGCGGGAAGAACTCGGGGTTATGCGCACCTCACTTGTGCCGGGACTCCTAGATGTAGCTGCCCGCAATGTGGCACGCCGCAACATGAATGTCAGTATCTTTGAGATCGGGAATACTTATTGGGGAGAGGAGCAGCCTTTACAGAAACTCCCTCGGGAAGAATTGCGAGTGGCCGGAGTTGCTGTGGGTAAGAGCGGCAGGCATTGGCTGAACCAATCGGTTAACTATGATTTCTATTATCTAAAGGGAATTTTGGAAGAGGTAGCTCTGGAATTCGGACTTAAATTGGAATACCGCCCGGCGAAGAATCAAGCCTTGCTGCACCCCGGGCGTTCAGCCGACATATATCTCCAGGACCAGTGTATTGGCTTTCTTGGTGAAATGCATCCTTCTCTGGAAAAGGAGTGGGGGCTGGAACGGGTGGTATTGTTCGAATTAGAGTTCTCCTCATTGTTTGAACGGCTGCGCCAAACCGTTCGGGCTCGCTCGATCCCGCGTTTCCCTGCGATCCAAAGGGATCTGGCCGTCGTCGTCGCCAATGAAACCCCTGCTGACGCAGTAATGGCGAAGATGCGCAAGCTGGGCGGGGAGTTGCTGCAACAGGTAGAAATATTTGATGTCTATAGGGGAAATCCGATACCGGATGAGCACAAAAGCTTGGCCTTTGCGTTGCGTTATCAGTCCTTACAACGAACGTTGACGGATGAGGAAGTAAATCTCCTTAATTCGCGCATTCTAGAGGGAATTCAGCAGGAGTTCGGCGCAGAATGGCGAAAATAGTAGGGGAAGATTAATTGTAGGGTGTACAAAGAGAGCGAGGGAAAAATGTGACACATGAATCAGTCAGAATCACCGTTGAGATTTTTGGAGAAAAGCATGTGGTCCGTGGTGAGGGGACGGCACCCTATATCCAAGAGTTAGCGCATGAAGTCGATAAGAAAATGCGCCTGATCGCTCAACGGTTACCTCGCTTGAGTGTTCACCAGATTGCTGTTTTAACGGCCCTGAATTTTGCCGATGAACTCGCCAAATTGCGAGAGGAACAAGAAACCTTAATGCAGTTGCTTGGAGAAAAGACGGAGTGACAGAGACTAAATCCGGAACACATAGCTCCTTCCTGAGCTATTCTTGCGGTTCTGGCTTGCGTAGGCTACCCTTATAAAGCCAGACCTTTTTCTCGTTAACTTCTTAAAGAACCGGGAAAAGTTCTCAGGCGCCCGGAGCAGCTAAGTCTTTGTTGGAGGAAGTGAGTTCCTGAAATTGGGGTAGCGATTATGGCATTAAAACTAACTCTTCACATAGGCTTTATAATCAATTAAATAAAATAATCCCCCTCCAAATAAAGCTTAAAGTTCCATCCTTGAAAAGAGGGGCGGGGCTGTTTTTTTTTACTATCAGAACCATAGTTGAAAGGGTACTCCCAGAAATATTCATAACTTGATTGCCGTGCAATATTACTTTCGACCTGCAATTCAAGGTTTCTGCAGCAGAATCATTAAATTGCAGTAAATAATATTCACTGAGGGCATGGAACGACTGGTGCAGAGAAAATGAGATAGGTTGCGGGGATAGGAGCGGATACACCCAAAGAAAAGATAAAAGGAAGGGGAAGAAATAAAATGCACATGGTGATGATTTTCCTGGATGGTTTTGGTTTGGGCGGAAAAGATGATAATCCCATTGTGGCGGCTAAGACCCCTTCGATTGATGAGTTGTTAGGTGGGCATTTTCTCTGGGGAAAACGCTGCATTACCCATAACAATACGGTACTTAGGCCGTTAGACCCTACCTTGGGAGTAGCAGGTACGCCTCAGAGTGCAACAGGACAGACCACACTCTGGACAGGTCAAAATGCGGCTAAAGCGATTGGGTATCATCTTCGTGCGCATCCCAATGAACCCTTGGCTGAGATTATTGCCGAGAAGAGTATTTTTAAGCAATTAGCTGAAGCTGGGAAGACGGCTATGTTTGCCAACACATTTACTAAAGGGTATGATCGAGCGGTTGCAGCCGGGGAAAGAACTCATACGGCTTCAACTTTGTCAGCTTTAGCGGGAGGAGTGCGTTTGAGACGTGTCTCAGATTTGCTGGAGGGTTTAGCGGTGTATCAGGATATGACCAATGAGATCCTGGTTCAGCAGGGTGAGCAGGTTTCGGTTATTTCTTCGTTTGAAGCCGGCAGGCGTTTGGGAAACTTGGCCTTACGCTATGATTTTACGTTATATGAATTTTTCCAGACAGATGTTAAAGGGCACAAGCAGCTTTGGGATGAAGCGGTCGGCTTAGTTGAACGCATTGATAGCTTTATCGGCGGTTTTCTCTCGGTTGTTGAGGAAGAAGATGTGGCTTGGATTCTGACCAGCGACCATGGCAATATCGAGGATTTTTCCGTTAAAGGGCATACGACAAATCCAGTGCCGGCCCTATGCTGGTCAAAACAACCTGTAAGATGGCCGGAATGGGATACTTTAGAAGACGTGACTCCGGGGATTGTAAAGTTATTAACTCAAGGGGCTTAACAAGTAAAATACTTCAATTCTCAGAGCCAGGAGAAAGGCTTTTGAGGGTTAAACTTTAACAAGTTACTATGTGCCAGTGCGGCTATGTAGTAATTTAAAAGCATCAATTGTACAAATTAAAGTCAAACAATTATAATAAAGTTATTGTTTAGGCACAACAAAATTATACTGTCAACCGGGTGTCTGGAATGGGAGCGTAACGATTTTAATGGACAAAGTAAAAAATAAGAATTTACGACCTCTGGAGCTTTTGGCCCCGGCGGGAAGTTTTGAGGCGTTTAAAGCGGCGGTAGAAAATGGCGCAGATGCAGTTTACCTTGGCGGTAAAAGCTTTAGTGCCAGGGCAAGTGCTGCAAATTTTGACTTGGAAGAGCTGCAAAAGGCCGTCCGTTATGCTCATCAACGGCAGGTTAAAGTGTATGTGACGGTCAATATTCTCATTGCAGATCAAGAGTTTTCGGAACTGTTAAACTATCTTTATTCCTTGCATGAACTGGGTGTTGATGCGGTGATTTTGCAAGATGTAGGGGTCGCGGAATTAATTCGGATGATTCTTCCGGAAATGGAAACCCATGCGAGTACCCAGATGACGGTAAATACGAGTTGGGGAGTTCGGTATCTGGAATCACTTGGCTTTAGCCGCGTGGTGTTGGCCAGAGAGGTTTCGGCGGCTGAAATGAAAACTATTGCGGAAAATACGGCGCTGGAGCTTGAAGTTTTTGTGCATGGCGCACTTTGTGTAGGCTACTCCGGGCAATGCCTCATGTCGAGCTTTATCGGGGGCCGGAGCGGGAACCGCGGCACGTGTGCCCAGCCATGTCGGATGACCTATCAGCTTGTGAATGACAAGCATGAGAATCTCTTAGTCCAAAAAAACCTGGGAGAACACTTGTTAAGCCCTCGGGATTTAAACTTAGCTGAAGAACTGGCCGAGTTAAAGCAAGCAGGCATACGTTCCCTTAAAGTAGAGGGAAGAATGAAGCGGCCCGAGTATGTGGCGACCGTGATTCGGCTCTATCGGCAAGCCTTGAAGCGGCTGGAAGATCCGTTGGAAGGCAGTGTCGTTGGCTCTTTGCTTACTTCAGGCGAACATCAGGAATTATTGCAGGTTTTTAACCGGGATTTTACAAGCGGATATTTCAGAGAAAATCTCGGCGCAGAACTTATGAGCTATAGTCGCCCGAACAATCGGGGGACACGTTTGGGGCGAGTGGTTCGCTTAGAACCCGGGCGGTTGTCGCTTAAACTGGAGGCAGCTATCCACTCCGGTGATGGAATCGAAGTTTGGACAGGCCGCGGACGTGAAGGGGTCACGGTCGGATCAATTTGGCAGGATCAGACCAAGGTTGAAGCAGGATTGCCCGGGGAAATCGTCCAGCTTGAGTTTTTCGGCCTAGCTCAGCCCGGGGACAGAGTGTTTAAGACTAATGATGCGGTGTTGATGGAAAAAGCTCGGGAAAGTTTTCAGGAGGGACGAGAGCAGCGCAAAGTTCCGCTGAAGATGCGTTTATCCGGGCAGGTAGGAGATAAATTGTGTTTAGAGGTCATGGAGAGCGAGCGGGTAGTCAGCGTTTATTCGGCAAGCCTGGCTCAAGTGGCTTTGAAAAGACCGCTAACCTGGGACTATGCCTTTCAGCAGCTAGGGCGCTTAGGAACAACGCCTTTTTGGTTAGATAAATTGGAGTTGGCGATTGAAGAAGGCGTCATGCTGCCGGTAAGTGACCTTAATGAAATGCGCCGTTTAGCTGTTGAAGAATTACTGAAAGAAAGCCCTCGTCAAAGGGTTACTCGCCAAACGTATCGGCAGAGAATAGAAAAGTGGCAGCAGCGTCAGGCTGGAGAACGGGCCGGCTTAAGGGGGAGCTTCATTCCCCGGATCTCCGTGGCGGTCAGTGACCAAGGAACCCTCCAAGCTGCTCTTCAGGCGGGCGCTCAGCGAGTGCTCATTGGCGGGGAACATTGGCGTTCTCGACGTGGTTTTTCGCTGGAAGAGATCCGGAGTAGTTTCGAGATCTGCAGGAAGCAGGGTATTGATTGTACTTGGCGGTTGCCGCGCATCTTAAATCAGACTCAGAGCGCTAAGCTTTTCGCTGACCTTCAACAAGCGGCGGGTTGGGAGCAGAAACCGAAGCTGATGATTGCGAATCTCGGAGAGTTGGAGCTGATGCGTGCTGTTGAGGCGGATTGGCCGTTTGAAGTGGATTATTCTTTACAGGTCTTTAACGAGGCTAGCTTGGCATATTTTTTGCGCATAGGTGCCCAGCAAGTGACCCTTTCGCCCGAGTTGCATCACGAACAACTCGCCCAATTAGCAAAGTGGCCGGGAGTGGAGCTCCTGGCGTTCGGGGATCTGGAGATGATGGTGAGTGAACACTGCCCCATCGGCGCAACCTTGGGCGGCAAAAAAGGGGACTACTGTGCCGGATCATGTGTGAAAGAATCCCATTATTTGCGTGATCGCCTGCGCTATGATTTTCCGGTCGAGACGGATCAGGAGTGCCGGATGCACCTTTTTAATGTTAAGATCCTCAACCTCTATGAAGAGCTGGCCCAGATTCGGCGCTTGGGGGTTTCGACGGTTCGCCTGCAATTGACGCGGCATACTCCGGAGCAAGTTCGGCAGATTGTTCGTTTGTTTGTTGAGAGTTGGGATTTATTGAATGAAAGCAAAAAGCCCTCCTGGACAGCGGAGGAGGGGATGGCGGAGCTAAACGCTCTTTTCCAGGGGGGATTTACGAAAGGACATTTCTTCCGCGGGGTGTTGTAGGTTTTGGAATGGGCAGAGGAGGAACTATGGGAATCGAAGTTAAAGTCCTGAATAAATTAGACTTTCCGAAGGTATTGTCACGTTTGGCGGAATATTGTATCCTTCCGCGCGCCAAGGAACTGGCCTTCGGTTTAATACCTGATATTGATTGGGAAGCGGTACGCTTAGCCTTGCAAGAAACGGATGAAGGTAAGAACCTCTTGCGAGGAAATCCGCTCTTTTCTGTTCGCGGGGCGAAAGAGATTCGTGCTTATATCGAGCGATGTTTACGAGGTGGGGTAATTCATGGAGAGGAACTGCTTGAAATTCGAGATACCCTGAGAGTAGGGCGGAAAATCAAGTTGTTCCTGCTGGAAACCAAGGATGGGTTTCCGGGGTTATGGGAGATCGTGTTACCTATCGAACCGCAGAAAGATCTGGAAGACGAGATCTCCCGCTGTATTGCAGAAGATGGGAAGGTCGCGGACAACGCTTCTCAGGAACTCTCAGACTTAAGGCGCTCTCTGAACCGCCTGCAGAACCGGATTCGGGAAAGCTTAGAGGGGACTTTGCGGAATTCTGCTTATCAGAAGATGCTCCAAGAACCTATTATTACTCAGCGCTCGGACCGTTATGTGCTGCCTATAAAACAGGAATACCGCACAGCATTTCCCGGTATTGTCCATGATCAATCGGCAAGCGGAGCAACCCTCTTTATAGAACCTCTGCCGGTAGTACAGCTGGGTAATGAACTGCGGGAAGTGATTCTAAAGGAACAACGTGAAGTTCTGCGCATTCTTCAAATGCTTTCGGCCCAAATTGAGGCGCGGGCCGATGCGGTGGCAGAGCTGCACGAAGCCTTGGCTAAATTAGATCTTGTGGTTGCCAAAGTACATCTAAGCGTGGCGATGAATGCCGGTGCGCCGGAATTGGTCTTGGGTCAGCACGTTAAGCTGGTTCAGGCCAGGCATCCGTTGATTTCAGGAAAGGTTGTCCCGCTCTCTGTAGAATTAGGGATTGATTTCGATACTTTAGTGATTACCGGGCCCAATACCGGGGGGAAAACCGTGGCTTTGAAAGTAGTCGGGTTGATGGCGGCGATGACTCAGTCGGGTCTGCACATTCCAGCCGAAAGCGACTCGCAAATGGGGGTCTTTACTCAGATCTTTGCGGACATCGGGGATGAACAAAGTGTTGAGCAATCCTTAAGTACCTTTTCGGGGCATATGAGGAACATCGTAGAAATTATCAACCGCGCCGACGAGCGTTCTTTGGTATTGCTCGATGAAGTTGGGGCCGGGACGGACCCCACGGAAGGGGCAGCCCTGGCGATGGGAATTTTGGCCGAACTTCATGAGCGAGGCTGCCGAACGGTATCGACAACTCACTATGGAGCCTTAAAGACGTTCGCCTATGAAACTTCGCGCGTCAAAAATGCTTCAGTGGAGTTTGATACGGAAACCTTGCGTCCAACCTATCGGTTATTAATCGGGATTCCCGGTAAAAGCAACGCCTTTACGATTGCCGGAAGACTGGGTTTAAGTGAGCGGGTCCTGGAAAGAGCCGCTACTTTTGTGACAGAACGAGAAATGCAAGTGGCGGACCTCATCGAAAACTTAGGAGAGACCCATCGGGAGATTGAACTGGAAAAACAAAAAGCTAAAAACGGGCGACAGGCGGTAGAGCGGCAAAGTAAAGCTTTGGAAGAGAAATCGCTGCTCTTAGACGAGGAGTATGAAATACTCATAGGTTTGGCGAGGGATGAGGCCGGCGAGCTTGTTCGCCAGGCTAAACGGGAAGCGGATGCCATAATCGAAGAGTTGAAAGAGGCTCTGAAGAAAGATAATAAGCAGCAACGTGATATTGAAAAGGCTCGCCAGGGATTTCATCGTATATCGGCCAAGCTGGAAAAAGGCAGGAAGGTACAACGCTCCGGCAGCGGCTTAACTGCCGATCAAATTAAGCTGGGGCAAACAGTTCAAATGACGAAACTCAGGCAGAAAGGGCAAATCGTAAAACTGCCCAATGCCAATGGCGAAGTTGTGGTTCAAGCGGGAATCATGAAAGTTATGGTTCCGCTGGGGGAATTAAAGTTAGCCACTGAGGAGAAAAAGATTCCGCCCCGCTACTCACGGGAAGCAAGTATCGGGCTTCATAAAGCGGAGGAGATCCGCAGCGAGATTGATTTGAGAGGGATGCTTGTCGAGGAGGGGACGGAAGTTCTGGACAAGTATTTAGATGACGCCGTGCTTGGCGGAGTCGGTCTGGTTTACGTTATTCACGGCAAAGGGACAGGGGCCATGCGTGCGGGAATACAGGATTTCCTTAAAGGGCATCCGCATGTACGGAACTTTAGGATCGGGGAATATGGAGAGGGGGATTCGGGAGTTACGGTTGTTGAGCTAAAGTGAAAGGCTCCGGCAGAACAAGGAGTATAAGAACCTTTAGTAAGGAAGTATAAGTCCGTAGGGGCAATTCATGAATTGCCCCTACGGACTTGTTGATCGGCAGGCATTTGTAGTTGAGGGTAATCTCATGTAATAAAAGGACCGAGGCCGCAGCCTCGGTTTCTCTTATTAGATATTCAATGTTAGTCAGTTATCGTCAATTTGATTTTTTCGGAAGGTGGCCCGACCCCTGATCCGTTTCGATTTTTAAAAGCGGCCCAGAAAATATAATCTCCGGGAAGAGGAGGTTTGCCATTTTCGGCAAGAGAGATGGAAATGGAGGTTGATTCCGAGTTTGAAGCCTTGATAGGGAAGCTCTCTACAGCGGTCTGACCAGTACGCTGAAGGTAAAAAATAGTGGAATCTCGCTTATTTTCAGGCGGTACAGTCATGGGAATAACTGCTTTAAAGGTTTTGGAATTATAGGTGATTTGGCCAAGTGTGGGTGAGGGAAGTGTGGGGTCTACTTGTGGAGAATTACTTGTTGGAGGTTGTTGAGACGGGTCTTGAACAGATAGTGGATCATTGGATGGATCGGTGGAAGGATTAGCGGACGGATCAGTGGACGGATTAGGAACCGGAGTAGTTGTCGGATTAGAAACCGGATCAGTTACTGTTTCGGTTGGTGGTCTATAGGGGGCCTCATTGGGTGGCCATGTCCACGATGGATCGCGGCCTGGCGGATTCAGGAAAGTCTTTGCTAAAGTATTCACGGACTTTGAAGACGCTAACATGTTCGGATGATCGGCGTCGACATCTCTTTGAATCCATACATCGCTGACTCGCGTGGGGAAATTTCCTTGGGAGGCAATCTCCGTCGAGATAAATTTGGCTGGAGTCAAATTGCTGGGGAGCAGCCCGGATTTAGTGTCAAAAGAACCGCTGACAATCCCCGTAGGTTGAACAAATGCTGATTGTACTGGGAGATCTTGCAGAGCGGCTGTCATAACTCCCTTCCAAATTTGTGCAGGATAACTACCTCCATAAACACTGTGCAAGTAATGTTGTCCGTCAGGGTCAGAATCATAGCCCATCCAGACGACCCCTGCGAAATTCGGCGTATATCCGGCAAACCAGGCATCTGGATTACCGGATTTATTGCCATATTTATTGGGGTCCAAGGAGGTGGTACCGGTTTTGCCCGCAACGGCCCAATCTCCAATTTGAGCACTGATTGCCGTTCCGTCGGTTACTACGCTGCGCAACATATTGTTAATGATATAGGCGGTGGTTTCTTTCATTACGCGGTTCTTCGTAATTTTCGGGGTAATCAAGGGATTCCCTTTGGCGTCTTTGACTATCACGATGGCATGACTAGCGACGCTTATGCCGTTGTTGGCATATACCCCGTAAGCTGATGCCATGTCCAGTGTAGATACTTGAGGTGTACCTAAAGCCAGGCTCAAAACGCGATCTTTCTGTTGGAGAGGAAGTCCAAGATTATTTTTTCCGAAGTTCCAGCCGTAATCCACTCCGATGAGGTTAAGTAATTTGACGGCATAGATATTGACGGAATCTTCAAGGGCATAACGCATGGTAATAAGGCCCTTCCAGCCTTTGTCTATCGTGTCAAAATCTGTAGGTGTCCAATTCTTCCCGTTTCCTTGGTTATAGCTCACAGGCATATCATCGAGAACGGTACCGGGAAAATATCCGCCTTTCTCGATGGCCGGACCGTAGACTACCAATGGTTTAATCGTCGATCCGGGTTGCCGATTAGCTTGCCAGGCTCGGTTTAGTCCGCGGGTCGTATAGTCTCTCCCGCCGACCATGGCCTGAATCGCTCCGGTCGAAGGTTCGACGACAGTGATCGCTCCTTGGATTTTGGTGCTATCGATTCCTTTGGGGAAATTGGCCGGGTCAGCGAAGGCAGCCTCCGCAGCTTCCTGAACTTTAGGATTGACGGTCGTATAAATTTGATAACCACCGCTGAAGATTTGATCAGGGGTTAAATTGTAGGTGCTCTCCAGTTCTTCAATCACGTAATCAACAAAGTACGGATATTTGTAAGTCGTATCGGATACGACCGTTTTTTGAGCACCACCGTTGGTTTTCTTCATGTTATCAACATAGGTGAAGGGAGTATCTTTGGATGCATTGTACTCTTGGGTGGTAATAATACCGGCATCGCGCATCACTCCCAGAACGATGGTACGGCGACTTTTAGCCGCATCTGGATAAATATAAGGATTATACTGACTGGGAGCCTGTGGTAAACCTGCCAGGAGAGCAACCTCATCGGGTTTTAAATCCTTGAGATCTTCGCCAAAGTAGGTTTTGGCTGCGGCCTGGATCCCAAACGACGATTCACCGAGGAAAATTTTATTGAGATAAAACGTGAGAATTTCGTCCTTTGTGTATTCATGTTCAAGTTGAATGGCCAGAACCGCTTCTTGAATCTTTCGGGTGAGTGTTTTGGCAGTTGGGTCATCAATAAAAGCGTTGCGGGCTAGCTGAATGGTAATGGTACTCGCCCCTTCTTTAGCGCTTCCGGAGCGAATATCGTTCAGTGCAGAGCCGATGATCCGAATGAAATCTACGCCAATATGCTGGTAAAAGCGTTTGTCTTCAACCGCGACAAATGTTTTCTTGACAAGGTCGGGAATAGCGGCGGATTGGACAACCTGTCGGTTTACCTGTCCGTGCAATGAAGCATACTGAACGTTGTTTTTGTCATAAAGAAAGGATGTTTGTTTCTGGTCATTAAGCATTGCAGGGTCCCATTTGGGGGTGCTTGCCGCAGCAATTCCAATAAAAATTACTGAGCCGATCATAACAAGCACGATTGAACTCACAATCGACAAGAGAATAATCCGAAATTTTGATGAGCGCCTTTTACTTTGAGGGCCTGTTCGTTTTCGGGATGATGGCATACTTGAACCTCCTTTTTATAGTAAAAAGAAAATGCTAGCAAAAATTTCAATTTCCTGAATTATATCATACTTCTATAATTTCAAGAAAATCATTAGAGTGATAAGCTGAAGCAAGTTGCGGGCCTAGCTTGGACACGGTATAATAGCAATTAGGTGTTTATGTTGATCCGGTAAATGATATGATTGAGAAGAGACTTGGCGGAAGACCTCAAAGAGTCGGTGGGGGTGTAAAGATCAAGAGCTGCACCTCGTGAAGAGTGATAATTTTCGGTTCAGCCCGTTATCGCTGGTTAAGCTGGATGTACGTTCTGAAGATAGCGGCGTCAATGTGGGTGGTACCGCGGAAGCGTTTTCGTCCCTCAACCTTTGGTTGAGGGATTTCCTTGTACTATCAGACCCCCATGCCGCTAACGCAGTATCAGTGGAGATTGAAAATGAGAGGTATTTTCGGGGTAGAAAGTATAAACTTACGTCATATACTTTCCGAGCATAAGCCCAACTATGGCGGCCGCCTTCGCTAAAGGTCCCTTCTCGCCATCACGACACTCAGTCAAAATTCCTTTTTTTAGATTAGTGTAAAGAAAGGATCTAAGATAATATTGCTTGTAGGATTATAAGTGACATTAAAGGAGGAGTACAGGTATGGATATTTTCAGGGAGTTACAGGAACGGGGACTTGTATATCAACACACGGATGAGTCGGCTTTACGTAAAAGATTGGGAGCGGGTCCGATTACGTTGTATTGCGGGTTTGATCCGACCGCAGATAGCTTACATATTGGAAGTTTACTACCCATTTTGGTCTTGAAGCGCTTCCAATTGGCCGGACATAGACCCATCGCTTTAGTGGGTGGGGGAACGGGGCTAATTGGTGATCCCAGTGGTAAAGCATCCGAGCGGATACTGAATCCCAAAAAAGTTGTTGATCAATGGGCTTATAAAATTAAAGACCAGTTGGAACATTTCCTGGATTTTGAAACCGTAGAAAATCCAGCAATCGTAGCGAACAATTATGAGTGGTTAGGCTCTCTTCAGGTAATTGAATTTTTAAGAGACATCGGTAAGAATTTTCCATTAGGAACAATGTTAGCGAAAGATTCTGTAGAAGCACGGATGAGCAAAGGGATATCTTATACCGAATTTAGCTATATGATCTTGCAATCATACGATTTCTTAAAGCTAAACGAAGTGTATGGTTGTGAGATGCAGGTGGGTGGAAGTGACCAGTGGGGCAATATCACTGTGGGCATTGACTTAATTCGACGAATGTCGGTTGATCAAACGAAGGAAATGTATGGTCTAACGATGCCGCTTGTCACGAAAAGTGATGGGGTAAAATTCGGAAAGACAGAATCGGGAACAGTTTGGTTAGATGCAGAAAAGACATCGCCTTATAAATTTTACCAATTCTGGATGAATACCGATGATCGAGACGTTATCAAATTCTTAAAATACTTTACATTTTTAACCATAGAAGAAATCAATGCCTTGGCAGAAGAGGTGGAAAAAGAGCCCGAAAAGAGAAAGGCTCAACGGGTATTGGCTACAGAGGTGACCAAGTTAGTTCATGGGTTAGACGCTCTAGGCCGGGCAGAAAAAATCTCAAATGCGCTTTTTGGAGGAGGTCTGCGAAATCTGTCCGCTGCAGAAATCGAAGAAGGGTTTAGTGATGTGCCGTCAGCGACTATCGAAGACCCTGAAACTGGGCTTATCGATGTATTGATCCAAGGCGGTGTGGTATCTTCTAAACGTCAAGCGAGAGAGGCAATAGTGAGCGGGGCAATCTATATTAATGATATTCGGCATACGGATGTAGAAACAACTGTTCCACAGCTAGAATGTTTAGACGGAAAGTACCTTGTTATTCGTCGTGGAAAGAAAAACTATTATCTTATAAAGTTTAAATAAATGTAAGACTGCAGGTATAGGGTTGCTGTTATCGATAGTAGTTCTGTACTTGCAGTCAAGAACTCTTTTTGAATTGGTATTAAAGAAAATAGTTGACAAGACGAAAATCAAATGTTAATATATCAAAGTGCCGCGAAACACACTGCCGAAGTGCGAAAAATGCAGTCGAAAGTGCAAGCAGGCGAGGTAAATTAAGTATTGACAACGTAAGTTGAAAATGTTAAAATGTAATTCCCTGATCTTTGAAAACTAAACAACAAGGACAGCCAATGAGAGGAACTCGGAAGAGTTTCAAAAGAACAAATGAGCAAGTCATCATCTTCTTCAAGGTAGAAGTTGAAA
>Ga0326727_10018279_pt1 | contig 14338 bp, 12 predicted proteins | sample MB2enrmetagenome_FD_207643 | JGI IMG/M metagenome (GOLD analysis project Ga0326727, IMG submission 207643) | Lab enriched peat soil microbial communities from McLean, Ithaca, NY, United States - MB29MY | ecosystem: Environmental > Terrestrial > Soil > Wetlands > Peat | place: USA: New York...
GGGTCCAGCCGTAAAGAAATCCAAAAAGCGGTCCGAAGGCCTCTCGCAAGTAAACGTATTGCCCGCCGGCGGTGGGCATCATTCCGGCCAATTCACCGTAAGTTACTGCCGCCGCGACGGTCATAATTCCGCTGACGATCCAACAGAGCAGCAGAAGGCCCGGGGACCGGACCTCGCGAGCAATTTCAGCGGCTACAATAAACATCCCCGAGCCAATCATCGAGCCCATGACGATCGTCGTGCAATCGTACAGACGGAGGCTCTTGACCAACTCAGAGGAAGGGGTCCGGGAAGTCGCGCTCAGGGAAGCGGAAGTTGCCATGTTGGGCCGGGGTTCGGGCATCGCGCTTGAAAACACCTACCTTCTGAATCCTGATTCCTGATTCCTCGCTCTTCCGTTAGTCGCTCAAGACCCCCAAGATCTCTCGCGCCCGTCCTCGGATGTCAGGTCCATCCAGAAGGTCACCAATCACAGCCACCGAATCCGCGCCGGCCGCAAGAACCTCACGGGCGTTGTGCTGAGTTATCCCACCGATCGCCACTAACGGCTTCCGAGTAACCCGCCGCGCCTCCCGCAAGCCCTCCAACCCAACCACCGGGTCGGGGTTTTCTTTGCTGGCCGTAGGGAAGATGGGACCAAAAGCAATGTAGTCGGCCGTCGAGCGGTCCGCCTCAACGACCTGGCCCACCGAGTGGGTGGAACACCCAATCAATCTGTCCGGTGCAAGAACGCGGCGTGCCATCTCGACAGGCAGGTCATCCTGGCCCAAGTGAACCCCCTCGGCATCTGTCGCCCGTGCCACGTCAGCCCGATCGTTCACAATCAGGCTGCAACCAGAGTCCCGAAGGAGTTCCTTCAGTTCTGCGCAAGTCTCGTAGAGTTGCCGGGACGACGCATGCTTGTCACGAAATTGTATCAACCGGACGCCTGCCGAAAGGAGTTCCCTCGCTACCACGGCGGGCAGACGGCCGCCCGCCCTGGCGGGGTCGACTATGGCATAGAGGCGTGGGATCGAAAAACCCATGGGCACTATCGGAAAGAACTCTAAATAATATCATCATTGTTCTTGATGAAACGCCTGAGGAAGTGCGTGTCGAACTTTCCTGCTCGAAAATCCGGATCAGCCATGATTTTCTGGTGTACCGGGATACTGGTGGATATACCCTCGATGATGAACATCTCCAGGGCCCGGGCCATGCGGGTTATCGCCTCCAAGCGGTCGTTGCCGCACACCACCAGCTTGGCGATAAGAGAATCGTAATAAGGGGGAATCACGGATTCGGCATAGGCGGCAGTATCCACTCGGACGCCTGTCCCGCCGGGAGGGTGAAAGGCCGTCACCTTGCCTGCTGAAGGAGCAAAGCTTGCCGGGTTTTCGGCGCAAATCCGACACTCGATAGCATGTCCGCGCAATCGAAGCGTCTTCCCCTCAAAGTCCAGATGGCTGCCTGCCGCGATTTGAATCTGCATCTTCACCAGATCGACCCCCGTCACCATTTCGGTCACCGCGTGTTCGACCTGGATGCGGGTGTTCATCTCCAGGAAGTAGAGGTTGCGATTCTCGTCCATCAGGAACTCGACCGTCCCCGCATTGGTGTACCCAATCTTTTGTAGGGCCTGAACGACCTGCGCACCCACGCGCTCCCTGGCCTGCTGGTCAAGCTGGGTAGAAGGAGATTCTTCCACCAGCTTCTGGTGGCGGCGCTGAATCGTACACTCCCGCTCGCTGAAATGCAGCACCTTGCCGTATTGGTCGCCCAGCACCTGGAACTCGATGTGGCGAGGCGATTCGATGTACTTCTCCAAGTAAACATCCGGGGTAGCGAAGGAGGCCGCTGCCTCATTCTGGGCAGCTTGAATGGCATGCGGCAGCTCACCGGGCGTCCGGACAATGCGCATCCCGCGCCCTCCCCCGCCCGCCGCAGCCTTCACTATGACCGGATACCCTGCGCGCTCGGCCTCTTCCAGCGCCATCGCTTCCGATTGAATGACTTCGGAGCCGGGAATAACAGGCAGGCCCAGCTCCGCCATCGCCCGGCGCGCCTGGTTCTTATCCCCCATCATCCGCATGGCCTCTGGACGGGGACCTATGAAGGTCAGGTTGGAGGCCTGGCAAACGTCGGCGAAGTAAGCGCTTTCCGCCAGGAACCCGTATCCCGGATGAATCGCCTCGGCGCCGGTGATTTCTGCAGCGGAAATGATGCTCGCCACGTTGAGGTAACTGTCCGCGCTACGGGGAGGGCCGATGCACACGGCCTCGTCCGCAAAGCGCACGTGAAGCGAGTACCGGTCGGCTTCGGAATAGACCGCCACCGTCTCAATCCCCAGCTCCTTGCAGGCGCAGATTACCCGCAGGGCGATTTCACCGCGATTGGCAATCAGGATCTTCTTGAACATTGTGCACAGCAGAGACTGGAAACTGGAAATTGGAAAATGGAAACTGGAAAATCGAAACTAGTGCGTCTCTGGGTCAGCTCTTAGTGAGGTCTTGAACATGGGACTGTGAAGACCGAAACCAGCCACCAAAAAACTTCGCAGGTTTCCGTCTTCCAGTTTCCAATTTCCAGTTTCTATTTTCCAGTTTCCAGTTTCCAATTGCTCGTTTCGATTCACTTCTTCCGTGAGGGCTTGATCGCAAAAAGGGATTGCCCGTACTCGACCGGCTGGCCACTTTCCACATAGATGCGAACGATTTCTCCTGCCACTTCAGATTCCAATTCGTTCATGAGCTTCATGGCTTCAATGATACAGAGCACTTGGCCCAACTGCACCATATCACCTACCTGAGCGAATGGCGGAGCGTTGGGCGCCGGGGCCGCGTAAAAGGTCCCGACGATGGGCGACTTCATGATGTGCAAATCTTCAGTGGATTCTGCAGGTGTTTCGGCTGTTAGGGGTTCTGCGACTGGTAGTGGTTCTGGGGCCGGAGGGGAGGGCGAAGCAGGCACCGGCGACAGCGTAGGAGCGCCAGGGACAGACAGGCAACCTTCGGGGGCCACCGAATTCGAAACTTGGTGGTTTCCGCGCTTGACGCGAATCTTGGCGCCATTCTGTTCCATCTCGAATTCAGTCACCTGACGATCGATCAGCACGTCGATGAGCTGTTCGATTTCCTTGAGTCCCCAGACCTTCTCGGTTCCTTCGACGCTACGGGATGGTTTCTTCCCAGCCATCTGCCTCACTCTCCGATGCTATTCCACGACCCACTGATCTTTACGGGCGGGGGTCAGCACCTCCGGGCCAGCAGGCCCCACTAAGATAGTATCCTCGACGCGGATTCCTCCCCAGCCTTGCAAGTAAACCCCAGGCTCAACTGTCACCACTTGGCCGGTTTGAAGCCGGGCCTTCTCACCACGGGCCAGCCGGGGCATCTCGTGAGTATCCATTCCTACGCCATGTCCCGTGCTGTGGGTGAAGAAGCGGGCCAACCCACGGCCCGCCAAAGCACGCCGCGCCACCGCATCGACATCCCCGCCTCGGACTCCAGGGAGCGCGGACCTAACCGCTTTCTCCTGAGCTTCTACGACGGCGTTATAGAGACTACGGACACGCCGGGTCGGCTCCCCGAGGTACACAGTACGAGTCATATCAGCAGCATAATCGGCAAGTATAGCACCAAGGTCGAAAATAACAAATTCATTTTCTTTCAGTAACTTGCAGGAGGCGCGGGCGTGGGGCAGGGCGGCGCGCGGTCCGGAGGCGACAATGGTCTCGAACGCCACGCCCTCCGCACCCTTCTTCCGCATCAGATATTCGATTTCAGCGGCTAGCTCGGACTCACTTACTCCTGGCCTGACGCCCCCGAGCACTTTCTCAAAGACCTCCGCCGTAATTCTCCCCGCGCCACGAATCTTTGCGACCTCTTCCTCGTCTTTCACGGCCCGGAGCTGCTCCACCAGGCCCGCGACCGGGACGAACCTGACTCGCCGGCCGGCGCCCTGCTCGAGCCGTGAAAAATCGGCGCAAGTAAGGTGCGTATCCTCATAGCCAACACGGCGACCATTGTTCCTCTTAAGCCGCTCCGCAACCGCCTTGAGAAGTCCTCTCCTTTCCTCAATCACCTCTACGCCTCGAGCTTGTTCCTGAGCCTGGAGCACGTAACGCGGGTCCACCCAGAGGACACCTTCACGAGAGGTGAAAAGTGCGACACCCGCGCTCCCTCGAAAGCCGGTCAAATAGGCGATGTTCGTCAGGTTCGTGATCAGTAAGCAAGGAAGCCTCTGCTCCTCCATCTCTGCCCGGAGAGAGTTTTGCCTCTTAGCCTGTGGGTTGAGCGGCGAATCTGATTTCATAGCTTAAAGCGTGTAGCGGCAACCTGTTCTGTTGGTCTGCGGCGGCGGTAACCGGGCAATCTTAAACGAAGCGCGGACCCACAAAACAGGTCCGCGCTACGTCCTCCTATATTTCCAAACGGTTGCGGAATCCCCTTCCACCTTCTAGGTGGTCATCACCCTGGGGGAAACAAAGAAGAGCAACTCCTGGTCGGTGTCCTGGACGTTAGTCGACTTAAAGAGATGCCCGAGAAGCGGGATGTCTCCAAGCAGGGGGATCCCAGTCGATGAGTTCGATCGTTGCGTTACAGTCACCCCGCCAAACACGACGGTCCCCCCATCCGGAACAAGCACCTGAGTGGTCGCTTGTTGAATATTGATGCTCACGGCGGAATTGGTGACGATGCTGCCTGGAGTAGCGTTTTGGACGGCAATCTTCAGGAAGATGTGGCCGTCGTCCGTGACCTGCGGGGTGACGGTGAGCTGCAGGGTAGCGTTCGCAAATTGGTTCGTAACTGTGTTGTTGATGCTGGTCTGAACGGGAATTTGCACGCCTTGTTGGACCATCCCCTCAACGTTATTCTGCGTGATGATGCTCGGGCGTGAGATGGTCTTCGCTTGACTGCGAATCTCTGCCGCCGAGATCGCCGCATCAATCAGGTAACGCTGCGAGAAGTTGGCAATCGCGACTGTCCCAAAGCCGCTACTGGGATTCGGAGTCATAGTGAAGGTTGGCGGTGAGGTCGTCGACGGGGTTATGCTGGCTCCCGTCCCCGTCTGCGCGGCGCCAATCGTAGAACCCGAACCATTCGAGAGCGCTCCTACCAAGGCGGCCGACAGGGTTCTCTGAAAAGACGAGTTGGCTAGAACAATCCGAGCCTCGATGGCCACCTGTTTGGTCTTGGTATCCAGTCTGGCAAGAACCCCGTCGATGATCGGGATCTGCGATGCGATATCCCTGATGATGAGCGTGTTGGTGCGCTCGTCCCACAGGACGGATCCACGCCTGCTCACTGCCCAATCCTCTTTACCCACCTTCTTCAAGAGGAGAGCAGCAATGACGGAAGCCTTGGCATAATTCAGCGGCCGAAAAACCGTGACCAGCGGGGCTGCGTCGAGGCGAGCCGCAGCCATCTTGTTCAAGGTCTCATCCTCCGCCATGAGAGTCTCAAGCTTGGCGATGCGGAGAACGTTGCCCTCCAGGACCTTGCCCAAGCCATTGTCTTTGAGAACGACGTCCAGCGCCTGATCCCAGGGCACGTTGTCCAGAACCGTGGTGACGGAGCCCGTCACATTCGTGTCCACAAGAATGTTCAAACCGCTGATCTCGTGTATGAGGCGGAAGAAATCTTTCAGATCTACGTCTTTCAGGTTCAGTGAAATCAGTTCACCCGTGTAGGCCGGCTTTTGCTCACTGGAGGATGCCGAAGCTGCCGGAACTGTTCCCTCAGCTTCAGGCAGTTTGGAGGCGTGGTCAACGTTCAGGACTTGGGCAGCCCTTACAGCCCGAAGAGCTTCCGGAGTGGCAGCCTGAGGTGTCTGGCGTGGGGCCGCCGCTACATCCCTTGTGCCCTCCGGGGCAGGCAGGGCGCCCTTGTAGTCGGGTTTCAGATCATCGCGCTTTGCAGCAGTTTCGAGCCTTGGCGCCGGTGGCGGAGCAACTGCCCGGGAGACGGCCATCGGGCGCGGCTTCACCTCAACGCGCACCCCGCCCGCGTAGGCGTGAGCCTCAAACACGGGATTGCTCGACAGATCGGCCACAACGCGCACCACCTCAGGGTCCTTCTCTCGGAACTGGCCCACCCTCACGTCGTTCACCAACGGGGAGGAAACGAAAATCAGTTTCCGGGGAACCGCATCTCTCACCCCCTCCACATCCAGGACAAGACGGGCCGGGTCCTTCAATTGGAAGAAGTGAAACGTTGCGGACTTTGTCGTGGCCACATCAATCGTGACTTCTCCCGCAGGCCCGGTTCTTATTAAGATGTCCGAGACTAACGCTGGCCCCTCTGCCGTCTTGCCGGGAGTAATAGACTTGAGCGCAGCGCGCGCCGGAATCGCTGATGGGCAGCCCGCAAGGGCATGCGGCATTCCTGCCACCAGCCATGTCATCGCCAGCCAAAGGGTGGATAATCGTCTCATCTTCCTTCTCCAGGAGCCGAACCCAGTTTTATTTCCACTTCGTGGGTAGCTACCCGACCGCTCGAATCGAGTGTATTCTCCTTGAAATAGACGGCCTCCGGCGTGATCTTGCTGACGACGCCGTTGTATACCGTGTCGCTTACTCTCAGGAAGTAAGCTCGTTTGGTGTAGTTGGTTACCACCGCGATCATGGTGTTCGCGGATACCTGGCGCACAATCCCCTCGAGTCGCAGGTCGGAAACTACCAGTCCTCTATTGCCTGCCGGCAAATTCCCCGATACCCTGCTTGCCGCCAAATGGCTACCCGAGCTCGGCACCACCCAGGCCTTGAAAGGATCTCTCCGCCCGGCGGCAGTAGACAGCATGCCTGGCGTGGTCGTCCGCGGTGACTCAGCGCCCACGGCTTCGGCCGGCGCTATCTTCGCGGGCTCATCTGACACACGAACCGGCGCCTGTCTGTTGACGGGCTTCGCACGCACGGAAGGATTTTCGGCCTTCACTTTGTTTGCCGAGGGCGGCGCCTGAGCTGGGGTCTGTTGAGCCCGCCCCGCTCCTGCCGCTAAGCCAAGAGCGCCCGCCAACATGAAAAGCACACGAACCACCAGGGCCGTGCGTTTGGGCTGAAGCCTGCCGTTAAACATGGTCCTCGTCCTACCCTATTTCTTTGGTGTTGACGGGGCCGCTGTCGGAACCCGACTGAAGTAGGTTGTCAACACGCAGTTCGCCCCCACCGTTTCGCCGGCATGAATCTTGAACGCTCCCATGCCTCCCCCCTCAGGGGAACCCAACGAAAGACCGGAGACACTGACAATGCGCTGTTCGTGCCCCAGGCGATCGAAGAAGCTAAGCAACCCATAGTAAGCGCCGTCGAGTCGCAGGTTGAAAGGCATCTCCGTGTAAATATCCTTCGGCGCCAGGGCCTGCGGAATAAAAGTGCGGACATTCACTTCCGTGGCTCTCGCGTCTGCAAATACCATCCTCATGAAATCATCCGTGGCCTGCTCTTCAGGGACAATCGAGCGCAGCGTTTCGAGCTCCTTCCCCAGTTGGGCAATCCGATTCAGGTAGTCGATCCGCTCTGCTTCCAGAATCTGGTTGCGCTTGTTTTCTGCTGTGAGGCTGTCTACTTCCCTTCGCAGGCTGTCCCGCCTTGCCTTAACTGGAAGGGCGTAGAAGTGGAAAACCGCGCCTGCCAGAACCACCGCGGTCAGAACAAAAACCGCAACCTGTACAGGCATCGGAAGATCATTGAAGCTCTTGGGCATCGTGATTACACTCTCCGCCTACAATCCCGGCCGCTGCGGGGGAGTCGCCGGGCTCGCTCCCGGGCCAGCCTGCGTCGGGGAGGCAGCCGCTGAAGGTGACTTGTATGCACAGTCCATATTGAACTTGTAGCTGATTAGATTCTGTACGTCATCTTCGTAGAATTGCCTGAGTTGCACGTCATCGAAATACCCGGAAATCTTCATTGTAGACAGCAAGGTGGCAACAGAATTCGCAGAACCCGCTTGCCCGTGAATTACCACACGGTCACCTTGGGAAGCCACGGAAAAGAGATAGAGGTCATTGGTAGTCTTGTTCACCACATTACCCAGGGCATTCATGAACTCTGTCGGTCCCACACGGCTGGCCTTGAGCACCTGGATGGTTTTGATGCGCTGCTCGAGAAGCCGGCGCTCCTGCTCGTATTTCGCGTTTTCCTGCTTGATGGCCGCCAGGCGCGTCTGCTCGGCCTGCTGCTTCCTGAGCTCGACATTCAAGGTGTCAATCGACCTGCTCCAAAACATGTAGAACAGGCCCACGGTGCCAAAGCACACGACGAGAGCGCCGATGAAGGTCCCCAACTGCACCCTCTTGCTCGCCGCCGCCACAGCCCTTGCCTTGTGCTTCGGCGCGGCCACTCCCAGCAGGTTGATCTTGATCATGGCTAATCAAAGCTCCTCAGCGCCAGCCCCATTGCCACGCACAGGCAGGGAGCAATATCTTGGAGGTAAGCGCTGTCAAACTTCTCGGGATCGACTTTCACTTTCCGGAAAGGATCGATGATTTCCACCGGAACACGAAATTCCTCTTTCAACTGCTCTGCCAACCCTTCAATCGTCGCGCTCCCGCCGGCCAGGTAAATCTGCTGGGTGTTATCCGCCGTAGCCGTCTGCCGGAAGAAGTCGAAGGTCTTCTGAACCTCCAGCATCAGGATTTCCGAGACGGAGCGAAGGTGAGGGATTTTCTGCTCCCGCGTGATGCTGCCCACCTCCTGCCCCTGCTTCAGTTTCTCCGCATCCTCGTAACTCAGGTCGAGTTCTTTCTGGAGGCTGTCGGTGTACTGATTGCCCCCTAGGGAGACATCCCGCGTGAACAACGGGATTCCTCCCCGTCCCACCACAATGTTGGTGATGCTGGCGCCGATGTTGAGGAGGGCCACGATGTTATCCGGGGAAACGTCGTAGTTGGCCTCGAAGGCATTAAACATGGCGAAGCCGTCGTAGTCCACCACTACGGGGGTTTTGTTCGCCTGGCTCAGGACATTCGTATGGTTGATGATCTTTTCGCGCTTTACCGCCACCAGCATGACGTCCGTACCTTGCCCGGAGGGAGATTCCCCCAGCGGTTGGTAGCTCAGGTTGACGTCGGAGATGTCAAACGGGATGTGCTGCTGGGCCTCGTAAGGTATGGCCGAATCCAGTTCCTGGCTGTTCGCCGCGCTGACCGTAATTCTCTTCACGATCACCGCGTGGCCGGAAACCGAAGTGGCGACATTCCGAGTTCTGATCCTGTTCTCGGCGAAAATTCTCTCGATGGCGGCGGAAACCGAGAGGGCATCCATGACCGCGCCGTCGACCACCGTATCCTGTCCCAGACGCTCCAACCCGAAGTTGACTAGTTCGTAAGAATCTCCCCGCTTCTTGAGCTCGACGGCCTTGACGGCGCTTGATCCGATATCAAGCCCCACCAAGCCCTTCCCCTTGCCTATCCCAAACATCGGCTTTGCTCCCTAGCGAGCGGTCAGGCGTTCCTTCCGCGCGGAACGATGTTCAGATTGCGAGCTTTGCGTCTCCATCCAACGGTCCAGGAGCGTCTTCTTGAACTTCCAGCGGTTCCCCAACTTAAAGGCAGGAATCTTCTCCTCATAGACATACTTGTATAATGTTTCGCGTGACACTCCCAAGTACTCCGACGCTTCCCGGATGTCCATAACCTCTCTGGTTTCTGCCATGCGTTCAACCCAACGACCGAATTCTTCCCCTAAGGGCTTCTACAGACAACCACTTGAACTGAACGAGCGACTACATCCTCATCTATATCTATTTTTAGGGGTATACGCTTGGGCTTGGGGGTTGTCAAGAGGTTTTTGCAGGTTTTATGGAGGTTTCTTCCAAAATCCTTAGGTTTTGTTCTAATACTTTGCGGCGGTTTATACATTATCTTGCGTTTTTGCAGTGAACACCACAAGATAAACTACCCCGGAAGTTTTCGGGTTTTATAGTACTTTCGTACTGGTTTTGGGGGCGAGGAGATGAAGTTTTGCGGAAATTAACCGGTGCGGACGTGTCTTTACCCGTCAGAACGACTGAGGGACCGACAGACTGGGCTCGGGTTACCTACTTCAGTAATAGCAACAATCAACACGAGTCTGGTTCCTGCTCCGAAGGTCATTCCACGGCCCGTCAGGACGCCTGAGGCACTGACGGACTGGGCTAGGGTTGCCTAACTCAGTAATAGCAAGAATCAACCCGAGTTTGGTTCCTGCTCGGAGGGTCATTTCACGCCATTCGCGAGGAAGAGGCTTGATAGGGCGCGATCGTATGAGTAAGCGTAGAATTTGCCATCTGGCGTAATTCTCACTGGCACAATGGCGGTCAATCCGGCCGGATCACTCGGCCCTAACTCCGTCATGAGTTGGCGCTTCCCCGTCGCGAGATCGAGGCGAAATACCTCGGCGTGTGTGACGTCGTCCTGGCTGATGTAGCCGAAGCGTCCGTCATCCGACCAGTTGATCCAGATATCCCTGGGGGTCAAGCCCAGAACCGGCTGCGGCTTTCCTCCCGCCAGCGGGTAGAGCCACGCTTTCCCATTTACATCGCGAGCGAAAGCCCATTTGCCATCCGGCGAGACCAAGTGACACTCGTAGCCCTTGGTGAACACCGAAATGGCAGAAGTAAAGCTCTGCGGCGCGCCGCCCGTAAGGTCCTGCCTATACATTCGCCAATCGCGACCGTCGTTGCCGGCAAAATAAATTCCCGCCCCGTCCGGCATCCAGCCAGGCGTGGCGAATTGTTGGATTCCGAAAGGGTTTAGTTCGCGGGGTTCTCCCACTCCGGTCGGCAACAGAACAAGCCGCGGCGGGTTTCCGAGTACGTCATTGACGAGCAACCATTTCCCGTCTGGCGAAAAGGCAGACACTTCCCCCTTGCCCAGCTTCACGGGAGGTGAGCCGTCGGTTCGCCGTGTGTACGCGAAACTCTCAGCACTGGCGCCCCAGGCGAAAAACGCAATATCCTTTCCGTTTGGCGAAAGGTCTGTTACGTCTGCGCTGTCAAGCCAGGAGAGGTCGCTTTCCTTCGGGCCGGTCGCGGCACGGAATTTCGTTCCGTCGCGCCATATTTCCTGCGAAAGAAGGATGCGCCCATCGCGCGAGACGTCGTGAAGGCGGAGCATGCCGGGCAGTCGCAGGACGACACGATCCTTGCCGGAAAGGCTAAGGCCATAAATGGAGTCCGCCCACCCCGAGCTCAGTGTCGCGCCGAACCAAACTTCATTGCCTCGCGGCGCCCACGCGAGCCCTTCCATGCTTATAAACGTTCGCGACCGAGCGATTTCCCCGCCCCCGCGGTTGAGGATGACCGCCCCTCCGGCGTCACCCCCCGACCCGGAATACGCGACAAAAGCCACCGTGTCACCGCGAGGCGAGACGCGCAGAAAGTCGAGCCAGCTCGCGGATTGGTAAATCACCTTCCCGAGTGGAAATTCGACTTGGAACTTTTCGCCAACTTGGCAAATTGCGGCCAGCTCGTTCCCATCCACTCCCCAATCCGCCGAGATCACATTCTCCGCCACCTCGCGCGGGGCGCCCCCCGAGACCGGTATGACTGCCAGCGTGCCACTGCAATCGCCGATGAATACATCCTTGCAGCCGATGGAAACCGCCATCTGCGAGGGCGAAACGGCGTACAGGGCGGAGTTTTCGAGACCCAGCGGGCGCGATTCGGGGCCGTTCGGCTGTGTCGCATATAGTTGGACGGGTAGGCCGTTCCACCCCGCGCTGTAATAAATCGCTTGGCCCTCGGGCGCGAAGCGCGCGGAGTAAATCAGCCCGGAATCGAAGGTGAGCTGATGGAATTCCGGAGGTTCGCTGACCGATGCTTTGCGGCCCAGCAACCATCCTCCTGCTGCTGCGAGCGCGACCAGCGCCATCGCGACCGAGAGCGCCGCAAGCCATTTGCGCCGCGGCCATTTTGCCGCGGCGGGCGCCTGCGGCAGGGGCGACGCAGGAATCGCCCCTGCGCCGGGGCCTGTCAAGGTTTCCTCGATAGCGATGCGAGCCTCGCCGATTGCTTGCAGCCGCTGGCGCACGTCTTTTTTCAGGCAGCGCTGCAAAAGATCACGAAGGCGTGACGGCGTTGCGGCGGGTAGCTGTGACCAGTCAGGCTCACCGCGAATTACCGCGGCGAGCGTGTCAGTGACTGTTTCGCCGCTGAACGCCTGCTTCCCGCTCAGCATCTCGTACAGCACGCACCCAAACGCCCAGATGTCCGCCCGGCGGTCAACTTTCTTGCCCTTCGCCTGCTCCGGGCTCATATAGGCCGCTGTCCCCAGAATCACGCCCGCCCGTGTCGCCGCGATGCTGAGCGTGGGCGAGTTTGAAATGCTACTCGTCGAATCGTCCGGCGCGAGCGCCTTGGCGAGGCCGAAATCGAGGACCTTGACCGTGCCTTCCGGCGTTACCTTCGCGTTCGCCGGTTTCAGGTCGCGATGGATAATCCCGCGCTCGTGGGCGTATTCCAGCGCTTCCGCGATTTGCTCGGCGGTCGACAGGGCTTCGTCAATCGGAATCGGCCCCTTCGCAATCCGCTCGGCCAGCGTCGGACCCTCGACCAATTCCATCACCAGCGCGCGCACGCCCCCGGATTCCTCCAGGCCGTAGATGGAGGCGATGTTGGGATGGTTGAGCGAGGCGAGGACTTGCGCTTCGCGCTGGAACCGCGCCATGGGCGTTGCATCCTTGGCAAACGCTTCGGGCAGAACCTTCAGCGCCACCTCGCGATTCAGCTTGGTGTCTCGGGCCCGATACACTTCTCCCATTCCCCCGGCGCCCAGGGGGGCAACAACTTCGTAGCTCCCGAGTTTTGTGCCGACGACCAGGCTCATTACGAATCCAAAATTCGAGATCCAAAATCTGAAATTGTCCGGCCCATCCCGCCCGCGCCCAGTGGCGCGAGAACCTCATAAGTCCCGAGCTTTGCGCCCGTCGAAGACATCATCGTCCTTTTAGTCCCTTCATGCAGCTTACCACGACTGTGATTGGCAGGGTACCTTCCGTAGTGGGCTGAGTGAAAGTCCCCGGCCCCTAGCGCCTGACACCTGACACCCGACACCTGCTCCCTCTCTTCCCCACCTACCACTGCAGTAGGCAGTCGGCAGTAAGCAGAAGGCAGTCGGCGGATGGCAGTTGCTCTTCGTTCTGACTCCCGAATCCTAAATCCTGCTCTTCCCCACCTGCCACCTACGACATACCACATACCTCCTTTGTCCTCAGCAACATTCCCGCGTTCAACGCGCAACTACCTTTGTTTTGTGGACAATTCCCGGTTTGTCCCGGGTTGCTGAAAGCCGGCCCTTTGTTTTCATAGACATTCCCGCTTCGTTCCGTCATTTTTGAGTTTTCCCCCGCTTCCACACCCTGCGAGGTATATGACATAATGTCGTTGTCGGGAACCCCCTCCATGTTCTCCATCCTCCCGCCATCGCCCTCACCATGAGCAGCACTCGGGAGGTCGGTGAACTCCTTCCGCAGCCTCATCAGTATCCTCACTTTGCGATCAATCGAGCGGTCCAGGGCCGCTTCCTGCCGCAGCATCATGCTCCACGTCTCCCCCTCCGGCGCCAGGCAGGCCTCCCGCTCTATCGCCGCTCTCTCCTCATTCGCCTTTTCCGCGTAGGCGAATTCTTCTCGCACGCTGGCGATCTCCTCTTCCAGCAGACGCAGAAGTTCCTGGTATTCCGGCTCCCCCGGCGGCTGGTAGCCTGATTCGCGCAGCCACTCCGCGTATTCCTTGTTCTTTCGCTCGTCGGGGACGAACAGAGGGTCACCGAAACGGTGCAGCAGGTTGAACATCAGCCCCTGTCGCCACCCCATCATCCCTCGGTAAAGAGGTTCCAGTACCGCGTACTGGCGGGGCTGCGCGGTCCGGTGGAATGCTGGGCATTCGAGCGCGCGGCGGCGAGCAACTGGGGCGTAAGTTGGGGTGATTTACGTAGAGACATGGGTCCTCCTGGGACGCGATCTTGGGATAGCGAGGAAAGGACTTCCCCGCGACTTAGACTTTTCACACTAGTAGGCTATCACAGAGGGGGGCGTTGTCAAGAGAAATATGTTCACAGACGTAGCCCAGGGCTTCTTCGATTGATTCATTGATTCATTGGGTCATTGGATCATTGGGTCATTGAGCCATCGGGTCATTGAATCATTGAAGGGCGGGTGAAGAGCAATGGTGAAATCCGAATGGTGAATTCCGGCTTGTCACCGCTTTTGCAGCTCCCGCAAGTCCCTTCGGGAAATCGCAGACACCAAAGAACAGGGCTCTGATTCCATAATGTCGTCGGCTCCTTAGGTCCGGTAAGCTTGGTAGGTGTGAACGACCAAGGCTGGCCGGGAAAGGAGCCGAACATGGTGATTATAGGCTGTGATTTGCATTCGCGGTACCAG
>Ga0326727_10018280_pt1 | contig 14338 bp, 8 predicted proteins | sample MB2enrmetagenome_FD_207643 | JGI IMG/M metagenome (GOLD analysis project Ga0326727, IMG submission 207643) | Lab enriched peat soil microbial communities from McLean, Ithaca, NY, United States - MB29MY | ecosystem: Environmental > Terrestrial > Soil > Wetlands > Peat | place: USA: New York...
GCGGTGAGGGTGAAGAGTTGCGTCACCGCACAACCATTGGTCGTGATCGTGTTCGTCTGGCTGACCGGCACCGTCCCGCAGGCGTTGCTCGCGCTCAGTCCGCTGATGGTCGTCGGCACGCTGGCCGGGTTGCAGCCGTAATTCGTGCCAAGCGGCACGCCGCTGATGATCAGCGGGGTCGCGTTCGCCGTCCAGGTGTTGGTCACAAAGGCCGTGGCCGTGTTGCTGCAAGTATCGGTTGCCGTGATGGTGAAGATTTGCGTCACCGTACAACCATTGGTTGTGGTGGCTACCGTTGCACTGACCGTCGCCGGGGTGTTGGCGCAAGTATTATTAGTTGCCGTCACCCCCGACAGGACACTGTTCGTTGTCGGAATACTGGTCGGATTGCACCCCAAATTCGTGTTAGCCGGAACTCCACTCAGCGTCGGCAACACGTTGTCAAATTGCGTGATCACCTGATTGCTACTGACCGTCTGGCCGGCGCAATCCGTCGCCGACCATGTCCGCGTAATGACGTTCGAGCAGATCGAATTCGGGTTGCTTTCGGTCTGGCTAGGGGTCACCGTCCAAGTGTTGCCACAACTATCCGTTGCCGTGACCGTCGGCACATTTGGAATATCTTCCACGCACTGCACATTCGTGCTCGCCGGAACGCCTTGCAAGGTCGGCGGCGCGGTGAAGATGTGCGCCGTATAGGTCACATTCGTGCTGAAACCGCAGTTGTCCGTCCCGGTCACAGTGATGGTCGCCGGGCAGTAATGGCCATTGTCGCTTACCGTGAGCGTCAGGTTGGTGCCGCCGCAAGTGGCCGTGCCGGTCGTCGCCGCCAGGGCCGCCGCATCCGCCAACGCCAAACTCGTGTAGCAATTGCCGATGGCACCGATTTTCAGCGTCGGGCATGGGAGAGGAACTTCAATAATCGTCAATTGATCATGTGGAGTCGCGTTAATCGCCACAATCACCGCTATAACATCCCCGCAGCTTGGCTGCCAACTGGCGGCGTTGTTGCTGGCAGCAGTCACAAGGGCATTGACCTCGCTGTTGGTAACAGGGGGATAACCCGCGGCGGGACCTTCCAGCACAACCGGATTGATGGGGCCACCAATGAAATTCCACATAGCAACTTGTACGTCATAGAAATAAGCTCCATTTTTGTGGTTAAGAATGTAATTGATCGCGTGCCATGCAGGGAGGCTGACGTACACGCTGTTCGGGTAATTGGCGGGCAGGTCGGTGTCAATATTGGGATCGCAGCTCGAATACAGCGTTGCGGAGTATGTCGTCGGGACTCCATTAATATTATCAATCAAATCAATACACCAACCCAGGTAAGTCTCATCCACCAATCCGGCATTGTTGGTGAGGATCGTGGTTAAAAGCAAAGCGGGATTGGCCGCTGCATTAAAGTTATTAGTCCACCATGCTGGCGACGCCTCGATACTGCATGTCGCCGTGTCATCGGGCGGCGAAATTGAAAGCCCGCATTGAGCGAGGCCTTTTGGTGAAGCACCAAGAAAAATGGTTAGTAGACAAACAACAAACAGGTATCCAAAGGTTTTATTCTTCATAATATTATTCATAATACATTGCGACTGACTACCACTCAAACGAGAGAGACGACCCCACAGGATTCTCCGATGTACAGGGGACATGCCCAGCTCTCTTCATTGCAGAAGCTTCTTTGCTCAACCTGCTCTCGTCTCAGCGACGAATAAAACGGCGGACGACTGCCATACCCATTAAAGCAATCCCGGTCAACAGAGCTGTCGATCCCGCGTCTGGCGATTTATAGGGGAATGCCGAAGCAGTTTGGGTGATGGCCGCCAACAGGGTGATTAGAATTGCCGCATCCAGAAGACGCTTCATTATAAGGTTTTTCATATATTAATTAATATTTCGGTCGTTCATTCAGTCGTTCAATCAGGTAGTCACAGTGACTATCAAACTCGCAAACACAGCCAAAATCATGCCAAAATCGAAGAACCCGATTTTTAAACGCAACTACTTGTGGCACAATGGGTTGCATATTATTAAACTTGATTATGGAAAGCCGAAAGTGTAAATACTACCGACACATTTGAGGCAAAATCTCTGTATTCATCAGGGCTGCGGATTATGCAACCCACGCGAAATCAATGACTTGCAATAAGTCCGCGAGGACAAAATGCGGAGTGTCGGGAATTCTTACGGGATTGCAAATTGAACGTTATTCCTTGGCAATGCCGGGTTTATCCATCAAATCGTAAAGAGTGGGCTGGCTGATCCCCAATTCGGAAGCGGCGGATGCGATTTTGCCGGAGTGCTTGCGCAAGGCGTTTTGGATCATGTCGCGCTCCAGATTCTCCCGGGCATCTTCTCGAACTGTGAGGCGTTTCCCCTGGCACATGATCACCGCACCCCGAAAATGGAATCTTGGAAAAGAAAAACCCTGGCTGCGGGTCAAAACCCGCAGCCAAGGCTCGTAAAGCGCTTTCAGTGCTGCTCTAGCGCTTGAATCGGCGGACAGCCACCAAACCGGCGCAGGCAATGGTCATAAGCAACGCCGTTGATCCTGCATCAGGTATGACGCTGGTTCGAGCGCTCGCCGTTTGGGTGATAGCCGCCAACAGCGTGATTAGAATTGCCGCATCGAGAATGCGCTTCATTATAAGGTGTCTCATATATTAATCCTGTTTTAATCGTTCACTAAGATAGTCACAATGACTATTAGAGTCTATAATGAAGCCGGAATCATGCCAACGTCGAAGAATCCGATTCTTAATCGCAACTATTTGTGGTACAATGGATTGCATATTATTAAACCTCATTATGGATAGCCGAGAGTGTAAAGATTATCGACACATTTGGGACAAAATCTATGTATCCATCAGGGCTGCGGATTATGCAACCCGCGCGAAATCAATGACTTGCAATAAGGCCGCGAGGACAAAATGCGGAGTGTCGGGAATTCTTACGGGATTACAAAGGAACGTTATTCCTGAACGTTACTCCTTGGCAATGCCGAGTTTATCCATCAAATCGTAAAGAGTGGGCCGGCTGATCCCCAATTCGGAAGCGGCGGATGCGATTTTGCCGGAGTGCTTGCGCAAGGCGTTTTGGATCATGTCGCGCTCCAAATTCTCCCGGGCATCTTTCAGGTTGGGGGGGGTTCCCTGGTCGGCGGGGGCCAATTCAAGGTCTCGAACCGTGAGGCGTTTTCCCTCGCACATGATGACCGCGCGGCGAACGCAATTTTCCAATTGGCGGACGTTGCCCGGCCAGGGATGACGGTCCAAGGTTCGAAGGGCCTCCTGATCAAAAGCCAAACCGGTCTTATTGGCTTGGGCGCCAAAACGTTGCAGGAAATACTGGCCCAGCAAGCGGATGTCCCCCCCGCGCTCACGCAGAGGCGGCAGCACCACCTGCACCACGGCCAGGCGGTAATACAAATCTTCCCGGAAAGTTCCCTCCATCATGCCTTTTTTCAGATCGGAATTGGTCGCGGTGACAATCCGGGTGTCAATCTGGATGGGCTGTCTGCCGCCGACCCGTTCAATGAATTGTTCCTGGAGAAAGCGGAGAAGCTTGACTTGCAGACCAAGGGGAATTTCGCCGATTTCATCCAAAAAGAGTGTTCCGCCGTTGGCCAGCTCGAAACGGCCTTTGCGCTGGGCATGAGCGCCTGTAAAAGCTCCCTTTTCATGTCCGAATAATTCGCTTTCCAGGAGCGTTTCGGGAATGGCGCTGCAATTGATGGCAATAAAGGGGCCGTTCTTTCGGGCGCTGCTGTCATGAATGGCCCGGGCCGCCATTTCCTTTCCTGTTCCACTCTCGCCCAAAAGAAGGACGGGCGCCTCGGTGGTCGCGACCTTGCGGATGGAATCGAACACGGCGCGGATGGCGGGGCTGGCGCCCATCATCCCTGCAAAGGCATTGCCCCCCAGCATTTGTTGCATTTGACGGTACTCGACTTCAAGACCGGCCACATGGAAACCACGGCGCACCAGGAGTTTGAGTTCCTCCGTATCCACCGGTTTAATCAAGAAATCGTAGGCGCCGGCGCCAATGGCCTGCAACGCGATGCTCTTTTCCCCCTGGCCGGTGATGATGACGATCTTGGCCAGTCTCTCCAAAACCAGCAACTCGGACAACGTGGCCAAGCCTTCGTCCGGTTCGCCCGGACGAGGCGGCAGGCCCAAATCCAGCAAAACGACCAGGGGCCGGACCGTCTGAAAGGTTTCGATGGCGCTGGCGCGATCTTCCGCCAGAACAATGTCATAATCCCCGGCCAGCGCCCACTTCATTTGTGTGCGGATTTCCTCGTCGTCTTCAACAATAAGCAGTTTTGGGTTCATGGTGATTGTTTGTGCATGGGCAGGAGCACGCGAAACGTCGTGCCTTTGTTTAATTGACTTCGAACCTCGATTCTGCCGCCGTGGGCTTCCACGATCATCTTGCTCTGAAACATGCCGATGCCCAACCCATCCTTCTTGGTGGTTTGGAAAGGGCGGAACAAGGCGTGGCGGAGAAATTCCGGTTCCATGCCGCAGCCATTGTCGGAAACGGTCAGGACGGCCCAGCCATTGTTCTGGCTGGTTTCAACAACGATTTGCCCGCCTTGGGACACGGCTTCCGTGGCATTGAGCACCAGATTGGTCACCACTTTGAGGAATTGTTCCTGATCCAGGAGTAATTTGGGGCACGGACGAAGATTCTTGACCAGGGTGACTCCCGTGGCGCCGTTCCAGTTCGCCAGGACCTTGGAAATGACCTCATTCAAATCCAATTCGGCCGGTCGAATGTGCAAGTCATGGCGAAGAAGGCTCAAGCGGCCAATGAGATGATTGATATGTTCGCAAGTCTTGGTCACGCCGCGCAAAGCGTCCTCCCTGAAGGCCGGGTTGTCAAAATGCACCGGCAAGTTCTGCAACATCAAATTCAGGGTCGAGGCCGTGTTCTTCAAGTCATGCACAAAAAAGGCCGACATCGTCTGAAAGGCTTCCAGTTCCTTGGTTTGTAAAAGCTTCTGCGAAAGCTGGGCATTGAGCAACCCGGCAGCCACCTGGTCGCCCACGCATTTGAGAAGATCGAAATCCTGGAGGGAAAAGAAAATGCCGCCCACCCGGTCCCCCAAAGTGATCACTCCCATCAACTGCCGGCCGGCTTTCATGGGCACGCAAACCCGGCCGCCCCCGGTGCGGAATTGGGGGGGATGACAGCGCCGGAGGGCGACGGCCCAATCTTCCTTGGAAGATTCAATATCCTTCGGCTCGGCATGATCCTGCATGGCCCGGATGATCGCCATGGCCTCTTCCTTTTGCGGTCCCAGTTCCTTCCCCGCGGCGGGCAACAAGGAAGTCGAAGCGGCGAAGGAAAGATTCTCCCTGTTCTCGTCCACCAGCCAGATGGTGACGGAGAGGGCTTGAAATATTTCCGCGACCTGCTTGACCGCGGCTTCACAAAGCTCCTCCTGTTTGACGCGGGAAGCGATCGCTTCAGTGAAGCTTCTCCAGACGGCGCGATAATCGTAAAGAGGCCGTTGCAAATAACGGCTGAAAAACCGCCGCGTGTGCAGCCGCACGCGGTCCGACAGCCCCACAAGGGCCAATGCGACCAGAACGACCAGGATAATGAATGTTTTTGCCTGAAAATACGCATCGACCCCCATCCACTCGACGAATTTGGCAAACACCCCGACGACCATGAGGTAAATCCCCGCCAGAAGCACGATCAACGAATTCTGGAGCAAGGCAAATGGCGGATAAACCGCCACTTCCACCGGTCTGCGCAAAAGCGACCGCAGAACCATGGCGCATCCAAGAACCAGCCCGATGGAATCCAGCATCAAGAGCGATTCGTCAATACCGCGTCCCGGCCAAAGAAGCGCCTGGCTGCTGGTATAAACCCGCACGGCAAATAAAACGCCCAAGCCCAGAATCATGAATTTAATCCGCCACCTCATCGTCCCGACGGAAGCGCGGAAAGTGCGTTCCAGGTTCATCAACACCAGCACGGCGGCGATCAGGAATAAAGCAGACAAAACCAGCCCCGCCATCGTCAGATGCAACAACCTTATATCCGGCTCGATGCTCGAGTACTCAATCTCGATCAAATCGTGATAAAAAAACCACGCGATGGCCACGGGCAGAACAAATGCCGCGACCAGCATGAAGCGCCATTTGAACAAAAACTCCCCGGCATTGCCGCGGGCGAAGGTGAAGCTGAACAAAAGCCACGTCCCGGGCAAAAACGACATGGCCACCAACCTCCACTGCTGCCAGTATTGAATCGCCTCGCCCCCCTGATCCGTATGGGCCGCCAGCCCGGAGCAAATGCTTTCCAACGCCAGCAAGATCATGCCAGCCACAAAGGACCATTTCGGGATCGATCGGCGCCCCCGGAAAGCGGCCAACAACGCCGTCACCCCGCCCGACAAGGCGGCGACAAAAGCCAGTATGGCAGCATTTCTCATTGGTTGACAGCACGCGGCATAACCCGCGCGCCCAACAGTGTTCAACCATTGTATCCTATTCCGCAGTTCCCATCAATGGTAAAGTGTCGGTTTTTCGACAGTCGGACTTAAGTGCGTTGTCAAAACCTTGCAAACTTCGCGAGCACGGCGGCAAAGGCATCAGCGAGACTCATTTTGAAGCGGGCTTTGAAGTCGGCGGCCAGATCGGCCAGGCGGCGGTTGCCAGGATGGAATTCAATCGGCGCGGATTTTAACTCCCTGGCAATGGTTGCCACGCGGCCTCGCCGTCTTTCAAAAGTGGTCATGCAAGGAACCCTGCTTGCATGACCCCTGCTTGCAGCCTGTCGCGTCCGGCTACGGCGATTCGCACCGCAGGCGGAAGAACTCCTCCACCCCGCTGAAGTTCGTGGTAAAGGATGGCGGATTCGCCCCCGGCACATCCACCCAATTGGTGGACGGCTTCATCAGGTTGGTGCAGGACTGCAATATGCCATTGGCCCAATTAAGCGTGAAGGTGGTGGCAGTCCTGGTATAGGTGATCGGTCCCAGCACGGGCCGGGTGACTGCGACGGTGAAGGAACAGGTGTTGGTGTTGCCGCAGAGATCCGACGCGGTGACAATCACCGTGTTGGTGGTGTCCGCGTTGAAGAAGCTGCCCGAGGGCGGCGTGGACGTCACCGTGACGTTTGTGCCGCTGCAAGAACTCGAGGCGGAGACATTCGTCCAAGACACCTGCAGGTTGCTGGTGCAAGTGGTTCCAATGATATTGGACGGACAGTTGATCGTCACTGGGTTGGGTTGGGTTGACAATTGGAACGCCAAATCTACTGGAGTGCCACTGGGAAGCAGGAATGGCGTTCCCCAGCCAGCCAGAGGGAATCCTCCGGGCCAAGCGGTAAAGACCGCGGAATCGTTCTGAACGACGGGGGTGGTCTTCCAGCCGGACTCAGCGGCTACTCCCGCCGGCAACTGGGCGAAAGCCATCAGCCAGTATAACTGAGGAGCCGTGACCGTGCCTTCTTGAATGAATGGCGTTGCCGGATTAAAGCAGTAATACCAGACTTGGGAGTCGAAGCCCAAGCCGGCACTTGAATTGCCAGGGTCGAAGAATTGCTCCTGTCCGGTGCCAACCAAGGTTTCGGTGTAGCTTCCCGGTGAAAAAACCTGGGACCAGAGCAGTTTGCCTGGGTGGCTGAAACCGCTCCCCACCGCTGGCACGTCGCTGTAAAAGGCGAGCCAGTAGGTGATCGAGCCAGGCAACGCCTGATCGTTCAGCCAGGAACCCCAGAGGTGAATGTCGGTAATCGGGCCGGTGTTGGTGCATACAAAGTCGTCCGCAAAAGCATATGCGTTGTTGCGAAGGTCAAAGCCGCCGGTCAGGTTTGGGGGTTGGATGTACTTCAGCTTGCCTGCCGTGCTGGTGACTGTGACTGTGAAGAAACAGGTGTTGGTGTTGCCGCAGAGATCCACCGCGGTATTAGTCACCGTGGTGGTGGTGCCCGCATTGAAATAGCTGCCCGAGGGCGGCGTGGACGTCACCGTGACGTTGGTGCCGCTACAGGCCGAGGCGGAGACAGTCCACCACACCTGCAGGCTGCTGGTGCAGGTGGTTCCGATAATGTTGCTCGGACAGGTGATGGTCGGCGGCGTGGTGTCCAGGATCGTGACGTTTTGAGCGCAGACAACACTGTGCCCCAGGCAGTCGGTGATGGTCCAGGACGCCGTGGCGATCTGCGGACAGTCGCCGTTTGTGACGGCTCCATTGAAGGTCACGCTCGGAGGCGCCGTCGGGCAACAGTTCTCAATCCCCACCGCCGGCGGGTCGAACACCCAAGTGCTGCCGCATTGGACCTGCTTGTCCGGGGAGCAGGAGTATGGAATCAGGCAATTGGTCGAGGTGAAGACCTCAAAGGAGAGGTCCAGTTGCGCTCCTGTAAAGGGGTTGGGAATGGGTGTCCAATTTCCCATTGGCTGCCCGGTCACGCCGTCCCAACTGCCCCACACCGCGGGGTCGTTCCAATTGGTAGTCGAGGTTTTCCAGCCGAAAACATATGTGCTCGGAATGCCTCCTGCAGAAGCCACCAGCCAATAAACAGTGTCAGCAGCAAGAGTTCCGGTCTGGAGATAAGGGTTGGTCGGTGTAAAGCAGAATTCCCACGGGACCTTCTCAGGCAAATAAAGGCCGTTGCTGGGATTTAAAAAGTACTCATTCCCCGAGGGGAGGGCGTTGGAACAGAACTGGCCGGCTGCAAACGTCTCATGCCAGAGCAAATTTCCGGGATAGCTGTAACCGAGGGTGTTGCTCGGGCTGTAGGCCGGCACATCGCTGTAGATGAAGAGATCGAAATTCTGTATCGGGCCCGGCGCATCATTCCACCATGAACCCCATAGATGAATGTCAGTAATAAACCCGGCATTGGTGCAAAGAAAGTCATCCGCCAAAACAATGCCCTGGCTGTCTTGCACGTCAACGCCGTTGAAGTCGGGCGGCTGGAGCCACTTCACGGTATTGGTCGTGGAGCAACAATTGGTGGTTGGGATGTTGGTCGAGCCGAAGATTTCAAAGGAGAGGTCGAGTTGCTGTGTGGGGATGTTGGGATTGAACATGGGCGCCCAATTGCCCATCGGCTGCTGGAGCACGTTGTTCCAACTGCCCCACACTGCGGCGTCGTTCCAATTGGTGGTCGAGCTTTTCCAGCCGTAATCATTGGTGTTCGGAATTCCTCCCGCATAAGCCACCAGCCAATAAACGATTGGATTTGCAAGACTTCCAGTCTGGGGAAAGGGGTTGGTCGCCGGCGGCTGAAAGCAGAACTGCCACACGATCGAGTCACCGCCGATAATGTTGTTGCTGGGATCCCAAAAATACTCCTCGCCGTTGGCGCTAAAAATGTTGGCAGAGTACTGGCCGGGCTGAAACGTCTGCTGCCAGAGCAACGTTCCGGGATAGCTGAAACCGGTGGGGTTGTTCGGACCCACCGGCACATCGCTGTAGATGAAGAGATAGAAGTTGCTGATCGACCCCACCAAATTATTCGACCACGAACCCCATAGGTGAATGTCGGTAATCAGCCCGGCATTGGTGCAAAGAAAGTCATCCGCCAAAACAATTCTGTGGGTGTCTTGCACGTCAAGGCCCCCGTCAACTTGGGGCGGCTGGAGCCACTTCACAATATTGGTCGTGGAGCAATAGTCTTGAATCTGGGCCGGAGCGCCTGATGCCATTAATGCCAGGCCTGCCGCAGCCAGTGGTTTGAGCAGTTGATGGGCGATATGCGGAGATGTTTTTTTGAATGTTTTGCAACTCATAAATCCTTCCATGTTTTCACAAATGTTATAGGTTTATTGCACTACCAAGCGCCGGGAACAACTGTCAGTCTTTTGCCCATTACCGGCACGCTTGATTATTCACGACCCAGGCCGACTGTCAAGGATACAATTGTGACAATCATGCGAAGATCCATCAACAATCATGCAAGCAGAGAGAGAAGGTTTTCGTGCCCGGCTCTCCTTATGTGCCTTCCCATCGCGGAAGGCAAGCTTTATTTTCATTTTTTATGAAGTATAAGTTTTACCATATCAAGGCACTAGTATTACTAAAGTAACTGCCTCATGATATAAAAGACGATTCTGACAAAACCCGATGGGGTTGCATTTCAGCCGGGTTGCGGTAAGATGCGCCCATGATTCGATACCTGTTCTCCATTATCGCCGTCGTGGCTGCCCTGAATGCTTTCGCGGATGACGCGGCTAAAACACCGCCGTCATCGCCGTCATCGCCGTCACTGGCCAAAGATTCGCGTTTCTTCGAAATGCGCACCTATCATGCCGCTCCGGGCAAAATGGAGGCCCTCCACGCCCGCTTCCGCGATTTCACCAACAAACTCTTTGCCAAACACGGCATGGAGATGGTCGGCTACTGGGTTCCAATGAATAAAGAGGGGCAATCCGAGAACACACTCGTTTACATCCTCGCCTTCCCCAGCCGCGAGGCGCGCGACAAGGCATGGAAAGACTTTGCCGACGATCTGGAGTGGCACGCGGTCAAGGCAGAGACCGAAAAGAACGGCAGACTTGTTGAGAAGGTGGATTCCGTTTTTATGACCGCGACCGATTATTCGCCAATCAAATAGCCCGCAACGGAAACGACAAACCGCGGAGCGGGTTTGAAAACGCCCCTCATGCCCGGGCGGAGTCAAGCGGCCTTCCGGGCCTTGTCACCTGGCCGGGCGCGTTTTCAAACAGGCTCCTAAATCACCAAATAGTCCGTCAAGATTCCCGTCCCTATCGCCGCGATGTGAGCGGCTTCGATCCATCTCTGCCGATCGGCCTGCAAATGTGCGATCAGGATTTGTGACATGCCTTTGATCAATTCGTAGCCAAACTCATGGTTGCGGTCGCATTGCTGGCTCAATCGCGAGCCATAGAAAAAAATAGTCCGGGTCGGTTCCCGGGCCACCGCGTTAAAGTGCCAATAATACGGCGGAAAGAGCCAGGACCAGCCCAGAATGTCTCCCGCGCCGAGCGTTTGCACTCGGGCCGGCGTCTGCAATTCCGGCGTTTCCAAATCAATCGAGCCATGAATGACCAGATAAATGCAACTGACGGGTTGCCCCGCCTCGACCACCCTGTCCCCCGCTTCAAAATCCGCCCGCATGGCGCATTCGGCCAGGATTTGCCGGAACTGGACCGGCAAGCCGGTAAAAAGCGGGTGTTCCGGCAATGTTTCCGCCGTGAAATCAAATCTTGGCTTTTTCGCCAATGTCACACTTTCACTCATTTTCTTCTCTCTGCAATGAGAACGTAGCTAGTCCAATGCCATCTTATTGCTTGGGTATGATGAGGGGACATAATGGCCGGCGCCAGAAACACAAACGCCCGCCACGGGGCGGGCGCTTGCTACATGGTTTTAAAGACAAACGTTATGAAGAAAGTTTCATGCCAGTTTTTTTGAATTTTAACAACAATTGACGCAAGTCGTTGTCATCCAATTTGTTAGGCCTCCATAGATTGCTTCCGGCGCCCATCGTCCGCAGGCGCCAAATGGAAAGTAATCCGACACAATTTTCGATTTGGAATGGCCTCATCAGGCCTCGACAAGAATTAATCATTGCATAAGTCGTTCATAACAAATGGGTAACGTAAAGTGGGAATGCCATCAGAAACTCCCTGATGGAACTGTAAGGCAGTCCGACACAGTTCGACACATGAAAGCCAATAGCCGAAGCCCGCAGCGGCTGTCGGCAGACAGCCGGTGAGTATGGCGCTCTGTCGCCGCTACGCTTAATTCTGCATTCTGCCTTCCGCCTTTCCCTTGACGTTCCGGCCCGGCGCGGCGAACTTCCATGAGTTGGCCAAAGGCCAGTCAGAATTGGCGGCCGGTGATCTCTTTTCGGCCGTTGCGTCGGTTCCCGTCGTGCAGTCCCTGCGCGAACGCGTGGAACGGGGGGAATCGTTGTCTTTTTCATCGGTCAGCCCGGCGGCCCAGCCGTTCTTCGCTGTCTTGCTGGCCCATCTCTTTCCCTCCAGGCCGGTCGTTGTGGTGACGGAAAGTCTCAGGACACAGGAAATTTTTCAGCAGGACATTGAAACGTGGGTCGCGGAGTCGCGCCCCGGCGGCGCCGCGCCATTGGACCGGCCTCTTTTCTTTCCTGCGTGGGAGGTGTTGCCTCACGAACCGCGCTTGCCGCATGTGGATGTCGTGAGCGAACGCCTGGAAACTTTGGTCGGCCTTTCCAACCGGTCCGCCCCGGAGCCGGCGCCGATCATCGTGGCCGGCGTGACGGCCTTGCTGCAAAAAACATTTCAGGCCGGCGAAATCGCGCGCCGCACCCGGTCGTTGCGGCGCGGCGATTCATTGGATCCATTGGATCTGGTCGAATGGCTGGAGAATCAAGGCTACGAGCCGGAGGCGCAAGTCACGCAGAAAGGCGATATCTCGATGCGCGGCGGCATTCTGGACCTGTGGCCGTTGACCAGCCCCTGGCCGGTCCGCCTCGAGTTCTGTGGCAATGAACTGGAATCCTTGCGCCACTTCGATCCTCTGACACAAATTTCCCGGGAGGAAACTCCGGCGCTGCTCATTCCACCGGGCGGGGAGCTGGGGCTGTTGAAGGCCGATGAGCGGCTGCCGGTTGCCAGCCTGCTGGAATATCTTCCGGCCGGGGCCATTTTTCTCCTGTGCGAGCCGGAACTGCTGCGCGAACAGGCCTTCCGCTACGAGGCGCAAGTTCAGGAAGGGGACCGATTTTTCATTTCGTGGGAACAATTCCAGGAAGAGATGACCCGCCACGGCCTTGTCTCCGTCGCCGTGAGCGAAATCGAAAATGTCTTTATCGAGAACGTCCTCCCCGGCGCGCCGGATTTCGCGGGCAAAGACGGGATGACATGGCAAAGCCTCGAGGTCTTCCGTCCGATGGGCGACCGTCGGCCCGAGCCGCACATCGCCGAAGCGCAACGCAAGGAATTTTTCAGCCAGCTTCATCGCTGGCTGCGGCAGGATTATGCGGTGCATCTGTTTTGCAACAATGACGGCGAGCGGCGGCGTTTCCAGGAAGTCTGGCGGGAATACAGCCTGGGCGACCCCGGGGCTTTGCGCCTGCACATCGGCCCGCTGGCGCGCGGTTTTCTCTTTGAGCCGGCGAAACTGGCCGTGGTGACCGACGCGGAAGTTTTCGGGCGCTACAAGGTGCAGCGGCCCCGGCGCCTCAAATCGCCTCAAGCCCAATTGAGCAAATCCTTGTTGGACATCAATTTTTCCGAATTGGCGGAGGGCGATTACGTGGTCCACCTCCAGCATGGCATCGGGCGGTATTTGGGCTTGCGCAGTCTGCCCGCGGCGCTGGGCCAAAAACCCGTGGCGGGCAACATGCCGCTTGCGGCAACGGGCGAAGAATGCCTGGTCATCGAATACGCGGCCGGGGATCCGCTCCAGCCCGCGCCAAAACTTTACGTGCCCGTGAGCCAATCGCACCTGGTCAGCAAATATGTCGGCGCGGGCAGGGCGCGGCCGCCCTTGAACACGCTGGGCGGGACGCGCTGGGCTAAAACCAAGGCGCTGGCGCAGGAAGCGGTGCGCGATTTGGCGGGCGAAATGCTTTCCATCCAGGCGGTTCGTTCGACCCAGGAAGGGCACGCCTTCCCGCCCGACGCGGCCTGGCAACAGGAATTTGAAGACAGTTTCATCTACGAAGAAACGCCCGATCAATGGCGCGCCATTGCCGCCACCAAAAAAGACATGGAAACCCCAAAGCCCATGGACCGCCTGATTTGCGGCGACGTCGGCTATGGAAAAACGGAGGTCGCCATCCGCGCCGCCTTCAAATCGGCCCTGGCTGGCAAACAGGCCGCCGTGCTCGTCCCCACCACCGTCCTGGCCCAGCAGCATTTCAATACGTTCCGCGAGCGCATGGCCGATTATCCCGTGCGCATTGAATTGCTCTCCCGGTTCCGCTCCCGGCGCGATCAGGCCCGGGTCATCCGGGATTTGGCGGCCGGCTCGGTGGATATTGTCATCGGCACGCATCGCCTGCTGCAAAGCGATGTCCTTTTCAAAGACCTGGGCCTGGTGGTCATTGACGAGGAACAACGCTTCGGCGTCCTGCACAAGGAGAAATTCAAGCGCCTGCGGACCTTGGTGGATGTCCTGACCCTGACGGCCACGCCCATTCCGCGCACCCTGTATCTGGCGCTGGCGGGCGCGCGCGACATGAGCACCATCGACACGCCGCCCCAGGACCGTTTGCCGGTCGAAACGCTCGTCGCCCAATACGACGAGCGCCTCATTCGCGACGCCATTCAGCGCGAACTCAATCGCGGCGGCCAGGTCTTTTATCTGCACAACCGCGTTCTCGACATCGAAGCGGTGGCGCAGCGGTTGCGCGC
>Ga0326727_10018282_pt1 | contig 14337 bp, 8 predicted proteins | sample MB2enrmetagenome_FD_207643 | JGI IMG/M metagenome (GOLD analysis project Ga0326727, IMG submission 207643) | Lab enriched peat soil microbial communities from McLean, Ithaca, NY, United States - MB29MY | ecosystem: Environmental > Terrestrial > Soil > Wetlands > Peat | place: USA: New York...
TCCAGGAAATTGACCACGTGAGGCTGGTGCTGAGGTGTGCCATCGCCTTTTTCGATGCTTGTCCGGCCGAAGGTTTCCCACACATCGGTGGAGGGAGCGGGTGGCCAGATGGTATAGCCCTCGCGGTTGATGAAGAGCGTGCCATCCGTTCCGTAGAACTGCGTTCCATACCCATGATCGTCCGGGCCCCGTCCCAGGTGGAAGCAGAAGCGGGCCATAAAGCCGGCGGAATTGAGTGGGCAGGGCGGGTATTCGTAAACGGCCTCCAGCGTGTCGGGGGTTTCGTAAATGCCCTGGCTACCGTATCGTCCCCCTGAACCTGCGACCGTCAGTGGGGCGTCCACTTGCATCGCCCAATGGACAACATCCATCAAGTGCGGTCCCCAGTTGGTGGTTTCGCCGCCACCGGTTTCCCAAAAGCCTGTGAATCCTCGGCGGCTGCGATTGTAATGATGGTAGGGCGCGGGTCCGAGCCAGAAATCCCAATCGAATCCCGGGGGAGGATCGCTGTCGGGCGGAGGCATTTGCTTCCGGTTCTCGCGCGTAAATCCGCCGCCGTGAAGCCATGCCTCGACAAAGGTGACCTTGCCGATTCTGCCGCCGCGAATCATCTCCACGACTTTCTGGTAATGCTCGCCGGAGCGCTGCTGCGTGCCGCACGTCACCACGCGGTTGTACTTGTTGGCCGCCTCCACCATCTTGCGGCCCTCATAAACGGTGTGCGAAATGGGCTTTTCCACGTACACATCCTTGCCCGCTTCACACGCCATGATCATGGGAATGCCGTGCCAGTGCTCCGGCGTGGCGACCACGACAACGTCAATATCCTTGCGGTCGAGGAGCTTGCGAAAGTCGCCGTAACCCACCGTCTTTCCCGGCGGCGCCCCCAGCGCATCGAGCGTGATGGAAAGTGGCAGCGTGTAAACGTCCGCGACGGCGATGGGATCCACCCGGCCCGTTCGCATCATGGCGCTATAATCAAATCGCCCCTGCCCCCCGGAGCCGATCAGGCCGATACCGATGCGATCGTTGGCGCCGATCACGTTTCGAACCGCGGGCCCTGCCGAAAGGGCCAAGCTCGTAACACCCAGCGTCGTGGATTTGTGGAAATCCCGGCGCGTCATTTTTGATAAGTCCATGGGTAACCTCCCAATGAAATCCGAAAACGCAGTGCATCCTAGCACGGGCAGGCCACCTTTACCATATCGGCCATCGAGCCATCGGTTCATCGGGTCATCGGTTCATTGAGCCATCAGGTCATTTTGGATTTTAGATTTTGGATTTTCGATTGAGACACCCCGATAGTGGTCACGCTGCTTGTCACTCGCCACTCGTCACTGCTCTTGCGATTTGTGATTTGTAAAGTCAGCAAGGTCGGCGTTGCATCTTGGTTCCGCCCCACCTCTCCAGCATGGCGCGCCGGCCCCGGCAATTTGCTTCACCTTCTAACCTGAAACCGCCGATAAGCGATGTGGGGAAGTGTCGGGGGACCCACGAGGGGGCAGGGGGGTGAGGTAAGCGTCGCTATTGGAGTGTAACACCATTTGTTTTCATAGATATGAAGGGAATACACGTAACAGTATTTGTTTTCAATGGGATGACGGCTTTCGGATGGATGATTTTTCAGACTTGCTGTGTTTTCAATAACTTGTTGGCTTCGCTCGGGGTTTCTGGCGCTTGGCTTGTGCCGCTCTTCCCTTGTCCCAATGGTTGCCTTGAATGCGCCGCCCCTGCACTCTCGTTTATCGAAACACCTCGACGCGTTCCGCTACCTGATACTACCTACGCCACTAGTATATACCTATAGCCTAAACAAGTAAAGAGACATTGTGTCCGATTCCCACTTTTTTATTAACTTTCTTTCATTGCGACCGGGAAAGGTGTCATTTCGACTGCGTCGCGGCGAGTTCAGCTGTCCAAATTCGGGCCTGCTTCGGCCAATGGCGTTGACGGATTGGGGCTTAGGAGGCCGGAATCGCGTGTCGCTCGATGCGCTCTTCTGACACCGTTTTTCCCGTCGCGTTCGTAGCGGCATGCCATGGCGTGCCCCTGGAGTTTCTACATTTCTAAACAGGATTCTCCCTTTCGGACCCTCCAAGGGCACAGCCCAAACCACATGTCCGGTATGGCCGTTTGACCAAGTGGGTTGTTTCTATGTGCGCCCTAACCCAGGCACATTGGCCAAAGGTGACAGGGCGGGCTACCACCAAGATTTGGCGACTATGCGGACAGTGATTTTGCGCGGTTCGCGTGCAGACCCTAACCCACTCAATATGGGCACATCGAGAACGGTGGCCGCTCTAAACGAAAGCGCTTCGGGTTCGGCGCCGATGCAGTTCGCACGCGTGCGCGTGTACCGTCCGCCCGGTTCTGTCCACACTGCTTGACTCCCAGGTCACGCGGAGGTCTAATCGGACGTGCCCACTGCGCCAGCGAGGCACAGCCGCACTCGCAATACGATTCTGCGTGCCAAGCTGTCGAGTGCGCCGAGATCGGGCTATTTGCGCGCACACTCAAGGTAGGCAGGAACCATGCCAGCACGGGCAATCGAAGATCTGACATCGGCACAAATCGCGGCAGAACTGTTCAATGCCGTGAAGGGTGGTGACTGCATCGCATGGGTGGGTTCGGGGCTCTCAAAGGGGCTGTACCCGGACTGGCTTGCTGCCGTAAGTGGCCTTTGCACTGCATGCGCAGTCCAGCCCTTTGACGACTCCCGACCATCTCCTACGGCAGATGAGTTGATCGACAAGGCAGAGGAATGCAAACAAGCGAATGCAGCTGCGTACGAGGCTGCATTAGCCGGTTTTTACGGCGGAAACGTGGTTCCGACTCGGCTGGCATATTTGTGGTTGATGCGGGCACCGTTTAAGGCCTATGCGACGACCAATTTTGATCCATTGCTGAGCGAAACGGCTGCTCCGCTGGGATATAAGGACGTTTATTGGCACCCGACATTGCCCTCTCGAGAACTCGAGCGTAGAAACAAGCCGCTATTCTATCTCCACGGTCACGCTAGGCCGAATGGAATCGCAAATGGACGTGACCTCGTGTTGTCGCGAAGTGAATTTGAAATCGCGTACAGCGGGGTCGTAGGCTTATTCGTTCAGAACCTGTTGTACAATTATCCTATTGTGTTCATAGGTTGTAGCCTCTCTGAGCCAGAAATACATCAACAAATCCGTCGCGTTCATTCAATGCATGTGCAAATCAAGAACGAGGCGCAGGGCTTTAAGGCACCCTCAAGATTTGCGCTCTTACCAACAAGGTTCAGGTGGGAGGCGAAGGATGGGCTGCCGGCAACACGCGAGAGAAACAGGGATGCTGAACTGGAAGAAGCGAATCGCTTCGGAGAGTTGGATACTGAGGTTTTGAGATATGACCCGGCTGATCGAATGAAACATTGGGAGATTGAAGATATCTTGAAACTTCTTTGTGACCTGGCTGAGGAAACGCCGAAGGTTGGCCGCGGAGAGGCAATGCCAAGATGAGCGACCCATTCTTTGAACGTATAGCAAGGATTGATGCAATCATCGCGAAGGGCCCGGTGGCGTGTGTGTACGATCGGGACCTCGCGGAGCTGCTTTCGAATGACACCCTAACCGGGTATTTCTTCAATCACTTGTCGGATCCCGCTTGGCTTGAACCGTTGACCCAGGCAGGTAAATTCAAGCAAGTTCCGGCCCCGGTTAAGAACGAAAGCGAAGGGACCGTTGGTTTCCCAGCTTGGCCTCAGGGCGAGTACTTAAAAAGGATTGCCTCCCTTGCGCCAAATCAGGTTTGCAGAGTGATAGCAGAACTTCCTTCAACGGACAATCCGCGGGTGAGCGTAGATATCATTGATGTCGCGCTAGCCATCGACCCTGGACTCAGTGTGGGATTGGTGCCCAGAGTGATCGTGGCAATCCGAACTCCATATGGGGTGTTATGGCCTCAAAAGGTCGGATCGTTAGTTAGCTACTTGTGCAGAGAGAGGCAGATCAGCGCGGCCCTCGCACTAGCTGAAGCGGTTCTCGAGGTCATCGAAGATCCCAAGCAAAAGGAGGTGGAGGCGGATCAAACACCTTTTGACAATCTCCTTGAGCCACGGGCACGCTTTGACCTTTGGGAATATGAGCAGATTTTGAGCAAGAATATCCCAGACCTCGTGGATGCGACGGGCGATCGAGCCTTGACCCTACTGTGCGACCTGCTAGACCGTGCTATTCTACTTTCTGACAGACGCGGGTCCGAACGCCGTCCCCAGGACCTGTCATTCATTTGGCGGCCCGCAATCGAAGAGCATCAGCAGAATCTCAACCTAGGACTCAAGCACCTTCTTGTAAGTGCCGTGCGCATCGCCGCTGAGAGAATCGCGAGGAAATACCCTAATTCGGTGCCGGGTCTTGTGCAGCAACTGGAGGAGCGCGGGAAATCGTGGGAGATCTTTCGACGAATTGCATTACACGTCTTGCAGTTATTCCCCGAGTTGGCGCCGGACTTGATGCGGGAGCGCCTTCTCGACCGGGAGCTCTTCGACGATGCGGCGATGCGTCACGAGTATTTTTTGTTGCAGAAAAGGTGCTTCGGCCGCTTGCCCAACGAAGATCAGAACAGGATCCTGATGTGGATTGAGGCGGGGCCGCCCAACCGGGAGGAACACAGGAAATCTTGGGGGGAGTTCATCGGCAGAAGCGTGACTGAAGAGGAAGACGAACGTTACGCCAGACAATGGAAGCGTGACCGCCTCGCTCCATTGCAGCAGTATCTCGACGACACCTGGAAAGCACTCTACGCTGCTTTTGCCACTGAGACTGGTCAGCCGGAGCATCCGGAGTTTGTTTCCTACACTGAAGGTGGCGCTTTTGGGCCGCGCAGCCCAATCGCAGGTCAGGAACTGAAAGAGATGTCGCCCGCGGAGGTCGTTGAGTACCTCAGTGCCTGGCAGCCCTCAGGCGATCCGATTCATGGAGCAAGCATCGAGGGACTCGCCAGGGATCTCACAGCGGTAGTGGCGGAAAGGGCTCAGGAATGCGCTGAGGCTGTCGCCGAATTCGAGCGCCTTTCCGAACCAACTTATATTCGCGGTCTGATCGAGGGATTTCAGCGTGCGCTTAAGGAGAAACGCCAGTTTCCGTGGGAACCGGTGCTCGACCTTTGTCAATGGGCCGTGACGCGAGAGAGAGACATCCCGGGTCGCAAGGCCGAGTTCTTCGAAATGGATCCGCACTGGGGATGGACAAGATCGACGGTGGTCAGGCTCCTGACTGCTGGGTTCGCTTCCGAGGAGAATCCGATCCCTTTCGAGATGCGCGAACAAGCTTGGCAGGCTATCGAGCCAGCAACCCACGATCCTGACCCGACACCCGAGCAGGAGCAGAGATATGTCAAGGGCGGGGTAAAGGAGGAGTACCGCAGCCGAGGCATCAACGTTCAATGCCAAGATCCCCTTACAAATGCCATCAACTCGGTGCGGGGCGTGGCAATGGAGACCGTCGTAAAGTATGCCCTCTGGGTGCGGAAGGGATTCGAGAAATCTGGCAATGGAGACGTGTTGCTGGCGCGGGGATTTGATGCCATGCCCGAGGTCAAGAAAGTTCTTGACGAGCATTTGGACACGAACGCGGAACCCTCAATCACCATCCGTGCTGTTTACGGTGAGTACCTTCCGTTGCTGCAACTGCTGGGCCGAAAATGGACTGAGGAAAATACTGCGCGCATACTTCCCAGGAATAAGATCCAGTTTTGGCATGCCGCCTGGGATACCTATGTTTGCTATTGTGCTCCTTATGACGACGTACTCGACTGGCTCGAAGAGGAGTACGAGTTTGCGGTCGAACAGATCGGCACGCACAATCACGAGTGGGGAAACGCAGAGGCTCCAGATTATTCCCTTGCCCGGCATCTGATGACGTTCTACTGGCGCGGCAAAGTGGAGGATCAAGGACGTCTCCTCGACACCTTCTACAATCGAGCGCACGGCAAGCTGCGCGGGCAGACACTCAATTTTGTGGGATGGAGCCTGCGCAACACCAAAGAGCCGATTCCAGGCGAGGTCGCCCAGCGACTGAAGACCCTGCTGGAGAGACGGGTGGACGCCGCCAGACAACACCCGGAAGGTGCGGCCGAGGAACTAAGGGAATACGGGTGGTGGTTCGCGTCCGGGAAGTTTGACGACGATTGGTCGCTCCATCAATTGCTGGAGGTACTCCGGCTTGTGGGTTGGGTTGAGCCGGACCACTTGGTGGTTGAGCGGCTCGCCGAGATGTCGGGAACTAAGCCGCTGCAGTGCATTGAGGCTCTAAAGATGATTGTCGAAGGGGACAAGAGAGGCTGGGGCGTACTTGGCTGGCGGGATAAAGCCAAGGAGATTGTTCGAGCAGCACGCAAATCTGGCAATCGAGAGGCCCGCGAAACAGGAGAGGACCTCGTGAATTTGCTCGGCAGTCGAGGCCATTTTGAGTTTGGAGAACTTCTGAAGGAACCCATTGCGTAGGCGGTGCAGAAAATCTTTGGCTGTCGCAAGTCTTAAAGGGATGCAAGCTACAAACGCCTTAGCATTGAGAAGAGGCTTCAGGCGAGCCGACGGCGGTGTTACGCGCGAACCACGGAAGTAGCGACACGGAGTTATTACACATCACCCAGACGATCGTTGGGCCACTTCTCGATCTATCGTCGGGTACTTGGAAACGATCTCAGCGCCTTACGGTTCTTCCTCTGACATCGTAGGTCACATGGCCGTAAAGTCGCCTAACCACCGAAAGGCGAGCGACGGCGTCGATAGCTGTCTCCGGGTCAGGTTGGAGCAGCTCGGAAGGGATGGCATGGGGAGCGAGCTTTCCATCCGCTGGGAGCGGTGTCCGCACCTCGCCAAGCTGGTTTGGGGCTCCGAAAATGTAGAAACTCCAGGCACAGGCTGCCAGCCTGCTGTGCCCCCGCGGCGTTCGCCAAAAAACCCGCTCATCGTCCTGGAAAAACCGCCGATAGACGATGTGGGGGAGTGTCGGGGGACCCACGAGGGGGCAGGAAGGGTAGGGGCCCCCCGTGTGTGTGTAAGGGAGGGGAACAGACACCAGCGTCCCCCTGCGCGTGACGCCACGCGCAGATGCCGGCCGCGAGTTGTTATGCGCCAATCTCGCGCACTTCGCCCTTTTTCACCAGCGGAAGCGCTTTCAACACTGCGGGGACGATGGGCCGAAGGTCGCTTAAGCGATTGGTGGGCGCGGTTAGAACTAGCACCGCGATATTGAAGCGCGTCAGGTCTTGCTGAAAGGACAGATTGCGATCGGTAGTGACAAAAGCTTCGAAGTGCTTTTCCGCCAGAGCCAGAAGTTCGCCATTCTGCTTGCCCTTCCAACCCATCTGCCGGACCGTATGCACGTCGTGCCCGGCAAACTCATGGGCCAGGCGCTCATCCACACATTCATCCAGCAGGATCTTCACTTGACCTCGGCGAGGACTTTGCCTTTTGCGGTCTCCAGCAACACCACCACCTGCTGGCGCGTTACGGTGGGAAAGCCCGTAAGGAAATCATCAATCGTTTCCCCGGCCTCCAGGTACTCGAAGAGGGTTTGGACGGGCACGCGGGTACCGGCGAAGACCGGGGCGCCTCCCATGATGTCTGGCGAAATGGATATCAGATGGTCGCCCATGAGAAAGAGTCTAAGGGCAAGGGCGGTCTGCTTGCAAGCGGAACAGTATCGAGTTCGACGACGCGGGCCACGTTAAGGGTTTGGACCTCGACTTCAAGAGGAAGGATGCTTTGGAAAGGCGAATTCACCGGGAACCCGGGGAACCCGGGACAGACACCATATTTCCAATTTAGGGACATCGTCGGCGACCGTCCTTGAGCCCCACAGGGGCAAAACAATCCGTTTCAATCCCACACGTACGGCTCGCCGCAGGCAATTCCGTGCGCGTCCAGCAGTATCTCGCCCTTTCAGGGCTGGGTTTGAGAATTGGGGGGTAATCTAAACCCAGGCCTTCAGCCTGGGCTTCGTTGTTTCGCCCCGTTGGGGCTAATTCAACGGCCCTTCGGCAGAATTAATGGCCCCCCTGGGGCTCAGAATATTGGAAGGTTTCTCCGCAACCAGCAAGCACCTGGACGTTCTTGTCCCCTAACCACCGAATGGCGAGCGGCGGTATCGGTAGCCGTCTCCGGATCCGGTTGGAACAACTCGTAAGGCATGCTGTGGGGAGCGGCCTCTCCACCCGCTGGGGACGGAGCCCGCACCCCTTCGGGCTGGTTTTGGTCTCCGAAAATATGGAAACTCCCGGCGGCGCGGCGGTCTCCGCCCGCCGTCGTCGATCGGAGATCGACGCTACAATCCCGGCGCTCCGAGAGCGCCACGCGAGGGCAATGCGCATGAATTTATGTCGTTCAGTAGACCTGCGATAATAGCCTCAAAAAAGTCCTTGACATCGCATTACGATTTGGCTATTATCGAGGTGAGCCCCGGCATCCTGCCGGCGCTTGGCGCCTCTCGGATTCTCCCTACCCCGAGAGGACAGAAGAGGAAGCGTAGCGGCGCTCTGCGGCCACCGAACTCAGATGCCGCTCGATGAGCGCCGACCGGCGGCCCGACGTCGTCCCTACCGGGTCGGCATCAGAAGCTGAGGAAAAGAACTTGTGTGCGGAATCGTTCTGAGCACGGAAGCCCCAAGTACGGCGGACACCGGGTGTTATGGGTTTTCAGTAGTCTGAGAATATGTTATAGAAAACAAATAGGGTTAGAGGTTTTCGCCGATGCGGGATGGAAAACTCATGTCTTTGAAATGCAAGGAGTTATCTGATCCTAAAGGGGCTCTGAAGGGCAAAAAATGGCGGACCCCCGAAAATGAAGGTATTTCTGTAGATGTGTATGAAAACAAAAGTCAAAAAATTTAACATTTCGGGTCTGTGTGGATGTGTATGAAATCAAATGACTTATAGATTTCATCAGAGTATGTTTATGAAAGGAAAGGGAGTTAATAAAAAGGTGGACGGGGAAAGGGGCACGGGCACCACGTACTCTGGAATGCGTCTGTCCGTGGCGCGATGACCTCGGGTAGCAATCGTGCATGTTGCTCTTCACGTGACCCAACTCGGCGATGGTCGGCAATTCATTCTAGCCAGCGACGCGGAGTGGTGGCTTTGCCGGGATTTGCAGCGCCCGGCGGCGAGCTCGCTCGTCACGCGTCACTCACCACTCGTATCTCGTCACTGCACTTAAGCCTTGTTTCCTGAGTGCAGGCCGCACTCTTTCTGGGTGGCTTCTTCCCACCACCACCGGCCTTCGCGCTCGTGCTGGGTGGGCAGAACGGCTCGCGTGCAGGGTTCGCATCCGATGGAGATGAATCCGCGCTCGTGCAGCGGGTTAAAGGGCACGTCATTCTCGCGGATGTAATCCCAAACCTGCTTGGAACTCCAATTGGCCAGGGGGTTGAATTTCACCAGTTCGTGGATGGGGGTGGAGAAGGTGGGATCAGCTTGCACCACGGGGATGGCCGCGCGGGTTGAGGGGCTCTGGTCGCGGCGCTGTCCGGTGATCCAGGCGTTCATGGTACCGAGCGCCCGGCGCAGCGGTTCCACCTTGCGCACGCCGCAGCACTCCTGGTGCCCGTCCTTATAGAACGAGAAGAGGCCTTTTTCCCGCACCAGTTTTTCCACCGCTTCCGGCCGGGGGAAGAAGACTTCAATCGGAATCTCATATCGCTCGCGAACCTGGTCGAGGAAGCGCAACGTCTCCGGGTGGAGGCGTCCGGTGTCGAGCGAGAAGACGCGGAACTCGGCTCCCAACTTCGCCGCCAAGTCCACCAGCACCACGTCTTCGGCGCCGCTGAAGCTGATGCCGACGCTGGGCGAAAACATTTCAAAAGCCAGAGCCAGAATCTCGCGGGGATGCCGCTGCGCATAGGTTTCAGCCAGTTCGGCCAGTTCGTCTAAGTTTGCAATCTCAAGGGGCATGGTTGTTTTTTCCTTTTCAAGTTGTTATCCCACCAGCAGGCGGGTTCCCAGGGAGAAATAGAGAATCGTGAACAGCCAACTGAAATAACGCTCGGGAATGATGCGGGTCAGGCGACTGCCTATAACCACGCCGGGCAGCGAACCCACCACCACGCGCAGGAAAAGGCCGCTATCGAAATGGCCCATGCCGACGTGCATGGAGCCGGCCAGCGCCATGGTGGCGAGCCCATAGAGAATGTCGGTGCCCACCAGTTCGCCCAGAGGGTAGGGCGTGAGGAGCAGCAGGAAGATCATCAGCAAACTCCCGCTGCCAATCGAGGTCAGCGCCACCAGGAATCCCACCAGCGCGCCTACCAACACCAACTTCACCCGCGCGCTTCGAATCGGAGCGTCCACCCAAGTCTTGGGAGGTTTGATCTTTCCCAGCCGGACGAGGGGCAACAGGAAGGCTACGCAGAACAGCGTCACTCCCAGCACCAGGCGGAGAAGATGGTCCAGTTCAGCTTCCACTAACCGCGATTTTAGGAAGCTGAGCAGGAGAATCCCGCCGATCGTGCCCGGTGCCGTCCCCACAATCAGAAACGTGGCAAGCCGCCAACGCACTTGGCCCAGCCGGCGGTGTTCAAACACCCCCAGCAATTTGGTGAAAGCCCCGTTGACGATGTCCGTCCCAATCAAAGTGACGGCAGGGTAAGGAGTTAGCACCATCAACAGGGGGGTCAGCAACACGCCACCGCCCGTGCCCGTCAGCCCAATCAGTAATCCCGTAATGAACCCAATGACCGTTATAAACATAAAGTCGCTGCAATCCTTCTGGCCCGTTGTCCCCTCGTAGCGGCGGCTTTACCCCGCCATTTGTCCCCTGCTGTGGCGGCGTCTCGAAAAAATCGAGACCGGCTTCGCCGCCTCTACATCTTCCTTCGGGGGGGCAGCTTGATTTCTCCCTACCAAAATCCTGCCTAAACGCAAAAACGCCCGCCACGGCTAATCCGTCAGCGGGCGTCTCAGGCTTAAACTCTGTTTAGAGCGTCTTACGAATCTCTATTCCCTGAGGTCAGAGCACCGCTGGCGGTTAGTGTACAACACGTACAACAAGACATGCGCCGGACGTCGCTGATCCTCACGGATTGGAGATTCGTAGTCATCAATTCACGAAAAGGCAGACTACCACGGCCGCGCGGGCTGCGTCAATAGTTCTTTCAGTAATTTTGTCCCTTACGCCAATGTCGATGGAGCGCTAGCGGGTGGCGACAATAGCGACGAGGAAGAGTCCCGGAGCATCCTAGGATGACCGCGTGCCAGTCTTTCAGGCCCGTGGACTGGGGAGAACATGTGCCCGGCATGAAAATGCAATTTCCATCTCTTCCGGAGCGAGTCGGCGGCCCTCCATTAACCACTCCTCGATGCTGTTGGTGATTGAAATCTGAAATGTCTGCGGGTTTGCCGAGGCCTCCACCGGGATACGCCAAGCCTGCCAGCACGCGGGAGGAGTGGCGACGCCCAGCACGGCATGACACTCCGCCGATCGTCCCCCCAGCGTCCCGCTGGCCGCGAAATGCTTTCCCACATCCCGGGTCATCACGGCGGTTGAACCTTGGCGCATTTCCGTGGAGATCACCAGTGTGCCGCCCCGCGGGCAGGAGGGCATTTCTCCCCGCACGGTCAATTCCCGTTGGTTGCGGCTTGTGGCGACCGGCAATTCCCGGCTGGGCTCATCGGAAGTTTTGGGGAGCGGCGCGGCAGGGAAATTGCGGCCCAGAGAAGGTGCTGTGCCCGCGGGGACGGCTTCGAGCAAAACCACCTCAAAGGGATGTAGCGAAAATGGTACCGTTTTCGCGAACGTCGCTCCGTCACCCTGCAATCGCGCGGGGCTCGGGTACCAGCGATAAAGATCCCAACCGCCTCCACCCGGCAGGCCCCAGGCCCGGTTCAATTGCAATTCCAGCGCGACGTTATTCCACGTGCAATTGTTTATAGCGAGGAAGGCGCGTTGGCCGTTTGAGCAAACATACCCATAGGGCTCGCTTTTCCATGGGTTCCCCAGAATGAACGAGGGATTACCAAAGCAGTCGGGCCGCTCCTTGAGCAGCGCGATGAAGTCCGCCATTTGTTGGCGTTCCGGCGGCGAAAGCCAGGGCGTATCGCTCCACGGCTGAGCCAGCAGGCTGCCCCGGCACAGGTCCATCACCATGCCCTCCTGCCAGCGATCTTTCCCGATCGAACAATTCCAGCCCCAATCGGAAAGCCATACCCCGAGGGAGTCTTTTCCCAGCCACGGCACATCCCGGCAATACCACTGCGCCTGATCCAACCCCACGGTCACGCTATCCCGCGCGTGCGGAGTCGGAAAATTGCCTGGGGAAGAAGCCTCCAGGTTGAGTCCGGACTCAAACAGGGTGTCCGCGTGCAGCAGCCACCAAGGCGATCGATACCCCCAGTAAAGCATCAGAAAAACTTCGTGGTTTTCCGCGTCGAGGTCGTGGAGCGAATCGATGACCGCGTTGCCGATGGCCTCCGTGGAATACACGCCGAGCAGATGCTCATGATGAGGGTTGTAGCAGAGCGGCCGGAAGTTGTCGAACTTCACCAGCCGAACCCCGTTTTCGCGGATGTGATAGCGGAAGCCCTGCGTGTACATGCTCTTGATGGGCTCGGTAGCCCGGCATAAGGCCATCCACTGGGTGCCGTATTGCGGATCGTGGGTGAGGGTTGATTTCACCGCCGGATTGCCGCCCACCGACCACACTTCCCAGGAGCTATCAATCCACAAGCCGAGCGCGGTATCAAGCTTCTTCAACTCCGGAATTATTTTGCTGAATCCCCGCGGAAAGCGCTGCGGGTCGGCCTGCGTGAGGTCGCCGTGGTAATCCACCCAGAAGTCCACCGAGTAAATGTCGAAGTGGCAACCCGTGTTCCGCTGGCCGTCGGCCACCTTGGCGATGTTATCGAGCACGAAGGCTTCGGACTCGTTGAAGTTATTGTTTCCGCCCGGCTGCCCGCCAAAAGGCTCATAGATGGCGTAAGGCTTGTCATGCCCGCGAACCACGCGCCGCATCCGGCTCTGCAAGTGAGTGAGAAAGCTCTTTCTCGCCTGCGAGCGGGGCGCGACGCCGTACACCGCCTCCATGCATTGGAAGCTTTCGCCCGGATGGAGCTTCGTTCCCGGGTATTGCCGTAAGCGGACCGTTCCCTCTTGCCCCGTCGCCCAGCCGTAAGGGTGGGCCAAGCCGACAAAGAAATCGTCCTCGATGTATACCGGGAATCCCTGTTCGCCCTCGGAGACCGCTGTGCCGGTCTGGTAGCTTCCCAGCCGCACATTCAGGATGCGCACCGAGCCGCCGCCGCGATTGGTGATCTCGACGAATTTGTGCAGGACGGGTTCTTGCGCCTTCCAGCGATAAGTCACCAACGCGGAGAGGCCTGCTCCCTCAGACTTCATTTCGAAGACGGCCTCGCCGGAGGGTCCCTCTTTCTTCGCAACCAGGTGGGCAGGGCCCCATGCGACGTTCCTGGGCTGGGGGCCGACGGTGAGGTATTGCTCAAACTGGGCCGGACAATGCGGCCCGGTCAGGCTGCCGGGGATGGAGCGCCCGTGCGCGGGATCGAGTTGGTCAAGATGCGCGGTGCGGGCAACAAACTCGGACAACTGTACGGCGACAAGGTTGTTCTGGCCGAAGCGCACAAACTCCTGCGCCTTGGAGCCGGGTCCAAGATCGACGATGAGGGGTTCATGCCAACGCCCCTGCGTCCGCCGCACTCCCACCTCATGGCCATTCAGAAACACGCGCATGAAGCGGTGATCGAAAAGTCCAAACCCGCCGAGGGTCAGGGAGAGCGGTTTGCCCTGGGCAGATGCGGGAATCGCCACGGGCGTCCGGGCCCAGGTGAAGGACGTGGAGGACTCAACCCCCCGGGTGAGATTAATCATTCCCAGCCATTTTGAATCGTCATGCTCGGGTTTCGCATAGCCCTCTAGATAGCTGGGGTCTTGGTTGCAGTCCCCCGTCTTGGCGATGGAGACGGCGCCTTTCCATCCCGGGATCCAGATTCGTTCTTCTGCTGCGTCAAGGTCGATCTCCAGTTCGGAATTGCCGCCTAAGGGAATGGTTCGCCCCGTTAGTTTGTTCTCCCAGGAGCGTGCGCGCAGACCCGTTGAAGCATCAAGCTTGAAATTGAATGCCGGCGCGCCCAGGCCAACGGCAGTTCCCGACTGCACGACCCGACAGCCGTCTACAGCCTCCACCTTCCCCGCATTATCGGCCTGCGCAGTTTCGCTGAGCACGCCAGCGGCGACAGTTGTGAACAAACCGGTTTTTATGAATTCACGTCGTTTCATCGGAAACTCCCCTCTGCGTCGACCCGCGAATCGGAATGACGGCCCAACACGAACACGCGACGTGGCACGGGCGTCC
>Ga0326727_10018283_pt1 | contig 14337 bp, 13 predicted proteins | sample MB2enrmetagenome_FD_207643 | JGI IMG/M metagenome (GOLD analysis project Ga0326727, IMG submission 207643) | Lab enriched peat soil microbial communities from McLean, Ithaca, NY, United States - MB29MY | ecosystem: Environmental > Terrestrial > Soil > Wetlands > Peat | place: USA: New York...
CGTTGAAGGAGTCAAAGGAGGGTAGTCAATAGTAGCCCCCAATAGCGCGAGGTACTGGACATAGATGATTTCGCTGTTGAAAGACCCCATTGCGGTCCGGTAGGTGGTGCTGAAAAGAACGAGCACGAGCCCGAGGACTATGAGGTAAATCCACTCCGTGGAGACAACGGTCGCCAGCAGTATGCTGATCAGAGTCAGAGCGACCCCTAGTATCGACAGAGTCTGAGAGCGCACTTTGGCCTGATCTCGTAGACCCGCTTCGATTGTGAATCGTCTTTCCCCAGTAATGGTGCCGTTCATTAGTGGGCTTTCAGACCCTGGAGTCCATTTCCGAGTGAAGTTGGGCTCTTCGACGACCCCGACCTCAAACCCCTTCTCGGACAGAATAGATGCCGTTGTTTCACGGAGGGAGTCAGTGGAGACAGGGCCTACCGCTCCCGAAACCTTGTATGGTAGTGGAGCGGACACGATTCGTCGGTCCGCGAACCGATTAGGCGGCGGCTTGAGTGGCTGGTCACTCGATAGTGGGACGGCAGGGTCACGGCGATTAGGCAAGGGGGGGACTGGATTGCTCATTTGTCTTGAGCGCATTGTCGCCTTGCCCTTAGGTGTTTGGCCCAGTCCATAAGAGCTCCCTTCTTACACTCCCCTCCGGAAATGGACGGTTTTCGAGGACGCGCGTGGCCGATGTGCGTTGCCCGCACTGAGCACGACGGCACGGACGTCGGGGTGCGTCGCCCGCCCGGCCATTACCTCGTCGCGCGGGCCGAGGTTGCGTTTAGGGCCGCCGCGGCGCGAAGAAGGGACTTGATGCCCTCGTCGTCGATTTCGTCTCCCTTATGGATGAGGATGGCGCGCATGGCGTTACGACCGATGCGGGGGTCAAAGAGCCCTTTCGGATCCTTGAGAGAAGCGCCCTTGAGAAAGGTTAGCCTCACATCGTCCTTGAAGGCCTCAAGGTGGAACATAATCCCGTCTTGATACCACACCGGAACCCCGGCGGGTTTCGATGGCTTTCTCCATTTCACCTCCTCGACCGCATGGGGGAGAGTCTCCTTGATCAGCCCTCGGAGACGCGATACTGTCTCGCCACGCCAGTCGGGAAGCTGCTTGGTCCCAGATTGACGCGGCTTGGAAGAGGATTCGGCGTTTTGCGAGGCACTAGTTGTCACGCTCCGGTGCAACTCTCTGAAGATTTCATGTCTTCGGGGTTCAAAGCCGCCTCCATGCCTGTGCCCCTAACCTCCCGCGCCAGCCACCTTGAAGCGGGACGAACGCGACTGAGGACCTGACTGCAATCAGCGTGCGGGGCTGGGCGATTACCGACGGGGGGCATATCCTCCAGATACCCACCGGGTCTCAATAACCCGGACTGACCCTGCTCAAGCCGCTCAGTAAGTGAACTTTTCCGGACGCAGGAACCTAGCACGCGAACCTCGGCTCGACGAAGAGTCAACCGGTTTGTCGAACTTTGGCCACAAGAGGACCCTCTTGACTGGGAGGTGGGGGCCGAACCTCTTTGCAGAGCTTGGGCAGGAACTCGAACCTCGGTTCGAGCTCGGGTTCGACGAGGAGTCGATCCAGGGACTCACTTCCGAGTGGAAGGCTCGGGTCGAGCGAACCAAGGCCTGGGCCGGATGGTGGGTGCTGTCGACGGACACGGAGCTCCCGGCGGCGGAGGTGGCGAACCTCTACCAGGGGCTGACCGTGATCGAGCAGGGGTGGAGGGAGATCAAGAGTGTCCTGGAAGATCGCCCACTCCACCACCGACTCGACCGTCGCATCGCGAGCCACCTGATGCTGGGCGAGCTGGCCTACCTGATGGAACGAATCATCGAGCACCGAGTGAGAGAGGCGGGGCTCACTCGGGATGGCGCACCGTTGACGGGGTGGGGGGCAATGGCGAGCTTCCGATCGATGGTGGCGAGCGAGATGGAGGTCGGGACGAGCGGGGTTCGGTTCACCCGGACGACCGAACCCACGACGGAGCAGCTCACGATCTTGAAGGCGGTAGGCCTCGACGAAGGGGCGTTCCGGAAGGGTTGGACGGGGCTTGGGGTGTAGTATAGGAATGGGGGGGTGCTCGCCCCTCGACCGGTCGACGGAGCCGATGCCCTACCTCTTGTCGAAGTTCGGTCGAGAGAGGCGACCCGGGTCCTGCCAATCCCCCATTCGGAAAGTGAAGGCGCCGATCATATCGACGCATTTCGCGACCGAGAGCGCTGCCCTACTCGTTTCGAGGCCGAAACCCGCCGCGAGCCTCGCCGGGGATGCTCCCCGACCCAATCCCTGTGCCCGACCTTCTCGAGGTCCAGCACCTTTTCCTGCACCGAGCACGGTCACCGAGCGGTTCAACGGGTTTTAGAGGATCCCCAAGGTCAAATCGGGAGGATTGAGAGGATCGCTCGCTGGGATCGGTTGGTCGCCCGACCTCCCGGATCACCTACCCTCATGGGCCTGAGCAAGGGTTCTGCCCTTCGGGCTCAGGGGCGTTTCTGTTCGGGCTGCATCCGGTCGTAGCGGTGGTCGGCCGAGGTCCGGAGGTTCCCTGCCGCCTCCTCGACGACCAGGATACCCTCGAGGGCGAGACGGAGCGTCGGGAGCACCGGTCGCCGATCGGTCTCCGCAGGGGAGGAAGGCTCCCCGGCTCCGGGACTCTGACCGAGCGCCCCGAGGAGGACCCGACCGGAGTCGACCAGGTACAGGAACGGGAAGACCCGGCATTCCCGGGTCAAGGTCACGAACATCGATTCCGGAGAGATCCCAGGTCGCAGCGTGCCCGTCACGAGCACGACCCGGTCCATGCTGTGACCGGCGTACGGGGGGACTCGCGACGGGTCCGCGAGGACCCGGTGCACCACCCAGCCCTGGCTCAGAAGATGTTTTTGCGCGAACGGAAGGCCGAAAGGTCCGATGAGATGGCCCGGTCTTCCCTGGGCCTCGGCGGCGAACGGTCGGACCAGGAGCTCTCGAGCGGCCCAATTCCGTCGCGGGTTCCAGCGCGCGGGATCCTCCGGGTCGACCTCGGGGGGCAGTGGAGGCAACCCTCTGGGATACGCCCGCGTCCCGTCGGAACCGGTGAGGTGAGCCCACAGGCCTTCGAAGTCAAAGTACACCGGGAATCCCCCTTCCTCCGGCCGGGGATGGAAGAGGAGTCCGCCGCTCCCGAGGGTGGGCTCCATCGCGCGGACCTCCGCGGCCGAGCGCTCCTTGTCCGAACGGTGGAAGAACACCCCGAGGGCCATCTGGGAACCCACCCAACCGAAGACGTGGCCGGGCTCGCGAGCCCATCGCTCGGCGAGCTCCGCCCCTCGGTCCGCGAACGGTCGGATCATGGTCACGCTCACCTGGGGGAAGCCGAACAGGGCGGGGGAGGGGAGGTAGCGGTCCTTGAGCCAGCCTTCGGCGTAAGCTCGCCGGCGCGCCGCGTGATAGGTCGAGCGGGGGAGCCGGGATTGACGGAGGCGCTCTCGCTCGTCCCCCGCGGTGTTCGCGAGCAGAAGGGAGAGCACCCGAGCCTCCGCCTCGGTGAGGTTCCTCACCCGGCGACCCACCTCCCCTTGCGAAACCGTATCATGCCGTCCAACCCCGAGAAGAGTTCACGGGACAACCGTTTATGAACCATCCTTCGGAGTAGCCCCTCCGGGAACAGGACCCTGGGAGAATCTCATGCCGCGGAGTTGGTTCGCAAGCTCGGCCCGCCGGACCGTGACCGTATTGGGAGTGCTCCTGGCCGCGCTCCTCGTCACCCCGGCTCTGGCCGGCGCCGCCGCGCCGGGTGGGACGAAGCTCGGCGCGAGCGGAAGCGGCACGCTCTGGGCTTACGGTGTCGAGAAGAACATGAGCCTCAGCGTGGAAGTGAACCATACGACCTACGCGGTGACGGGTTGGTTGGCCTATCATGTAATCCTTACGCAGACGAACACCTCCTCGAGCCTCTTCATGTTGGAAGCGAACCGGACGATCGGGTTCGCATACTCCGCGGTCTACTGCGAGCCTACGTGCGGTAGCGGGGCGAAGGTCAGTATCAACATCACGGTAAGCGCCTGGGAACACGACACGGGTTTTGCGAACCTCACCGAATCGGTCCAGTACTCCGTCCACACGCTCCTCAGGACCGGTTCGGGCTGGCAGGCGCTCTACGTCGCTCTCGCCTCGCATGCCACGGTCACGTTCTCCCCGCCCTTGGGCCTCATTCCCCTCAACGTGACGGCGGGGGCGGCCTGGAACTCGAGCAGCGCTTACCACCTTGAGGGCGCGGGGAGCGGTGCAGTCTCCTACAATCGGTTCGCCTCCAACGGCACCCTACATCACACTTCGTTCAGTTGGAGTCCGTCGATCACGAATTCCGGGGTCGTGGACCTTGAGGGGCGCGACCTCGGGAACCTGACGCTCGCGAGCGGCCAGACGACCCCCGTTCTCACCCTCGCCGTGACCGGGCCTTTCGAGCCGCGGGAAGGGATCATCTGGGTGCCAGCGTCGGCCGACCTGTTCGGGGCGGGTCGTTCCGCCTTCCAATCCCAGTCGACGGACTCTGTGGGCGTTTCCACTTCCATGGTGGATTGGTCTCCGGACCTCCGGGGACATGCCGGCCTGCTTGCCTCGGCGACGGGATTCAACCCCTCCCCCGATGCCTCGGACGCCGTAGGACAATCCCCTTCGACCCTGACCTCGGCGGGAACCTTCGGGGTGGGCCCCGCGGTGGGGGAGCAGGTCGGCTCCTCGGTCCAAGCCCAGCCGGAAACGGTGCCCCAAGCGCAGGCCGGGGACCAGTGCATTCTCTCATCCTCCTGCGCCTCCACCAGTCCCCCGAACTCCGTGGGTGGCCCGCTGCACCGGTTCGGGGGCCTCATCCTGATCGGGGCGATCGTCGTCGTAGCGGTGCTGGTCGCGGCCGTCGTGGTGAGCCGTCGGGCGCCCCCTAAGCTCCCCGCGAGCTCTCGACCGACGTATCCGGCCTCAGCGACCCCGGCCCCCTCGATGCCGCCATCCGCGGGGACGGGGGGGGTTCCCAGTCGGCCCGCCGAAGAGGATTCCCTCGCACACCTCTGGTAGTGCCGGAGCGAACGTCGCCCCCCCCGCACGAAAGTCGGGCGGAAGCGACGGGAAGGCGGTCGGCCGGCGCGCTCGAGGACGGATCGACGAAACGAGGTGCCGGAGGTCGACCGACCCTAACGCGCGGGCAGATGAGCCGGCAGGGCGTACCGAAGTGTGGCCGCGACCCCGCCGAAGGCCTTGGCGAGCATCTCCCCCTCTTCGCTCTCCGTCGAGATGAGTCGCACCTCGGCGCCTGACTTGGTGGCCCGCTCGAAGAGCCCTTCCACGTAATCCTCTTCGGCGAGCAGCGAGGGGCTCGAGCCCCCGCACACCGGGCAAGGGGCGTCGAGGACCTTGTCCACCTCGTCGTCGGGGAGCGTTCGGGTGAACTCATGTCCGCAATTCCCTTTGAAGGTCACCCGCTTTCTCCGGAGCCCCTCGGAGACCAGGAGCCTCGCGACCGCGCCGGCGTCGAGGGCCCGCAGTACGTCGTGTTCGCCGTAGACGGCGAGACCGGCCTCGGTCTTCCGGATCTCGAGGAGCAGGTTCTGGATGAGCCGCTTCTCCTCGGTGATCTCGAGGCCGTGCAACGTCTGGGTCGCCTTCTCCACGAGCTCCTTGAGGCCGTACTCGTCGGTGTAGCCCACGTCGAAGAGCGGCTGGACCACCTTCTGCTGGAGCTCGTAATGGAGGTAGCCCTCCTTGTAGAAGTACTCCTTCGTGGCCCCGGGTCCGCCGAGGAGGATGCCCTTCAGGACGTCGTTCTTCGGGAGGAAAAGCTCGTTCCCGATCTCGCCGCACCGGACGAAGAAGTCGTGGGCGGCGTGCTCGATGAGCCGTTCGAACCGGTGGGCCGACTGACCCCCGCGGCCGTGCTTGGAGGGGACCTGGGATTGTTTGTTCCGAAGCACCTCGATCCGCTTGCCCCGCAGGTAGCCCATGGTCACCTCGGCCCGGTCCATGACGATGAGGCCCCACAGCTCCGGCTCGTGGACCATCGCGAGCAGCGGGTCGAGGAGGAAGGTGGAGTCGCACCGGTAGAGATAGGTGGCGAGAGGCTCCGGCGGTTCCACGATGTACGTGACCGGTTCGGACTTGTCCGCCCCGATCGCCTTGCTGCCCACGAAGAACGCCACTCCGCGGGGAGGCGCCTCGCGGAACTGACGGACCCGGCCCATGAGCGACTCGATCGCCCACATGACGTTCTTGCGCGTGGTGCGGCTCTTGATGTTGGAGCTCTGGGCGTACTCGTTCCGTAGGTAGCTCATCACGTCGGAGATCTGCCGACCCGGGGGTACGTAGAGGGTGACCAGCTCCGTCGCCCGCCCTCGACAGGCCGCGATCTCGTCGAGCTTACGTTTGAAGGCGTACCGTCGAAGCTGCGATTCAGCGCTGGGAGAGTCGGGCATGATTCAGCCCCCTCCGTTGGGGGCGGACCAAGGTCCCGGTCGCGCTCTCCCGGGTGGCAGTTCTGGAAGGCGCTCGCTCCCCGGGCGGACCAGTCACAGGAGCTTGCGGATGTGCTCCTCGATGACCTCTTCCGGATAGGCTCCGACGATCCGGTCGACGAGCTTGCCTTGCTTGTAGAAAAGGAGGGTCGGGATGCTCATGATGCCGAGGGCTCCAGCCTTCTCGCCGTTGTCGTCACTGTTCAACTTGCCGAAGGCGACCTTCCCTTGGTACCGCTGCGAGAGCTTGTCGACGATGGGAGAGACCATCCGGCACGGACCGCACCAGGGGGCCCAGACATCCACGATCGCGATCGCGTTCTGCTGGGCGAATCGGTCGTACCCCGCTCCATCGAGTTCTTGAACGGTCATGAGTTCCATCTCTCCGGACCTTTTGACGCCCGCCCGGTATTTATCGGTTGGCAAGAGGTCGGGTAACTTTCTGGCGCTCGAACCCGTGCGCGAGCTCAAGTCGCGTCCCTTTCAGCGTCGCGAATATGTAGGAGTACCGCCATTCATTCGGTATGCGTTCTGGTCGTGACAAGATCTCCGCGACGGCGCCCGGGAGGCCCGAGCCTCCCTCGGCGTATGGCGCGCCGGTGCCTGCGCTCCTCCGACGGGGCCGCCAACCCACCTATGGGGGCGCCGGGGGGAAGACGAGTCGCTCCGTCGTACCGCTCCTGAGCCCGGCCGCGCGAAAGGCCCTCAAACGCCGGATGCTCCTCCTCCGGACCGCTTCGCTCGAGAGGATCCGGAAGCTCTCCGGCGTCTCCGAGAGCGAGCTGAGAAGGTATCGACAGGACCTCCACGGCCGCGAGCTCCCCGACCTCCTCCTCGGCCGCGGCGCCGGAGCCGCCTACGTGCAAGAGCTCCCGCAGGGGGCGCTGCTGTACCTCCTCGTTCGGGCCCTTCGGCCCCGGCGCGTCGTCGAGACCGGAGTGCGTCCGGGGTACTCGACGGCGTGGATCCTCTCGGCGCTCGACGACAACGGTCAAGGGACGCTGACGAGCCTCGGCCCGGGGACCATGAACGGGCGAGCCTCCGGCGTGCACGAGGGCACGGTGGGAGAGTTCGTCGCCCCGTCGCTGCGTTCCCGGTGGACGCTCGTCCTCGGGAACACCGAGGACCGCCTCGCCGGGATCCTCGCCGACGGGGTGCCGGTGGAGCTGTTCTTCTACGACAACGGCCCGGACCGGGACCGGACCTGGTTCGAGCTCCGATGTGCGTGGCAGGCGCTCGCCCCCAAGGGGGTGCTCCTCGCCCACCACGTCGATGCGAACCCCGTCTGGACCGAGTTCTGCCGCTGGCAGGGGGTGCCCCTGCAACTGCTCGACCCCGGGCCGCCGCCGCTCGGAGCGCTCCCCGTCGAATCGGATTGAACCGGAAGGTTCAGCGTTCGAGCTCCTCGACCAGATGCTGGACCGCCGGGAGCACCAGCTTCTCGAGCGCCGTGCGGACGGCCCGCTCCGAACCCGGCACCGCGAAGACGGGCTTGTTGCGGAGGAGGAAGAGGCTCGCCCGGCTCATCCAGGCGAGGGGGCCGACCTCCTCGAAGCTGACCGCGCGGTAGATCTGACCGAACCCTTCGAGCGTCTTTCCTCCCATGCCTTCCAAGGCCGCGATCGTCAGGTCCCGCGAGCTCACCCCGGTCCCCCCGATCGTCAGTCCCACCTCGACGGGGATCTCGGCCATGCGGGGTTCCAGCCAATCCCGCACATCCGCGACGCTGTTGGCGACGAGGCCGTAGTGGAGGACCTTGTGACCCCCGTCCGAGAGCAGCTTACGGGCCAGGTCCCCGGAGGGGTCGTCCTCCTCCGTGTGCGTGTCCGACACGCTCAACACCACGAAACCGAGGGAGCGTCCACCCCCCAGGTGGTGGCGGTTCGCGGTCTTGTGAGTCGAATCGCTCGGCCCGGAGGGATGATCGGTCATGGTGCCTTCGGTGCGGGGCGCTTCACCTTCCGGAGGACCCGGACGGACCGGATCTGCGTGGAAGGATAGCCCCCCCTCTGGTCCTTCTCCAAGTACTTGACCATATCCCATGCGGTAAGGAGGGCGACCGAGACCCCGACGAGCGCCTCCATCTCCACGCCGGTCCGCCAGAGGGCCTCCACCTCCGCTCGGGCCCGGACGCCCTGGGAGCTAGCTTCCAGGTCGACGGAGCTGCCCGTGATCGGGATCGGATGGCAGTGAGGGATGAGCTCGTGCGTACGCTTGATCGCCAGCAGGCCGGCGAGCTCGCCGGCGCGCAGCGGGTCCCCTTTTTCGACGCGCCCGAGACGGACCGCCCGTCGACCCGCCGGGCTCAGTTTCAATTCGCCGACCGCCACGGCCCGGCGGTAGACGACCGGCTTGTCGTGGATCGACCGCTGCCGGGCCACGGTCACCTCGCGGGGGCCCGGGCCAGGGCGAGCCGGGCGAGGAGCGCCTCGAGTTGAACGCGCTCGGAGGCGCCTTGGGCCATTCGGAAATCGATCTCGCCCAAGTACTCGAGCAGGCGGAGCTTCTCGGTTCGATGGATCGTGGCCTCGGGCAGATCGGGGAGGAAGGTGTGGATCGCTTTCAGGATGTCCTCGCCGCTCGCCCCCCGGTCGCTGAAGAGCCCGAACAGCTGCCGACGGGCCTCATCGAACCGTCCGCCGAGGGCGGCCTCGACCATCGTACGGATATCGTCCTTGAACGGCGTCGTCGCCACCTCCTTCACCGTCGCCGCGGTCACCGGTTCCGCGTAGACGGCCGCCAGCTGGAGGAGATTCACCGCCCGGCGCAGGTCGCCGGAGCTCGCCTCGAGGATGCTCTCATAGGCCCCCGCCTCGACGTGGCGCTTCTCGGCGCTGACGATCCGTTCGAGCGCCCGGCGCACGTCCGCCGGCCCGTAGACCCGGAAGCGGAACACCGCGCACCGGGACTGGATCGGGTCGATGATCCGGGAGGAGTAGTTGCACGAGAGGACGAACCGACACGCCTGGGAGTAGCGCTCCATCAGGCGGCGCAGCGAGGCCTGGGCCTCGGCGGTCAGGTTGTCGGCCTCGTCGAGGAACAGGAGCTTGAATCCGACCCCCCCGATCGGGGAGGTGCTCGCGTACCCCTTGATCTTCGTCCGAACGGTCTCGATGCCTCGTTCGTCGGAGGCGTTGAGCTCGAGGAAGCTCTGCCGCCACTCCTCGCCGTACAGGTCCCGGGCGAGCGCCAGCGCCGCCGTGGTCTTTCCCGTTCCCGGCGGTCCGGCGAACAAGAGGTGGGGCATGGAACGCTTCTTCGCATACGCGGAAAGGAGCGGGAGGATCGCCTCCTGGCCGACCATCTCCGAGAGGGAACGAGGGCGGTACTTCTCCGCCCAAACGCTGTCGGGGGGATTCTCGGACACCGAAAGGGACCTTCGCTCGCCCGACCGACGCGCGGACATAACGTTGGTCACGCCCATCTCCGGGAGCCGTTAAGATGGGTAGCGGACCTTGCGGTAGCGGTCATGAGGGAACTTATCGCCCACGTTCAGTTCCGCGGGACGATCCGAGAGCGCTCGGTCGAGCCGATGTTGAGGCTCCTGCGGGCGGTACGCGACCGGCCCCGGATCCGGGGGCTTCTCTTCGATATCTCGAGCGGAGGGGGCGCTGCGGTCCCCTCGATGGACCTGTACCTGGCGGTGAAGCGGGTCGATCAGGTGAAGCCCGTCGTGGCGACGATCGGGTCGGTCGGGGCCTCGGGGGCCTACATGGCCGCGCTCGGGGCTCGTCGGGTCTTCGCCTATCCCGACTCGGTCGTCGGTTCCATCGGGGTGGTCTCTCCCCATTTCGCGGTCAAGGGGTTGCTGGACAAGTTAGGGGTCGACGTCGAGTTGATCCATCAAGGGCGTCACAAGGACGCCTACCAGGGGATCCGACCCCTCACCCCCGAGGAGCGCGAGAAGTCCCTCAAGGTCACGGAGGACGATTACCGGAATTTCGTCGAGCTGGTCGCCCGGGAACGTCACAAGAACGTCGACCAGATTCTACCGCTGGCCACGGGCGAGGTCTGGAGCGGTCTCGGCGCCGCGAGCTTGGGACTCGTGGATGCGCTCGGGGACCGAGAGATGGCGCTCGAGGAACTGAGCCGGATGACGGGGGTGCCGGCGCGCAAGGTGGTGCGCTTGGAGCCGCCTCGCCCTTGGCTCGAGCGGTTCTTCTCTACCGGTTTCAGTGCCATGGGCTCGAGCGTCCGCTCCGGCATCACCGACGCGATGGAGGACCTCGCCTACGAGGGGCTCCTCCGACCGGGGCGTTGAGGCGGCGCCCCGGCTCGATGCACCGTTAAATAGCCCCGTTCTCCTCCTCGGTCGCGAACATGCCCGAGCAGAAGAACCGGGGCTTCAGCAGTGCCGCGGGCCTCATCCAGTACTACGACATGGAGGAGACGCGGGCGCTCAAGATCGACCCGTATGTCGTGCTCGCGCTCGGACTCGGCGTGTCCGTCGTGGTCGAGATCCTGAACTGGAAGTTCATCTGACCGCGCGTTTCCGCGGCGGATCAGAACCCTAGGTTGACCTCTTTGTAGACGGTCACGCGGGTCGTGGCCGGGTCGACGATCCGCACGGGGCTCAAACGCCCCGGGACCGGTTGGTCCCCGAGGACGATCAACCCGAGCTTCGTCATCTTGGCCCGGACCCCGAAATCGCCGAAGGAGGAGATGACCTCCACGAGCTGGGCCTTCTCGAGCTCGCGAACGCAGTCCGCGATGTCCTCGCTGATCGGTCCCGGATAATCCTTGAGAGCCCCCTCGGGCTTCCCCTTGTCCGCCGGGTCGTAAAAGTGCCACAGGAGCTTCACGGCTCTCGGGTACAGCTCCACGTCCTTCTCGTTGAGCGCGGCCCTCAGCGTCGTCGCATCCGGTCCCGCTTCGGGAGGCGCCTCGGTCTCGGTGGGTTCCTCGGGCTGCTTCTTCCGCGACCCAAACAAACCTCGCATTGTTTCACCGACTCGCGAACGAACCATGTACGGTGTGCGCGTACTTGGTCGTTTCCCCGCCCCCGAAGCGCCGAACTCCCTTCGCCGGAGCATCGGCGGTCGAGGAAAGCCCTCCTCGGGAGCCCGACCCGTCCTCCGATCCTCGGGCCGCCTCCTCGGTCGAGGGCCACCTTCCCGGAATCGTCCTCCTCGCAGGGGATGACCGACCGCGGGATGCTACTGTCCGTCACGGCAGGCAATACCTAATCCCGAGAGTTGTCTCGTACCTCCATGGTCGAGCCCGCCTCGGAGGCCGTGAAGGGCCGAAGGAAGCGGGAGACCCCGTTCGCGTGGCTGGGGCGAGCCGTCGGGCGCCACCCCTGGTACCCCATCCTGCTCTGGGTCGCGATCCTCGGGGTCTCGATACCGGCGGCGGCGAACGTCGGCTCGGTCATTTCGAACTCCTTTGGGAATACGATCCCGAGCTCCGACCAGAGCGTCATCGCCCAGAACGAATTCCAGACGCAGTTCCCCGGCCAAGGGTCTTCCCCCTCCTCCTCTCTCGTCCTTCTCGAGGGTCCCGCCATCACCGGGCCGGTCGGAAAGAATGCCACCCTGGCCGTCGACCAAGCGCTCCAACAGGACCCTCGGCTGAAGCACGTGGGTTCCGTGACCTCCCTGTACTCGGCCTACGAGGGCTATCTCACCGGCGAGGTCGAGTTGGGCCTCAGCTTTCTCGGCGGGGCGCTCAACGGTACTCCTTCCCTACCCCAGGCGGTCAACCTCACCTCCTCCTTCGTCTGGGGGGCCGCATCGACCTACGTTCGGGTCTGGGGGCAGGTCGACCAGCAACTTCCGCCGGGAACTCCCGCCTCGGAGGCGAACTGGCCTGCGTTCGACCAGACCCGGTCCCTCCTCAGCGCCGAACCTTCGGCCGAGATGCTCCTTACGACGTTCTACAACGGTACCGGGAGCGCCCTCGGCTTCAACCAGAGCGTGAGCACGGCGTGCCTCAGCAGCCGGAACATCACCCCCTGCGCGGACTCCGCGATGCGAGCCACCCTCGCGCCCATGATCCCCACGCTGTTCCAAGGGGTCCCGAACCAGACCGTGGCTCGCCTCGTCCTGCAGGGGCTCGGGGTGGAGAACGTGAGCTCCTACCACGCCGTGCAGGTCGTCGGGTCCTCCATCCTCGCCTCGGAGACGGGATTGGCCCCCAGCTGGGTGCTGAGGCTGTGGGAGCTTTTTCCGGGCGGGATGCGGACGCCCGCCTCCACGGTGTCGGCCTGGGTCGCCGGCGAGGTCGCCTCGAACCCGGTAGGAGCCTTCCCCCTGCCGATTCCCGGCGCGCTCTGGGGTTCGTTCGTCAGTCCTTCGGGAAAGGCCACCCTCGTGGTGATCTCCTTCACCGTTTCCGATAACTTCAACGAGAACGGCTCGAGCGTGACGTATCAGGACGTCGACGAGATCAACCAGGTCGTCTCGCGCGTCCTCTCCTCCACGAGCACCTACGTTCCCATCTCCCACTACGAGACCGGGGAGGCCCCGCTCGACGGGGCCACGAACTACCTCGCCACCTCCGCCCTCAGCCTCTTGCTCGCCCTCACGGTCGTGACCCTCATCGCCATCATGCTGTTCTATTTCCGGGCCCCGGCGGCCCCGCTCGTTTCCTTTGGCCTCATCGGCGTCGCGCTGGCCGTCAGCCTGGGGATCATGTTCCTCGTCGGGACGTTCGTGACGACCTTCAACTCCGAGGTCGAGTCGGTCGTGCTGGTCTTCCTGATGAGCATCGGGACGGACTACTCCGTCTTCCTGATGGCCCGTTACCGGGAAGAACTGGTGCGGGGGACCCCGCCCCGGGAAGCGGTCGAGACCACGGTCCGATGGGCCGGGCAGAGCATCACGACGAGCGGCCTCGCGGTCGTCATCGTCACCACCGCCCTCACCTTCTCGGGGATCGGTCCCTTGAGCCAGTTCGGCTACGCGCTCACCTTTTCCGTCCTGGTCGCCTTGCTCGTGAACCTGACCCTCCTTCCCTCCATCCTGATCCTTCTCGGTCCGCGGGTCTTCTGGCCGTACACCGGCCGGCGATTCGAACGGTACGCCGAGCGACGGCGCGCGGCCATCAGTTCGAGCCAGGAGTACATCGCCCGGGCGGGACGCTTGGCGACCCGCCGGCCCGTGACGGTGATCGCGATCATCCTGCTCCTTTCGGCTCCGGTGGTCGTCGTCGCCTTGCAGGTCCCCGTCTCCTACGACATCACGAACATCGGCCTGCCGGCTTCCGAGCCGGCCCAGCAAGGGTTCGACCAGCTGAACTCGCAGTTCGGGTCGGGGTACTCCTCGGGAAGCTACCTTCTGGTCACCTTCTCCGCCCCCGTCCTCGCGGAGAATCGGACGAACGCGCAGGAGTTCCGGGACATCGCCGCGCTCGTCGCCGCGGTGAACTCGACCCCGGGGGTGGCGACGGCCGATTCCCTCGTCGGAGGCGGGGGGGCCCCGCTCGATAGTTGGCTCAACTACTCGGAGCTGCCGCCCGCCCAGGCCGCGGCGCTTTCGGGGGTCGTCGGCTCCTACGTCGGCGTCGACGGTAGGACCGTCCTCATCCAGGTCACCACGAACGTGAGCGGGTACTCCGGCCCGGCGGTGAGCGTGATGGGGCAGGTCCGGGACCGGGTGCAGAGCTTCGAATCGAGCCATCCGGAGGTCACTCAGGTGCTGTACGGCGGCGCGGCCCAAACCACCTCGGACCTCAGGGACCTCGTCAACCGCGCCAATGAGGGGATGCTGATCGGGGCGGCGCTCGGACTGTTCATCGTACTGCTGATCATCTTGGGCTCGGCCTTCGTCCCGATCCTGGCCCTCGGCGCGATCGGGCTATCGATCCTGTGGGCGTGGGCCTCCACTTACTTCGTGGTGGGGATCCTCGAGAA
>Ga0326727_10018284_pt1 | contig 14337 bp, 9 predicted proteins | sample MB2enrmetagenome_FD_207643 | JGI IMG/M metagenome (GOLD analysis project Ga0326727, IMG submission 207643) | Lab enriched peat soil microbial communities from McLean, Ithaca, NY, United States - MB29MY | ecosystem: Environmental > Terrestrial > Soil > Wetlands > Peat | place: USA: New York...
CGTCAAAGATGGGCAGCGCCTGCTTCTGGATGAACTTGTCGCGCTCTGTCGCGCTCAGCCCAAGCGCGTTGCTGCCACGTTCCAATGCCAGGAACAGTTTGGAGCCGTGATCATCTTCCCACGCGCCGGTGTTGACCGCCCCACGCCGCAGGCCGACCAGGATGGGCACGTGTTCGATCCCGACTGGGCATTGGAATTCGCAGGCCCCGCAGGTTGTGCACTGGAAGACGGCTTCCTGGGAGTTGTACTTGCCCAGGAGCGGCTCTTCCGACGCCGGACCGCAGTCGTTCAAGTAGCTGCGCAGGCCGAGAACGATTTCCTTGGGGTTCAATAGCTTGCCGGTGTTCGCGGCGGGGCAGTGTTCGGTGCAGCGGCCGCACTCCACGCAGGAGTAAGCTTGCAGGCTAACGAGGCGGGTCAGGTCGGTGCCCGCGACCAGGCCAAAGTCCTCATCCCCAGCCAGCGGGGGAATCTGGCTGAAGCCGCCGCGCGACAGGAAGACCGTGGCCGGGCTCAGCAGCAGGTGCAGGTGTTTCGTGTGCGGAATGAGAGGCAGAAAGATCAGGATGGCCAGCGAATGTACCCACCACAGCACGCGCGCGGCGGGATCGGCGTCCGCAACGAAGAACGAGGCCAGGTAAGTGGCCATCAGGACGAAGATCAGCAGAGCAATGAATCCGGACTCCCAGGAAAGCTTCGCGCCCAGCCAACGGGGCCGGACCAGAAAGCGGCGGATGAACAAGCCCGCGATGCCCGCCGCGCAGGCCAGCGCGAACGCCGCGGCGAAGTAGGAGTAGAAGCGGCCGAACGGCCCTGTGGGCGAGAGAAAGCCGATGCCCAGCCCCAGGGCAAAGTGGTTGAGCGTGACCAGCGCGAAGGCGCAGAACCCCCAGAAGACGAAGGCGTGCGCCAGGCCGGGCAGCGGGCGCTGGCGAATGACCTTCGCTTGGCACAGCACCTCCCAGAAGAAATCCCAGACCCGCTTGCCGATGGGGAAGAGACGGAAGCTCGCGTCCTTCTTCGATTGCAGGATTTTGTCGAGCACCGCGCCAAAGCGCCGCCAGAAGAAGGCAGCCGAGGCGACAACCAGGCCGGCAATGAGCAGCTTCTCAAACAGGGAGAAGTGCTGAGGTTCAGCCAGCGCTGGGAGCAGAAGAATCATAGACGAACGATGCAACAATACACCATCGGCTGGGGGGCTGTCCCGACGGCCGAGGTGCTCTATAGATCGGCCTTTGGCAGATTGATAGCACGGAGAGGCGATACAATCCTGGAATCATGCCAAAGCCAAAGAATCCTGAGGCCCTCGAATGGTATGTCTACCAATTCGAAGTTAACAACGTGCCTTTCTACGTTGGAATTGGACACAAGGAAAGGGCATCGGATCGCCTTCGCTGGGTGTGCTCGCAGATAAAGCGCCAATTGGCTGGCAAGCGTCCAAATTGGGTAACGCACACGGAAGTGATCCGGGAGTTCCTCCTGACCCCTGTTCCCGTTAAGACCCACTACATCCGGAAGAGAATTTGCCGCGCGGAAGCCCTTCGAGTCGAAAAGGGGAGGATCAGACGGCTACTCAAAGGCCACTACATCTTAGCGAACAAGCAATACAATCCGTCTCATCCGACTTGGCAAGAGGTGGTAAAATTCGTGCGGAAAAAGTCCAAAGCGTCTCGCTCCCGGAGCACTTAGACCTTCCACTGAAAACAGAGTTCGTATCCGTCGGGATCCTTGAAGAACATCTGCTTCATGCCGAAGGGACGCACCATGGGGCCCTTTACCTCAACGCCGGCGGCGCGCAGGTACGCGCAGGCTGCATCCAGGTCTTCGACGCCAATGTAGATCTGTGTGTCGCCATGCGCAGCGACGCGGACTGAATCGAGCTGCGGTGGCCGGCGGCTGCGCTCGAACATGGTGTTGAGCATGAGGTTGGCATCGTTGCGGCGGAGCCAGACCCAATCGATGTGCCCGTCGGGCTCGGGGTCGGAGTTGGAATGAATCTCGAATCCGAGCAAGTCGCGATAGAAGCGCAGCGAGGTGGGCATATCGTAGACGGCAAGCAGGGGGCAAAGGCCTTGCATGTCAATGGGCATGGGTTCCTCACTGATTGAGGGGAGCGGCCGGAGGCAAACGCAGGTCCTTCGACTGCGCAGGCCGCAAAAAGCGCGACCCGCTTTGCTCAGGATGACAGAATTCTCTGGAGCGGGCGACCCGAAAGAAACTAGCAGCGCACAATTTTCGCCGACTCAATCCCCTTGGTTGCATTCCTCGTATCCACCACTAACTGCGATTGCTCGACGATTGCTTTGTAGTCGTACGCTGAATGGTCCGTGACGATGACCACGGCGTCGTACTGGCCCAGGTTGTCGAGCGGGGTGTTGGTCATGTTCAGGTCGTAGTGGCGGCCACGGCCCACTTTGGGGAAGAACGGATCGTTATACGCAACGACGGCGCCCTTTTCGCGCAGGAGTTCAATGACCTCAAGCGAGGGCGATTCGCGCAGGTCATCGATGTCGCGCTTGTAGGCCAGGCCGAGCACCAGCACCTTCGATCCCTTGATGGGCTTGCCGTGGTCGTTAAGGCCGGCTGCGATCTGTTCCAGCACAAAGTGGGGCATGGCGATGTTGACTTCGCCCGCCAACTCGATGAAGCGGGTGCGGAAGTCGAACTGACGCGCCTTCCATGAGAGGTAGAAGGGATCGATGGGGATGCAATGGCCACCGAGGCCCGGCCCCGGATAGAAGGCCTGGAAGCCGAATGGCTTGGTCTTCGCCGCATCGATCACCTCGTGAATGTCGATGCCCATCCTCATGCAGAGTTGCTTCAGCTCGTTGACCAGCGCGATGTTCACGCAGCGGTAGATGTTCTCAAGCAGCTTGGTCATTTCCGCGGCGGAGGGGCTGCTCACCGGCACCACGCGCCGGAAGATCGACCCATACATCGCCGCGGCCAACTGCGACGCGGCCGGCCCGCACCCGCCGACTACCTTGGGAATATCGTGCCGGGCAACGGTCTCGTTGCCTGGATCTTCGCGCTCGGGCGAGAAGGCTACATGCACGCCGGCATCGTCGAGGCCGCGTGCCACTTTGAGGCCATGCGGGTTGCCGTTCTCAAGCAGCGGCACCACAACCTCCTCGGTGGTTCCGGGATAGGTGGTGCTCTCAAGCACAATCAACTGGCCCTCATGAATGTAAGGCGCGATCGACTCGACGGTCCCGGTGACGTAGCTGAGGTCGGGCTCATGGTATTCGTTAAGCGGCGTAGGCACGCAGATGATCACCGCGTCCATCTGGGCAATCTCACCGTAGTCCGAGGTGGCGTGGAAGCCGGCACTTCGAGCCTCCTGAATGGACTGCGGCAAGATGCGCACGATATACGAGCCGCCGCTGTTCAGCGTGTTCACCTTGGCGGGCTCGATATCGAAGCCCGTAACCCGAAAGCGCTCGCCGCTGAAGAGCAGCGCCAGCGGCAATCCCACATATCCCATACCCACGATTCCGATGCGGGCCTCGCGGGTCTCCATCTTGTGCTTAAGCCCTGTCAGCTGGCTTGCCTGGGCGGTTGTCATGTTCCTGATTGTAAAACATAAACAGCCTCTGAAGGGATTGAAGTGCGATCGGGTCAGCCGGGTGAGATGAGCGCAAGGTTAAAAAAACCAGCAGCCATGATCTCCAGATGGATTGCGACGAAGGCAAACAGCCAGGATTGACTCCGGGTCTCATTCGCGATGGCATGCGGCTCGTCCCTCGTACAATCCTTACAGGAGAAATCAACTTGGCGAAGTATCTGGTAACAGGGGTGGCGGGCTTCATAGGCCGCTCAATCGCCGCGGCCCTTTTGTCACGCGGTGAAAGTGTCCGCGGCATCGATAACTTCAGCACCGGAAAGCGGGAGAATCTTGTCGGCCTGGAGGCGATGGAGTTTCTTGAGGGCGACCTGGCCGATCTGGCCGCCTGCACCCAGGCCTGCGCGGGCATCGAGGTCGTCTTTCACGAGGCGGCGCTGGCTTCGGTCCCTCGCTCGGTAGCCGATCCGGTCGCTACCAATAGAAGCTGTGTAGACGCCACGCTGAACCTGCTGGTGGCTGCGCGGGCCGCCGGGGTGCGGCGCGTGATCTATGCCGGCTCCTCCTCGGTATACGGCGACGCGCCGGTTCTGCCCAAGCACGAGGAGATGCTGCCCAATCCCATCTCTCCTTACGCCGTTGCCAAGCTGGCCGGAGAGCATTACCTGCGCGCCTTCACCCGCGTTTATGGGTTGGAGACGGTGACCCTACGCTACTTCAATGTCTTCGGTCCTTATCAGGATCCCACTTCGCATTACTCGGGTGTCTTGGCCATCTTTTGCCGGAAGATGCTGGCCGGCGAGCAGCCCACCATCTATGGCGACGGCGAGCAGAGCCGCGACTTCACCTACATCGATAATGTGGTTCATGCCAACCTGCTGGCCGCCGCGGCTCCGGCGGAGAAGGTTTCGGGACGGATGATGAACACGGCCACGGGTTGCCGCATCACCTTGAACGGGACCTTTGCGATTCTGAAGGAGTTGACCGGGTATGAGGGTGAGCCTGCGTACGTGCCGCCGCGGTCCGGCGATATCCGCGACTCGCTGGCCGACATTTCTCTCGCCAGGGACCTGCTGGGCTACCGACCGCCGGTCGATTTTCGCGAAGGGCTGCGCCGCACGGTGGCATGGTACCGTGCCGGCGGCGGAGGGGATTGACCTATAAGCGCAAACATCGCGAAGAATTAGTTCTGGATTGCCGGTGATTCGGCCGGATTTATGAAGTTCGAAGTCGAGATCGGCCAACGTGCGTGTTTTCAGGCTTGGCGGGATGCTTCAGCTGTTTTAACCTTGCTCGATCGAGGTATCCTTGCCGCATGCTTCGCCGTCTTCTGCGACCGCTCTTGTTTCTACTGGTCATCCCAGGACCACCGGCCAACGCTCAACCGCAGTTATCTCAAGCGGTCCCGGTTCTCACCACCGACGGCCTCGGCATGGGAACCATGCCCCTCGACGGGCCTTGGCAGTTTCACTTAGGCGACGAGAGCTCGTGGGCCAGCCCCGACCTTGACGATTCGACTGGCCGCAACGGCTGGGAGCAAATCACCGCCGACATGCCCTGGGGCGCACAGAGTCACTCCGGCTACACGGGCATTGCCTGGTATCGCCGCCACATCAGAGTCAGGCTGGCCCCCGGCGCTTCGCCTGAGGTTGCGCTCTATATCCCCGTAGTCAGCGATGCCTATGAGGTCTACTGGAACGGAGCGTTGGTTGGCCATTTCGGCAAGCTGCCGCCTGATCCGGTCTGGTACTTGAACCCCCCGCCGCAAACCATGGGCCTGGGGAAGGCCCGCTCCGGTGTGCTCGCGGTGCGGGTTTGGAAGGCGCCTCGTACGTCATTCGATACAGTCATGGAGGGCGGCTTCTCCCAGGCCCCCTCCATCGGCAGCCAAGAGGCGATCGGAGGACTCAAGGCTACAGACGGCTTGCGCTGGTCAACCGCAAATGGGAGCATGTTTGCACTGGACGGCCTTTATCTCCTGGTCGGGCTGATTGCCCTGTTCGTGTGGCGGCGCGACCGGCGGCAGATGCTCCTCTTCTGGATGGCAGCCTGCAACCTCTCCACAGAGACGGTTGACCTCTTCACGTATTACCAGCTCAAAATCCCCTTTGTCGCGTCATTCGTGATGACCCAGCCATTGATTGGTGTGTCGGCAGTCGCGATCTGGTACGTGCTTGCACTGCTGCTGCGCCTGGATGAAAGCAAGATCATCATGCGGATTCTGCGCATCCTGGCCATTTTTGCCATCGCGGACAACGTGCTGGACGCGCTGGCAACCTATCTGATCGTCGCCGGGTCCGGGAGCGTTACCGCGTGGGCGCAGGGGGCAGACCGGGTACTGTCGGGCATTTTCAACGTTGAACAACTCCTGCCTGTGACACTGATCCTCTGCGCAGTCCTTCGCAGGAAGCAATTGGCAGTAGAACGCTGGGTGGTCGCCTTCTTTGCTTTGTTGGAGTGTCTCCTTGCGGCTTTCGAGAGCTTCTTTTTTCAAGGCAGCCGCTTTGAGCCCGTTCAATGGCTGGCGGACCTGCTTCTCCGGCCGCTTTTCGCCATACACGGAGCGGTGGTCGATCCTCCTCAATTCATAGATGCGCTGCTTTTTCTTGCCATTGTCTTTGCCGTCTACCGCTACTGGGAGGAAGACCGCCGCCGGCAGATCGCCATGGAGCAGGAGTTTAAGAGCGCCCGAGAACTGCAGCGCGTGCTCATCCCCGAAGAGCGGCCGATGGCTCCCGGTTACACGCTGACCAGTTCGTACAAGCCGGCCAGCGAAGTGGGTGGAGATTTCTTCCAGGTTATCCCTCTCAATGACTGCGCGACGCTCATCGTTCTCGGCGATGTAAGCGGCAAGGGGCTGAAGGCAGCCATGGCGGTATCGCTGATCGTCGGCGCGACACGCATGGCCGTTGAAATCACCTCCAGCCCAGCCGGGATTCTCTCCGCACTGAACCGCCGGCTCCACGGCCGTCTTAAGGGCGGATTCGCAACTTGCGTTGCGATGCGGTTGGAGATTGACGGCGGTTGCAAGATCGCCAGCGCGGGCCATCCGGCGCCCTTCCTGAACGGAGATGAGATCACCCTGCCGGGTGCCCTGCCCCTCGGGCTGACCCCAAACGCCGAGTATGAAGAAGAAACGCTCAGCCTGAACCCAGGGGATCATTTTGCCCTCTACACCGATGGCCTTTTGGAAGCGCGGAACCCGCAGGGCGAGTTATATAGTTTCGAGCGCATGAAGACCCTCTTCGCGGCCGGTCCCACCGCTGAACAAGCCGCCGAAGCCGCCGTGCAGTTCGGCCAGGACGACGACATCACCGTACTCACCATAAACCGGCCGCTCGATCTGAATCCCGCGTTGCCGTAACTCAAGGGTTCTCTTGGCGTCTCAATCGCTCAGCCCGGGCGAATCGTCGTCAATCCGGAAGTAATGGTCAAAGGATGGATCTCAGTTGTTGATTCTTAATGTAGACCAGCAGACAAAGCGGTTTGGCTTAGCGCTCACGGGGACTGGTCGAGCGAAACAGACGGGAGGATCCGCCCATCCCAGCAACTGAATCGCCCAGCTTTTTGAGCGCCGAATGCTTAAAATCCAAGGTTCCGTTTGGCAGATGAAGAAAATAGCATTAGAATTGCGCACACAAGTCAAAATCGCGGAGATGTGATCCGCACGAGCAGTTTCCTACCCATTTCCCGTCCGCTCTGTGTTGGAGTTCTGGAACCGAGGCTCCAAGCTCTTGACGGGCAAACCCGATCTTCCCGAAGAATCACCGCGAGACTCCGAGCCTCGCCAGCGCGCGAGCGCAAACCTGCGCGGCCGCACGGAGTCCCTGGCGGATACTTGGCGGATTTTGGTCCGCCGCTGCTGGTTCGTGACAGGCATTGTCGGCGGATTGCTGCTTCTGTGCCTGCTGTATTGCCTTGTCGTCCCCAATCAGTACGAGGCCAGGGCCAGGGTTGCGCTGCGCACAGAACCAGCCGCCGCTCTCAGTATGGAAGGCCCGGAGCCAACCGTTGGCACCACCTCGCTGCTGACCGCGCCGCTGCAACTCGAGACCCTGGCCAACGTCTTTCGCAGCGACCGGCTCGCCTGGAGGGTGATTGCCGAAGGCAAACTCTATCAGGCGCCGGGTTTTCAAGGCGGCTTTCAGAGCCGCTTCCCGGGATTTCGCGTAGATGCGCCCTCAGCCGGCGCCCAGGCCTGGCTGTTGGAGAGATTTCAAAAGCGCCTCCGGGTTCAGACCATACCGCGAACGCTGCTGATCCAGATTCGGTTTCGTTCCAGGGATCCGGTGCTTTCGGCCACGGTGGTCAATGCGCTGATCCACGGCTATCGGGAGCAGGAGAGCGAGGCCCGCCAGCAAGTCACGACCCAGGCGACCGGCTGGCTGGAAAGCCAGCTCAAGGAGCTGGAAGCTCACGTTGAACAGGATCGGCTGCGTCTGGAGACCTTTCAGAACCAGCATGGCATCCTGACCACACCGGAAACGCTGCTGAATGGCCAGCCAGGCGACACCCAGCACAACTCCACCTTGCTGGAGATCGACGAACTGGGCCGGCAACTGGTGGCCTCCACCACGGATCGCATTCTGCGCGAGGCTGAGTTCCAGGCCGCTTCGCAGGGCAATCCGGAGTTGGTCTTCGCTTCCAGTCCCGATCTTCAAGCAGGAACCGGCGGCTTTGCCACCGCGCTGCTAGAGCAGATTCGCGCCCGCCGCAGCGAACTGGAGCAGGAACAAACTCAACTTGGCATTGAACACGGGCCCAACTTCCCGCGCGTGGTTGAGATTCACGAGCAGTTGCAGGATCTGGACCGGCAGAAGCAGGCAGAGGATGCCAAATTAGTGGAGCGATTCCGCGGCGCCTGGCAGACCGCCCTAGATCGCGAGCAAATGGTGCGCAAGAGCCTGGACGAGCTAACCGCCGAAGGCTTGAAGCAGAACCAGGCCGCCACCGAATACGCCGTGATGCGCCAGGAAGCGAATTCCAGCCACGATGTCTACATGCGGGTGATGGACAAAGTGGAGGAGGCCGGCATCGTCTCCGGCATTAGCGCCTCGAATATCACGGTGGTTGACTACGCACTGCAACCGGTAAAACCCGTGACGCCGGACCTGCCGCTCTACATGGCTATCACGCTTTTTACCGGCCTTTGGCTGGCGCTGGGAGGCGCTCTCTTGCTCGAATCGATTCATCCCACTGTGCCACAGCCGGCTGCAGCCAAGGTGTCCCTGTTGCTGCTGGTTGCGCTTCTCGCTGCCTCACCAGCCCGCGCCCAGGCACCCACCCCAAGTACCTCAGGACTGCCCAGCGGCGTCACGCATGTTCCCGCGGCGGCGGAACCCAAAAGCGGGCCCAATCCCAAAGATGCCCCTGCTGTGTGGGAGAATCCTGCCGGAGTGCCGCAAGCCGGGCCGCTGGCGCAGGGAGCTCCGTTGACCTTGTCGCCCATGGCCGCACCCATCGGCCCCGGCGACCTGCTCGACATCAGCGAGTATCACACTCCGGAGTTTCACTCGGTGGTGCGCGTCTCCTCCACCGGCAGCGTGACATTGCCGCTGGTCAAAGAGGTGCATCTCGGCGATATGGATGAACAGGCTGCGGCGCAGGCCATTGAAGCCGCGCTTGTGGCCCAGGGTATGCTGCTGCATCCCCAAGTCTCTGTGCTGGTAACCCTCTACGCCGGTCAGGACGTCAGCGTGCTGGGCGAGGTAACCCGCCCCGGGGTCTATCCCTACACCCTGCATCATCGCCTGCTCGACCTGATTTCAGCCGCATCCGGCCTGGCGCCAACCGCCGGCCGCCTGGTGAACATCTTTGCGCGCAGCGATCCCAAGACTCCGCATCCCGTTGTGCTCGACCCCAGCGGAACCGACACCAGCGCCGACCACAACCCGGAGCTGGCGCCCGGCGATACCGTGCAAGTGAGCCGCGCCGGGCTGGTCTACGTGATCGGGGATGTGGTCCGCCCTGGCGGGTTTCCCGTGGATCCAGCGCAGGGGCTTACCGTGGTGCAGGCACTCAGCCTGGCATGGGGCCCGGCGCAGAATGCCGCTACCAGCCATGCGCTGCTGATTCGCGAACAGAAAGGCGGACGGACACTGACCACTCTGAATCTGAGCCACATGCTCCACGGCCAGGAGCCGGACCAGCCGATCCGCGACCGCGACATTCTCTTTGTGCCCGATTCCATGGCCAAGAATCTCTGGAACAAGAGCCTGGAAGCAGCCATTCAATCCACCATCGGCATCAGCATCTACGCCGGACTGGTTTATTCACAGAGGTTTTAGCGCATGCGCCGATTGGCCTGGTGGCTGCTGTTGATCTTCGTCTTTGCGATTCCATGGGAGATTTCCTTGGATCTGGGCGAACCGTTGGGTCCGGTGGCTCGCGTCGCTGGAATTTTGCTGCTCCTGGTGGCGATTCCGGCCGCATTGCAGGCTGGCAGGTTGCGTACTCCCAGCCCGCTGCACTGGGTTGTCCTGGCGCTCTACCTCTGGTTCTGCTGCTCCTATTTCTGGACCATTGAGCCGCTGGCGACGCTCGAGAAGCTGCGCGCCTACTTCCAGGAAATGATGATCGTCTGGCTGGTCTGGGAGTTTGCAGAGATCCCGCGCGACCTGCGCACGCTGCTGCGCGCTTACGTGGCCGGCTCCTGGGTGCTCGCCCTGCTCACGCTCGCCAACTTCAGCTCCCCTGAAGCCATTGTGGCTGGTCAATTCCGGTTCGTCGCCGAGGGCCAGGATCCGAACGATGTCGCGCGCTTTCTCGATCTGGGTTTCCCGCTGGCGGCGCTCCTTTTCGATAGCGAATCCCGCTGGCTTGGCCGGCTGGCCGCACTGGGATATCTGCCGCTGGGTCTCATCGCCGTATTGCTAACCGCCTCCCGTGGAGGCTTCCTGGCCGCCATGGTAGCGCTGGCGGGCTGCGTCCTGCTGCTGGCACGCCTGCATCGTCGGGCTGTTTTGGCAGCAGTGGCGACGCTGCCGGCGTTCGGCGCTGCGCTCTGGTTTGTCCTTCCCCATGAGACTTTTGAACGCCTGGGATCGATTACGGAGCAGCTTCAGGGCGGCGATTTGAACGACAGGGTCAACATCTGGATGCAGGGCTGGCACGCCTTTGTGCAGGCGCCCCTGATCGGGACCGGCTTGGGAACGTTTGTCAGCGCGGCCGGACTGGCGCCCATCGATACAGCGCACAATTCAGCTCTTTCGATTGCCGTCAGCGGAGGGCTCTGCGCTCTTTTCCTCGCGCTGGCTATCGTGGCGCTGGTCATCCGCTCGCTGGTGCGGATTCATGGACCATTGTGCCTGGCGCTGGCGACGGTTCTTCTGGTCTGGGCCATTACTTCGCTGACAGCTTCTATCGAGGAAAACCGCACCACCTGGCTGCTGTTCGCCCTGATTGCGCTTGCCGGACGCCTGGCTGTGGAAGCGCCCGAGGACCTCGCTGCCAGCTTCCCGGCAGACGCCGATCTCTCCACGCTCTCCGCGGCTCCCCAGCCTGTCCTGTAGACTTGCGCATTGGTCCACTGATCCCCGCCATGGCCGACCTTAGCCAAATCCCGCGCCTGTTCCAGGGCTCCAGCGTCAATCGCCGCATCTTCCGCGCTGCCGCGGCTGTGACGGCCATGGGCATCCTGGTCAAGATCGTCGCCACCTTCAAGGAATTTGTCGTGGCTGGCGTTTATGGCCGCTCCGATGCCATGGACGCCTTCCTCGCGGCCAGCTTGATTCCCGGATTGCTGGTGAACCTGATCTCCGAATCGATGAACCAGGCCCTGGTGCCCACGCTGGTCCGAGTCAGGGAACGCGAGGGCCATGAGCGCGCCCAGCAATTGCTCTCCAGCTCCATGGTGTGGATGTGTCTGCTGCTGGCTGCCGCTTCGGTAGTGATGGCTCTAACCGCGCGCGGCTTCTTTCCACTGATTGCTTCGCACTTTCCGTCCGCCAAGTTCGACCTGTCTGTGCGGCTGTTCTACTTTCTCTTACCGATGGTGCTGATTACCGGAATCGGCACCAACTGCACCGCCGTCCTCAACACATTTGACCGCTTCTCGCTCCCGGCGCTGGCTCCTGTAGCCAGCCCTGTCCTGATCATGATTGGAGCGTGGTGGTTCAGCGGCCGGCTGGGCATCTGGGCCATGGTCTACGGCACGCTGGCCGGCGCGCTGGTCCAGGCTGCGCTGGTGGCCTGGATGATGGATACCCACGGCTACCGCTTTCGCCTGCGCTGGTATGGAATGAACGAGGCCACACGCGAGGTGGCGCATCAGTATTGGCCGGTGCTGCTCAGCTCCGCCGTGGCCTCGGGCGGCTTGCTGGTGGATCAGTCCATGGCCGCAATGCTCTCCTCCGGAAGCGTCTCCGCGCTGGCCTACGCCAGCCGGTTTGTCAGCGTGGTGCTGACGTTGCTGGCCGGGGCGGTCTCAACGGCGGTGGTGCCTTACTTCTCCACCATGGTTGCCAACCAGGACTGGGCCGCCTGCCGCCATACGCTCCGCACCTGGGTGCGCCTGACGGCACTGGTTTCAGCGCCAATTGCCCTGGGGCTGATCGTCCTTTCGCACTGGCTGGTGCGCGTCACTTACCAGCATGGCGCCTTTGGAGCGAGCGACACTGCCGTCGTGGCGCCGGTGCTGGTCATGTATGCCATCCAGATTCCGTTCTATGTCTCCAGCCGTGTCTTTTACCGCTTCCTGGTGGCCATGCGCCGCAACGATCTGATCCTCTATTGCGGTATTCTCAATCTCATCCTGGACATCGCGCTCAACCTGATCCTGATGCGCTGGTTCGGCGTGGCAGGCATCGCCCTGGCAACCTCGCTGTGGATGGTGTCCACGTTTTTCTTCCTCTGGTATTGGACCTGGAAGCTGCTGCCCAGAAAGACGGAGGCGGCATGATCCCACAGCCGGCGCAGTACCTGCTGCGCTTCGACGATCTCTGCCCTACACAGGATCGTGCGCAATGGCAGCGATTTCCGCCGTTGCTGGCGGAATTCGGAATCCGGCCCATCTTGGCCGTGGTGCCAGACAATCGCGACCCTGTCCTCAAGCTTTCAGAGCCGGATCCGCAGTTCTGGACTGAAATGCGCACGATGGAAGCGGCCGGGGCGGCGATCGGCCTTCACGGGTACCGCCATCTCTGCGCGACGCGTGGCCGAAGTCTGGTGCCTTTACATCGGGAAACGGAGTTTGCCGGAGCACCCGAACAGATCCAAGGCAAATGGATTCGTGCCGGTCTGGAGATTCTGCGCGGGCAGGGACTCAATCCGACAATTTGGGTCGCTCCTCGACACGGTTTTGATCGCGCAACTCTCCGGGTCCTGCGCGCGGAGGGCATTGGGTTGCTCTCTGACGGCTTTGCCCGTCGCCCCTTCACGCGCGGCGGCATCACCTGGATTCCGCAACAGCTTTGGGCGTCCGAGGCAAAGCCGAGCGGCCTCTGGACCATCTGCATGCACCCCAACACTGCGCCGGATTTGCTGGTGGAACAGTTGCACAGCTTTCTACGACAGCACGCAGGACAATTCACATCCGTGGACCGTGTCACGGCCGTTGGGCACGCCGCTGATTTGGACCTAGCCGAGCGCATTTACGCGGCGGGAACCCTGTTGCGCATCCAGGGCCGGCGCCTGGCAAAGCGGCTTGCGAAGGGCTCTTGATCTGAAACTCAATCCGTCCGCGCCCAGCGCCTCGGTGTAGGGTTCTGAAGCAGCAGGTCGTGGTAAAGCGCCTCCCACCGATCCAGGACCGCATCCAGACTGAAGCGTTCGATCATCTGCCGCCGCGCCCGTGCGCCCATCGCGCCGCGCTCCTCTGAAGATGCGTCCATCAGCCCAACCATCTTCGCGGCCAGGTCCGGCGCGCTGCCGGCCGCAGAGAGCCATCCCGTCTGCCCGTCGGAGATAACCTCGCCTGTGCCGGCAACGTCTGTGGCCACGGAGGGCAGGGCGCAGGCCGCTGCCTCCATCAGCACCATCGGAAGCCCTTCCCACAGGGACGACTGCACAAATCCGTCCGCGGCCTGCATCCAGCGCCGGAGATCCGGCTCGAAGCCGAGGAAGCGGACACGGCGCTCCAGACCAAGGCTTGTAGCCAACTGCCGCAGTTCACCATCCAGCGGGCCGCTGCCGGCTACGACCAGGCGCGCAGTCGCCGGAAGTTGAGAGAAGGCCGCGAGCAGCGTTGGATAGTCTTTGACCGGACTGACGCGGCCGGCAGCGAGCCACAGAAACTCGTTCGTGAGCCCAAGCTCTTTGCGCAGCGCGGCGCGGCTGGCGGCATCCGGCTTCCACGCTTCCACGTCGACGCCATTCGGTAGCACGAGCAGCCGATCCGCCGCGATCATCCCCGCGGACACGTGCGCCTCTGCCACGGCGTTGCCCACGGCCGAGACCCGATCAGGAAGCCATCGGCTCCAGCGATAGCCCAGGCGCCGGCCTGCTGTGCCTGTTGAAGCGCTGTGCAGGGTGTCCACCAACGCGCGCGCAGGTGCACCCAGCCGGGACCAGCGCGCCAGCCAGGCCGCGTGGGGCAGATGCGCGTGAACTACGTCCGGCGATTCCCCCCGCAGCCATCTATGAAACCGGATCCACCCCAGCGGGTTCACCAGCCCCCTCCGCATCTCCAGGTTCAGAAAACCCACATCGGCGGTTACCAGACTATTTGCCGTCTCGCCCCCGGAGCCCAGAAGCGCCAGTACGGTGACGCGCCAGCCCCGCAATCGGAGTCCGCGAGCCAGCAGGACCACCTGCCGCTCGGCGCCGCCGATCGCATC
>Ga0326727_10018285_pt1 | contig 14336 bp, 9 predicted proteins | sample MB2enrmetagenome_FD_207643 | JGI IMG/M metagenome (GOLD analysis project Ga0326727, IMG submission 207643) | Lab enriched peat soil microbial communities from McLean, Ithaca, NY, United States - MB29MY | ecosystem: Environmental > Terrestrial > Soil > Wetlands > Peat | place: USA: New York...
CACTCCCGACGCGATCGGTCATCAGTAGTGCCTACTAGCGTCCGCGCTGGGGCTACTGACGGGCGTGGACTGGAAGTACTCGTGCCGAAGCCGCACGCGGCACAGGCCGCGCCCAATGGTTGCCGGCTCGGGACAAGCTCCTGCGCCCTGTTACGACAGGGCACTTCTGCCAATGCCTACTGATGAATTCTAAGTATCGCGGGCACTCAATCCCGGCGAGCTAGTAGCCGATAACTCTCTGAGGCAGAGAGGTCAGCGATACCCCTGGGGTGCCCGAACATGAGCGACAAGGCCGTGAACTCGCGTAGCGGGCGGGCTGGCTATATGGTGCAAGCTCCTGAACGCATCCCCTTGAACGACCGCGGTCATGTCCCCGCCGGCGCAAAGGCACCCGGGAGGCCACTCTCGCTCCGAGACGGTGCGTTCCTGTCACGGGCACTGGGCTCAGTCGGACCGGAATGGCCGCTGCAGTGCTTCATCTTCGCCCTCGTGATCGCCTACGGCGTCTCGACCCTTGTCGTGCATCGACCGCCCAGCGGGTACAACACGGTCTGGGACGGGTGGATCTACAACATCGCCCAAACGCTGCCCGTCATCCCCGTCGTACTGCACGTCCGGCGAACGTCCGAATTGCGCTCGGCGTGGCTGGCCATTGCGATCGGGATCACGCTCATCTCGGTGGGCAACCTCGTATGGACCTACCACGACCAGAACCTCAATCCCATTCCTGATCCGGCTCCCAGTGACGCCATCTACCTGCTGGCCTATGCGGCGTTCATTGTCGGTGTGGCCATCCTGACGCAAACGTCATTCGGACGCGTTCACGTCAGCGTCCGCCTCGATGGCGCCATCACCGGCCTGGCCATAGCTGCCCTTGCGGGCATGGTCTGGTTCGAGCCCTTGCTGCGCGCGACCGGCCGTCCCCTCGAGATCGTGGTGAACATGGCCTACCCGCTGTGCGATCTCGTGCTGATCGTGCTGCTGGCGGCCGGCCTGGCCCCGCACCGCTACCGGCCCAACTGGCCCACGGTACTGATGATGACTGGCGTGGCGTGGTTCGTGGTCGGCGACGTGATCACTTTGAACCAGGTTGCCGCCAACACCTACGTGCCAGGGACGCCGCTCGACGATGCCTGGCCGATCGGCCTTTTCTTCGTGGGGCTGGCGGCATCCATGCGTGACCGCCGCCGCTCCCGAGGCCAACGTGCGGCGGCCAGCTCCGCAGCGGGCATCACCGTGGTGCCGGTGCTTTCCGGGCTGGTGTCACTCGGCGTGCTCGCGGTCTCTCTCGTCCGGCATGACTCAGCGACGGTGCTGTCGATGGCCATAGCCGCCCTTGGCCTTGTGATCGCTCGCATGTGGATGACGCTGCGTGAGGTGCGCCAGTCGGTCGCCAACTACCAGGACGCGCGCACCGACTATCTCACCGGCCTCCCGAACCGGCGCGCCTTTCTCGAACGCCTGCAGTCGGCCTTCTTCACGGAGGAGAGCACCGGCGTGCACGCCGGAGTGCTGTTGATCGATCTCGACGGCTTCAAGGAGGTCAACGACGCCCTGGGCCACGCGGCCGGGGACGAGCTTCTCCGTGTGGTCGCCAAGCGGTTCGAACATCGGCTGGGCAGTCGGGGGATTCTGGCTCGCCTCGGGGGCGACGAGTACGCTTTTGCCTGCCCGGTGGACAGCGAGGACGTTCTCGTGGGCTTGGCGCACGAGTTCTCCCAGGCCCTCTCCGACCCGTGCGTGCTCGACGGCACGAGCGTTCGTGTCGGTGCCAGCATCGGCGTCGTGGTGTCACGCCCCGCTGCCTCGAGTCCCGGTGAGCTGCTGCGCTGTGCCGACGTCGCCATGTACGAAGCCAAACGCATGCAGTCGTCGGTGTCGATCTACCGAGCCGAAGATGACCCTAACAGCCGGGACCGGCTGGCCCTCCTCGACGCCCTGAGGAACGCCATCGACGCCCGAGCCTTCGTCCTGCACTACCAACCGACCCTGGACATGCGCACGGCCACGGTCCACGGCGTGGAGGCCCTCGTCCGCTGGGAACACCCCACCCTGGGGCTGGTCTACCCTGACCGTTTCATCCCTCTGGCCGAGCGCAACGGGCTGATGCCGAAACTCACCCGCGCGGTGCTCGACCAGGCGGTGGCCGAAGCGGCCCGACTCGACCGGGCTGGCCAGCGACTCGAGATGAGCGTGAACATCTCGCGCTACGACCTTGTCGACGAGGATCTTGCCGACTATATCGACGAGGTGCTGGCGTTCTACGGGTTTCCCCACGATCGCCTGACGCTCGAGATCACCGAGTCCGCCCTCGGCGGCGACCCGAAGCGGGCCGAGCAATGCGTGCGAAAGCTGCGAGCCCGCGGACTGCGCATCTCGATCGACGACTTCGGAGTGGGGTACTCGTCGATGTCGCAGCTGCTCGGACTTGCCATAGACGAGCTGAAGATCGACAAGTCCTTTGTGCTCGGGCTCAACTCAAACCCGCGCGCCCAGGCCATAGTACGTTCCGCAATCGAGCTCGCACGTGCGCTCGATCTCACCATTGTGGCCGAAGGCATCGAATGCGAGGAGATCCTCCAATCGCTCCAGAGCTTCGGTGCCGACATCGGGCAGGGTTACGTGATCTCCCGCCCACTCACGTCGCGACAGCTCGACGAGTACATAGCGCAACCCGACCGCGTCAGCCGACTGCTACCCCACCTCTCACCGTTCTCCTCGGCACCGGTACCGATCTCCAGAGCAGCTGCCCCACCTCAAGAGCTGGTGGCGGCAAGCCGGCATGGCCAATTGGTCCAAGAACCGCCCGACGTCCTGTCGGCAGGAGGCACTGTTCCTGGATCCCGTTAGGCAGCGGCAACGGCAGGAACTCCACCCCTACCTGGCTGAGCGGCCCGTGTGTCAACCCGAAGGCGGCGTGATTATGGCGAGGGCTTCTTGTTCTCCAAGCCGCTCCCGGCAGAAGAAGTAGGACGCGCCCACCTCGGAAGGACCCGTGGCGCCGAGCTGTCCTGCCGGTTCAGAAGCTGTGGGTCTTGACGAACCGGATCACCTCAGAGAGCTTGGCCTCGGCCATCGAGACACAGGTGTCGGCGCAACCGTAATAAAGGCGGAGCGTCTCATCTCTTTCCATTACGGCCGCGCTGGGGAAGCATACGTTGGGGACATCGCCGACTCGTTCGTAGCTCTCGGTCGGGGCAAGCAGGTAGTCCTTGGTGCGGTAGAGGACCTTCCAGGGCTTGTCCAGATCGAGGAGCGCGCCACCGACATAGTAGAGGTAGCCGTTGCAGCTCAGCCAAACTCCATGGTAGATGAGCAGCCATCCCTCCTCGGTCTCGATGGGTGCGGGACCGGGTCCCGTCTTCAAGCTCTGCCAGCCGCCCTTCGGTCCGAAAACGAACCGATGACAACCCCAGTGCACGAGGTCTGGGCTCGTCGCGTAAAAGATGTCGCCGAACGGTGTATGACCGCGATCAGAGGGCCGATGGTAGACGGCATATTTCCCGTCGATCTTGCGGGGGAAGATGACGCAATTGCGATTGGCCGGAGGCAGCAGGTCCTCGCCCTGGATAAATGTCTTGAAGTCCTTGGTCGTCGCAAATCCGATCTTCGGACCCTGAGGACCGGAATTGCACCAGGTGAGATAGTAGGTGTCGTCCAAACGCGTAAGGCGAGGGTCGTAACTGAAGCTTGTGACGAAGACGTCCGGATCGCCGGTTCGCATTTGAATCGGCTCAGGATCGATTTCCCAATTGATCCCGTCTCGGCTGAACCCGACATGGAGCACGGCATCCAAACTGATCTCGTCCACGCGGAACACTGCCGCATAGTCGCCCTCGCCCCGTTTGACGATCGCCGAGTTGTGAATGCTGTTGGCTCGCGGAACCGCGCTCGCGGTCACGATGGGATTGCCAGCGTAACGTTTGAAGACAGTCTCGTTGGCCATGGTGAGCCTTTCCTCCTACGCGCCGTTCAACTGGTGCTGAGATTGAGCCGGTCCGGCGCTAAGGCCTGTCGAGCGTGTGGCTGGCACAAACCCGATTGTCGACCTGCAAGGGAGAATGCTATCGGCAATACTCCCTGCCTGCGGCCTGGACCAGCGCCGCCCACATGCCAACGACCCAGCTTGGGAAGGTGACTATCGCCATCCCGGTGTCTTATATCCCGGCCAGAATGACAGCGAAGATTCCGGTGAGGAAGACGCCGTCGAAGGTGCCGGCTCCACCGATCGAGGCCTCCGGGGCCCCGAGGTCTCTGATCCGCGGGATGTTGATGATGTCGGCACCGAAGAGCGTGCCGAGCGTCCCGCCGACGTAGGCGAGGGCGGCGACATAGTGACCGCCGATGATGATCGCGGTGAGCGCGGCAGCGATCGGAGGAACCAAGGTCGGGGTGACGATCCCGACCCCGCGCACCGGGCGGGCCACCGACCAGACCAGCACGGAGACGACGGCAACGGCGATCAGCGCCTTCAACCATATGTCGTCATGCACGATGAGATAGCAGGCCAGGGCGGTGGGGATCAACGCCCCGCCAACGTTGACCTCCAGGATCGTGGTCCCGCTGTGCGCGGTCGTCGGGACCCGGTAGCGGACCCCGAACACGACAACGTCACTCTCTTGTGTCTCGGTGCGGTCCGGAAGGCGAGCGATAGGGATGTCGATAGCGCTCCCGATGATCGAACCGAACAGAGCCGCGAACATCCAGCCTGGGGCGAGACCGATGCGCCGGTAGGCGTAGCTGATGACGTCCAGCCCGACAAGGACCAGGACTGTGATCGTGACGAGGGCCAAGATGACGAGGAACGGCGTTGCAATCGGCCAGTAGTCGCGGTACTTGCGGTCATGATCGTTCCTCATGGGCACAAGGACCCGACCGAGTTGAAGTCGTCGGCGATCGGGACAACCAGGCGGGAGCCGTGGCATCCGACTCGGATCGGCAGGACCGCGTTCATGGCTTCAGCTGACCACAAGGGAGGCGACCAGTCCTCAGTAGTGCTTACTGATATCCGAAGGGTAGCCACTGAAAAACCCTACCGGAACAGAAAGAGCAGAGGCCATGGGCTAGCGCACGTCCAGGCTCCGATCCCGGCTTCCCAGACTTAGCTCACCAGCGCGGCGACCGCATCCGGCAGGAGCGGCCGCGCGAAGAGGAACCCCTGACCCTGGTCGCAGTCCAGCTCGGCGAGCGTGTCGAGCTGGTGGCTCGTCTCTATACCTTCGCCGACCACGCACATGCCGAGGGCGTGGGACATCGCCGTCACCGCGGCCACAATCTCTCGGTCGCGAGGACTCCGGCTGATCTGGGCCACGAAGCTCCGGTCGATCTTCAAGATGTCGACCTTCAGTCGCTGCAGGTGGGCAAGCGTCGAGTAGCCGGTTCCGAAGTCGTCGAGGGCGAGGCGCACGCCGAGCTCGGCAAGGGCTGAGAGTGTCTCTTGGACGCCGCCGAACTCGCCGACGAGCGCGGTCTCGGTGATCTCCAGGCAGAGCCGTTCTGGTTGCACGCCGTGGTGGGAGATCACCTCCGCAACACGCCGTGCGAACTCGGGGTTCGCCAGTTCACCGCCTGACACGTTGACCGCGACGGTGAAGTCGCGGGGCCAGCTTTGGGGCGCGGTCCACTCGGCGAGCTGGCGACAGGCCTCGTCGAGGACGAACGAGTCGATCCTGCCGATCAGCCCGTGCTGCTCGGCGAAGGGGATGAATTCGTCGGGAGGCACTACCCCACGCTCGGGATGACGCCAGCGCACCAGTGCCTCCACGCCGATCAGCGTCCGGTCCTCGAGGGAGAACAGCGGCTGGTAGAGCAGGAACAGCTCCCTCTCCTCGATCGCACGGTTCAGCTCGGCCTTGAGGAGATCTCTCCCCGTGCGCAGGCGCTGGGCGACGTCATAGACGTGATAGCAGTTGCGCCCGTCTTCCTTGGCCGCGTACATCACCTCGTCGGCCTCGCGGATCAGCTGTTCGGGTCCTGCACTTGGATCGCGGGTGACGGCAATGCCGATGCTGCAGGTGACTGAGAGATCGCGTCCGTCCTCCAGGTAGGGGACTCGGATCCCCCGCACGATCCGGTCCGCGATGAGACCGACGTCGTCGTCTTCCCTGAGCGACCCGCAGAGCACGACGAACTCGTCGCCACCGAGGCGGGCGACGGTGTCGACGTGCCGGGAGAGGTGCAAGAGCCGGTGCCCGACCTCGGTGAGCACCTGGTCGCCGGCGGCGTGGCCGAACGAGTCGTTGATCGCCTTGAAGTGGTCCAAGTCGACATAGAGGACCGCGAGGCGACCCGGGTGCCGTTCCATGGCGACAAGAGCCTGGGACAGCCGGTCCATGAGGGCGACCCGGTTCGCGAGACCCGTCACAGGGTCGTGCAGGACCTGGTAGGCGAGAGCGCTCTCAGCCTTGATCTGGGCCGTGACGTCGCGCGAGATGCCGAAGGTACCTATTATCCGGCCGACCTCGTCGCGAAGCGGCATCTTGCTGGTGGAGACCCAGTTGTCCGGTCCGTTGGTGAACGTCTCCCGCTCGAGTTTCCCTACGATCGGCTCGCCGGTGTGAATGATCTGCTGCTCGTCCGCAAAGGCCGCGGCGGCGTGCTCCTTGCTGAAGAAGTCGAAGTCGGTCTTCCCGATTATCTCCTCCAGGTGACGGCCCGGACTGATGGCGGCGACCCAGCCTGCGCTGACCAGGAGGAACCGGCTCTGGAGGTCTTTGAAGTACACGCGCTCCTCGGTACTCGACAACAGGTTGCGCATGCAGGTGCGCTCGATGCCGCGCAGCTGCCCTTCCCGAGACCAGTCTTGATCTAGCTCCGCTTGGACCATTCGCGAACTCCTGCTCAGGGATCGGTGAGTACTATCGACCGGTTCGCCGAGGAGGCTTAGCGCTACGGCGCTTCGAACCCAGGCCGAGAGAGCGCTTCAGCTTCGGCGGGAAATAGATTCTCGGGAGTGGCCGAGATCCTTTTCGTCGGCGTGACGACGGGCTCGTCGCTGGTCCATCAGGCCATGCCCAGGTGGCAGGCGATCCTTGGTCTGCCGTGCAGCGTCCGCGGCGTCGACATCGCTCTTGACGCCGAAGACGACGCCTACGTCAGCTTCATCGAGGACCTCCGTGAGGACGAAAGCGCCGCAGGGGTCATCATCACCGGTCACAAGGTGAAGATGTTCCGAGCCTGCCGCCCGCTCTTCAAGGCCCTCGACCCGCTCTCGCTCGCTTGCCATGAGGTCAACGCCATCAGGCGCTCCGGTGACGGCCTGCTGGGCTGGGCCCGCGACCCGATCTCGGTCGGACGCGTCGTCGACCGCATCTGGCCCTGCTCGGAAGGGCAAGTCATCTGCCTTGGCGCCGGCGGGACGGCATTGGCGCTGGCACACCACCTGTTTGCGACACGACCACCCCTGCGGTTCGTCTGCGCCGATCCAAGTCGCGCTGCAGTCGAACAACTCACTCGGTTGGCGCCTTACCCTGTCGTCGGCCATATCGGCCAAGGGCCCTGGGACCATCTCGTCACCGGTGCCGCCCCCGGATCGCTGATCGTGAACGCCACCGGGATGGGCAAGGACCGCCCTGGCTCGCCGATCACGCGCGGAGCACAGTTCCCGGCGCGGGCGGTCGTCTGGGAGATCAACTACCGAGGAGACCTGCAGTTCCTCAAATCTGCTCGCCTCCAGGCCCAGCAAGGCGAACTCCGGGTTCACGACGGCTGGCAGTTGTTCTGTCACGGATGGGCAGCCGGGCTCACCGTGGTGCTCGACCTACCCGACGACGACAGTCTCGGTGACCTATTCGCCACAGCGACCGAGTCACTGAGGCCCCCAATATAAGAAAGCCCTCTTGCCGAGGAGGCCCCGGGGTGCCTTCCCCTTGACGCCCGGTCATGGCGCACCCACGATGATCGTCGCCCACCACGCCGGTGAGCGGGCGGAACTCTCGCCATTCGACCGTGGATCAGTCATGCTGAGGTCGTGGAGTCCTCTAGCACCCCCCCATCGGCAGTTGAACCCGGTCGAAGCTTCGTCTCGCTCCCGTTTCTCGAAGACGTCCGGGCTCATGCCCGGCCTCGCCGAGCGCGACGCCGAACGCGAATCGTCGCCACCATCGGTCCCGCCTCAAGCAGCCCTGAGGTCCTCGAGGCGCTCGTGGCGGCCGGCATGGACGTCGCACGAGTCTCATTCGCCCACTCCACGATCGCCCAGGCGATCGATCTCATGCGGCAGGTCCGCAAGATCGCGCCGCACATCGGGATCCTGCCGGACCTCCCCGGCCCGAAGATCCGCAGCTCGCCGTTTCCCGAAGGGGGCGTTGTGCTGGAAGCCGGCGCCGAAGTGGTCATCGCCCCCGGCTCGACCACCCCGACGAGCTCCGCGACGCGGATCGGTGTCGCCCTCGATGCAGCCGTCGCGAGCCTTGCCGAGGGAGACATCGTCTCGCTCGGCGACGGCGGCATATCGCTTGTCGTCCTCGGGCGCCAGGGCGATAATGTCCTGGCCCGCGTCCGCTCAGGCGGCAAGGCCATCGGGCGACCCGGCGTGACCGTGCCCTCGAACAGGCTCGATCTCGCGACTCCGACGCCCGAGGACTTCGATCGCATCGCGGCGCTCGTCGCCGAGGACGTGGAGGCTATCGCCGTCTCATTCGTCCGGCGATCCGAAGACATCGAGGCGGTACGCGGAGCCGTCGGCAATTCCAACACCATGCTCGTCGCGAAGATCGAGACCGCCGAGGCGATCGAGAATCTCGACGCCATCGTTCGCAGCGCCGACGCGGTGATGGTCGCCAGGGGCGACCTCGGGATACGGTTGCCCCTGGAGGATGTCCCCTTCCATCAAAAAGACATCATCCGCTGCGGTGTGCGTTTCGCCCGTCCTGTCATTACCGCCACCCAGATGCTCGAGTCCATGACAACCTCACTTGTCCCCACCCGCGCCGAGGTCAGCGACGTCGCGAACGCCATCTTGGACGGCACCAGCGCAGTCATGCTCTCCGGGGAGACTGCGATCGGTGTCGATCCTGTGAATGTCGTCGCGACCATGTCTCGCATAGTCGAGCGTGCCGAGCAGGAATTCGACTACGTCAACTGGGGCGCCGGCCTCGGTGTGCAAGAGGTGTCGGCCGACGCTCCACTGCGCCGGATCACGGCAGCGATCTCGGGCGCCGCCTGGCATGCCGCCCTCGAGGAGGACGTCGCCGCCATCGTCGCCTGCACACAGTCGGGCGCGACTGCCCGTGCGATCTCGCGGTTCCGCCCGGACATGCCTATCGTGGCGGTGACGCCGCATGAGCGAACGCTCCGCCAGCTCTCGATGAGCTGGGGGGTCTCTACACTGCTCTCCGAGCATTCCGGGAACACAGACGACGGCATCTGGCGAGCCGTGCAGGATGCGGTCGAAGCGGGACATGCCTCGCCGGGAGATGTCGTGGTGGTCATCGCGGGATCACCGTACGAGAAGGATCCCGTTGCCGACACGCTGCGCATCGTGAGGATCCGCGCATCGTGACGATCCGCTGACAAGCCTGCCGGCGGCTCCTCAGCCCCGCCAGAGCGGTCTCTTTTCCGCCCCGTATTGAATCACCGCCGGCAGAGGGGGGAGAATCCTTCGATGACAAGCGACGCTGGTCCCGCCCTTCCCCTCGTGACGCACTGGATCGGGGGCGAACCCTATGACGGGGCCAGCGAGCGCCTCGGCGAGGTCTACGACCCTTCGACCGGCAAGCTTGCGAAGAGGGTGGCATTCGCGTCCCCAGCAGACGTCGACGAGGCGGTCGCGGCGGCATCCCACGCTTTTGCAACCTGGCGCCACACTTCGCTCGCCCAGCGCTCGAAGCTCCTCTTCGCCTTTCGCGAGCTCACGACCGAGCGATCAGGCGAGCTGGCCGAGATCGTCACGTCCGAGCACGGCAAGGTGCTCGAGGACGCGCTGGGCGAGGTGAACCGGGCGCTCGAGGTCATCGAGTTCGCCTGTGGCATCCCGCAGCTGTTGAAGGGCAGTTACTCCGAGAACGTGTCGACGAACCTGGACGTGTACTCGATTCGCCAGCCGCTCGGTCCCGTCGCGATCATCAGCCCGTTCAACTTTCCGGCCATGGTCCCGGCTTGGTTCTTCCCGATTGCGATCGCCTGTGGCAACACCGTGGTGCTGAAGCCGAGCGAGAAGGACCCGTCGGCCTCCATCTGGCTGGCAGAGCGGTGGGCGGAAGTCGGACTGCCGCCCGGGGTCTTCAACGTCGTCCAGGGCGACAAGGTGGCGGTTGACCGCCTCTTGGAGCATCCGGGGATAAGGGCCGTCTCGTTCGTCGGCTCCACGCCCATCGCCCGCTACGTCTACGAGAACGGGACCCACCACGGCAAGCGCGTGCAGGCACTGGGGGGCGCCAAGAACCACATGGTCGTGCTCCCCGACGCGGACCTGGACATCGCCGCCGACTCGGCGGTCAACGCCGGCTTCGGGTCTGCCGGCGAGCGTTGCATGGCCATCTCTGTGCTGGTCGCGGTCGAGCCTGTCGCCGACGAGCTCATCTCCAAGATCTGCGACCGGATGTCGAAGCTGAAGGTCGGAGACGGCCATTCCGGTTCCGACATGGGCCCGCTCGTGACAAGGCCGCACCGCGACAAGGTGGCGTCCTACCTGGACTCGGGCGTCCTCGAGGGCGCGCAGCTCGTCGTCGACGGCCGTGCGATCAATCCCGACGGGGACGCAGGCGGCTTCTGGCTCGGACCGACGCTGTTCGACAAGGTGACGCCCCAGATGTCGCTCTACACCGATGAGATCTTCGGCCCGGTGCTCTCGGTCGTGCGAGTGCCCACCTATGACGCCGCCCTGGAGCTCGTCAACTCCAATCCCTGGGGGAACGGCACCGCCATCTTCACAAACGACGGCGGGGCCGCGCGCAGGTTCCAGAACGAGGTCGAGGTCGGCATGGTCGGTGTGAACGTCCCGATCCCCGTGCCGGTCTCCTACTACTCCTTTGGCGGCTGGAAGAGCTCGCTGTTCGGCGACAGTCACGCGCACGGGACCGAGGGGGTCCATTTCTTCACCCGTGGCAAGGTTGTGACCAGCCGATGGCTGGACCCGAGCCACGGCGGCATCAACCTCGGTTTCCCGCAGAACACCTGAGCCAGTCGTCACCTGGTCGCCACGGAAGCAGCGAGGTGCCCGCGCAAAGACCGATCGGCCCCGCTCGACGCCGAGCCGGTAATTCGCTAGCTCGCGTTCTGTGCGGGTTATTGTTCGGCGAGCCTTTTGCGCTCCCCAGCTCTGGCATGACGAGGTGATCGATATCTGCGAACCTCAGGAGCCCACCGAAGCTCTCCAAGAAAGTGAGGCCCGCCTTCAGGCGCTTCTTTCTTCCCTCGACGACCTCGTGTTCGAGCTGGACGAGGACGGCACCTACCTCGGCATCTGGACGGCCAACGACGCTTTGCTGGTAGCGCCCCGCGACCAGCTGCTCGGCCGCACCCATGCTGAGGTGATCGGCGAGAAGATGGGGCTCAGGTTGAAAGAGATCACCAGGAACGTCCTCGATACGGAGCGTCCCCAGATCTGGGACTACTGCCTCGAGGTCCCCGCAGGCCTGCGGTGGTTTCAGGGCAGGGTCGCTCCGATCGCCGGGCCGGAGGGTTCGCCGAGGAGGATCTGCCTTCTTGTTCGCGACATCACGGCGCAGAAACAGGCCGAAGCGGAGATGTCGAGGCTGCTGTCTCGCGAGCAACTGCTGAGCCGGTTGTCCGAGTCAGTCCCGGTCGGTCTGTTCGAGGTCGACATGGCCGGTCACGTCGCGTTCACCAACGACCGCATGCAGTCGATAGTGGGCGACTTGTCGGTCAAGACTGTGGAGGCCCTGATGTCATCGGTCGTCGCGGCGGACAGACCGGTCTTCGAGGCGGCGCTGGCCGATGTGCTCGCCGGCCAACCAGTAGACGACGTGGAGATTCGGTTCCACGTCTCAGCTCTGGGCAGGCGGGTCGTCCCCGGTGCGGAACGGGTCTGTGATCTCAGCCTGCGCCCGCTCACCGACGCGGCCGGCGTCGTGGCCGGTGCAGTCGGATGTCTGAGCGATGTGACCGACAGCGTTCAGCTTCGCCGCGAGCTCGAGATGAGAGCTTCGGTCGACAAGCTCACGTCGTGTTTGAACCGAGACGCCTCGCTCGAGCTCCTCGAACGCACGACCGCTGGACCGTTGGCGCCCGGTGAGGGAAACGCCCTTGTCTATATCGACCTCGACGACTTCAAGTCCGTGAACGACGGGTTCGGTCACGCAGCTGGCGACCGTCTCCTGGCTGAGGCCGCCGAGCGCCTTCGCGAGGTGGCACGCAAAGGCGACGCCGTGGGCCGCGTCGGCGGTGACGAGTTCATCGTGATCTGCCCACACGTGCAGAGCTCGGCGCAGGCCATCAGGATCGCTGAGCGCGTCGCGGCAGCGACTACGGCCATGATCGATGTCGGGACGGCGCTGGTAGAGCTGCGAACAAGCGTCGGCGTCGCCTGGACCGCAGAGGCGCTCGACGCCGACGCCTTCTTGGCCCAGGCCGACTCTGCGATGTACCAGTCGAAACGGACGTCTCGCAACGGCGTGACCCTGTTCGCCACGACCGGTTGCGCGCGTGACCTCGACCAATCCTGACCCGGCCCAGCCGCGCGGACGCTACGAGTCGGGCCTGCTCCGGGCCAGGAGCCGACGCCCCTGCGGTCGTGACGCCAAGAACGTCGCCCCAATAGCGGCGGCCAGCACCAGGTAGGGCACCGTGTCACCCGTTGCCTGGGCAATCGCTCCGCTAGAGGCCGCCGCGACCGCCTGGCCGCCCGCCCAGGCGAGATTGGACAGGCCGAAACCAAGACCTTGGTGAAGCTTCAGCCGGTCCGAACCGTCGCTGATCATCGCCGAGGCGGGCACGAACAAGGTGCCGTAGGCGGGCAGCCCCACGACGATGAGAGCCACGAGAACTCCGGCGGGACGCAGCAGCGGAAGGAGAACGCTGACCGCGATGGCTACGAGCAGCGACAGCTTGACGGGCGCCAGCCTCCCCCGTTTGTCGGCGAGGCGGCCCACCAAGGGCGCCAGTACCGCCTCCAGCGCGGCCGCGCCGAGAAACGCACCCGCGATGACGGCGGCGCTGGCGCCGAGGGCACTGAGGCGCAGCGGGGTGAGGACGTCGATGACGCCGAATGCGAGCCCGGCGAGGCAGGTCAGCCACATCCCGCCGGAGACGCCCAGGTCGCCAAGGGCACGCACGGCACTGCTGGGACTCACCACCGGGCGGCGTGCCCACGCGGAGGCTGGCCACCGCCAGGCAGAGCCCGGCGAATGTCGCGGCCGCGAACGCCGGCGCGGTCCCGACCCCGCTCGCAACGGCACCGATGACAGGACCCAACAGCGCTCCCGCGACTGCTGCTCCAAGCGCCACTCCGAGTGCTCTGCCCCGCCTGTCGGCGGGCGTGCCGGCAGCAAGCCAGGCCAGCCCGCCGGCCCAGGTGCAGGCGCCCCCCAGACCCTGGGCAAGGCGTGCCGAGTCGAGCACCACGATCGAGGTCCCAAAGCCGAACACGAGCGTGGCCCCGCTCATCAGGCACAGCCCGAGAACCACCGCCCGGCGGACACCGAACCGGCTCGCGACGACGCCGCCGGGAAGAGCGCCGGCCAAGGTGCCCAAGGGATACGCCGACACGAGGATCCCTGCAGCGGCCTTGGACAGCCCGAGGCTGTGCACATAGTGCGGCAACAGTGGCGTCAGGGCCGTGAAGAAGACGGTGTCCACGAGCACGAGAACGCTCACGAACACCAAGAGGGCGCGGGCATTCACCTTCGAGGGGCCATCGCCCTCCTCGTTGTCGCCCACCGGCCCAGTATTGCCGGGCCGATGAGCAGCATCGGGCTTGCCCTGTGCCGGACTTGCCCGTGCCGGGCGAGCGGCCGTCTACTCCAGTGTCGGAGCTGGCGTCGGGACGCCCGTGGGCCCGAGCGAGCTGGCAGACCTACCGGTACTCGCATCTGCCTCCGTTGAAGCCCGTGCCAAGACCGAGTCCATTTCCGCCAGCTTGCCCGGCCACCAGTTCCAACGACCTAGCAACGACACCGTCGAGGGGACGAGCAGGCTCCGCACGAGAAACGTGTCCATCAAGATCCCCAGCGCCAGGCCGAGACCGATGTCGCGAATCTGGCTTCCTCCCGGTTGGCCGCCAGCGGTGATCGCGAGCACGAGGAACGTCCCCGCCAGGACGAGCCCAGCCGAGGTGATAGTCGGGCCCGAGGCGCCGACCGCGGTCACGACGGCGTCGCGAAGCCGGCGTTCGTGCGCCTCCTCCCGGATGCGAGTCATGACGAGGATGTTGTAGT
>Ga0326727_10018286_pt1 | contig 14334 bp, 8 predicted proteins | sample MB2enrmetagenome_FD_207643 | JGI IMG/M metagenome (GOLD analysis project Ga0326727, IMG submission 207643) | Lab enriched peat soil microbial communities from McLean, Ithaca, NY, United States - MB29MY | ecosystem: Environmental > Terrestrial > Soil > Wetlands > Peat | place: USA: New York...
GGGGACATACCTGACACTGCAACGTGGGGCATGGGGACGTACAACGTGCTCATGGCCTGGAAAACGAGCAGTGTGATGGACGAGAAGTTGCGATTTGTCTTTTCCTATGAACGCGATGAGCAGACGATGAGGGAGCTGTGTGAGAGCTTCGGGATCTCGCGCGAGACCGGCTACGTGTGGCTGCGGCGCTTTCGGCAATATGGCCTGGCGGGTCTGATGGAGCTGAACCGGGCGCCGCGGCATCATCCCAACCAGACGGCAGAGGCGGTGGAGCGGGCGGTGCTGGAGCTGCGCCAGGCGCACATGCGGTGGGGTCCACGCAAGCTGAAGCGGATTCTGGAGCGCGACCAGCCAGGACGCAGGTGGCCGGCGACCAGCACGGTGGGCGAGATCGTAAAGCGGGCCGGGCTGGCGGTAGCGCGCAAGAAGCGACGCCGGACCGAGCCCTACACGCAGCCGCTGGCCCATGCCGTAGAGTGCAACCGGGTATGGTGCGCCGATTTCAAGGGCTGGTTCCGTGCCAGGGACGGAGCCCGCGTCGATCCGCTGACCGTCACGGACGCTTGCAGCCGATATCTGTTGCGCTCGCAGGCGGTGGAGAAGACCGACACGGAGCGGGTCAGGGCCATCTTCGAGGCCGCGTTCCGCGAGTATGGATTGCCGCAGGCGATCCGCACCGACAACGGAGCGCCGTTTGCCAGCTTGGCTGTGGGCGGGCTGTCGCGGCTGGTGGTGTGGTGGATCAGGCTGGGCATTGTGCCGGAGCGCATAGAGGCCGGCCACCCGGAACAGAACGGCCGCCACGAGCGCATGCACCGTACACTCAAGCTGGAAGTGAACGCGGCCGATGACTGGCGCGCGCAGCAACGCGAGTTGGACCGTTTCCGACACGACTTCAACCATGTGCGGCCGCACCAGGCTCTCGACATGCAGACTCCGGCCAGTGTCTATGAGCCTTCGCCGCGACCGTATCCGGCGCGCCTGCCGGAGATCGAATATCCCGACACCATGGAGGTGCGCACCATCAAGAGCCACGGCTGTTTTCGTTGGAAAAAGAAGGATATCTTCCTCACGGAGGTGTTGTGGGACGAGCCCATCGGCCTGCTACCCATCGGCGACGGCCTGTTCAACATCTACTTCGCCGATCGGCCACTGATCGGCTTCGACAGTAAACGGTGTAAGCTGGTTCCGCTGAGCAATCCCGGCTGGCCAAAGCACGCGTTTTGCGGTTCAGGGCAAGCTTGCCCTGAACCGCAAAGCAAAAACAAAAACTTTCCTGACAAGGAAAACGTGTCAGCCATGTGCCCGGTCTGAAGTGTCAGGGATCTGCCCGTTCGTACATATGAAACAAGCAACAGGCCCGGCCCGCTGACTCGCTAACTGGCTGACTCGTTCACCTGCTGCCGCTCACCGCGCCGCCAATTCATCAACCGCAACCGTGTACGGCGGCAGAACGCCGCACTCGGCCGCCATGCGGAAGAAACCTCGCATCCCTTCCACGCACTCCTCGTCAAGCACGTAGTGGATGTTGGTCGTCAGGTAATTTCGGATGGTCTGTTCGGAAATCGGAAAGCGTTTGGACCACTCGGCCGCTAAGGCGTCGATGTTTGCGAGCCCGTGATCACGGGAGAGGATGAAGTCTTCGCCAATGCTTTCATCCAAATGGCTGCCCCGCGCAGCACACCAGACGGCGGAGACAAAGCACAGGCCGGTAAGAGTGCGCCACTCGTGGGCCAGGTCGAGATACACAAGCTCTTCGCCGGTGCGTTCCAAGCGATTATTCCGTTCTTCCAGGGCCAGCAGCGCGGGATCGCCGATCACGATGGCCGCGTCGGCGCGCTCGAGCATGAGATCGAGATCGGCGGCGAGGGGCAAAAACGGTACCTCCGGGTTGCCCCACTTGTGGAACATGATTCGCGCATAGGTAACTGTGGTGCGGCTGGCCGTATCGGCCGCAACTGAGCGCAGGGCCGCGAGCGGTCGGCTGGCGCGGTGCACCAGGAGCAGCGACCGCACGCGGCCTTTTGATGCAATGGTGCAGCCCGGCAAAATGCGCAGGCCGGGAATGGTGGCCAGCGAGGCAATGGGAATCAGGCCTATGTCCGACTCGCCCGAAGCCAGGCGCTCGGCGCACGCAGAAGGCGCCATGCGGTCGATGCGGTAGCGGAGGGCCAGCGCATCGCAAAGGGGCGGATGCTCAAAATCCCACATCAGTGGCGCGGGATTGAGAAATCCAATCGCGGCAATTCGTAACCGTGGGTCTTGCTGGGGGGCCACGTTCCTAGACTATCAATTCGCAAGAAGAGATTCGTGACAAACGCTTGAATAGGAACCGGATTCGTCAAGAGACGGTCAGGTGCTTGGTCTGCGTGGTCGATCTTTGCGCAGGTGTGCAGTATCGCGTCACATTCGCGTAGGCCTGGGTAAGCAGAAAAGTCTCAGTGGTGGCCTCCGCCGCCACCGCCGCCGCTGTGGCCGCCGCCTCCACCACCACCGCCTCCACCGCTGTGCGAGCCGCCACTACTGCCGCCGCTACTGTGCGAGGGGGCGCTGGAAGAGGGCCTCGACGAACTGCCGCCTGAATAGCTTCGCGGCGCAGGTGGAGGGTTATGGCTTGCCGGTGGAGGAGCGCTCTGGTAACCCGGCGCAGGTTGCGGCGCACGATAACCTTGAAACGGAGCCGCGGTCGCCGGGCGGTTGTTGCTATACCCTGGACGCGCGTTGCCCGTCTGCCCGGCTGGCGTTGGCGTACTGCGATTCCCCTGAAATGCCGCGTGATCGTATATCGGCCGCGAAGGCAGCGGACGAAGCGGTTGCACTGTATTGCCCGCAATCGTCACCGGCGTATTCATGTTGCGCGCGGGCAGCCCGGAAGTCACAAACGTCGCGCGCCGGTTCACGGCGACCATCGGAATCGGTTTTCCGGGAGTCGGTTGATGCGGGGGAAGCGGCCGCGTAATGCGGCGATAACCCCTGGGCGCAAAGCCAACATTAGGACCGCCGTAAAATCCCCTGCCCCACCACGGCATGCAGCCGCCCATCCCCGGCGCCCATCCCCAGCCAAAGCCGTCGTAGAAGTTCCACGCTCCGCACTGGTACGGCAAGTAGCCCCAGGGATAACCGGAGACCCACAGGTATCCATATCCAGGCGTGTCCATCCAGTTTCCGTAGCCGTAAGGGTCGAATCCCGCGCTCGCGGCATCGTACGGCGACCACACATAGCCTTGCCCCGGCACGTTGTACCAGTTGCCGTTGGCGTCCAGGTCGTTCCATGCCGGATTTTGGCTCTGGCCCAGATCGGTCGCAGCGCCGGTTTGTGTTGCGGCTTCGGCGGTCAGCGCCTCGTCGCGGTCCGAGTTCCATGAGTCCCAGGAGTCCGGCTCGATGGACTCCGCGACTTCGTAATCGCTCGGATCGGCGCCGTTCAGCGCGATGCTTTCGCCGCCGTGCAGGTCCACGGCCACTGCGCCATTCGCGCTTTGCAGGTGGGCATTGCCAGAGAAGACGGCCAGTTTGCCGGGAGGATTGTCCATGCCGACGCGGAACATGGTGAAGCCGCTGGTGGTGACCACGCTGTCACCGAATTGCACGCTCATTTGGCCGGCCAGGTTTCCGCCCTGGAACTCGAAGTAGGCCAGCCCGCCACCAAGCAGAAGCACGGCATTGGCCGAAGTGCCCGATCCGCTCAGAACTTTCAGCGTCAAAGAGCTGTCAGGCGCAAGCCGGGCCACGCTGCCATCTTCAAACTGGATCTCGGCCCGTCCGTTGTCCGCTGTAGTCAGTTGCATGCCTTCCAGCAGCGGCGTATTCGCCGCGGCCTGATCGGCCAGCACCTGATTGCCCTGCGAAAGCTTCACCGGTCCGTCCACATAGCTCAACCGCACCGCCCGCGCCGGCTCACCCGGTCCCGACGGCCCCGGCGCCTGCGCCCGCAAAGCTGGCGCCACACACACCACTCCCATGGCCAGCGCCGCCAACCCTGTCAAACTTATGCGATTCTTCATGAGATTCATGGCGCCCTGCCTTCCCATCGCCTTACGGCGACCCCAACCCGTTCTTTGGCACCCTTGTATTGATTTGACACCCCTCGGCACGGAAAAGTCTCCCGTGGGGCGGGAATTTATGTTGATCCACGCGCCAACAAAGCTCTGGCCCGTTTTCTCACTCTCTCCAGTACGCTATCGTCCTCGGCCAGCCGCTCCAGAATCGCCTGGATCGCGCAAACCTGCTGCGCCCGGCCATCCCCGACGGCTTCGGTCAGGAACTCCATCTCCGCATCCAGGCCTAAACGGTCGTGTTGCAGCAGCAATTCCAGGCGCGCGCCCTCCAGAATGGTCTCGGCTACCGCTTCAACCGAATCTCCCAGCGTTTGGATCTCCTTGTTCCTGGAGTAGTTGAAGGTGCAAGATCCGCTCCCTTGAGGCCCGGTGTAGCTGAGCATTTTCCATCCTTGAAATGCCACTTTCAGGTGGCTTTCACAGGATTCGTTGAACCAGTTGTGACGTTGCGCTGCATCAAAAGCGCTTTGGGCAAACCTCGCGCTTACCTGGATATCGCGATCCACGGCGGGTATGCCCAACTCCTGCTGCCCATCTCCAGGAGCCTTGCCCATCTGGGAGCGAAAATGGCCACTCCCGTCGGCGTGCAACGTCATCGTCCATTGCGAGGGGGACAAGCCGGGATTGGAAAAATCCACCTGGATGACGGGGTCTGCCGCGGGCGGGGCCTGTCCGCGCGCAGCGAGCCCCACAACTGGCGCAAGTGCCGCAATAGCCAGCCAGACTGCCTTCATCGCGCAGCCCTCTCGACCGCGCTGGGCCCGGGTTCGCCCATGCGGAGCAGTGTCTGCGCGGAATGAATGTGACAGATGGCGATGGCCAGGGCATCGGCTGCGTCCGACGGCTGCGGCAACTCGGCCAGGCCCAGCAACCGCGCCACCATGAACTGCACCTGCTCCTTTTTCGCCAGTCCGTAGCCCACCACGCTGGATTTGATCTTGAGAGGCGCGTATTCGGCCACCGGAATTCCCTGCCGCGCGGCCGCCAGCAGCGCTACGCCGCGCACCTGGCCCAGCTTCAGGGCCGACTTGGCGTTGACCGAGTAGAAGACCTCTTCGATGGCCACGGCATCCGGCCGCCAGCGCTCCAATTCGCTTGTCAGTTCCTGGAAAACCTGTTCCAGGCGCGCCGGCAAGGCATGAGCCTTCTTGAGCCGGATAGCGCCCATCGCCTGGCACAATAGCTCGGGCTTGCGTGGCCCATCGCAAGAATCCACCACGCCGAACCCCGTTACCTCAGTACCGCAATCGATGCCAAACACCCTCATCGGGTCCAAGTGTACCGCAGATGGGATGAGTCCATAATCCCGATGCGCGCCGATGCCCGCCCGGCCTTCCGCCGATCGGAGTCATGCATCTGGTCAGGTTCCGGATAAAAATATTCATCGATGCTCGTCGGCCCGCATCTTACCCGTAACGAGCTTGATTCTTTCACCAAAGTTTCATCTGGGGGCAACACCGCGTTGCCTGCGGTTTTTTTAGCGTAGAGAGGATGGTTTCAATGCGCCTTGGGGGGATGATGCGCAAAGTTCCGGCCGCCACGAAGCGCAACGCCAGCTTTTGGTTGAGCCAGGGAATCTCTCCCCGCCGTCTGGCGCTGACGCTGGCGCTGGGGTTCGCAATCGGGTGCATTCCGGTGGTGGGCATCCCCACCCTTCTCTGCTCCGCGCTGGCGCTGGCGCTGCGGTTGAACCTGCCTGCCATCCAGGCGGCGAACTACGTCGCAATGCCATTTCAATTGGCCCTCATCGTTCCCTTTGTGCGGCTGGGCCGCTGGCTCGTCGCAGCGGACTCCGCGCGTGCCCTGGAGCCCGGGGCTCTTCTGCATCTTCCCTCGCTTCACATTGCCGCGCGCATGGGCATATTGGCCGGCCAGGCGTTGCTGGCATGGCTGCTGCTCGCCGTCCCGGCGGTGCTCCTGCTCACCGCGACGCTCACCCGCATGTTGCGCCGGATTCCTGCCATCGGCGCCGCCGAAGCCGCCGACTGAGCCTCCCACCCTCTCTCGGGTCCACCCTGCCATCTGGTTCTAGTTTCTGCCCGCGCGTATGCCGCACGGATACAGCAGAATGCCTGTCGCTTCCATTATGATGGACGGCTGAAGATTGAGGGATCGATTTTGGGTAACATAGGGGTCTGCTTGCGGCTCTTATATCCGGACATGCGGAAGAAGATACACAATGCGACTGGTTCGCAATGTTCTTACCCTCTTCATCGGCGCGGCTACCCATTCGCGCCGAGCGAGAGTATTCTACGGCGGTTTTCCAATTCCTGTGGAGTCTTTGGATCGAGCAATGTGGCGTTTTCTTAAGGGAAAACGCCACTTGACCGCATCGGTTCCGCTCTACGCCAATTGGAGAACCGCTATAGTCCGTCTACCGAACACCGGCCGCGTTTGTACCGCATCTGCACAGGCGGATGAGCCGAACTGACGCGAGCCTTTTCCGATAACCATTGTGGCAACGACATACGAGGGAAGATGCAATGTCAAAAACAGATTCTGAAGATCGCATCCATATGAACCGGCGTGAGGCACTGCTGATGTCGGCAACGGCTGGAATAGGCCTTGCCCTTGGGCAGCCGGCGCACGCATCGGACAGCACAAAAACCGCAGCCCATCAGGAGCCCGGAAACTGCTCAACACCGCGCACGGCAGTCGCAAATACGCAGTACGGCAAGGTGCGGGGCTTTCTCGATGGAGGTGTTTTCACCTTCAAGGGCGTTCCCTATGGCCAAAATACGGCCGGCGAAAACCGCTGGCTGCCGGCCAAGCCTCCGGTGCCGTGGAAGGACGAATATCCCGCGCTGATCTACGGAGGGAACTGTCCGCAAAACCTCCATGACTGGGCAATCGAGCAGTCATTCATTCAGGACTGGGATGACGGCTACCAGAGCGAGGACATGCTCAAGCTGAACATCTGGACGCCTAGCCTGACGGGCAAACACGCGGTGATGTTCTACATCCATGGCGGAGGATTCAGCTTTGGGTCGTCTTACGAACTGCCCTCGCACGAAGGCGCGCAGATGGCGCGCTATCACGATGTCGTGCAGGTATCGGTGAATCACCGCCTGAACGCGCTTGGATTTCTGGATGTCTCCGAGATGGGCGGTTCTGCCTACGAAGATTCTGTCAACGTGGGCATGACCGACCTTGTTGCCGCGCTGCAATGGGTGCGTGAGAACATCGCCAACTTCGGCGGCGATCCGGACAACGTGATGATCTATGGCCAGTCCGGCGGGGGATCGAAGGTGACCACTCTGATGGGAATGCCATCGGCGGCGGGGTTGTTCCACCGCGCTTCGGCGCAATCGGGCGGTGGCGGCAATATTCCCTCGAAAGAGCAGCAAAGGGAAGTGGCCCGCCAGATGATGAAGGACTTGGGCCTGCAGCCAAATGACATTTCCTCTCTGCAGAAGATGGAATGGTCGCAGTTGGTGGCCGCGGGAAACGCCGCCATCGCCAAGATCAATCCTCCGGTGCGGGGCATAGCCGGACCGTATGTTCCCGGCCCGCCGCGCGCGGGGTGGGCGCCATGCGTCGATGGCAAAAACATCAATCTTCGATCATTTTTCGACGTCGCTCCGGAAGTGTCGAAGAATGTACCGATGCTGATCGGCTCCGTGAGCGAAGAGGGCAACCACATGCTCTCGCGTCCCACCGAAGAAGAGTGGCGCGCCAACCTCGCTAAAGTGCATGGCGAAAACAAGGCAACCGCAATCGTGGCTGCGTTGAAGAAAGCGTATCCGCTCAAAAGGATTCAGACGCTCTCCTATATTTGCAGCGGCACCTTCGGATTGGATGCCCTCTCCATCCGAAACAACGTGGTGAAAATGGCCAAACAAAAGTATGAATTGAAGGCGGCGCCGGTCTACACCTACTACTTCACCTGGCAAACGCCGATCCTCGACGGCATTCCTGGCGCATGGCACACCGCCGAGCTTCAATTCTGCTTCGATAACACGAAGCGCTGCGAACAAGGCACGGGCAACACGCCCGAGGCGCAGGCGCTGGCCAGGAAAATGGCAACTGCATGGGCGAATTTCGCCCGGACCGGCAACCCGAGCCAGCCCGGACTGACCTGGACACCGTCCGATCCGGAACGCAACCAAACCATGGTCTGGGACAACGAATGCCGCATGGTCGACGACCCTGAAGGCGAGGCGCGCAAGATCCTGCTGGACTGATCGGCGACCGCATTGGCGCAACCTCTGCTGACAGGCCATCTGGGCGCTCAAGATCCAGGCCGTGCAGATCATGTCGCAGAAAATCTGCTTCGCAGCAGAGGGGCCGGATTTCCGACGCATCCGCTTGCTCGTGCATTCAGCAACTTCGACTGAACATCAGTGCATTACGGCTCCCACCCCGGGTTCCGGTGCGAAGAACAGCGGCGGCGGATAAAGAGCGCCGTCGCTGAACTCCCTGAGCCCTTGGCAGTTGATCAGTGTCGAAAGTTGTTCACGTGCCGCCGCATCGTAGCTGCGCTCTAAAGCGGCCTGCAATTGTTGCGGCGTCCGGACATACTCGCCGCGTGCCCCTAAGAGCTCGGCCATCTCGTCGTAGCGAAGATTATCCTGGAACTGATACAGGTGTGTGGACCGGTGATGGCTGTTCCTATCGGCGGCCCAGCTGTTGTTGTTGTAAACCACACAGATGACCGGAAGCTTATATTTCGCGCAGGTGTCCAGTTCAAACAAGGTGTATGCCATACCGCCATCCCCGGTGATGACCAGTACCGGCGCACCTTTGTAGGGAGCTTGCGGACCGACCCCTCGCTGAACGGCAGCGGAGGCGCCCATCCCCATGGCCAGATCCGGACCCATCGGTCCAAACTGGTAGGGCACCATAATCTCCTGGCCTGGACGATAAGCGCGCAGCCACGGCCCGGCGCACCATCCAATGAGGTTGCCTCCCCAGAGGGTGAGAGTCTGTTTCGGATCAATCTTGCCTTTGTATAGGAAATCATGAACTTCCTTGCAAAGAACGAAGGGGTGCAGGGCGCCGGTATCGTGCGTGTATTTGAGGAACTGGCCATAAAGTTCCATTTGTCCCTTGTCCCGCCTTTGCTTGGCCGCAGCCAGGTCATTCACCCAGGCCTCCCGCTTTTTGGGCTTTAGACCGTCGGCGAGCGATTCCATAAAGTGTTTTTCATCGCTGACAATGCCCAAATCGACAGGCCAGTTCCTCCCGATCTCTTCCTGCACTGGATGGACCCGTATGGTTTTTATCCCGTTGGCAAAGGTGTACTCACCCACCGTGGGCATTTGGTATTGTCCGACGAAGACCACCAGGTCGGCTTTCATCAGCGCTTCATTGGACATGCTCGCAGAGAGCCGGTGCTCATCGGGGAAGTTTCCGCGCACTGGACCCGATCCCACTACCGCCATCTCATGCTTCTCAGCCGCCTGCGTAAGGGCATCCCAGGCCTTGCGCAGGAAAATTCCGTGTCCGACCACCAGCACCGGGCGCTCCGCCTTGGCAATCATCTCAATTGCCTGCTCCATTTCCTTGGGGGCAGGAGCGGGCCGGGAGTCGCTGCGGTATCTTTCCCGGTCGAAATAACACTCGAGTTCGGAGGGTTGCGTAAAGCGCGCCAGGGCAATCTCCTCCGGAAAATCCAGATGAACTACACCCGGCACGCCAGACTTGAGATTGCGAAATGCGTAAGCACCATATTCGTAGATCCGGTTCGCCGCGGTAATGCGCTTGCCGTACTTCCTCATACCCTCCGTCAGTGGCTGCTGATACATGAATTGGATAAATTTCAGGCTGTCCTCCCGAGCGAGGGCAGTGTTGCTGGCCAACACCAGGAGCGGGGTGTTGGCGGCATTCGCACTGGCGATGTTCATCATCATGTGAGTGAAGCCTGGGCCTTCGGTGCCCGAGCAGGCCACAACCTCGCCCGTTACGCGACTGAAGGCATCGGCAGCGGAGCACATGCCGCCCTCCGTTCGGCCTCCATAGGTGGGGATTCCGACCTGGGCAATCTCGTTGATGATGTGGTAGTTGCCCGCAGCGCAGAACAAGGCGGCAAGGCCCTCATCTTGGCAGAGATTGGCGAACACCTGGGCGCCTGTTATTCCCTCCGCCGTAAACTCGGCGCGGCGCGGGGGTGCGGCTAAGGACTCAGTGATAATCGTGGAAACCCGTAAGGAAGAATCTGCACCCTCTTTTTCTGCCTGCATCTTGGTTGCCGCAACCGCGGACTGGCTCACAGAGGCTTTGTTGAAGGGACTATAGCTTCCCAGGTCCGTGTTGAAGGTCTTTTCACCCTTGGTGTCCATTCATCCTCCTTTTACTTCTAACTAGTATCAAGTTGCGCAAGTTCGCGTACAGTGCATTGGGGTGTTTCTGGTATACCGTCTGCTTTTTCCGCTCGAATGCGTGGGCGGTTTGATTGTAGGCGGCAATGAGCTGGTCCATGTGTTCGCGTAGCTGTCCGAGGCTTGTGAAGCTGGCTCCTGCAAGCGGCTGGCGCTCGAAGATGGGGCCAGCGCTGCCTTTTATTTATTTCCCTGCGTAGGGATCGGTCACCGGTTGCGCGCTGTCGATCCATGCTGTGTAGATCATGTCGCGCAACATGCTGGCGCCGTCGGCCATGCGCGCGGCTGTAAAGTCGCGCGACTCGGGCGTGCCCGCGCCATCGAACCCTCCCGCCTTGTAGAGCTGATAGACCTTCTCGACATAGGTTGCCGAGTGGCGCAGATAAGCTACGTATGCATCGAACATGTCGCCCTCGATGACCTTGGGCGGTGTCATTTTGGCCTGCACTTCGGGCGCGTGAATGTTCGCGGCCACGAAGGGGCCTTCGAACTGCCAGTGAATCTGGTGCTCGGTGGTGTAGCCGTTGGGGTTGGGGCCGACCCACCCGTTGTATTTGACGCTGACGTGGAGGGGCTGCGAACCATCGCCGACGTAATGGCCGAGCCAGCCGGCATAGAAGATAATAGCCACCTCGACCCGCTTGGTATCCTGACCCGCGGCCTGCAGGGCTCGGTACTGGCGCATCGCCGCCTTCAGCCGTTCCCACACCTCGTCGGTTTCCCAGGGCTGCAGGCCGATCGTCTCTGGCCGCTGGCCGGCAGCAAAGACCTTGGCCTCGAAATCCAGCCGCTTATGCGGCAGCGGGCCGAGCGCATCGGCCAGCTCCAATGCGATGTAGTGCTCGGGCCCTTGGGCTGCGCTTAACTCAAGCTCGGCGTTGGAACGCCAACGGTCGGGCTCCGGGCCCAGGTACTCGATCTCGTCAATGGCTGTCTGAGAAAGCAGAAAGGCTGGTACGCCGGCCGGCAAGGTGCTGGCAGCCAGCTTGTTAATGAGGCGATGACCCTCATTGCCCCACGCGTGGGCGGAGGGCTGAGCAAGCACCAGGCCCAATAGAATGGGCAGAATGAAGCGGAGAATGCGAAGCGTTAGGGGTTGCGCAAACATGCAGCCAGTATACGGTGGTTGCCGGTTACAGCAGAACCAGAATAGCTGTACCCAACGGCACGCCCTCTGAGCGGCTTTTTCCCCAAGAAAAAACCACATTGAAGACTCTTCACTTGGGCACGTGAATTCTGGTTATGCTCTAGTGGTTTGTTCCTGTGCGCCGGATGCGGAAATGGGGTACGCGGCTTGACGCCGGACCCTTGGCTGGCGGTAACCGGATTGCTTCGTCCGTGGACATGCCTCGTAGAATTAGATAGAGAGTCCGGAATTAAACGCATATACTACCTGCAAATTGCCCGATCGCTAACGCTTGGCTGGTCTCGAGAGCGAGGGGCGGCGCACTGGAGTTCGGGGTGGGGATCGTGATCATGTAGCTGCGCGCCGTGCAAGAACGAAGCCGTCTCAAAAATGTTGACTGTCTGCGGTGCCCTGTTCGTGCGCAGAACAGTCGTCGAGGGAGAAATGGAAGAGCCGATGAGTGAGCCGCCGAAGGAAGAGGGGAAGAGCAAGAGTTCCCGATCCGCGTTCGCGACGATTGGCGGTGTTCCCCAGATTTGGCTGGTCCTGCCTTTCTTCATCCTGGCTCTTTGGGCCGGAACCGCCGTGGCTCGCCTGGCTCCAAACTTCAAGTGGGAATCGCTTCCGCTTGTAGCGGCTGCGATTGCCACAGCAATGTTTGCGCTGATGCTGAACAGGATGTTGCTTCGTCCTGCGCTCACGGCGCCGGAGCAGGAAACCATGGAGGCCGGGTTGAAAGATCTGCTGGACTCGGCTGGTCCGGCAGTGGTCGCGATGGATCTGGAAGGCCAGATGATCTATTGCAATTCCGCAGCGGAACGTCTGCTGGGTTACCACGCGGCCGAGCTGGTAATTCCGTGGGCTAAAGCGGAGATTCTGGCGCCTGGCGAAGGTGATCGGCTTTTGGCGGAAATGCAGAAGCTGTGCCGCGTCGATCAGGCGCCGGCGCTTACTCCGGCTGCCCGCAGGGCTGCCTATATCGATTGCCTGCGCAAACTTCCGCCCGGCACGATGCCCAACTTCGAGGCCCAGATACGTAACAAGACCGGCGTCATCTTCCCGGTAGCCTTCCAGATTTCGCCCCTGCGCGATGCCTCGAGCGAGCTAACCGGCATGGTAGCCGTGGCCGTGGATCAAAGCGCTGCCCAGCAAGGCGAGCAGGCGCTGCGTGAGTCGCAGGAGCGGTACCGCGACCTCTTCGAGAACTCCAGCGATATGATTGCCACGCTCAGCCCGGAAGGAAAGTTCCTCTATGCCAACCCGGCATGGAGGCGGTGCTTTGAACTGCACCCTGCGGCGCTGATGGCATTGGAATCCTTCTACAACCTGTTTGAGTCCGGAATTCGGGGCGAAGCAGCCGGGCTCTTTCGCCGCGCGTTGGATGGCGAAGCGGTGGAGCGCGCTCCCCTGCGCCACCACACCCCAGACGGCCGGGTAATCGAGCTGGAATTGAGCCTGAGCCGGCGGCAGAGGGCCGGCAAAGCCATGGCCGTGCGCTGCCTGTTGCGCGACGTCACGCAGCTGAGACAGCACAAAAACCGGCTGGCGCTGCAGGTTGCGGTGAGCCAGATTGTGGGGGAGGACGGATCGGGCGGATCCACGGGCATGCGCATCCTGGAAGCGCTGTGTATCTCGCAGGGATGGGATGTGGCCATCGAATGGGTGGTTGGCGCCGAGCAAAAGCAGCTCGAGTTCGGAACCGCCTGGGGAGCTCCGGGCCGGCGCGTGGAAGCCCTCATTCAAGCCAGCATGGTGCAGACGCTGGAGGGTGGCAGCGAATTGCCCGAGCAGGCCTGGAGGGATGGGCGCCCGGTGTGGGTGACCGACCTGGCCCTGGCGACGCCAAGCCCGCGCGTGGCAGCAGCTCTGGACGCGGAGATGGTTTCAGGCTGGGCGGTGCCTGTGCGCGCCGGCAGCAAGCTGCTGGCGGTGCTCGAGTTCTATTGCCATTTCCGCCTGCGCGAAGATCGCGAGGCGATGGCCGCGGTGGAGACGGCGGCTGTCTCGCTGGGTCAGCTCCTGGCGCGGAGCCAGGAACGCGGGCGAGTCGACGATTTGACCCGCCGGCAGGAAGTTCTTCTCGATTCGGTGGCCGACGGCATCTGCGGGCTCGACAACCAGGGAAAGGTTACCTTTGCCAACGCGGCGGCCACGCGGCTGCTGGGCACGCCGGCCGATGCTCTGATCGGCAGGCCGGTGCACGATATTTTGCATTGCGCGGTTCCCGCAGGCCGCAACTGCGAGGAGGATTGCCCGTTGCGGCACAGCACGGCCACGCCTTGCGGCAGGTCCGGGGAAAATATTATCTTTCGCGCTAACGGCGCTTCCTTCCCGGCAGAATTTGTGATGACGCCGATTCGCGGGCAGGGGCGTGTTTTAGGAGCGGTGCTCAGCTTCCGCGACATCAGCCAGCGTTATGCCCTGGACCAGCTCAAGGACGAGTTCATCTCCACGGTCAGTCACGAACTGCGCACGCCCCTGACCTCCATCCGCGGGGCGCTGGGGCTGCTCACCTCCGGCATTCTCGGCGAGACCAACGAAAAGGCCTCCCATCTGCTGCGCATAGCCGTCACCAACTCCGATCGCCTGGTGCGCCTGATCAACGACATTCTCGACCTGGAGCGGATACAGAGCGGCCGCGAGCCGCTGGCTTTCCGCACCGTGCAGTTGGCCGATATTGTGAAGCAGGCTATCGGAGATATGCAGCCGCTGGCCGACGCCGCCGGCGTGCAGCTCATCCACGACGCCACGCAGGTGGAGATTGCCGCCGACCGCGATCGCCTGCTCCAGGTCCTCACCAACCTGCTCTCCAATGCGGTCAAGTTTTCGT
>Ga0326727_10018287_pt1 | contig 14334 bp, 10 predicted proteins | sample MB2enrmetagenome_FD_207643 | JGI IMG/M metagenome (GOLD analysis project Ga0326727, IMG submission 207643) | Lab enriched peat soil microbial communities from McLean, Ithaca, NY, United States - MB29MY | ecosystem: Environmental > Terrestrial > Soil > Wetlands > Peat | place: USA: New York...
TGCCTCCTCGGTCTCGACCGGGGGCGGCGGTGGCGGGATGCGGCCCTCACGGGCCAGCCGCTCGTTGGCCGCCTCAACCGCGGCGTACAGGTCGGCCTGGGTGCACAGGCCGAGGATGACCGGGTCGCGCGGCTTGATGTTGGCGCTGTTCCAGTGCGAGCGCTCGCGCACCTTCTGGATGGTCTCCTTGGTGGTGCCGAGCAGCTTGGAAACCTGCGCCTCGGTCAGATGCGGGTAGTTGCGCAGCAGGAAGGCGATGGCGTCGGGGCGGTCGTTGCGCTTGGCCACCGGGGTGTAGCGCGAGCCGCGCAGGCGCTTCGGCGCGGGCAGCGTGGTGGAGGAGATCTTCAGCCGCGCGTTGGGGTCGGCCTCGGCGCGGCGGATTTCGTCGTTGGTGAGCTGATTGTTGGCGACCGGGTCGTAGCCGACGATGCCCTGCGCCACCTCGCCGTCGGCGATCGCCTGCACCTCGAGCGGGTGCATGCCGCAGAAATCGGCGATCTGGGTGAAGGTCAGCGCGGTCTTCTCGATCAGCCACACGGCGGTGGCCTTGGGCATCAGGGGGAGCGTCATGTCATGTCACTTTTCAGGTCGCTTGGTCAGGTCGCTTTGGTCAGGTCACTTTGGTCAGGTCACTTTGGTCGGGTCACTTTGGTCGGGCCACTATTGGTCAGGTCGGTTTTGGTCAGGTCGCTGTTGCGGCGCCGGGCATTTGTCTGGTTCCGCGCGCCGCGCTCGGGGAGCACCACCCTTGGCGGCGGCAGCGCGGGGGAAGCAGGGGATATGACCCGCGACCCGTTGTGGGTCAACCCGTTGCGGGCCTGGCCGTGTAACATGCCGGCTGGAGGCCTGGAATCAGCGGGAAGGGGATGACATGGCACGCGATGAGGACGATGCACCACCGCGCAAGCGGTTGCGGCTGGAGAAGCTGGTGCTGGACACGCTCAGCGTCGACGAGCTGCGTGATTACATCGGCGAGCTGCGTGAGGAGATCGCGCGGGTCGAGGCGGACATCGATCGAAAGGGCAGCCACCGCAGCGCGGCGGAGGCGTTCTTCCGCCGCCCGTGAGACGGGCTGGCTTCTATCCGGCGGGTTGATCGGCAGTGCGAGCGGCGAAGCGGGCAGCCGAGAATGCCGTCAGGCCGTCAGGCAGCGCGCCTGCCATGATGGCGGGGGCGAGCGCCAGGGCGTGCGCGCCCGCCAGGGTCACGCCGCTGTGGCAGGTGGCGGCGAAGGCGCCCGGATAGCGCTCCGACTGGTCGTAAATCGGATAACCGTCGGGCGACATCACCCTCAGCGCCGCCCAGATCCGCACGATCCGGGCATCGGCGAGCGCGGGCAGCACGCGGAGGTTGCGCGCCGCGATTGCCGCGAAGACGTCGGGGACGGTCGAGGTGTCGAAGCCGGCATCCTCCTGGCTGTCGCCGAGCATCATGGAGCCTTCGTCGGTCTGACGCATCAGGTGGGTCGGGTGCTGCAGCAGGGGCCGCAGCCGCTCGGTGACCAAAATCTGGCCGCGCAAGGGGGTGACCGGCATGTCGAGGCCAACCATCGGCGCCAGCGTGCGGCTGCCCAGCCCGGCGGCGATCACCAGTTTGCCCGCCGCGAAGCGCTCGCTGCCGCAGTGCACCGTGAAGGCATGTGGCGCCGGGTCAATCGCATCGATTTTGCGCCCTGGGAAATATTTGTGCTCGCCATTAACCATTTCTTCATGGAATGCTCGCAATAGTTGTATCGGACTGGCGTGACCATCGCGGGGGCAGTAGGCGGCGCCCACGACGGACCCGCCGAGTCCGGGGACCATGGCGCGTAGCTCGTTCCGGCTCAGCATCCGGGTGCCAAGGTCGCCGCTTTCGTTGTGCATACGTTGTATCAGGGTGGTCCGTTGCTCGAATTCTTCGTCACTGAGACAGAACGTGAGGCCGCCGGGTTGATGCAGTGCGACATCGGTTCCGGTTGCCTCGTGGAGGTCATTGGCGAGTTGCGGCCACAGGTCGGCGGAGCGTCGGGTCCAGTGTGCATATGGCGGCATGCCGGCCCCTTTGCTTTGCACCCAGATGAGGCCGAAATTGCCTCTGGCGGCGCGAAAAGCGGCATCGCCCTCATCGAGCAGCGCGACGCTGGCGCCGAGTCGTGTGGCGCCCCAGGCGATGGCGCTGCCGACCAGGCCGCCGCCGATGATGACAAGGTCGAAGTTGCGCGGCATGCGGAATGTTCCTGCGGCGAGTGTAGCGAATTGGGGTTGGCGGGGCCAGCGCGGGCCGCCTTCGTGGGCGGTGTTGCGCAGAAGCGGCTGAAATATGATTTTTTTTGCGCCTCACGGAATATTTTTCGAGCACTTCCTGTACCGGCGGGCTATAACAGTGGCGGTTCGGGTAGGGGTATGAACGGGTCTAGATTTTGCGAGCCGAAACTGTGACTTGCAAAATTTGAGGCGAGGACTGTAAAACCGGGGCAAGTTAAGCCCCGGTAGGCGGGTCAAAACGAGCCCGTGTCGTACGAGGCTTCTGAGGCTGGGAAGATAAGGGCGAAACGACTATGAGTGGCAATATTACAGTACCCGGCGCCGGGACGGGGTCGTCCGCGACAGTCTCTCTGACCTTTAACGGGTCAGCGAATGCGGGATTGGCGCAGCAGATCGCAAATGCGCTCTATCTGGCCAACACCAGTGGGACGCTAAGCATCTCGACGTATACCGGCGGCACCAGCCTGCCGGTGGTCACCTCGGGGCAGACGCAGGAACTGATCCTGTCGTCCACCACATCGGGGTCGATCACGGTGCCAGCGGCGGCCAGCGGGGCGCAGCAGATCATCGTCATCACCAACACCGCCCCGATCACCATTCACGGGACGCCCGGGCTGTCGGTCATCGGCGGTGGCGCCGGCAACGTGACGATCATCGACCCTGCGTCGATCGTTCTTGCCGACCAGGGTGGATCCACCAACTACGCCGACCTTGTGTCGGTGCCGGCGGCCGACTCGCCGTACCTCATCGGCATGCGCGATGGGTTGGAGACGGTCTACGGCACCGGCTCCGGCACGCTCCAGGGCGGCACCCATGGCAAGGACTTCCTCGATGATGCCGGGGCAGGCACCGGGACCTCGAACGTCATCCTGACCCAGACGACACAGACCGGCGGCGTGGCGGGTGATACCGTTATTACCGGCGCGGGCAGCACGACGGTCAATTCCACGGGCTCCGACGCGCTGATCCTCGACGGCACCGGCACGTTCACCGAAAACGACACCGGCACCAACGACACCATTGCCGCGGCAGACGCTGCAACCGCGAATGTCACCACGGGTGGCACCAATGCGCTGGTGTTCGGTGGCTCCAATCTGTTGACGTTGCTCGACACCGGTGGGTCCAACACGATCTCGTCGTCATCGTCCAACAATGTCTTCGTCACTGCCTCCTCGGCCGCGACCGGCATGGCGTTGTTTGGCGGCTCCGGCACCATGACCGTGCTCGACCAGGGCACCGGGGACGATATCGTCGGCAGTGCTCCGTTGGTCGCGTCGGGTGCATTGGCGGTGACCACCGCCGGTGCAGGCGCGTTCGTCTACGCTGGTGGGGCGGCAAGCTTCAGCAACGTCGACACCGGCACCACCAACACCATTGTCGGCTCGGTCAACGCAACCAACGTCACACTTGGCGGCACTTCGGGGGCCTTCGCGGCGCTCTCCGGCGCGACCTCGGTGGTTGCAACGTCGAGTGGCAACCTGGTTTTTGGCGGCTCCGGCTCGCTGGCCGTCACGGCTACCGGCAGTTCCAACCTGACCGTTGCGGGCGGGTCCGGGCCCGAGACAATCACCGCGGGCTCGGCGTCCGGCTTGCTTGTCTACGGATCGTCCGGCAACCTCGACTTTGTCGGTGGGTCGAACGTCGCCACGGTCGTCGGCTTCGGTGCCGCGAACACGGTGTCTGCCGGGAGTGGCGGATTGCTGTTCGGGGCGGGTGCTTCCACCAACACGACGGTCACCGGGACCAGCGCGGTCTCCAGCGGTTACGGTGCGACGCTGTTCGGGTCGTCAGGCGCGACGATCAGCTACACGAGCGCGCTGGCTGGCGCGTTCATGGTGGCTGGCACCGGGAATGAGACACTGAGCGCCGCGTTGTCGTCGAAGGCGGACGTCCTGTTCGGTGGTTCTGGTACATCTTCGCTGGTGGCTGGCAGCGCGAACGACACGATCGTTGCCGGGACCGGCAACGAGACGATCACCGGTGGCGCTGGCAGCGACCTGATGTCCTTCGTCAAGTCGATCGTGAGCGTCACGTCGCCGTCCGACAGTGTCACGAACTTCACCTCGAGTGACGCGGTGGCTCTATACGGCTACGGCGCCACTGCGGCAGCGGCGGCGTTGTCCGCTGCGACCTCATCTGGCGGCAACACCACCATTACGCTGTCGGACAACACGAAGATCACCTTCGTGGGTGTGTCCAGCGCTTCCGCACTGAGCGGGCACATTTTCTCGAGCTGACGAAAAGCCGAGGTGGGCGGGTAACGCCCACCTCGCGGTTCGCCGGTATGGTCCGCGCCTGGTGGGGCTTATGGTGTCGCTGTTTGTCGCTGGCACCAGCGCCGGCGTGAGGCACGTGGGCAAGTCAGCTTGCCATCGGGATCAGGCGGCGCCCAACTATAATCACTGTCAACCATTTGGCGGCCGCCGGGGTAGGGGGGCGCGGACAAAGCAGGCGGGGAACGGAAAACCTCTCCTACCGTTTCTTGCAGAGCCGATCATGGACATCGTGGCTCGCCCAAGCGTTGGGCAGCGGGGTGCCGCGGCTTGTCGACCGTGGTGGGGTGCCGGCATCAGGGACGAAAGTCGATCGTCATCCAGGGATGGCGCTCCTCGAGCTGACGGATCACCGCCCGCTTGTTGTGCGCCCGATCAGTGCTGGTACGTAACATCGACCCCCCGTGGATCCGATACTCTGCCAGGATCTCGGGGACCTGCCGGCCCCAAAGTCCGTTCTCGACGCATTTGCACCAGAAGTCATAGTCTTCCCACCCGTGCGCGATATGGCTGAAGCCGCCGACGCTGGCCCAGGCCCATTTGGCGACCAAGGCCATCGCGTCGATGTAATTGCTGCTGGCGAACCGCAACGGGGAGAACGGCTCGATGCCGATGATGTGCGCGGCGTCGCCGAAGCACTGCAAGTGGGAATAGGCGAACGCCGCACGGGAGGTGTCGAGCGCGGCGAGTAATGCGGCGCAGCAATCCGGTCGCAGGCGGTTGTCGGCATCGAGCGGTAGCACGAAAGGTGTCTCGGCGGCGTCGAAGCCAACATTGCGGGCGCGTGCCAGGCCGGCGTTCTTGCCGTTGTTCAGCACCAGCAGCCGGCCGAAACGTGCGGCGTGGCGGCGTGCCCAGGCAACCGCCACCGAAAGCGAGTCGTCGGTGGACACATCGTCGACCACGACAAGATCGATCTGCGTCAACGTCTGGGCGTGGACCGAGTCCAGCGCCTCCTCGATGAATTGCGCGTAGTTGAACAGCGGGACGATCACGGTCACGTCGGCATCGCCCAGCCGGTCGGAGCGGAACACCACCGAGGAGTCGGGGATGTCGAAAGCCGGTGGCACCCAGGTCCGCTGCCGCAGCAGGGTGAACTGGAGGGCGCGCGCCGCCGCTTCATCGCCTGATAACTGGGCCAACACCGACTGCAACGCCTCTATGCCAGCGTGCGGGCCGAATCGCACGAGCACATCGAGATACGCGGCATGCGCCAGCCGCCGCCGTTGGGCGGGATCATCGACCAGCTCGAGCATGGCGTCATACCATTCCTGTGCCGTATCGGCGAGGCGGCCGGTCGCCTTGTCGCGGATGGCGCGGCGTTGCGGGCCGGTCGGCGAGGCGATGGTGCACACCTCGACCAGCGCCGCCTCGAAGAACTTGAGTTCGCTCTTGGCCTCGCAGAACGGATTGCCGACCTCGAGCGGCGCCAGATTGATGTCAAAACGGGCCAGTTCGTCAGGCAGCTCGGCAAGCGGCACGCTGTCGCGCCACTCGATGCGGTCGCCGAGTCGAGCCAGGCCAGGGAACTCGGCCACGTCGAGCAGAGGGCGACCGGTGGCGGTATCCCTGAACAGCACCAGCCGGCACTGCGGCCGCTCGACCAGAATGCGTTCGAGCGCCTGTGCGGCGGGATGAAAGTCGCGTTGGTGCGTGCGCGTACCGGCGGCATATCCGATGCGCACTATTCCGTCGGCGGCAACCGCACCCTCGGCGGCACCGTCATCGGCTGCCACGCGTTGGCGCACGGCCAGGCGCGAGCGGCGCAGAGCAGCGGCATCGAACACGTTCGGCAGCACGTGGGTGATGCAATCGAAGGCGCGCAAATGACGCGCCAGTTCCTCGGTCGTGCAGGTGCAGACATCGGCCTTAACGATCACTTCCTTCATGCTCTGGAAATGTCCGGCGATCTCACCCTCGGTCAGGTCCAGGCTGCGGATGCCGTCGATGACCCGCCTGGAGGCGAATTTCGGGTCGAACATAAGGTCGTCCACGTCGAACAGCACCTTTATGCCATGTTGGCGGGCGACCCACAGCGCATGCGACACCTCTGGTCCGTTCTGGGCGCGCCAGATCACCATGATATCTGCGCGGGCGATCGTTTCGCCGCGCGCAACGACATCACGGAGCGGCAGCAAATCGACCTCGGCACCCAACGCGAGCGCCGCATCCATGGTGCGTTGGACACGATATATATGACCCGGGATGTGCGGCTCGCCTGAGATGAAGACGATGCGCTGGCGTTCATGCGTGACCGCCGGTTCGCGAGGGACGATCTGCGCCACCGGCGATAGCGCAGGCGCCATGGCCGGAACCGGCTCCGGGTTCAGCGAATGCGAGAGCGCGGCGGCCGGCTGTCCGGGCGGTGAAAAATCCCGATTGCCCTTCCGGTCTCTGGCGATCGCCGCCCGCAGGCGCGCCCGCAACCCGCGCGGCAAGCGCCGGCCGAGCGCGCGCAACGGCTCGGTCAGCCGCCAGCCGGTGGAGTCGAAGATGACCCGGCGTTCCCACCACAGATTGGCGATCTCGTTGCGTGCCTGTTGCAGGTCGTGCGCGAGGCGGTCATGCTGCCGCTGGGCGGACTGGCGGGCAGCTTTCTCGAGCGCCAAGGCGCTCTTGGCTTCCTGGGAGGCCAACTCCACTTTGGCGAGCGCCGCAAAGTGAGCTGCCTGGGCGGTGTTCGCGGCGTCCGCCCTGGCGGCCGCCGCCGCCGCGTGCGCCTCGGCAGTCGCGGCAGCCTTGGCCGCCGCGTCGGCACACCGGATCGCTTCCGCCAACGCGGCCTCCGCCCTTTCGCGGCGGTGCGCGGCTTCGGCAAGCGCGGCCTCGAATTCGGTCTGCGCGCGCCGCCACCGCTGCCGCAGCGCATCGGCCTCGGTCTCGGCGGCGTTCGCGCGGGCAGAGAACAGGTGGAGGTAATCGGGATGCGCGATTGCCAGCGGCGAAGGGTGGACTGAAGCGTCAGTCACGACCGAGCCGCTGCGCGCGGTGTCGCGTTGCGCCCACAGCTTATCCGCCCCGGCCGCACCCGCTCTGGCGAAGAGCAGGACGTTCTGTCGGTACCAAACCGGTATTTGTGGGTCGTCCCAGATCAGCGGCCGGATAAGGTCGAACACCGCGTAATCGTGGGCGGCGAATCGCGCCGCCCAGTATTGCGGCAATTGTTCGTTGACGTGATGGATCCCCTGTTGGCCTGGCAATGCCGCAGAGAACAGAATGATATCGCCGTGCCGCACGCAGTTCTCGACGACCATGTCGGCAAACTGCGCGTCCAGGTGCTCGGCCACTTCCAGACACAGGACGAGATCGAAGCGTCGGTGCAGATCGAGCTTCTGCCCCAGATCCGCCGCAAGAATGCGATCCGCCGGAACCTCCAGATCGGCAGGATTGCCGGGGTCCATTTCGATGCCGAAAACCTCCCGCCGGCCCGCGTCGGACAGCGCACGCAACCAGGTTCCGGTGCCGCATCCAAGATCGAGGACGGATTGTGGATCGATGAAGCGACCCAGGATGTTACCGATCGCGATCGCGGCATGGCGAACATGAGCCGCCAGGCGCTTGTGCTCTTCGACGGGAAACGGGGTGTGAGACTCGTTCATCGCATTGCTCGCTACCGGCCGCGGGTGGCGATTGCGGCGCGGTTGGACGCCCCGTGGGTGGACGACCCGTGGTTTGGCGCCGCCGCATCAACGCCGTGGTGCAAGAGTGACCGGCAGTCGAGCATGTGGCGCTCGATCAGATCGGTATTGTAGGGACTGACACGACGGATGACCTCTTTCCAGCTTCCGACCTGTGGCAGTCGCAGGGGATTGTACATCAGGAGCTCGCGCTTGATGAAGGGGCAGTGTCTGCGGGTGATCAGGTGGTCCCAGAAGGCGAGCATCGGATTGAGCGCGCGGCGGGGCGTTGCGGTCGCGTCGGGCGCCGCCGCGGCGAGTTGGGCATAGTCGAACAATGCCGCGCAACGCAGGCCGGCGCGCTGTGCCGCCTGGGTCAGTCCGAGCTCGTACTTGCGGATTACCCATTCGCGCGACTGCACCGGGCTGACCGAACGCCAGAATGCCGCAAGGTCCGGACTGGCCAGTGCGCGTGGGCCGAGTGCCAGAAAGTAGCTTTGCAGATGGTAGCGTCTGGCCGGGCTGTCGGTGATGCCCCAGATGTCCGCACGGCGATCGCAGCGTGCCAATAGCGGCGCCAGGTCGAACAGCGGTCCGTAGACACTGTCATTGGCCAGGACCACGAGCTCGAATCGCGTCAGATCGCCGAGCGCGGCCAAGCCATCCTTGTAGGCGCCGAAGTCATACCCCACGTTTCGCCGGTGCAACACCAGCGCCGACAGCGGCAGCAGGCGCTGCACCGCAATGGCATCGAGCTGAGGCGCGTTCGAAACGACAACGACGGCGCAGCCGGCCTCGGACAGCGCCCGCAGGTAATAAAGCACATAGTCATGCACGTGGCCGGCAGGATCGTAATGCACGAACACCGCGACCCGTGCGCTGCCCGCCAGCGGTTGCGCACCGGTGTGCCGCGCGCGGATGAAGCTGGCGCGCCGATGACGCAATGATGCAATGACCCGCGAATACATCGCCAGCAGAACGATGGCACGCCGTATCGCGGTGGCCGGCGCCCGCAGGCCTCGGCGGCCGAGCCTTGCGGCTGTCATGGCGTGTGCGGGCCAGTCCATTTAGCGGGTGTTCATTTGCTGTTCGGAAGGATGCGGCTAGCGGTGGTGCGGCATGACGCCTCGTGGCCGGACTCCGCTTTGGGTGCAGTCACAAGCTTCCCCGGTTTTACCCAAGGATGAACCAGACCCAGAAGACGAAGGTCTCAAGCCAGGTGCCACGCGTGAAGCCGGGCAGGAACAACGCCCGAACTCGCGCCAGACGGTGGCTGTCGAGCGCCTGATCGATGACGGCAAGCTGGGCGCGGGATCGTTCCGGCAGCAGCTCGGGCCGGTTTTTCAGTGTCGCGACATGTGAACGCAGCAGACGCATGAACGGGCCCGGTCCACGCCGCAGTGCCGCATATCCGCGCCGCCACCAGCTCGCTGCCTCGCCGACCCAATTGTTGTCATGCTGGCGGTACAGCACCGTCGGGGTGGGATCAGCCAGGATGCGGCCGCCGGCGGCGGCGACGATCACGTAGCACCACCAATCATGCCAGATCGTTTCCGGTGGCTGGCTCGCGAGCACGATATCCGCGGCGGCACGGTTCAGCATCATCGTGCAGCCCGGTGCGACGTTCTGGGTCAGTGCACCGGGAAAGCCTGGGTGGCGGTGCAGCGGCGCCGGGGCACCTTTACGGCGCAGCGAATGGTCCACGAGGATCCGCCGCGCACAATAGAGCGCCGGTTGATTTTGCGGCACCGCGGCGAGGGCGGTGGCACCGCGCGCGAGTTTGTCAGGCAACCAAACGTCGTCCTGATCGGAGAACGCGAAATAGTCTGACGACCCCTGGCGCGCGGCGGCCAGCAGGCTGAGGAAGCTTCGCGTGATCTGCCGAGATCCGCTCTGGTCATGAAATCTGCAGCGCCCCGAAGCTGATTCGCGCGCGAATGCCCGCACCAGGTCGGTTGAGTTGTCGGTCGAGCCGTCATCGCGCCAAATCAGCGTCCAGTTGTGGTGCGTTTGCGCCAGGAAGCTGTGGAGTTGGTCCGGCAGGTAATTCGCGCCGTTGTAGGTGGACAATAGAATTGCCACGTTGCCGTGCTCGGGTTTGGGCGCGCTCCGCACCAGTTCCAGGACCGGCCGCGGGCCGGCCAAGCCCTCGAGGATCTCCCGGCGGCTCCGTGCGCTGGACATCCGCACGCTCAATCGAAGCCGATGAAGCCCGCGGCGTCGCTCAACCTGGGCGCGACACGCAGGCGGGCAAGATCGGGGATCGGTCGTGCGGTGCGCGGATTGTCCGCCAACATCGCTTCGAGCGCCGCGGCGACCGACAGCACCAGGGCGTCACCGCCGCGTGGCCCGACGATCTGCAAGCCGAATGGCATCCCGTGTGCGTCCAGCCCGACTGGCAGTGACACCGCCGGATGTCCAGCCAGCGTCACCGCGTAGGCCAGCGCCAGCCAATTGAAATAGGTGCGGGTCGGCTTGCCGTCGATGTTGGCAGGGAAGAGCTCGCGCCAGGACCGCGGACTGATCGTGATGGAGGGCGTCAGGATCACGTCGTACCCCTCAAAGAAGCTCTGCCAGCGCCGATACAGGATGGTCTGCAATGCCATCGCCCGCGCAACGTCGGCTGCTGAATAGCGCATACCCTCGGCAACATTGGCACGAACATTTGGGCCAACGTCATGTGGTCGCGTTTGCACTTTTTCTTGATGCGCGGCGAGGAAATTGAGCGCGCGCAACACTTCGAAGGCCTCATCGGCGCCAGAACAATCCGGGGAGGCATCGTCGGCGCGGGCAAACACGGCGCGGAACTGGCTGGTTTTCTCGGCGAATATTTCGGCGATGTGGCGTTCGGTCGGCGCGAAGCCGAAATCCGGGGTGAGCGCCACGCGCAGGCGCGACAGGTCGACGGCGGTCGGGCTGGCGAAGTCGGCGGCGCGGCGGACCTGTGCGCCATGGACCGTGGTGGCGAGTGGATCGCGCGCATCGTCGCTGACCATCGCCGACAGCAGCAGCGCCAGGTCCGCAACGCTGCGCGCCATGGGGCCGTTCACCGACAGGTTGCTCCAGCCGAGGACGCGACGCTCCGACGGCACCAGGCCCGGCGTCGGACGGAAGCCGACGATGCCGCAGAACGCAGCCGGATTGCGCAAACTGCCGCCCATGTCGGAACCGGTGCAGATCGGCACCATACCTGTGGCCAGTGCCACCGCCGATCCGCCGGAGGAGCCGGCGCAGGACTTCGTCGGGTCGAACGGGTTGCCGGTGGCACCGTAGACAGCGTTGCGGGTGTTGGCGCCGGCGCCGAATTCCGGCGTGTTGGTCTTGCCGACGACGATCGCGCCGGCCGCGCGCAGGGCGGCGACCAGGCGCTCGTCCTCTGGCGGGACATGATCGCGGAAAATGACGCTGCCGTAGGTGGTGACCAGGCCGGCGGAGTCCTCCAGGTCCTTCACGCCGAGCGGCAGACCGTGCAGCGGCGGCAGGTCGTCGCCGCGAAGGACCCGCGCGTCGGCCTGCCTGGCCGTCTGCCGGGCGCGGTCGAAGTCACGCGCCACCATGGCATTGACCGCAGGATCGACCGATTCGATTCGGGTTATGCAGCTTTCCAGCAATTCGCTGGGCGCCAGCCGCTTCGCGCCGATCAGCCGACGTGCCGCGACAGCAGTCAGATCACAGGCTTCTGCCATGGTTTGTTGTTCCGGCTTCGCTGTTCTCAGTAGCCAAGCGCCAGTCCGTCCTTGCGTGGCTCGGAGCCGCCGATCAGGCAGCCGCGGTCACGGTCGATCCATATTGCCTGCCCGCCACCATGCGGGCGCTCGATCAATTCTGGATCGTGACCCATGCGCGCGAGTCGGTCGACAAGTTCTTGCGGGATCCCGTGCTCGACCTGCAATTTCCCTTTCAGGGGCAGCAGACGCGGCAGGTCGATCGCCTGCTGGATGTCGAGGCCGTACTCGAGCAGGTTGGTCAAGAACCAGGAATGCCCCATCGGCTGGTAGTGCCCGCCCATGACGCCGAACGGCATCTGCGCCTGGCCATCCTTCATCAGCATGCCGGGGATGATCGTGTGCATCGGCCGCTTGCGCGGGGCGATGCAGTTCGGATGGCCGCGCTCGAGCCGGAAGCCGAAACCGCGGTTCTGCAGCATGACGCCGGAGCGCTCGGCGAGGATGGCGGAGCCGAAGCCCTCGAACAGCGAGTTGATGAAGCTGCAGGCGTTGCCGTCCTTGTCGACGACGCAAAGATAGACGGTGTCGCGGTGCGGCGGCATCATCGCCTCGCCGGCCAGGGGAAGCTGGCGCATCGCCTTGGTGTCGTCGATCAGGCCGCGCAGCGCAGTCAGGTATTCCGGACTGAGGAGTTTCTTCACCGGAACGTCGACCTGGCTGGGGTCGGCGACGAAGGCATCGCGGTCGCGATAGGCGAGCCGCGCCGCCTCGATATGGCGATGCGCGCGGATGGCGCCGAGCGGACCGTCGGGCGCGGTGGGCAGGCCGCCCAGCATCCCGAGGATCATCAGCCCGACAATGCCCTGGCCGTTGGGTGGGCACTGGAACACATCGTAACCGCGCCAGTTGAGCTGGATCGGCGTGACGAATTCGGCGTTGGTCACCGCGGCGGCGAAGTCTTCCTCGGTTTGCAGACCGCCGCGCTCGCGCAGGGTGGCGACGATGTCGGCGGCGATCGCGCCTTCGTAGAAGGCCTTGGCGCCGTGCCGCGCGATGGCGCGCAGCGTCTCGGCCAGCGCAGTCTGGACGAAGCTGTCGCCGGCGTTCGGCGCCATGCCGCCGGGCAGGAAATGATGGGTGCCGTTCTTGCGCAGCTTGGCTTCCAGGCGCTTCCAGTCCCACGCAACCTTGGGGTGCACCGGCCAGCCGTCCTCGGCGTAGCGGATCGCCGGTTGCAACAGTTCGTCGAGGCCCTTGCGACCGTGCGCCTTCAGCAGCGTCTCCCAGGCGTTGACCGCGCCGGGCACGGTTACGGCGTGGGCCGAGGTGTTTTCGATCGCGGTGATGCCCTGGCTTTCGAACCAGTCGATCGTCGCGGCGGCGGGGGCGCGGCCGGAGCCGTTCAGGGCGATCACCTGACCGGTACCGGCTGGCGCGTAGAGACAGAAGCAATCGCCGCCGATCCCGGTCGATTGCGGCTCGATCACGCAGAGCACCGCGCAGGCGGCGACCGCGGCGTCTAGCGCGTTGCCGCCGGCGCGCAGCACGTCGAGTGCGGTCAGTGTCGCGGCGGGCATGGAGGTCGCGGCCATGCCGTGGCTCGCGTAGACCGGGCTGCGGCCTGGCAGGTGGTAGTCGCGCATTGGAGCTCCGTTATAGTGATCGTCCCGTGGGTGGCGAAGGGGCGATTGGGTGAAGGCGCAGGGCGGACGGCGGTCGAGGCCGTGATCGCGGCCGAGGTGGAACGTTGACTCCGAGTATGCCCCTGTTACTGACGTCTGGCCACCAACGACGTTGGCAGGTTGTCGACGCTGCGGTTCGCTTGAAGGAGTGCGAGATGCCCGAAACGAGTGCGCCCGTGTCCGCGACCATCGCCTATGACGACTTCGAGCGCGTCGATATTCGCGTCGGCACCGTGGTTGACGCGCAGCCGTTTCCCCAGGCGCGCAAGCCGGCATTCAAACTGACGATCGATTTCGGGCCCGGGATCGGCACGAAGAAATCGTCGGCGCAGCTGACCGTGCATTATCGGCCCGATCAGTTGATCGGCCGGCAGGTGTGTGCCGTGGTGAATTTCCCGCCGCGCCAGATCGGGCCGTTCATCAGCGAGGTGCTGACGTTGGGGATGCCGGATGACGATGGGGCAGTTGTGCTGGTGCGGCCGGAGTTCAAGGTGCCGAACGGCGGGCGGCTGTTCTAGGGGCAGCTTACGAGTCGGTGACGAAACCATACCGACGGCCATGGGTTGCCGCGAAGCCCGCGATCCGCGCGTCATCGGTCACAAACGGACAGTCCAGGTCGATCGCGGTGGCAATCAGCAGCCGGTCGGCCGGGTTGCGGTGCGGGAGATGATGCAAGTCATAGTCCCGGCAAGCCGCACGATGGCTCAGGGGCACCGCTTCGACACCGGGACGTTCCAGGAACAGCTATTCTCATTATGGCCTGACTCGTTGTCGAAACGTCATGGCCGGGCTCTTGTCCCCGGGCGCTTGACCCGGGGATCAACCGGCCATCCTCTTGCTGCCGATGG
>Ga0326727_10018288_pt1 | contig 14333 bp, 8 predicted proteins | sample MB2enrmetagenome_FD_207643 | JGI IMG/M metagenome (GOLD analysis project Ga0326727, IMG submission 207643) | Lab enriched peat soil microbial communities from McLean, Ithaca, NY, United States - MB29MY | ecosystem: Environmental > Terrestrial > Soil > Wetlands > Peat | place: USA: New York...
TCTCGTTAGAGATTCTGCCCCCCGACGACGAGACCGCCCTGATCGGCGCCGGCGTAAGCGCCATCCGCGCGCTCGCGCAGTAGCTCCCGATTGCCTTGTCATCCTGAGCGAAGCGCACTTCAGCGGAGTCGAAGGACCTGCTTTTGCTCTTCGTCGCGTTGCTAATCCGCGCCTATTCCGTTCGCAACGCCCTCATCGGATCCACGCTGGCTGCGCGCCCCGCCGGAACCGCGCTCGCCACCAGCGCCACCACTGCCAGCCCCACCACCGCCAGCGCATAACTCATCCAATCCAGCGCCTTCACTCCATAGAGCGACGAAGCCAGCGCCCGCCCTACCAGCATGGCCAGCGGAACCCCTACCAAAACCCCGGCGACCGTAAGCGCCAGGCTGTCCTTCAAAATCATCCACACCACCTGCCCGCGCCGCGCCCCCACCGCCATGCGCACACCAATCTCCGCTGTTCGCATGTTCACCCTGTAGGCCAGCGTTCCATACAGTCCCGTTGCCACCAGCACCACCGCCAGAAACCCAAAGAACCCCGCCAGCCGCGCAAACAGCACCTGGTGGGCAATGGTGGTTTCAAACTGATCGCGCTGCGTCATCGGCCGAATCAGCGGCAGATTGGGATCGAGTTGCTGCACCACCTTGCGCGCCGCAGGCAGAATCGCGAGCGGGTCGCCACGCACACGCATCTCCACACTCATCGCGCCTACCATGGGAATCTGCGCGTACTCATACCAGGCCATGGGAATCGGCTCTTCGTCGATGCTGCGATATTTATGGTCCTTCACCACACCTACGACGGTCATCGTGTAACGCCCGTCGTCGCTCCCAATCGTGTGCCCCAGCGGATTCTGATTGGGCAAAAAGCGTTGCGCAAACTGCTCGTTGATAATGCCCACATGCGGCGAATTCGCGGTATCGGAATCGGCAAAATCTCGCCCCGCCAGCACCGGCACGCCCAGCGTGCGAAAAACATCCGGGCCCACCACATTGCTGCGCACCGTGTCCGATTCGCCGTTGGCAACATCTGGCAGCTTGCCATCCACCATCATGGCGCTGTTGTCTGACCACCACGACCCCGGCCGCTCTTCCATTACCGTGACTGATTCCACGCCCGGCAACTCGCGCAGCTTGCCGATCAGGTTCAAGTAAAAAGCCCTTCCCTCCGCAAGCGAAGGAATGTTCGGCTTCACGCCGAAAACCACCAGCCCATCCACATTCATGCCCAGCGGCGTGTTTTCCAGATTTCGCAGTGTCCGGATCAGCAGCCCCGCGCCCACCAGCAGCACCACGCACAGCGCCATCTGCAGCGCCACAATGATGCGGCCGGTGCGCGATTTGCCCGCATCCATATTTGAAGTCGCCGCCGATGTCTTCAGCGCCAGTTCCGCCCTGCCTGCCAGCGCCACGCGCAAGGGCGCAAGCCCAAACAGCAGTGCGGCTAGCAACAGCACGCCCAGCGTAAACAGCAGTACCGTCCGGTCCGGCGCCAGGCTCGTCTCAATTTGCGCCCAACGGCCCAGCAGCCGCGTCGCCACCTGCGCAAAAACCCACGCCAGCGCACCGCCCGCGGTCACCAGGATCAAGCTCTCCGTCAGCAGTTGCCGCAGCAGCTCGCCGCGCCCCGCTCCCAGCGCTTGGCGCACGCTGAACTCCCGCTGCCGCGCCGCGTTGCGCGCCACCAGCAGCATCGCCACGTTGGCCAGGGCAATCAGCAACACCAGCCCCACCATGGCCATCAACATGCGCAGCGGATTGCCGTAGGTCTGGTCATATCCAGGAAAACTCTTGGCATCCGCCAGGCTCAGCACCGGCAGCTTCTCGCCTTCCATCGGCTTCCCGCCCAGTCCAACATACGCCGCCGTCTGGAACACCGGCTGCAACTGCGCCAGCGCCTGCTGTTTGGTCACGCCCGGCATCAGCCGCCCGATCAGCCGCAGGCACCACCAGGTGGAATCGGCAATGTATAACTTGCCGTCCTGCGGCGGATTGCCCCACGCATTCAACTCGCGCCGGTTCTGCAGCGGAATCCAGAAATCGGTCGAACCGCCGCCTTCAACACCCTCAAAGCCCTCCGCCGCAACGCCCACAATCGTCATGGGCACGCCGCTCACATAGAGCGTCTTCCCCAGCACTTCCCGGTCGCGCGCAAAGCGGCGCGTCCAGTAGTTGTAGCTGAGCACCGCAAGCGGCGCATGTTTGCTCTCGTCCTCATCGCTGAAGCCACGCCCCAGCGGCAGGCTCACGCCCAGCCCGGTGAAGAAGGTGCCGCTCACCATGTCGCCTTCTGCCTCTTCCGGCTGCGCGCCGTAACGCACCGCCACCTTGCTGCCCGAAAGCGGCACGAAAGCCATGACCGGCGTCAGCGCGCGCCCCTGCTGCCGCAGCGCGTCATACACGGGATACGAAAACGTCTCGTTGGAATCGATCGTCCCCGTCCCGCGTGGCGGGTTCGATGTCCGCAAATACACCAGCCGGTCAGGATCGCTCACCGGCAGCGACTTCAGCAGCACCGCATTCATCACGCTGAACACCGCGGTATTCGCGCCAATCCCCAGCGCCAGCGTCAGAATCGCCGTAGCCGCAAATCCCGGACTCTGCCGCAACGACCGCAGCCCGAAGCGCACATCGCGCAGCAGCTTGTCGATCGCAGTCCAGCGGCCTTTCAAAAAGAAGCGCTCCTGCGCCGCGCCCACATTGCCAAATTCGACCCGTGCTTTCCGCCGCGCCTCGTCCTCGCCCAGGCCCTCGCGCGCCAGCTCGTCCGCTTCCAGCTCAAGATGCGCCTTGATCTCCGCCGCAAAGTCTTCCGCACTGCGCTTCCGCCTGAACATGCTCACGCCTCCTCGCCCAACCCGCCGTTGCCATCGAGGATCATCCCCATCGCCCGCGTCAGCCTTCGCCACTCGCCGGTCTTCTCCACCAGTTGCTCACGCCCCTTGGGCGTCAGCGAGTAGAACCGCGCCTTGCGGTTGTTTTCGCTCACGCCCCATTTGGCGCGAATCCATTTCCTGTCTTCGAGCCTCTGCAAGGCCACATAGAGCGAGCCGTGGTCCACCAGAAACACGTCTTCACTCTGGCGCTGGATCATCCGCGCCACACCCTGCCCGTGGCAGGGCCCCAGCAGCAGCGTTTTCAGAATCAGCAGGTCCAGCGTCCCCTGCAACAAGGCAATGCGGTCGTCGTTGTTCTCTTGGGTAGCCATTCGACCCAAGTATTCACTCTTTCGGGTAGAATGTCAACCCAAAGCAGAATACGCAACGAATGATAGTAAGGTTCCTCAGGATTTTCGGACGGGAGTCGATGCCATGCCAGCAGACCCTGGCGAGGCGCTTGAATTTACAGGGCTTTTCGGGGGGAGCAGGGCATTCATGCCCCGGAAAGACGAGGCATATATAAAGGGCCTTTAGGCACGGCATTCGACATTCGCGAGGAACCACTCCGGAGTAAACCGCCATCGACCATCTGTAATCCGACCTACGCCCTGCGCGGATAAGTCCCCGACAGCCGGTCGTGCCAGCAGAGGTTCTGTTCGTCGAAGATGGCCAGCGCCACGCCCAACCCCACGGGAAGCAGCGACAGAATCAGCGCCCCCAGGCGCCTGCACCGCTGCGCGCGCGTGGGCGGGGTTCCAGCCAGCGTGCAGAATTCCAGTTGTGCGTATTTCATGCCTGGCGTCGCCTTGGCCAGAATGAAGAACAACGCGAGATAGAACGCGCCCGTCAATGCCAGGGCTACCGCCGATCCCGTTTCCATCGCCTTGATCGAGGGCAATGTTTTGACATTCACAGCGGCCAGCATCGCGGCGGCCAGGAATGCTGATGCGATCAGCGAGAAGTCCACCACGGCTGCCAGAATCCGCCGGTTCATCGACGCCAGCTGCAAAACCGCACCCGCCGCAGCCGGCTGTTCCCGTTCCATCGCCGCCGGGGCGGGCGCGGGAATTGCCATCTCCTCCGGCGGATCCTCGTCCAGTTCAAGGCCCGACCATTCCGGGCCAACCCATGCCGCTGTTCCGGCTTCGACAGCGACGCCAGCCGCCGCGGGCTCTGTGGAGACGCTGCGCGGGTCCACTTCAAAAATGCTCAATTGGCCCAGCGCCTCCAACGATTCGGCAAAGGGCCCTTCGGCGCGGCGCGGACGAACCTTGCGCGTGGCCACCAGTTCCCGCGGAAACTCAATCAGGTTGGCGTGGATCGGCTGAGCCCCTTCCACCACCTCAAATCCCTCCACTTCCAGGACGCTTGGGGCGTCCGCCTGCTGCGAATTCTCTAGAGAGGCGTTAGCCCCTGCTTTCGCATGGGAGGCGCGCCCAGCCGCGGGCCGAGCTTCGCGGATCGGCAAATCGGCGTCCCAGCGGATTTCAAACGATTGCGGCGCTGGCGATACGGCCGCGGCCTGCATGGCTGGCTGAGCCGTTGTTTGCGAAGAAACCGGGACTGCCTCCGCCGCAGTTGCCGGAGCGCGGTCCGCATCGGCAGGCGAGAAAAACTCCACTTCCCAGGTCTGGGGTGCGGACGTGGCAGCCTCCAGGCCGGCCAGCACGGACTCAGCCGCGGCCTGTGCCTCAAGAGCAGCTTTGGAAGCAGCTTCAGCGGCGCGCACCGCCGCGCGCGCTTCTTCCGCCAGCATTTCACTGTAGCTGGGAGCCTTGGCGTAACGCGCGGCTACCCGCGCGGCGGCGGCGGCGGCGCGGCTGCCGGGTGCGGGCGGCGTATTGGCTTCCGTCTGTGGCAAATTCGCTCCAGCGTTCTTGCGTTCGTTGTGCTCGGCCAGGCGCCGGTTCACTTCCTGCTTCCACGCGGCGGTGCTGTCTTCCTGCAGAGCTGATTGTCTCAAAGCTCCCTTGCTCATTCCAGGCTTCCTTCCTGCGCGCCCACTCGTCCCTTCGCGCAAATCCGTTGCCGCTGTTGCGCTCCGCGAAACCAGGTCCGGGGCGTCACGTACTTCGCTCTCAACAGAAGGGAGGGACCGCGGGGAATTTGGGGCGTTGGCCGGATTGATGAATCCGTGAACGGTAAATTCAATTCTATATTCACCTGCTGCCGGAGTTCGGTGTCCCGCGTCCCAATTCTGACGGCTTGCTTTGCTATCCTGAGCCTTGCAAGGGTGCTTGAATCCGGGATGCGTCCTCGTTACTTTGTGTTTATCACGCTGTTGGTCCTCTGTCACCTGCAAGTTAGGGCGCAGACGTTGACCAATGCGGTTCCTTCTGCGGATCTTCCCAACGCTCCCGACCAGGAGATGCTGCCTGTTGCGCAGCCTGAGCCGCAGCCCGCAACCGGCTTTCCGGTGCAGGCCGCCGCCGGCAACCAAAGCTGGAAGGGCGACGTGTGGACCGGCGAAGGCCGCGTCGAATTTCACTACCGCGATTACATTCTGCACGCTGACAAAGTGGTTTACGACCGCAGCACAACCGAAGTGCAGGCGGAGGGCCATGTGCAGGTGGCCGGCGGCCCCAACGACGTGCTCATCAACGCCGATCACGGCGACATGCGCCTCAACATGCATACCGCCCGCTTCTACAAGGTGAACGGCTCCCAGGGCGTCCGCACCGCGGGGCGGTCGGTCGTCTACTCAACGGCGAATCCATTCCTGTTTTCCGGCCGCGTGCTCATCCAGACCGGCGAAGGCAGCTACCGCATCATTGACGGCTCCATGACCAACTGCCGTCTCCCCAGGCCCGACTGGCAACTGCTCTCCCGCTCCATCCAACTCACCAACGGCGAAGCGTCCACCCACAACTCCATCTTCGAATTTCTCGGCGTCCCGCTTTTCTATCTGCCCTACTTGCGCCATCCTGCCGACGACACCGGCCGCGAGAGCGGCATTCTGATCCCCGTTGTCAGCAACTCCTCCATCAAAGGTTTCGTGGTCGGCGAACAGATTTACTGGGTCATCAGCCGCAGCATGGACATGGTGGCAGGCACGGAGTACTACTCCAAGCGCGGCTGGGCTCCCAACGGCGACTTCCGCTACAAGGGCCCCGGCCTCGACCACCTTACCGTCCGCTGGAATGCCTTGCTTGACCGCGGCGTGGAACAGCAGATAGGCGCAACCGCTCCCACCGTCTCAGAGAATGCGGCCGCGCATCGGGCTCCGCAATCGGGACCGCAGCCGGCCAACCTCATTCCCGGCCCCAGCGGCTACGAACTCGTCAACCAGGGCGGCGTGGATGTGGCCGCCTCCGGCCGCAAAGATCTTTCCCCGGAGACCCGCGTCGCCGGCATCGTTGAGTTTCTCTCCAGCTACGTCTACCGCCTGGTCTTCAACGACAACTATTCGCAGGCCATCAGTTCCGAAGTGTCGAGCGACCTCTCGCTTACCCACGCACACAACGGATTCATGCCCTCCGTCTCGCTGGACAGATTCCAGACCTTCGCCAGTTCCACCAATGGCGACGAGGCCAGAATCATCCACCTTCCCAACCTGCGCTACGACGTGCTCGATCGCCCGCTCGGCGACTCTCCGCTTTACTGGAGCCTGGGCTCGTCGCTCGATTATCTCAGCCGCTCGGAGCCCGAGTTCCACGCCCGCAACGTGGGCCGCCTCGATTTCTATCCGCATCTCTCCCTGCCGTTCTCGGTCGCCGGGTGGAGCATCGTTCCCGAAGTTGCCCTGCGCGACACCTTCTACACCGACAGCCAGGATCCGGATCTGACCGGCGCGCGAGGCGGCACACCCACCATCGACCACAGCGCCCTCAATCGCACTGACGCCGAAGCCGCCATCGACATCCGCCCGCCAGCCCTGGAGCGCGACTTCGCTCTCAAAGGATGGAACCGCGAACTGCGCCACGTGATTGAGCCGGAGCTGACCTATCGCTTTGTGGGCGGAATCGGCGAGCAGGCGCGCAATGTCCTGCTGGTGGATACCAGTGACATCGCCACCAATACAAATGAAGTGGGCTTCTCCGTCATGCAGCGTTTTTATCTGCGCCCCAGCAGCGATCAGCCCTGCCCGCCTGAACAGAAGCAGCCCGATGGCGAGTGCCCCGCCAAGCCGCGCGAGTGGGCCAGTTGGCAAATCGCGCAGAAATTTTTCTTCGACCCCAACTTCGGCGGCGCCATCATTCCCAACCGGCGCAACGTCTTTGACTCCACTCTTGACCTCACCGGCGTAGCCTTCCTCACCAACTCGCGCAACTTTTCCCCGCTCATCTCGCGCATGCGCTTTGAAGCCATTGACAACCTGCGCATCGAGTGGGACATGGACTTCGATCCTAAAAACGGCCGCATCAATTCCGACAACATCTTCGCCGGCTACAGTTGGGGCAACACCACCGTCGGCGTAGGCCACGCCATGCTCAACGCCGTGGACGAAAACAACGGCGCGGCATCCACCATCCAGAGCCAGCAAGTGCAGCCCTTCGTCTCCATCGGCAAGCAGACCAATGTCGGCTTCAACATGGCGGCCAACGCCGGCTACGACTTTGTGCAGAACTCCCTGCAATACGCCGGCGTGCAAGCTGTCTACAACTGGAACTGCTGTGGCCTCAGCTTTGGCTACCGCCGCTTCGAACTGGGCAGCATCCGCGACGAAACACAGTATCTCTACAGCTTCACCCTCGCAAACTTCGGCTCCGTCGGCGACATCCGCCGCTCCACATCCGTGTTCCGCGATCCCACGCTGCCGCCGGCGTATTGATCGAGAGCGGCGCACGGTGAGCTTGCAGCAGGCGCATTGAATCACATGTCCTTGTGATCCTTCTCACATACAACCCCGAAATCGGCTGCGTACCGTCACAGTTGCAATGAGGCCATCGCTGTGTTGCGTGTTGCAGATCACCTGTATGAGGTCCGCAGCCCATGATCAGGCGGTTGTGGAGAGGGCTCGATGAGTGTGTTCAAGGATGCAGGCCATCTGTTCCGGTTCGCGGGGCTCTTCGTCCTCGCATTCATTGTGTTCCTGGTGGTGCGCCACTTCGTGGTCCCGCCAAGCTTTGGCCGGTACGGTCACTATCGCGCCGCCGCCATCGGTGAAATCGCGTCGCACTCGGTAAAGTTCGCCGGCCACGACACCTGCGAAGCCTGCCACTCCGATGTCGCCGACAAGAAAAACAAGGGCAAGCACGCGCACGTCAACTGCGAAGCCTGCCACGGCGCGCAAGCCAAACATGCCTCTGCCGACGACCCATCGACCGTCAAGCCGGTCTTGCCCGACACCACGGTGCTCTGCGCCCGCTGCCACACCGCCAGCGCCGCCAAGCCCAAGAGCTTTCCCCAGGTTGTGCCCGCGGACCACTCCAACGGAATGCCCTGCGACAACTGCCACCAGCCACACACTCCGAGCATGGACGCCGCGGCTGCCGATGTGCCCGCCAAGCCCGCGGGAGGTGCGAAATGAACATCAACCGCCGTCAAATGCTGATCCTGCTGCCCGCCGCGGCCATCGCCTGGAAGTCCGTGCTGGCCGGAACACCGGAAGACTCGCCCAACTACAAAATGTCCGATCACTGGTGGGGCATGCTGATCGACATCCCCAAGTGCATCGGCTGCGGCAACTGCGTGCGCGCCTGCCAGACTGAGAACGATGTCCCCGACGGCTATTTCCGCACCTGGGTCGAGCGCTATCACATCTCCGACTGGGAGATGAAGAACCCGCAGGACATCATGATCAACCCCATGACCGAGCCGCACGTCATCTCTCCCGACGGCGGCAAGGAAGGGTTCCCGGTCGAGACCGATACATCCGGCAAGTATTTCTTCGTCCCAAAAATGTGCAACCACTGCGCCGATTCGCCCTGCACCCAGGTCTGCCCAGTGGGCGCGACCTTCGTGGCCCCGGATGGCGTGGTCCTCGTTGACCAGAAGTATTGCCTGGGCTGCGCCTATTGCGTGCAGGCCTGCCCTTACGGCTGCCGCTACATTCATCCCGAGAAGCGGGTCGCGGACAAGTGCACGCTTTGCTATCACCGCATCACCAAGGGACTGACGACGGCCTGCTGCGAAGCCTGCCCCACCGGCGCGCGGCAGTTGGTCGATCTGAAGAATCCCAAAGATCCCATCCACGAATTCCTGAAGACCCATAGCGTACAGGTATTGAAGCCGCAGATGGCCACCGGCGCGAAGGTCCTTTACAACGACCTTGACGGCTCGGTGCGCTAGGGATGCAGCTAACAGCCGAAAGCTGATTGAGTGAGGGCTTATGAACGGTGTTGAAGGCTTCATGTATCCCAACGAAATCACCCTCCAATGGAGCGTGCTGATCGTCCTGTATCCCTACATCACGGGGCTGGTCGCCGGCGCGTTCATTCTCGCCTCGCTGGTGCGGATTTTCCGCGTCGAGGCCATTGAGCCCACCTACCGCCTCGCGCTTCTCACAGCTCTCTCGTTCCTTCTGGTCGCGCCCTTGCCGCTGCAACTGCACCTCGGTCACCCGGAGCGCTCGCCGGAGATGTACTTTACCCCGCACAGCACCTCCGCCATGGCCATGTTCGGCTACATCTACCTCTGGTACCTCATGGCCGTTCTGGTTCTCGAAATCTGGCTCGACTACCGCCGCGAAATCGTTTTGCTCTCGCAATCCAGCAAAGGCCTGCTGCGCGTCATCTACCGCATCATGACCCTCGGCTCCAGCAACATCAGCCCGCGCTCCCTGGCCATCGACAACCGCGTCGGCTGGATCGTCACGCTCATCGGCATTCCCTCCGCATTCCTGCTGCACGGCTACGTCGGATTCATCTTCGGCTCCATCAAGGCCAATCCCTGGTGGTCGTCGCCGCTCATGCCCGTGGTCTTCATCTTCTCCGCCATGGTCTCCGGCATTGCGGGAGTCATGCTGCTCTACATGGCCATCACCAAGCTGCGCAAGCAGAAGATCGACGTGCATTGCGTCGACTCCATCGCCATGTATCTCTTCTACATCTTCATCATCGACTTCAGCCTGGAGATGCTGGACCTCGTCCATCGCGTCTACGAGGCGGACGAATCCTTCCGCAGCCTCAACTTCCTCGTCCACACCCAACTCTACATTCCTCACATCGTGATTCAGATATTTCTCGGCACCCTCACACCGCTCGTGCTCCTGTTCATTACCCAGGTCGTCAAGCTGCCTGAGATTGTCCGCAAGCGCATGTACGCCGTCTCCGGCAGTCTGGCTCTCATCGGCATCTTCGCCATGCGCTGGAACGTCGTGATCGGCGGCCAGTTGTTCTCCAAGAGCTTTCTCGGCTACACCACCTACAAGATGGCCCTGGTCACCAAGGAAGGCTTGGTTGTAGCCGTTTTCCTGACGCTTTTGCCGCTGTTCTTCCTGTGGGTGCTGGTCAAGCTGCTGCCGCCGTGGCCCGAAAATCACGCTCACGCGCCTGCCGCTGGAGACTGAGACCGTCCGGTTTCTGTTTCAACTCGGGTGGACTAGATGAACGATCTTCCCGCTACGCTCGACGAACTCACAGCACGCCTCGCCACCCTCGAGCAGCGTGTCTATCTTCTGGAACATCCCTCAGCCGCCGGCGCGCCTGACGCCGCAACAGAAACCGGCTCCGCCGTAGCGCTTGAATCCGCAGAAGGTCTCTCCTCTGCCCAGACCGCCGGCCTGTTCTCCGTGCTCGGCAAGGCCATGCTGGGCATTGCCGGCGCTTACCTGCTGCGCGCAGTCGCCGAGTCCACTTCGCTGCCCAAAGCGGCGGTTGCCGCCATCGCCATTGCCTACGCGCTCATGTGGCTGGTCTGGGCAGTCCGGGTCAAAGCGGATACCTGGATCCCCGGCGCTATTTATGCCGGCACCTCCGCCCTGATTCTCGCGCCCATGCTCTGGGAGCTCACGCTGAGCTTCAAAGTGCTGTCCCCGTCAGCGGCCGCGGCCATTCTTGCCGCCTTCATCCTTGCCGCCACGGCCATGGCATGGAAGCGCAATCTAACCGCTGTCTTCTGGATCGCCAATCTCGCCGCCGCCGTAGCTGCCCTGGCCCTCGCCATCGCCACACGCGAACTCACGCCCTTCCTGGCCGTGTTGCTGCTCATGTCTCTTCTCTGCGAGTACTCCTCAGAACACAACCACGCGCGCAGCGTGCGCACCTTCGTGGCCGCGGCCGCCGATCTCGCCGTATGGATCTCTATCTTCATTTACTCCGGCCCGCAATCGGCCCACGCCGATTACCCCACCGTCGGCGCAGTGACCCTCATCGCTCCCGCCTGTGCGCTGTTCCTCATCTACGCCGCCAGCATCGCCATTCGCACCACCATGCTGGGGCAGAACATCACCGTCTTCGAAACCTTCCAGGCCACCGTTTCCTTCGCGCTGGCCGCCTTCAGCGTAATCAGCTTCGCGCCGCAATTCGGCTCCATCGGCCTCGGCGTCGTGTGCCTGCTGTTGTCGGCAGCTTGTTATGCAATGGTCTTCACCGTTGCCCGCGGATTGGCCGCAGGCCGCAATTACCAGGTCTTCGCTGCCTGGGGAACCGCCCTGCTTTTGGCTGGAAGCCTGCTCTGCCTGCCTGCCGTCGAGCAGGCCCTCTGCCTCGGCCTGGCCGCCACCGCTTTCACGCTTCTGGGCGTCCGCCCCAACCGCCTCACCCTCGAAGCCCACGGCACAGTCCTGCTGATATCCGCAACGATCGTTTCCGGCCTGCTCGGCTATACCCTCAACGCCCTGGCCGGAAAGTCGCCCATAGCCCTCACGCTCGCAGCAGCCATCGCGGCAGCCTGCGCTTTGGTCTGCTATGCCGTTGGCAAACCATCCCTTACCCACAACTGGTTTCGCCAGTCCCTTCGCCTCATCCCCGCCGCCCTGGCTGTCTGCGCCCTGACTGCTCTCCTGGTGCAGTTGCTTCTCCACCTGGTCGCCCTGCGCATCGTTCCCGACGTCTATCACATCGCCTTCCTGCGCACGCTCTCCATCTGCGCGGTGGCGCTTGCGTTAGCATTTGCCGGAGTGCGCCTGCGCCGCCCTGAGCTGACGCAAATCGCCTACGCCACCCTGGTATTTGTCGCGGCCAAGCTCGTCTTCGAGGACCTGCGCCACGGCCACCTGGAATTCATCGCCGCCTCCATCTTCCTCTTCGCCATCGCCCTGATCGTCGTCCCCCGCCTCGCCCGCATGGGACAAAAGGGCTAGCCTCTGCAAGCCGAAGTTGGTTTGTCCATTGCGAGCGTGGCCCGCCTTGTCTATTAACCAATCTCCAGTTGGGCCGCCCCCCAGGCAAAATCGGCCAATTTTCTGTCGATTCTTGAAGGCCGCAGGCTTAGAATGCCTGTGTGTGGCAAGAGGAAAGAGGATCTCTTCCCATGGTTAGCCGAGCATCAGGCCAGGATCTTCTCGTCGGCATGGAGCTGGGCCACTACCGTATCACCGAGAAGATCGGTTCCGGCGGTATGGGGGAAGTCTATCGCGCCCGCGACGAGCACCTCGCCCGCGATGTTGCTATCAAAGTCCTTCCCCCCGGTACACTCACCGACGAGTCGGCCCGCAAGCATTTCCGCAGAGAAGCTCTGACCCTCTCGCAACTAAATCATCCCAACATCGCCACCATCCACGACTTCGATACGCAGGCGGATGTGGACTTCCTGGTAATGGAATATATTCCCGGGATCACGCTCAGTGAGAAGATCAGCCGTCCCCTGCCGGAGAAGGATGTACTCCGCCTGGGAGTGCAACTCGCGGAAGGTCTGGCCGCGGTCCATGAGCGCGGAGTGATTCATCGTGACCTCAAGCCCGGCAACGTGCGGATTGCCAGCGACGGCCATCTGAAGATTCTGGATTTCGGGCTGGCATGGCGGCGGCCTGCCGATTTGGGGAGCGCCACGACTGAGAGTCTCAGCGAGGTCGAAGCAATTGGCGGGACGGTGCTTTACATGGCGCCGGAGCAACTTCTCGGCGACGCGGTCGACGCCCGCACCGACATTCATGCCGCCGGTCTGGTGCTCTACGAAATGGCCACGGGACAGCGGCCATTCGGCAAACTGGAACGCCCGCAAGTGATTGCCGCCATTCTGGGGCAGGCGCCAATGCTCCCCCGGCATTTCAACCCGCACCTCTCACTGGAGTTGGAGCGGATCATCGGGAAATGCCTGGAAAAGGACCCAGAGGACCGTTACCAGTCGGCCAGAGAACTGGCGATTGATCTTCGACGGCTATTGGCGCAGGGCGCAGGGAAAGCAGCCGAAGTCCCGCCTGTCGCCGGGCCCACGGCGATTGCACAGGAGCAGCAGCCAGCCGAAGCCGCCCGAACGGCGGGGTCAGAAAAGCTACCCTCAGGCGTAGCCCCCGCCGCGTTTCGCGGCCGTTTGCGACGCTGGGCATGGGCCGTTCTCGGCTCGGCCACTGTGATTGCCGTCCTCGCCCTGGCAATCTGGAACCTTAGCCGCCCGCTGCCGCAGCCGCGCATCACCGAATATTCACAGATCATCCGTGACGCCGCCGGCAAGAGCCTTGTTGGGACCGACGGTACCAGGCTCTTTCTGAACGATTGGGGCAATTACACCAATCCGGTTTTATCGAACACCATCGAGCAGGTCGCATTATCCGGGGGCGCGTTTCAGCGGATTGCGGCGCCATTGCAACGTTCGGGATTGCGGGATGTATCGGCGGACGGCACCTCTCTCCTGATTCAGTCGCCCGATGGCCTTTGGAGTTTTACTGTCCCGGAAGGCCCGCTCCGGTTCTTGAGAGCGAGTTCTTATGCGGCCGCATCTCGGTCTCCCGACGGCAAGTCCATGGTCTATCGAACCTGGGAGGGGAAAATCGGAATCGCGCGCGACGATGGAAGCGATGCGCACATATTGGTTCCCGCGAAAACCCCCGGTGATCCGCGTTTCCTTTCTTTGAACTTCGCCTGGTCACCCGACGGCAAAACGATCCGGTTTACCAAGGACCACAAACTCTGGCAGATGACACCGGACGGCTCGGGACTCCATGAACTGCTGCCGGAATGGCAGCCTTCCTCCTGGCAATGCTGCGGCCAATGGACTCCCGATGGGAGATTCTTCCTGTTCCTGTTACAGGAGCCTTACCCGGGCTGGGCCACGCCGGTGTCCCAATTATGGGCTCTCGACGAGCGTCGCGGACCGTTATGGCGCGCACCTGCCAAGCCTATCCAGTTGACGTCAGGACCAATCCGCTGGAATAGCCCTATTCCCAGCAAGGACGGAAAAAAGATCTTTGCGCGAGGCATGATCCTGCATGGCGAACTCGTTCGCTTTGACGCGCAGTCCCACCAGTTTCTGCCATTCCTCGGAGGCATCTCCGCAGAGTCTGTCGCCTTCTCCCGGGACGGTCAATTCGTTGCTTATGTCACCTATCCCGAGGGCATCCTTTGGACTGCCAACCGGGATGGCAGCAACCAGATCCAACTCACCAATTCTTCCTTGTATCCTTATAACCCTC
>Ga0326727_10018289_pt1 | contig 14333 bp, 12 predicted proteins | sample MB2enrmetagenome_FD_207643 | JGI IMG/M metagenome (GOLD analysis project Ga0326727, IMG submission 207643) | Lab enriched peat soil microbial communities from McLean, Ithaca, NY, United States - MB29MY | ecosystem: Environmental > Terrestrial > Soil > Wetlands > Peat | place: USA: New York...
ATCGATTATATTTCGAATATGCTGCAGGGAATGATCACTCCCGAAGTCAAGGAACATGTCATCGGAACGGCAGAGGTTAAGGAAATCTTCAAGATCAAGGATGTCGGCAAAATCGCCGGTATCAACGTCACCGATGGCTACATGCGCAAGGATGAAACCGTGCGCATCTTCCGGGACGGCAAGCAGGTATGGGAAGGCGCCATCCGCAGCCTCAAGCGCTTTCAGGAAGACGTGGCCGAGGTACAGGTCGGGTTCGAATGCGGTTTGTCTCTGGTGAATTACGAAAACCTCAAGAAGGGCGACCTCGTCGAATGCTTCACCCGTGAAGAAGTGAAGAAGTAGACCGTCGGGAGGAAATCATGGCCACCAGCAGACGTATCGAGAGGATCAATAAAACCCTGATGAAAGAAATCGGGGAAGCGATTACGCTGGAGCTCAAGGATCCCCGGATCACTTCGATGGCATCGGTTGTCGATGTTCAGATGTCACCGGATATGAAGTACTGCAAAGTCGAAATCAGCGTTTACGGTGCGAACGAAGTGGAAAACGTCAAGACTTTCGACGCACTGCAGAGCGCGAGCGGCTATGTCAGCTCCCTTGTCAGCAAAAATCTTCGTCTTCGCTACGCGCCCGAGATCCGATTCGAAAGAACGGATTCCATCGCGAGGGGTGTTGAGATGTATTTCAAACTCAAGGAGCTGTCCAAAGATGAACCCGGGAACTGAAATCCGCATCCCGGACGCGATCATTCCGCTTCTGGATGCCTGGAAGACGGAGATGGACCATGCCCGGGGAATCATCCTTTCCGGCCATACTAACCCGGATGGCGACAGCGTCAGCAGTATCATCGCACTTTCGGAATATCTGGAGGCAACTGGCAAGCCTTTTCTCGCTGTCGGAGACGAGGCTTTCCCGGCTACTTATTCCTTTCTGAGGAACCGAAGATACTACAGTTCGGTCGATACGATTTCCGGCGATCTTTCCGGTTATGACCTTCTCGTGGCGGTCGATTCCGGCGATCTGGAACGCCTCGGTAAACTCAAGGACATGCTTCCTGCCGGCATCAAAATCATCAATGTCGACCATCACAAGGTGAACAGTCGCTTCGGACAGATCAATCTGGTAATGGATAATGCAGCCAGCATCGGTGAAATTCTGTATTATTTCTTCCAACGGACGGGTTTTCCGCTCTCCCTGGGAATGGCGGAAGCGATCTACATCTCGCTAGTCAGCGACACTGGCTCCTTCAAGTATGACTCGATGCACCCCGAAGTTCACCTGATCGCAGCGGAGTTGCTCCGGATCGGGGTGGTTCCGTCGGAATATGTCGTTCCGCTGTACCAGAACCGGAGTGCCGGTTATCTCGACCTCCTGCAGAAGGCGCTTTTCCGCCTTCAATATCATCTAGACGGCCGGGTGGCGATCGCAATCCTGACGTTCGAAGACTTGCAGGAATCCGTTCCGGACGATTCAGAGGGAATCATCGAAACGATAGGAATTGTGGGGCCGGTTTCCGTCTATATCCTGATCAAGGAAAAACAGAAAAACTTCTTCTCCGCAAGTCTTCGCAGCAAGCACCAGGTGGATGTGGCGAAAATCGCCGAATCTTTCGGCGGAGGCGGCCATACCCGGGCGGCAGGCTGCAGAACCGACCAGATGGGACTCGATGCATTCATTGAAGCCCTCGTCGGGCAAATCGCCCGGCAGACACTTCCTCCTTTTGGCTTGGAGAAATAGTATGTATTTATACAAATCGCACCGTGGAACCTGGGCCGAGATCGATCTCGAAGCCGTCCATGATAATATAGCCGCCATCAAAGCGAAGCTTTCCGATGGAGTCGGCATCATCGGTGTCGTCAAAGCCGACGCTTACGGTCATGGCGCCGTCCAGATCGCGCAGGAACTGATGCGGGAAGGTATGGAATACCTCGCCATATCCAATATCGACGAGGCGATCGAACTTCGCAATGCCGGCATCTCATGCCCCCTGATCATCCTCGGCCCCATCGAACCGGCGGAATTCGGCAAGATTCTGGAATTCAATATTTTCCCGACCGTTTCCAGTCTCGAATACGCCCGGGAACTCGCCGAAGTCTATCGTTATCGCGGTGTTTTCGCAAAGATTCACGTGAAAGTGGACACAGGCATGGGACGGCTCGGTATCCCGCTGGAAACCGCGGCCTCCGAGATTGAACAGATATCCAAGCTCGGCTGCTTTATCATCGACGGAGTCTTCAGCCATTTCCCTTCCTCCGATATCGATGCCGAATATTCCGCAGATCAGACGGGACGATTTCTGGATCTCGCGAATGAACTTAAACGGACAGGGATCAAGATCAAACACTTCCATATTGCCAACAGCGCAGGCATTTTCAACGTTCCTGCCTCCATCGCGCCTCCGTTCACAATGGTACGTCCCGGGCTTGCGATTTACGGTTACTCCACCCTGGAAGGCCTGAAGATGCGGAATTCCATGACGATGAAAAGCCGCATTATTACTATCCGCCGTATGAAGAAGGGTGACTCGGTGAGTTATATGAGAACCTATCGCGTCGGAAACGACTTCGAAGAAATCGCTATTCTGCCCGTGGGTTATGCGGACGGCCTGCCAACCGTCTATTCCGGTAAGGGCAAGGTCGCCATCAACGGACAATTCTACCCTCAAGTAGGACGGATCTGCATGGATTACACCATGGTATCTCTCGGCGACAACCGGAATGGAGTAAAATCCGGCGACGAAGCCATTCTTTTCGGCAACGGCGGAATCACGGTAGAGGAATTCGGTACACAGACCGGCAGGATTCCCTACGAGGTCACTTGTGATATATCCAAGCGTGTTCCACGTATTTATTTGCGCAAGGAAGACAATCGGAACGTTTAAGGATAAATGAATGGTGATCGATTTCCACGTGCATTTTTTCCCGGACGGCATCGCATTGAAAACCACGAAGGAACTTTCCCGTACGAGCGGTTTTGAAGCGAACGGAGATGGAACCGTTTATGCTCTTCGCCGTTTTATGAAAGAAGACGGGGTTGATCTTGCGGTGAACCTTCCCATAGCGACGAAACTCGAGCAGGTGGAAAGCATCAACCGGAGAATGGCGGAATTCAACCGGAATAGCAAGGACGTGATCGCATTCGGAACCATGCATCCCCTCTTCCCCTCTTTGGAATGGATGCGTTCGGAACTCGATTTTCTCGTCGCTAACGGAATCCGTGGAATCAAGATGCATCCCGAGTATCAGGAATTCCATCCGGACGACCCGAAAATGACCGAGTTCTACGAGTACTGCGCAAAACTCGGCCTGATTCTGGTTTTTCATGCCGGCAGGGATGCCGCTTTTCCATCGGTACGAGCCACCCCGAAGGGTCTGGCCGAAGTGGCCAAGGTGAAAAACCTCAAGCTCGTTCTTGCGCATATGGCGGGCTACCGGATGTGGGACGATGTGGAACAGTACCTGGTCGGCATACCGGACATCTACTTCGACACCGCATTCACGGCCGAGATGGAAAACTGGCAGATGAAACAGATCATTCTCGGACACGGCGCTTACAAGATCCTGTTCGCCAGCGATTTTCCGTGGCAAAGACCGGCGACAATCATCACCAAGATTCGCGAACTCGGACTTGGCAAAGACTTCGAGGATTGGATCCTCTATAAAAATGCCAAGCAGCTTCTGAAGTTATAGAAAATTTCAAGCCAAGGAGATGTACCATGGCAGTCAATTACAAGGATCTGGGCCTCGTCAACACAAAGACGATGTTCCAGGTAGCGGTCAAAGGCGGTTTTGCGGTTCCGGCCTACAACTTCAACAACATGGAACAGCTTCAGGCGATCGTGACGGCTTGTCTCGAAAGCCAGTCCCCCGTAATTCTCCAGGTTTCCAAGGGAGCCCGGGATTACGCCGACCAGACGCTTCTCCAGTACATGGGCAAGGGCGCAGTAGAAATGATGCGCCGCATTGCGCAGGAAAAGGGCCTGGGAGAAATCCCCATCACGCTGCACCTTGATCATGGCGACAGCTTTGAAACCTGCAAGTCGTGCATTGACAGCGGATTCTCTTCCGTGATGATCGACGGGTCACACTTCTCTTACGAGGAGAACGTCGCCGTAACGAAAAAGGTCGTGGAATACGCCCACGCCCATGACGTGACCGTCGAAGGCGAACTCGGCGTTCTCGCCGGCGTCGAAGACGATGTGAAGGCCGAGCACCACACCTATACCGAACCCGATCAGGTCGAGGACTTCGTCAAGAAGACCGGCGTGGATTCCCTCGCCATCGCGATCGGCACTTCTCACGGCGCTTACAAGTTCAAGCCCGGTCAGAAGGTGGAAATCCGCATCGATATCCTCCGCGAGATCGAAAAGCGCATCCCCGGCTTTCCTATCGTTCTGCACGGTTCCTCGTCGGTTCCCCAGGACGCGGTGGCTACGATCAACAAGTACGGCGGAAAGCTGAAGGATTCCGTCGGCATTCCCGAAACCCAGCTTCGCGACGCGGCTTCTTCCGCGGTCTGCAAGATCAATATCGACTCCGACGGCCGCCTCGTGATGACCGCAAAGATCCGCGAAGTCTTCGCCACCAAGCCCGAAGAATTCGATCCCCGCAAGTATCTCGGACCCGCGCGCGACGCGCTCAAGGCGATGTACATGTCCAAAAATCAGAACGTTCTCGGTAGCGCCGGCAAGGCCCCGGATGTTATGTCCGCGCTCAAGAAGTAAACTCCAGGTTCCCGATTTCAGGGGCGGTAGCGATACCGCCCCTGTTCTATTTTCTGACAACCATTGCCCGCGCCGCTTCAGATTGCCGCCTTGTTTTGACGAAACTAAGGTAATCCGAATGTCGAATTCAGCGGGATCATCCGGCTTTTCTTCCGGAAACGTCTCGCCAATCATAGGGAGAGAGAGATGCAAAGCAAGTTCAAACCGATCATTCCGATTCTCTTTCTCGCCGTCTTCTTCCTTCCTTCCTGCCTGCATTATGAAGAACATTACCGTCTGAACGACAACGGTTCCGGAACGCTTTCCGTCAGCCTTTCGATTCAGAAATCGATGCTGGATCTCGTGGAGGGAATGAAACTTCCCTTCGACTTCCATCCCTTCGAAAGCCGCAGGGAAACACTGGAATCCTTTTTTCAGGGACAGGATCAGTTTCGTCTGATTTCGGTGGTTACCAATACGACCAACGGACTTCTCCGGATCGATTACCAGTTCCGCTTCCGGGACGTGAACCGCATCCCCCGCAAGTGGTTCTTCAAAAACCGGGATTTCTTCTTCGAGAACGACGGGACCAATTGCTATTTTAAAACGGCTTTTGTAAACCGGACGAACAATAACGTTTTCTTCCAATCGGATGAACTCCTGACCACGCTGTTGGAAAAAGATTCCTTCCGGATGGAAGTCGCCATGCCGGGCACGATTTCCGCCTGCGAGCCTTCGAACGCCACCTGCACCGGCAAGCACGTCGTTTACGACACCTTTTTCACCGATATCCTGGCAAATGATCGCAAAGACTGGTCGGTCACATCGAAAAACGGTTTCCAGGGATTCTCATGGAAACTTGCCTTCGGCTCAGGGATCATCCTGCTGCTCGGAATGATCCTGCTTCTGACAGTCGGCAACCAGAAGAAGCGCTGATCATGTTGAAAAAGAAACAGAACGTCTGAAAGATTCCATCATGCGAAAAGGGGCGACTCACTGTCGCCCCCATTTTTAACACACGGTAAGTTATAGACTGTTGGATATCTGCTGAAGATTATTGAGGAATTCCTGGTTGTTTGCTGTTTTTTTCATCACAATGTTCAGCTTCGGAATAATTTCCTCGTTGGACATCGAGGCGAATACCTTGCGAAGCATCCAGATCTTTTCCAGGGACATATCCTTCATCAGAAGGTCTTCGCGGCGCGTACCGGAAAGACGGATGTCGATAGCCGGGAAAACACGGATGTTGAAGAGATTGCGGTCGAGATGGAGTTCCATGTTGCCGGTGCCCTTGAATTCCTCGTAAATCACGTCGTCCATTTTACTGCCGGTATCGACGAGCGCGGTGGCGATAATGGTGAGACTTCCGCCTTCCTCGATGTTGCGGGCCGCGCCGAAGAACTTTTTCGGTTTGTGAAGAGCGTTGGCGTCGATACCGCCGGACAGCACCTTGCCGCTCGAAGGTTCCACGGTATTGTAAGCCCTTGCCAGACGGGTGATGGAATCGAGCAGAATCACCACGTCGTAGCCGGATTCCACGAGCCGCTTGGCCTTCTCCAGCACCATGTGCGCCACGAGGACATGACGGCTCGCCGGTTCGTCGAATGTGGAACTGACGACTTCGGCCTTCACGGAACGCTGCATATCGGTCACTTCCTCGGGACGTTCATCCACGAGAAAGATGATAAGCCGTATTTCCGGATGGTTCTTCGCGATGCTGTTGGCGATTTTTTTGATGATTACCGTTTTACCGGCTTTCGGAGGCGATACGATCAGACCGCGCTGGCCTCTGCCGATCGGCGTGAAGAGATCCAGGATTCGCATGGCCACTTCGTCGGGCTCGGTTTCGAGCTTGATACGCTCGTCGGGAAAAAGCGGGGTCAGATTCTCGAACAGAGTACGTTTGCGCGCATCTTCGGGTGACTTGTCGTTGATCTTCTCGATCCGTAAAAGCGCGAAGAACTTTTCTTCCTCGTTGCGCTTCGGGGGACGAATCTGACCCTCGATGGTATCGCCGGTGCGCAGTTTGAACAACGATATCTGCGAAGGGGATACGTAAATATCGTCGGAACTGGGCAGATAGTTGTATCGCTGGGAACGGAGAAACCCGAAGCCGCCCTCGATTACCTGCAGCGTTCCTCCGCCATAGATGATGCCGTCATTGTCGGCATGCTTGCGAAGAACCTGATAAACGAGTTCCTGGGTATGCATGGACTCGTAATTATCAATCTTCAGCACATCAGCGATGATGTTGAGTTCGGTGATCGAAAGAGCCTTGAGATTGTTCAGATTGATCTTGTTGTCTTCAGTGATAATCCGACGAATCATTTCCTGATTTTGAAGCGCCAGGGGCGCAGGAGAAGTTTCTTCGGAAATCACCGGAATCTCGGCTTCAACGTCGGAAGTTTCCTTTTTGGAATCTTCTTCCGCTTCGGAAGCGTATTTCAACCCGAGTTCAGGTTCATCAGAAATAGCGTCCTGAACCAGCGATTCTTCAGTGTTTGCAACATCCGGAGAATTTTTCAGCTTGATTTTTCTAGGCATGCAATTACCTCACGTGTGCGATTCTATCGTGAATTCCGAAAAATCACAAATACCGGCGAGCCGAACCGCATCCTTGCGGTCGACATACCGTCCGATGAAATGATTGAATTTGTTTGTCAGAAAGGTTGAATTACGGGATTTCCCCGAAATATACCATTAAGCTTAGTTTTTGCTTACCATAATATTATAGAACATTTCCTGGAAAAGTCAAAGAAAGTAATGGTTTCCATCAAAATATACCCGCCTGCATGAGTTATTTTCCGCTTTCCCCGGATATTCCGAAGGCTTCGAAAGCCTCCTGCCCTTGGCCTGAGAGCTTTTCCTTCGTGGATACGGTGATATTGCGGAACGGCTGTGCGATACCGATCCGGTCCTTGCGGAGCGCCCGGTAAGTCCGGCTCAGGATCCGGTCGATGATCCGCCCTTTCTCCAAAGGCGTCTGTATCTGGGCGAAAAGCCGAAACTCGAGACCGTTCTCCCCGAATCGCTCCAGGGATACATCCGGTTCGGGAAAATCCAGCACTCCTTCGGTTTCGCGAAGAATCTCCAGAAAGAGGGCTTTCACGCTGTCCAGGTCACAGCCATATTCCAGGACGACAGGCAGCGAAAGCCGGTAGCTCAATGTCGGCCGGGAATAATTGCGGATGTTGGTCTGCGTCAGTTTGTTGTTGGGAACGACGATAATTTCCTCGTTAAAAGTCTTGATCTTTGTACTTCGATATCCGATCTGGTACACGATACCGATTTCTCCCGTCGCCAGCTCAATCATTTCGTCTTCCCGGATGACGTCGTCCAGGGAAAGGGAAATCCCGCCGAAGATGTTGGTCAGCATATCCTGAAGCGCAAGTCCGATCGCCACGCCGGCTATACCGAGTCCCGTGAGAAGCGGCCCGACCTGCACACCCCAGACGTTCAGCGCGATCACACTGCAGATGATCAGAATGGCGATATTGGTGGTCTTGTCGATCACCTCGATGAAGTTTTTTCGCTTCAACTGCACGAGGTTCCGAAGCGTAAAACTGTAGATAATCTTGTTGAGAAAGACACGGAAGGCGCCGGAAGCGATCCTCCAGCAGAAACAGAGAATGACGGTAATCATGGATTTCTCGGCGATCTGCCTGGAATGTTCGCTGATATGAAAATAATCCAGGGATACAATGACGGAAAGGAGAACACCGATAATGAGCAGCCTGCGCACGAACCGTGTTTCGGAAAGGAAATTCAGACGGATTTCCCGGCCGCGCTTCCGATTATAAAACAGGACAACCCATTCCACAACTTGGGCCAGAAAAATGGTTCCGGCAACCGCCAGGACGATCCGGATGTAGGGATTTTTCGAGAGCACCTGAAAGATATCCGCTACCTGTTTCAAGACTCCTCCATTCACATCGCTTGGTTATGGTTCCGTTCAGGAAGACGATCGGCTCGTGAACTTATCGATCTTCCCGTGCGACATCCAGTAGGTTTCGTTGCAGTAAGCGCCGAAACGCTCGTCGTGGGTGGCGATGACGATGGTCAGCCCCAGCCGGTTGAGATTGGAGAAGATATTGAAAACCTCCCGGGCGGAGGTTTCATCGAGGTTGGAAGTAGGCTCGTCGGCGACGAGAATTTCCGGGTTATTGATGAGCGCCCGAACGATAGCGACTTTCTTTTTTTCACCGCCCGAAAGTTCCTCGGGAAAGCGATTCCGGAGCTTGACGATGTTCATCCTCTCGAGAAGCGTCTGGTAATATTTCTTTTTCTGCCGGATATCCGTCGAGGTGATCACGAGCGGCAAAAGAATGTTCTCTTCCACCGTCATCTCGTTGATGAAGCGCGCGTCCTGGAAAACGATCCCGAACTTGCTGCGCCGGATCGAGGAAACATCAACGTCGGACGCCTTCGACAAAGAAGTTTTTCCCCAGTAGACATCTCCGGAGGTGGGACGGAGAACACCGGTGATGATATTCAGAAGTGTGCTCTTTCCGCTTCCGGACGGGCCGACGAAAGAAACGTAATTCTGGTAGTTGATATCGATATTAACCCCTTCCAGCGAACGGAGGAATTGATCGTCGATAGATCGGTAGTCCTTATTGACGTTGATCAGGCGGATATCCATTCACGGCTCCCGTTATATCTTGCGGTGCTGGCGTTCGATCCTGGCAAGTAGAACCGACGAAAAGATCGGAGAAAACACGAGGATCGCCAGGAATTCCCATCCGGCCATCCGGAAAAGCCAGTGCGCGGTTTTGAAAAACGGCAGCAGCGCGATCGCGATCACGGCGGCAATCAGGAACTCGAGCATGATTTCGATCAGGTTATCCACAAGGACAAAGGTGCGCGAAGCGCCCATCGAGCGAAGGAGTGAAGTGCTGTCGACTTTCGCTCCGGTGCGGATATACATCATCAGCACATTGGAAAGGCTCGTGATGCCGAAAAACAGCAGAAGGATACGGTTTTCATAACCGGAAAGAGCCGCGTAAAACATTCCGAAGTTGATGGCGACAAGAATCAGCCTCCAGAAAAAACTGCCGCGCAGCTTTTTCATGTTCAGCCAGAAGAGATTATTCAGAAATTGCAGAACATTGACGCGCTCTTCGGTTAAAGCCATAGTTTCTTCCCGTAAAGATTTCGGATCATGTTCAGGATTGACTTGGACTGGGTCGGATCCGGATTGCGAATCACCATCATACGCGCATACTTATCGTACATTTTCAGTTGAGCAAGAGACATCTTGTAATCGTCGGAAAGCTCGTCGCCGACGATGACCAGTGCGACATTATTCTGGCCGTAAGTCTTCAGGAGACTTTCCTTGTCGGTGACCGGGAAAACATCCGTCTGCGGGTAGAAATCCGGCGCGATCGTCACGTCCTGCAAGTGTTTCTGCTCCACCAGGAGCGTAATGAGACTCGTGAAGGTCATATACTTCTGAGCGTAGTTGGGATCGCTGGGATTCAGTATTACGTAAATAATGATGCCGCACTCATCCAGACGGTAATCGATGGAGGCATTTCGGTTCAGGTTGACCTTGACCTGGTTCCAGCTCTTGATATCGAGCTTCTCTCCGTATTTCAGTATGGTCTCATAGTGTCCGGAGGGATTGCGCTTGTAAACCTCCGTAAGGGAAATAATATTGCGCTTTCGCTTATTCTGACTGTTCGCATTATCGATTTCCTCGACGAAGCGGTCCATATTGATGAAATCAAGCCTTCCCACGGGAAGTCTCCATGTTTCGGGAAAATTGACGCACAACTTGGCGTACAGACGCTCGCTGAAGACCACCTCCACTTCCCGCACATTGCCGTCGATGAAAAGGTCGTACTGGGAAGGATCATAGCGCATTCCGGCGGAAATCTGCACCACGCCCGCATGAGTGTTGACGTAAGCATCGCTCAAAAAAAGGATGGGGACTTCATCCGTCCCGTATTTCTCGGCAATTCTCTGCGCTTCGTCGATCTTGATCTTCATCAGACTTCCCCGGCCGAATTTCAGCCAATACTACTCCCTTATTATAAAGCAAATACCGGGATTGTCAATCTTGGACTACTTGACAATCCCCTTTCCGCACTTTCAGGAATACTTGACAAGGAGAGACTTCAACCGGATAATATGATAGTCAAAGTTTGCGAGGCTGGTTCATGCGATCCTTTTTCCTTCTATTTTTGTTGATTTTGGTGCGTCTGCCGCTGTTTCCGGAAGATCTCACCCTCAGCAACGAATTCGTTGAAGTCAGAATGGATGACCGTTCCTCCGCTTTCTGCATGAAAACCACGGGAGGAGACCCCTCCTACACGAACGACGACAACCGCGTTATCCTTTACAACCGGCTGCCCTACACTTCCTTCGCCGTCATCCGTTCCGACGGTCTGAACTCGATTTACGGGAGCGCAGACGGAACCTATTCGCGTTTCCCTTACGAAGAAAACGGCAAGGTCCAGTCCGAGTGGAACGTGCACGGACTGACGGTCCGCCAAGTGCTGGAAATCACTGAAGGACCGTCCACCGGCAATCCCGATACCCTCCGAATGTCCTGGGTGCTGATGAATTTCTCCGGCTCCGAAAAACAAGTGGGACTACAGGCGATTCTGAACCCCTATCTCGGCAATCGCAACGGCATCCGTTACAGCACCGCCGACGGAAACATCCTGGAAAAGGAAACGGTTTTCACCGACGACGACATCCCCGATTACTGGTACGCCTTCGATCAGATCGAAAATCCCACCGTCCGTATCCAGGGAACGCTCAATCATCCACTGGTTCTGGAAAAACCGTGGAAGCTTGCCTTCTCGAGGTGGGACCGGTTCTACGATTCCCTGTGGGACTTCGAAGCGGAAGACCTCCCGATGTCCTCCGACCAGGATTTCGACAGTGCCGTTAGCGTCTTTTTCCGCGAACGGAAAATTCCGGACGGAAAAATGATGATCGTTTCAACGTTGTACGGTCTTTACGGGGCCAATGTTTTCTTCAGCGAAAATTTCGCCGTTTCTTTCTCGGCACCGAAAATCGTGACCAATTATCCCTTCCCGATTTCCGTGAATATCCAAAACAAGACCAGAAATCCGGTGGACTCTCTGAAGGTTGCCCTCGCCCTTCCGAAGGAACTGACGCTGACACGAAAGAGCCAAAGCGGCTGGTCCCGCGAATTCTCGAACCTCGCGCCCGGCGAGACGGTCACCCTCTCCTACTCCGTCGGTTTATCGAACGATCTCAACATCAATCAGGAAATCGACCTCGGCTTGGACATACGCGGAACCGTAAACGGAAAAACCAGCGCCATCAAACCTTCCCGGCACATCGTCCTTCTGAACATCAACACGAACCTCAACTGGCTCAATTTCAGCCAGGCGGAATGGAACCTTCTCACGCGCTTCGACATCGGAAGCTCTTCCCTGAACGCGAATATGGTCGCCCTCCTCGACCGCTCGGCGGATACGCTCAAGACCCTTCCGAAGGGAAAGATGGTGCTCGTGACCGGCTACACCGACAACGCCGGGGATTTCAAAGTCAACCAGGCAGTCGGTAAAAGACGGGCGGAGGCGGTGGTAAATTACCTGGTGCAGAAGGGCGTGCCGAGAAACCTCTTCCTGTCGGAATCCCGTGCGGCGGAGAAACCCATCGCAGACAACACGACGCAGGAAGGGCAAGCAAAGAACCGTCGCGTAGAAATCCAATTGGTGGACAGGACGAACCGGTGACTTTATATAGTCAGGATCAATTCCATCAAAAGCGGAGCGGCCGGAATTTCTTCCGCCCGCTCCGCACTGAAGTTGATATTTACAGTTTCCCCTCTTTCTTCAATAGCTTTTCCATTTCGTCCGTAAGGTCGTTGAACTCCCGGATGATATTGTTCACCGCATCGGGGGCCGTCATGTCCACTCCCGCCCTTTTCAGTACTTCGATGGGATAGTCCGATCCGCCCGCCGCAAGAAAGTCCAGGTAGTTCTGACGCGCCAAGTCCTTGTTGGTTCCCTCGGTGATGCCCTTCACGAGCGCATGGGAGGCCGCGATGGACGTAGCGTACTTGTAGACGTAGAAGGCCGTGTAGAAGTGGGGAATACGGCTCCACCAAAGGGTAGCGAGGTCGTCGGTCTCGAACGCGGGACCGAAGTACTTGACCATCAGGTCCTTCCAGATGGCGCAGAGACTGTCCGCGGAGAGGGCCTCGCCCTTCTCCACCCGCTCGTGCGTCGCCATCTCGAACTCGCTGTACATCACCTGGGTGAAAAACGTGCCGCGGATGTCCTCGAGGAGCTGGTTGATGTAATAGAGCCGTTCGTCGTCGCTTTTCGCGTTCTTCAAGAAATAGTGGTACATCAGGTCTTCATTGGCCGTGGACGCCACCTCGGCGGTAAATATGGGATAATCCGCATTGATATAACTCTGCTTTTTCGAGGAATAGAAGGAGTTCATCGCATGTCCGAGTTCGTGCGCGAGAGTCATCACCGCATCCACGGTTTCATTGTAGTTCATGAGGATGTAGGGCGTAGTGTCGTAAGTGCTCGTCTGATAACCGCCCGGGTTCTTGTTCTTCGTCTCGTAGACGTCGATCCAGCGTCCGTCGAAGCCTTTGGCGAGATCGTCCAAGTACTGTTTTCCAAGCGGCGCAAGCCCGATCATGAGAGACTTGCGCGCGTCCTCGAAGCCGATGTTGGTTGCGTAACTGCCCACTATCGGATTGTAGAGGTCATAGACGTGGATTTTGTCCAGTTTCATCACCTTCCGGCGAAGTTCTACATAGCGGTGCAGCGACGTCAGATTGGAATTGACCGTGCTGACAAGATTGTAGAATACCGAGTCCGGAATGAACCCGCCGGAAAGTGCGGAATCCAGGGCGGAACTGTATTTCCGTGCTTTGGCATAGAAAACGTTTTTTTTCACTTCGGTCTGCATGATCTCGCCGTAAGTGTTTTTCGTCCTCGCGTACGCGGAATACATTCCCTCAAAGGCTTCTTTCCGGAGATTGCGGTCCTGATTTTCCAGAAGGCGCTGGTACAAACCGTAGGAAAGATCCACCACCTCGCCCTTTTCGTTAGTTACCTTCGGAAAGGTGATATCCGCGATCCGCAGTTTGTCGAAGATGTCGCGCATCGAGGAAGCGAAGTCGGAGGCGCCAGCAAGCAACTCCTCTTCAGCCGCCGAGAGCGTATGTGCTTTCATTTTCAACAGCATATCCAGGGAATGATGATAATTGGTGAGAAGCGGATCAACGGAAAGCGCCCTCAGCTTCTCGTCCTGCAGAGCGAGGAGCTCCGGATTCACCCACGACGACTGCGCTGCCGCCTTCGCTCCCAGAGAAGAGATGCGGGAGTCCATTTCCGACCATTGACTGACAGTCTGGTCTTCGTCCTTTTTCATCTGGGAGAAGAGAGAAAGTTTCTCCAGAGTACGGGAAGCGATTTCGTCTTTCTGGTAGAATTCCAGAAGGGTTTTGGCATTGTCCAGCTTGCCCCGGTAAGTCAAAAGCGGCGGAAGCAGATCCTTCTCGGCCCGCTGATAATCCTTTTCCCAGGCCTCTGCGGTAGGGTAAATCGCCTCCGGATTCCACCGGTATTTTTCGGGTACTTGTTCCCGGGTACGGACGCCGTTCGTATCTTCCGCCATAACTCCT
>Ga0326727_10018290_pt1 | contig 14331 bp, 15 predicted proteins | sample MB2enrmetagenome_FD_207643 | JGI IMG/M metagenome (GOLD analysis project Ga0326727, IMG submission 207643) | Lab enriched peat soil microbial communities from McLean, Ithaca, NY, United States - MB29MY | ecosystem: Environmental > Terrestrial > Soil > Wetlands > Peat | place: USA: New York...
CGGCGTAAAGCCGCCTCTACGTTCGAGACCGGCAGGAGGTTAAGGTGTTCCTGAGCAAACTGCGAGAAGCCCTGATTTGCTTGAAAGCCGGGCGGGTGACCCTCGGATACCCGTTTGCGCCGCATGACCCCAAACCGGGATTCCGCGGCAAGATCACTCTCGATGCCGACCTCTGCTTCGGATGCGGCGGATGCGCCAACGTCTGCCCGGCCGGCGTGATTGTGCTGACGGACGCGGAGCAGCATAAGCGGGTGCTGGAATTCTTCTGGCGCCGGTGCACGTATTGCGGCCGGTGCGAGGAAGTTTGCCCCGAGGATGCAATCCGCCTCAGCCAACAATTTGAAACCGCCACCAACGCTTCCCAGGACATGTACATGCGCCTGGAGGTTTTCATGGGACCCTGCCAAAGATGCGGCCGGTGCTTCCCACCCCCCACGGCGCTGGAGAAAATGATGAAAACCGGCTTCCGAAATGGCGCGGAGGGAGGAAGGGCATGAACCCGGCGCTGCACACCAGTTTGATTGAAACCCTGAGCCTGACCCTGGTAATCACCTCGGTGGCTGCGGTGGAGATGCGGCACCTCAGGTTTTCGATTGCCGCCTACCTCTGCCAGGCACTGCTGATTGTGGGTCTGCTGCTGAGCTTTGCGACCGTCAACCATGCGCTGTACTGGTGGGCGGCCACGGCACTGGTCACCAAGGCGATCCTGACACCCTGGGTCCTCTTCCGGTCGATCCGCGGTGTGGATGACAGGGAATTGCGGCCGGTGATTGGGTTTGTCCCCTCCGCGGTGATTGCCGCCTTGCTGATGTTGGGCTTCTTCCATCTCACCCACAGTCGAACCAACTTCCTGGCGCCCACCGCGATGGGGCAACTCGAGGTGTTCAGAATGAACTTGGCGGTAGCGTCCACGGTTTTCGCGCTGGGCCTGTATGCGGTGTTGACGCGCCGGGACGCCATCAAAACAGTCATCGGGCTCTGCCTGCTGGAAAACGGCGTACACCTCAGCTTGGTGAGCCTGGCCCCCGGGTTGCCGGAAACCGCGCTCTTCGGCGTGGCCACAGAGGTGGTGGTGACCGTATTCCTTCTGGTCTATGTGATCGGGGGAGTGCGGCAGGAATTCGGGTCTACAGATACGTTCCGGCTGCATGAATTAAGGTGGTGAATACGATCTAACGGTTCGGACAAAGGATGTCGATATGGCGGGAGAAGTCCTCACACAGACCTCAATCGTACCGGCGGTTGTATTCCTATTGCCGATGCTGGCGGGCGCCATCGTTTTTTCGGCAACGCGTATGGGCCGCACCTTTCAACAATGGCTATGCATGGTGACGGCGGCGCTGGTCACCGGGATGAGCGCCTGGATGGCCTATCGGATCATGCAAGGGGTGGTGCTGACCACCTGGAGCGGCGAACTCCGCGTCGATGCCTTGAGCGCCTTGATGGTGGTCATCATCGGCGGCATCGGATTGCTCACCTCGGTTTACTCCGTGCGCTACCTCGGGGAGCGCATGGCGGAGGAAACCGCCGCGCGCCGTATCCGGATTTTCTATGGCCTGCTCATGTGGTTTCTCGGCACCATGCTGTGGGGATGCGTCACCAACAACGTCATCATGCTGTACGTCGCCATTGAAGCCACCACCCTCACCTCGGGCCTGCTCGTGGCTTTCTATTGGGATCGGCGCGCGCTGGAAGCGGGCTACAAGTACCTCATGCTGCTCACCATCGGAATTACCTTCGCGCTGTTCGGCTGTGTGTTGCTATACGCCGGCGCGGCGGCCACGGGTAAACTAACGGGAGCCAGCGCGCTGCTGATCAGCGAAATTCGCAACGTGGCGCAATTCATTCCCAGCGGCACGGCGGCAATTGCCATCGCGTTCCTGGTGATCGGATTCGGGACCAAGGCGGGCATCGCGCCGTTCCATCCCTGGCTCCCGGACGCGCACGCCGAAGCGCCCACCCCGATTAGCGTGCTGTTGTCGGGCGTGATGATCAAGATGGCGCTGTATGCCCTGGTGCGCACGGTGAGCATCTTCTACCCCGCCTGGCCTCAGGTCACCATCTTCCTCGTGGCCCTGGGCGCGTTCACCATGCTGCTGGGCATCATCCTGGCTTTGACCCAGGACGACCTTAAGCGCTTGCTGGCGTATTCATCCGTAAGCCAGATGGGATACGTGCTGGTCGGCGTCGGACTCGGGACCTACCTGGGCTGCTACGGCGGCCTTTATCATTTGCTCAACCATGCGATTTATAAATCACTGCTCTTCATGTGCGTGGGCGCGGTGATGTATGCCACGGGCGTGCGGCGCATCAGCGAACTCGGCGGACTCCGAAAACAGATGCCCATCACGAGCGCATGTTTCTTTCTGGGGGCGCTGGCCATTGCGGGCTTCCCGCCACTCAATGGATTCTGGAGCAAGCTGACGGTGTACCTGGCCCTCTCAAGGGCCGGGCTGTGGTGGGCGGCCGTCATTGCCGTCGTGGTGAGTATCTTGACCATGGTGGTGATGGTGCGGGCGGCGTACCGGGTGTTTTGGGGAGAGCAAGGCTCGATCCGCGAGGCCGCATCGGTGGTGAGGGAAGTGCCGGCCCGCATGTGGGTCCCCATGGCGTTCCTGGCGGGAATGTGCGTGTTGCTGGGAGTTTACCCCCAACTGCCCTACCCGCTGCTCAATCGTGCGGCGGCAGTTCTGGCCACCCTGGGAAGGTAAGAGGTGCGAGCATGTTACAAGGTCTTTGCAAGAAGGCGTTTGGCAAAGCGCTTTGGGTGTACCACGCCAACTGCGGAGCGTGCAACGGGTGTGATATTGAAGTCATCAATGTTCTTACTCCATATTATGACGCTGAGCGTTTCGGAATCAAGCTCGTGGGGTCACCGCGGCACGCGGATGTCATCTTGATTAGCGGCCCGGTCACACGACAAGTGGCGCCGGCTCTCAAAAGGTTGGTGGAGGCCGTTCCCAATCCCAAGCTGACCTTCGCCATCGGTTCCTGTGCGACGGGAGGTGGCTGCTGGTTCGACACCTATAACGTGATGGGAGGCGCCGACAAAGTAACGCCGGTGGATTTTTACGTCCCCGGGTGTCCGCCCCGGCCGGAAGCCATCCTATACGGGGTGGGAGTTGCTTTGGGGTTGGTGCCGAAGAAGGTCGCCGAGGAAAAGCTCCATCAGGAGACCCTCGAGGAGCTGGCGTGTGGTAAATCCATCGTCACGGGCAAGAGTGTACAAAAAGAAACTTAAAGGGAGGAGCACCATGGAGACTGCAACGTTAGAGAAGATTTTGGAAGAACATGCATTGTTTAGGGGTATGAAGGAGCAATATCTCCGGACTCTCGTCGAGAGCTCAACCGTGGTGCGGTTTGAACCCGGAGACGTGATCTTCGAAGAGGGTGAACCGGCTCACCATTCTTATCTGATTCGAACGGGCAAGGTGGCACTGCAGCTGGTGTCCTATCGAGTCGAACCCTTTACCCTCATGACCCTCGAAGAAGGCGACATTGTCGGATGGTCGTGGCTCTTTCCGCCCTACCGCTGGAAATTCACTGCCAAGGCGCTCAGTGTCGTTCGGGCATTCTCCTTGGACGGAAGAAGTGTTTGTGCACGATGTGACGAAGACCACGATCTCGGGTACGAACTCATGAAACGATTTGCGCAAATTATCGAAAACCGTGTTGAGGCGCTTTCCGTACACCTCGTGGCGATTGAAAAGTAGCGAGTTCGAGTAACAAGCCGGCCCCTTCTGTTCGGGCGTGTTACCGTGCAACAGAGTCCAATCGGATCGCATCTATGGAGGAGGATCAACATGGAAACTCTGCAAGGCATTCTGAGTGCGCACCCATTCTTCAATGATCTGCCCACGCCCCACATCGAGACCATCACCGGCTGCGTTTCCAACGTACGCTTCAAGGCCGGAGACGTCATCTTCCGGGAAGGCGAAGAGGCCAATCATTTTTACTTGATCCGCGAAGGCAAGGTGGCTCTGCGGATACATTCCGAACGCCGTGGCCCCCTCACAATCCTGACCCTCGGCGCGGGCGACATCCTCGGCTGGTCGTGGCTCTTTCCTCCTTATCGGTGGAAGTTCTCCGCCCGCGCCATCGAGGACACGCGCGCGTTCGCCGCGGATGGAAAGTGTCTTCGGGAGAAGGCCGAGCGCGACCACGACCTGGGATACGAGCTGCTCATGCGATTTGCGCACGTGGTCGAGGAGCGCCTGGAGGCCACCCGGCTGCAACTCTTGAATGTTTACCAAGATCAGTGATTGCTCAGAACTTCAAAGTTAATGCTCGTAGACGTTCAGGAGTTTTGTGCTCGTTGCCCGCACCCGCTCCTCAATAACCTGAACAAACCGCTTCAGAATCTCGTAACCCAGGTCGTGGTCGCGTTCGGCCTTCTCCCGCAGGCATTTCCCATCCATGGAAATGGCGTGTGTGGCCTCAAGGGTCCGCGCCGTGAACTTCCAATGGTAGGGGGGAGAGAGCCATGACCAGCCCAGAACGTCACCTTCCTCAAGGGTCAGAACGGTGAGGGGACCACGTCGGTCAGCAAAGAGCTGCAAGGCCACCTTCCCGGTTCGAATAAGGTAGAACTCGTTGGCATCTTCGCCCTCTCGGAAGATCACATCGTTGCTTTCGAAGCGGACGTTGCGGGCACACCCGACGAGTACTTGGAGATAACGCTGTTCCATGCCACTAAAAAGGGGATGCTCTGCCAGAATGGGTTCCAGTGTTTCCATGGTGATCCTCCCTGTGCAGTGTGAAGGTATTGTAGCGCACTTCTCACTCACCCCCAAATTGCAAGGGGGACATAGTATCCCTCATGTAATTCCGCCTGCACAAACAGCTTGACGACACCGTTTGTCGAGAGATACATTCTGCATCACGTATGGTTCCCGGGTGGGGCGTCCCTGCTCGGGGCCTTTGACGGGGAGAAAGAATATGACTCCCCACGAACTGACCGCGCACCGGGCTTGTTCCCTCGGCATGCGAGCCGAGCTGAACGTCCTTGAGTTCCTAAACATCACCTTCAACCGAAAAGCGAGCTCCTTACCAAGGAGTATTCTCATTCTCCAGAATTAGCTGTGTGGAGCGAACCGTGCCACGTCCCGTCCGCACAACCCGCGGCGCTGGCGTGGAGAAACATACTGTTCTAGAGAACACCGCTCGGCTGCGGTAAGCCCGCTTGCAAGCAGGAGGCGGTGGAAAACCTGTCTCACAAGGGAGGAAAGGTCATGGAAAATCAAGTCTTGAGCATCGTCGACAAACGTACTGACAAGACCTATGAAATCCCCATCACCAATGGAACCATTCGAGCTATGGACCTGCGGAAGATCAAAACCGGCCCCGACGATTTTGGGTTAATGACCTATGACCCGGCTTTCATGAACACCGCATCGTGCCAGAGCTCCATCACCTTCATCGATGGCGACAAGGGTATCCTGCGATATCGGGGCTATCCCATCGACCAACTGGCAGAGAAGTGCAGCTTTCTGGAGGTCGCGTACCTGGTGCTGAACGGCGAGCTGCCCACGTCGGCGGAATTGAAGGATTTCGTCACCAACATCACTCACCATACCATGCTGCACGAGACCACCAAGAAATTCCTGGAGGGTTTTCGTTACGATGCCCATCCCATGGGGATGTTCATCAGCACCGTGGCGGCGCTCTCCACGGTGTACCCGGAGGCGAAGGATGTGCATGACCCCAAGGTGCGCAAACTCCAAATCTATCGCCTGATTGGCAAAGTCCCCACCATCGCCGCCTACACATATCGCCACAGCCTCGGCTTCCCGTACGTTTATCCCGACAACGACCTCAGCTATACCGAGAATTTCATGAACATGCTGTGGAAGATGGCCGAGCCCAAGTACCAGGCCAACCCCGCCCTGGCGCGTGCCCTCGATATTCTGTTTATCCTGCACGCCGATCATGAACAGAATTGCAGTGCCAACGCCATGCGGGCCGTGGGCAGCTCGCAGGCGGACCCGTTTGTGGCCACGGCCGCCGCGGCCGCCGCCCTCTCCGGCCCGCTGCACGGCGGTGCCAACGAAGAAGTCCTGAAGATGCTCGACGAAATCGGCTCCAAAGACCGCATCCCCGCCTACATCGAACGCGTGAAGGCCGGACAGGTCAAGCTGATGGGCTTCGGCCACCGCATCTACAAGAATTACGACCCCCGTGCGCGGATCATCAAGCAGGCCGCCGACCAGGTCTTCGAAGTCACCGGAAAGAATCCCAAGCTCGAAATGGCTTTGGAGCTGGAGCGGATCGCGCTGCAAGATGATTACTTCATCAAGCGCAAGCTCTACCCCAACGTGGATTTTTACTCGGGCATCATCTACCAGGCGATGGGGTTCAAGCCGGAAATCTTCACGGTGTTGTTTGCCATTCCGCGTACGGCGGGGTGGCTGGCGCAATGGCAGGAAATGCTCTGCGACCCCGAGCAGAAGATTGCGCGTCCGCGACAGATCTTCACGGGTCACGACATGCGAGATTTCGTTCCGATAGAGGAACGCGGGGCCAAGGAATTTCCTGCGGCCGCATAGGATTCACTTCCCTTCAGGCATGACGAGCCCCACTGCGGGCCGGCCCGTGGTGGGGCACATGCCTTTTGGCAACGCTCATGGCTTTCCTCAGGCCGACCAAGGTCCAGGGGAAGGCGGTGAGCGCAAGTTCCCACGCGGGCAGTCTTCGCTTCGAGAGTTAGGAAGGAGGATCAGATGAGAAAAAAGGTCACGGTGGTGGGAGCAGGAAATGTAGGCGCCAGCTGCGCTGCCCGCTTGGCGGACAGTGGGTGGGCAGACGTCGTGGTGGTGGATATTCTCGAGGGTATCCCGCAGGGCAAAGCCTTGGACATCTTGCAAGCCGGCCCCGTGGCGGGAGTCGACGTCAAAATCACGGGCAGCAATGACTACGAACCCACCGCCAATTCCGACATTGTCGTGCTGACGGCCGGCTTCCCTCGCAAGCCGGGGATGAGCCGGGATGATCTACTGTGGGCCAACTATGACATCGTCAAGACCTCCGTGGAGAACACGATCAAGTACTCTCCCCGCTGCATTCTGATTGTGGTCACGAACCCCCTCGATGCCATGTGTCACGTGGCGTACAAGGTCAGTGGCTTTCCCAAAAACCGGGTGATGGGAATGGCCGGCATTCTGGACACAGCTCGCTTCCGCACCTTTGTTGCTCAAAAGCTTGATGTATCCGTAAAAGACGTCACGACCTTTGTCCTGGGTGGCCATGGCGACACCATGGTGCCTTTGGTGCGGTATACGAGCGTGGCGGGTATACCCCTTACGGACTTGCTGGACGCGGAGACGATTCAAAGCCTCGTCGTACGCACGCGCAATGGAGGCGCCGAGATCGTCAAGTATCTGAAATCCGGCAGCGCCTACTATGCTCCCTCGGCAGCCGTGGTGGAAATGGTTGATTCGATTCTCAATGACCGAAAGCGGGTGCTCCCCTGCTCCGCCTTCCTGGAAGGGGAGTACGGGATCCACAAACTCTTTGTCGGAGTGCCCGTGAAGCTCGGAGCAAAAGGAATCGAGAAAATCTTCGAAGCCCAGCTAACCGGGGAAGAGAGTGCGGCTTTACAGAAGAGCGCTGCGGCGGTCCAAGAGCTTGTCAACGTGATGGCATCCAAGCTGGATCAACCCGCCGCCGCTTAGGTGGCGGAACAGTTCCAGCCTCGGGGCCCTGCTCGCTTTTTTGCCCGGCGCGCCGTCAACATTCGGCACACATCGGCGGCGCGCTGGGCGCCGCTCCCGGCTCGCGGGGGACATGGATATTCGTGGCGGGGCGGGCGCCGCTGGGGAGGGGCCTGATGGTCAGCTCAGGAATCCGTATTGCCGGTTTTGGCGGGCAGGGCGTGATCCTGGCGGGCATGGTGATCGGCAAGGCCGCGGCAATTCATGACGGCAAATTCGCCACCTTGACCCAGAGCTTCGGCCCGGAAGCACGCGGCAGTGCGTGCAGCGCGCAGTTGATCGTCTCCGATGAACCCATCCTTTATCCCTACCTCACGCAGCCCGATATCGTGGTGGTGATGTCGCAGGAGGCCTATGTGCGCTTTGGGTCAGACCTGAAGCCGGGCGGGCTGCTGCTCTATGAACAAGACTTGATTCACCTGCAAAGGGCGAATCCCGATATCCGCAGCTACGGGATTCCCGCCACGCGCTTTGCGGAAGAGTTGGGCCGCAAGCTGGTGCTCAACATGGTGATGGTCGGCTTTGTCACCGCGCTCGCGGAACTCGCCACACCGCAGTCGGTACGCAAAGCGATTGCCGATTCCGTTCCCAAAGGAACCGAGAATCTGAACCTCGCCGCCTTCGAAAAAGGCCTGGAATTCGGGCAAAGCCTGCTCGCCGCTCCGCACGCAGCGTAATCCCATGAACGATACGACTGGCGGTGCGCGGTGCAATACTTAAATCGGGATGCTATGGACGGAGTCTCGGCGGATGTGTTTCAGAATCAGCGGCCCTATCCCTGGATAAACATCCCTGGGACGCTGTGCGCCTCGTCGTTGCAGCACGTCCTCATGTTCTTCGTGCCCAGGGTCGGCCATCGCCTCCAAGTAGTCTTCATAACCGGGCGATTCGCCCACGTCCTCGGGTGGCGCGCGGCGTTCCCCGGCGAGACAGCGGGGGTAGGATGCTTGCGGATCCGGCAGGACGATGGCTTCCAACCGCAGGTCGTGCCGCCAGCTATCGCCGAAGTCGTACAAGTACTCGAAATCAGTTGGCGGCATCAGAGGCCATCTGGAAGAGGCTGGAAACTGCCCGCAAGGAACTTCGCAAGCGCTTAAGTGAGGAACAAACTGAGGATGAAGAATCACTGGTGTTGGTAAATGATTGAGGAGGCTGGAGCCGACGACCAGACTTGAACTGGTGACCCTCGGTTTACGAAACCGATGCTCTACCAACTGAGCTACGTCGGCCGAACGATAAAAAATGCTCACCCGGCAAGTCCAGCGTTTCCGCTATTCGAGCGGGTGAGCATTTTCAGAGGAGAATAGAATGACGGACGCGCCCCGCCATCTAAGCTCCTAGCGAGTCTAGAAAAACCCTCCGGTCATGTCAAGGGATTTTTCAGGAATTTTTTTGTTAGATAAACCGTTTGTTTTCAGTTATTTATAGGAATGGCCGGGCCTCAGAAGGCGATTCATCAGAAAAGCCCAATAAATCGCGCCCTGGCACCCAAGCAGGCCTTGAAATAATTGATTCTAATAGGCTTACTAATATTTCAAATTCAGCCGGATAAGCTGGTCGTCATCGGGATGACCCCATTGCGAGTCGGGGAAGAACTTTGCCGCAAATCGCCGGGAGAGGAAGAAAAGGACTCCCGCAACCACGCATGCTCCAATCAGGAAAACAGTGAGAAGCAAAATTGCAAAGATCATGTGCACCAATTGCAACGTGAATGATCTTTCCGGAGAAGGTGGCTGGTCCCAACTCACACTCTCGGTTATTTGGAACTGATCCATCAGCGCGGACGCAGTTCCCGCATTCCCCGCATTCAAAACCACGAACACGTACGAGCGGTAACGTCTTCCATAAACTGAATCTTCTCCGTGGTCCCGATTCATTCCCAGGAAATTTGACAGCGCTCCGAAGCGCACACGCGCGATTTGCGGGGTGGGATAGCCAATTGCCAACAAGGTGGATGTGCCTTTACCGGTTTGGTACTGGCCCAATTGCACTTGCGCGCCCTGCTCAAATCCGATGAGGTCCGTACGGAAAGAAGGCAGCACACGTTTGGCCACCTCGAGTCCCAGGATATATTTCTCGCTCCGCGGCACCAATCCCTTCGGCGGCATCGAGGAGGGCAAACTACTGATGGCGCTTCTTGATGGCTTGCTTCCTCCCACGAAAATCAGCAGCGCCTGATAATCGCTTTCGGAGCAGGTCGAATCTTTGCCGCGCAGGAAGCGGATGAAATTATTCCCGCGCGCCATCAACGTTTGGTCTGGATCGCCGACGGCTAATTCCAGGCCTTTTTCCGGCGTCATCGTGGGGGTCTGGTAAAAGGTCAGCAATCCGTAAGCGGAAATTGCGTCCGGCGCACGTTCCACCACCACCTGCGTCGGCGTTTTGCCCAATTGGTAGGTGCGTAATTCCAGCGCCTTCACCCCATATTCCTGCTCAACTGCGGGGTCGCCATGGTACTTGCTGACTGCCCGGAGGGGCAGGGGTTGGGAGTCCACCTGGCGCCAGTCGGCGGCGGGCACCAGGGGGATCAGCATAGGTTTTTCCTGGGCAGAGCAGTAGAGGGGGAGGGCCGTAAGCACGGCCACCAGCCAGGCATGCTTCGAGAATTTCCGCGCCATCGTTTTCAGAATATCAGAATTCTCCCCGGGCGGCGGTGGAAGTTTGATCCACGGCCACCCTCTGCACGGTCCTCACTTCACCAAGGTTTTTCACGTATCCCAGAATCCCCTCGTAGAGCGCCGAAGCGATTTTCTCGCGATAGTCGGACCGTTTCAACAGGCGCTCATCGCGGGGGTTGGTGAGGAAGGAGATTTCCGCCAGGACGGAAGGCATGTTGGCGCCGATCAGCACCACAAAGGGAGCTTTCTTGGTGCCGCGATTTTGCTGCCCCCCACTGACCTTGGTCACGCGCGTATAGACTTCGCGTTGGACCTGCCGGGCAAAATCCTGGGATTCCTCAATCTTTTCCGTCATGGCGATCTTCTTGATCAGGTCCTGGAGTTGGTGCACCGCCTCCTGAGATGTGGCGTTTTCGCGCGCCGCCACCTCCAGCGCGTCGGGATTCGAAGTGAAATTGAGGTAGTAGGTCTCAATACCGCGCGCGCTCTTGTCGGAGCTGGCGTTGGCATGAATGGAGATGAACAGGTCCGCGGCCTTTTCATTGGCGATGGCCGTACGTTCCTCAAGGGGGATGAACGTGTCATCGCTGCGGGTCATGACGACCTCGCAGCCGGTGTTTCGTTCCAGAAGTTTCTTCAGCTTCAGCCCCACATCCAGGACAACGTCTTTCTCTTCCAATCCGGTGGGCCCGATGGTTCCCGTGTCGTGGCCGCCGTGCCCGGGATCAATAACGATCCGGCCGATTTTCAGCCCAAGAGCGCGCGTCAAAGTCCGCGAGCCGGACTCCGTGGGGGCGGCGGGCTGGATGGGAGGAGTGACATTCGTGGCGGTGGCTGCAGTCTTTTCCGTGGATTTCTTCCCGGGCTCACTCGCCGGGGAGGTGACGGAGGCAGATTCTTGCCCGTTATCCTCCGGCAGCGTGGAGGGTTCGGTTTTGACCTGGGCCGGGGGCGGCGGAGTCTTGGTGGCAGTCTCAACCCGCTCCGTGGGTGCAGGGTTGGTGCTTGCAGTGGCGCGAGCTTTCTCCGGCTTTCCACCCTCGGGGCTTGCAGGTTTGGCGGTCTTGGCCATCTGGGTGGGCGCCGCGCCCTGGACGTCGATGACCAGGCGGAACGGATTGGGGAGAGAGAAAATCGAATAGGCCTCAATCTTCTCCACGTCCAAAACCACGCGCGCCACGTCAGGGGAGAACTGCGCCACCCGAATCTGCCGCAGGAAGCCATTCTCCACCGGAAACGTCTTGCCGATCAGGTCCGTACTGAGGTGCGCGTTCTGGAGGTCCACCACAATGCGGTCCGGGTTCGCGAGCCGCACCGAATCGAATTTCGCTTCGCCGTCGACTCCAATTACAATGCGCAGGTAATTCGGCCCCACCCAGCGGCGCACCGCCGTCACTTGCCGCAGCCCCCCAGACGCCGGCGGCGAGACCTTCTCCACTTCCATGGGAGGGGGAACCGTTCGCGCCTTGGCCCGTTCCGCGGCTTGCCGGTCAAGTTGCTTCAGGATCTCCTGCGCTTCGCCCGCCCTATCGGCTTTGGGATAGGTCGCAAGGAATTCCTGGAAAGCCTTGCGGGCTTCGTCGGGATCCTCGAGGTCCTGGCGATAAACCTCGCCGATCGTAAACAGCGCCTCGCGCGCAATGTGGTTTTGCGGATATGCCTTCATGATGTAGCGGTAGGATTTGATCGCTTCCAGAAAGTATGAGTCGGAGGAAAAGCCGCGCCCCATCTCCCGATAGAGTTCGGCGACGGCGGTAAGAGCGGAGGGGGACTTGCTGTAGGCGGGGCTCAGGTTATAGACGTCCATGTAGGCGTCGATAACCTTCTTGTATTCGTCCTTGCTGCGTTTGCTTTCCGGATGGGCTTCCAGGGTGGCGTGCATTTGCTGGGCTTTATCGTAAGCCGCAATGGCGCGCTGGCGGCGGGCGGGGGTTACGGTGGCGGAAGCGACCGCCGCGAACACCGTCAGCCCGGCCAGGAACAGCTCCCACCGAAATCGCTTGGGTGAACCCATAGCCCGCAACTTGCTAATCATTGGTGTAATGCACCACCCCGTATTCATCCACGTAGCGGACGATGGGAGCCTTGGGCGGCTCTTTGGGAGTGGTCTTCGCCGACGCTGGCGCGTCCCCTGTCTGATAGATGCTGGTGACCTTGCGCACGTAGTCTTGCGTTTCGGGAATCGCCGGGATGCCTCCCGAGCGCTGCACGGAGTGCTCCCCGGCATTGTAAGCTGCCAGCGAAAGGTTCAAGTCGCCCCCGAACATATCCAGCAGGTGCCGCAGGTAATTGACGCCGCCCTCGAGGTTCTGCTTGGGGTCGAACGGGTTCGCCACGCCGAATCGCTGCGCCGTGGCCGGAACCAATTGCATCAGGCCCATGGCGCCCTTGCTCGAAACGGCTTTGGGATCGTAGCCCGACTCCACTCGCACGATGGCGTGGACCAAATCGGGATCCACTTGGAACCGGCTCGCGGTTTGCTCCACCAGTTGGCTGATGTTGGCAGGGGCGCGCCCGGACATGCCGGACGCGCTGGGGCGAAAGCTGCGCGTCATCCAATCCACGCGGCTGGTAGCTTCACCCGTGTTTACGTAAATCTTGTGTCCGTGCTCGTCCACCAACACCACAATCTGGTCGGCTTTTGCGGCGGTAGGAAGGAAGGTGTAAAGCAGGAACCCGCCTAGCAGGATGACCCGGCATGAATGGAGACAATTACGCATGAGAATCCCGACACCGCACGCGCGGCGCCCACTCGAACTCTTCCCCTCCCATTCACCCAAGCCCGGAGCGCCACTTGCCGCGCCCCTCGGCTCCACCCTTTCCAGGAGTCTTGCTGGCGCCATCACTCCTCGAACGGGTTCAGCCTATGCGGGCCTAATCTTGAGGCCAATTATAACATCGCGCGCAAGCACAAGTAAATATGGGATCGGTTCATCGATTCATCTGGCCATCGAGTCATTGGGCCATTTGCGATTGGTGATTGATCCAGCGGGGTCATCGGTTCATCTGGCCATTGGTTCATCGGGTCATCGGGCCAATTTGGATATTCGATTGGATTTTCGATTGGAACAATCCGAAATCCGAAATCCGAAATACGGAATCCGGAATCCCGCTTGTCACTCGCCAAATGCCACTTGCTACTGCTTCGCGATTGGATCATTGACACCCTACTGATGCAAACGAAATTCTGCCACGTCCTGCCCTCCCATTGTGGATACTCCGCGATTGCCCGAGGTTAAGTGGAGTTCCACGAACGATAGGCCTTCAAGGCGTTTATTTTCATTAAGTTAACGTCGAAACATGATTCTCATGCCAGCTTTGTTCCCTATTGTTTTCATAGACTTAGCCTGACCGGTCGGACCACTGGCGTGTGTCGGCTGGAGCGCCCACGGACGGCTTAGGCAATACCTTCTTCAATCGCAAGATTCTGCCTTTCGTCAGATTTTTGCTAAAGCGTCCGCGAAAAGCACGGGGGCTGAGTTTGAGTGGGCTCGCGTCGGCGGAAACGCGGGCGCGGGAATTTTATATTCATCTCGAAGCCTCCGCGCCTCTGCAGTGAGAAGATGAATCGATCCGCTGACGCCGAAAATCGCCGATCGCCAATCGGCAATCGAAAATCGGCAATTCCCCAATGCCCCAATGACCCGATGATGCAATGACCCGATGCCACAATGATCCAATGACCCAATCCGCTCAATTGCAATTTCCCCGACCGCCGACTAAAATCGACGGCGAGGTGAAACAATGGAAAACGACATCCTGCGGATTGCGGGAAAGGAATTTCACTCGCGCTTGATTGTGGGCACGGGAAAGTATCGCAGCTTTCAGGAGATGGCGCGGGCGCATGAGGCTTCCGGCGCGGAGATTGTGACCGTCGCGGTGCGCCGCGTGAACCTTACCGACCGCAGCAAAGAGTCGATGCTGGATTTCATCGACCGCAACAAACTCTTCATTCTTCCCAACACCGCGGGCTGCTACACCGCCGACGATGCCATCCGCACCGC
>Ga0326727_10018292_pt1 | contig 14330 bp, 13 predicted proteins | sample MB2enrmetagenome_FD_207643 | JGI IMG/M metagenome (GOLD analysis project Ga0326727, IMG submission 207643) | Lab enriched peat soil microbial communities from McLean, Ithaca, NY, United States - MB29MY | ecosystem: Environmental > Terrestrial > Soil > Wetlands > Peat | place: USA: New York...
CCGGTTCCGATTTGTGACCATTTCGTGACCATTTACTATTTTTCGAAGAATACGGGCAGACAACTAGTGCGAAATAGCTTCTAAAATGGAGCGGGATACGGGATTCGAACCCGTGACAACCTGCTTGGAAAGCAGGCGTTCTACCTCTGAACTAATCCCGCAAAACATCTAAATTTTACCTAAACCACGGCGCTTTGTCAAAATGTCTATTGCACAACGGATGTAGGATTTGGTAAGTAAAATTTGACAATCGGAATCAAACTATTTTAATATAATATAAATAGGCCAATTTTCGTAAGGAGTTACACGTGCCGAACCGCAACCAACGCATAAGTCAAAGAGAGCCATCAATCATGATGATGCCTAGGGCTTGGTGTTTTGCCGGTTCGGGGATCATGGCTTAATATCTCCGCCGGCCAAGCTGAACCAAGCCCGGAAACGGTTGTTTCCGGGCTTTTTTTTATCTTAAAATCGAAAAATAGGTTATAATAACAAAATATTGATACTTGAGGAAGTGAAATGACCAAAACAATTGAAGAAATAAACCTGAAAATAAAGAAAGGCGAAGCGGTAGTCTTTACCGCCGAAGAAATTATTGGGGTGGTCAAAGAAAAAGGTCTGCAGCGGGTTGCGGAAGAAGTGGATGTTGTGACCACCGGGACTTTCGGTCCGATGTGTTCTTCCGGGGCTTATTTTAATATCGGACACTCTAAACCGCGCATCAAACTCGGCGGCGGACGGACTTACCTGAACGATGTGCCGGCCTACACCGGCCTGGCGGCCGTGGACCTGTTCCTCGGCGCCACCGCCACACCGGATGACGACCCGCGCAACAAAGTCCATCCCGGCGAGTTTAACTACGGCGGCGGGCATGTTATCGAGGAATTAGTCGCCGGGAAAGATATCCGACTGGAGGCCACGGCATATAGTACCGACTGCTATCCGCGTAAAAAATTGGAAACCTGGATTAACATTAAGGATTTGAACGAGGCGGTGCTGTTCAACGTCCGGAATGCCTATCAGAATTATAATGTGGCCGCCAATCTTTCGAATAAAACTATTTATACTTACATGGGGATACTGAAACCCAACCTGGGCAACATTACCTACTGCAGCGCCGGACAGCTTTCACCACTGCTGAACGACCCGTATTACAAGACTATCGGTATCGGCACGAAAATTTTCCTGGGCGGCGGCATCGGTTATGTCGCCTGGCAGGGCACGCAGTTTAATCCCACCGTGGCCAGAACGGAAGGTGGCGTGCCCAAAGGCGGCGCTGGTACGCTGGCCGTCATCGGCGACCTGAAGCAGATGAGTCCGCGGTGGCTGGTCGGTACCAGCATGCTGGGCTACGGCCCGACTTTAACTGTCGGCATCGGCGTCCCGATACCGATTTTGTCCGAGGAAATCCTGCAGTACACCACGGTTACCGACGACCAGATTATCGGCACAGTCATTGATTACTCGGACGCTTATCCTAATCTGAAAAATCAGCCCGTCGGCGAAGTGACATATGCCCAGCTCAAGAGCGGAAAAGTGACGATACAGGGGAAGAAAGTCCCGACGGCCTCACTTTCCAGCTACCCGCGGGCGGTGGAAATTGCCACTACGCTCAAGGACTGGATTAAGACCGGTAAATTCGAACTGACGCAGCCCGTGGCATCGCTGCCGGGTACGGAATCGGGACTTAAATTTAAGCCGCTGAACGAGCGGCCGATAGCTCCGTAATCAAGAATCAGTAAATAATCAAAGAAGGTAACAGTAAAATGGTAGATAAAAAAATAGTACTGCGCTTTCCCAAGCGGCTGGTGGACAGGCCGATTGTTTCCCGCCTGATAAAGGACCACGACCTGGAATTTAACATTCTTAAGGCTTCCGTGACCCAGGATGAAGAGGGATTGATGGTGCTGGAATTGAAAGGCAAACAGGAAGAGTACGATAAAGGCATCGCCTTTCTGAAAGAGGCCGGCGTCATCCTGGAATCCCTGAGCCAGAATGTAACCCGCAACGAAGCCCGCTGCACGCACTGCGGCGCCTGCATCACCGTCTGTCCGGTCGGGGCTTTTGAGCTGGATACGGTCACGCGCCAAACCAGCTTCCATGATAAAAAATGCATCGCCTGCGGCATCTGCATCAAAGCCTGCCCGCCCCGCGCGATGGAGCTGCATTTCTAAGACTGCATTTAAATATATCAATCGAAAAAGCTGCGGCTGTACAAATGCCGCAGCTTTTTATTTAATCAGCTTGACATAGAACTGATAACCATCTAAATTGTAATCATACGGTCATTCTGGGAGGAATTTCATGGAGCAAAGAAAACCGAGGATCGGCATCATGACGAGCGGCGGCGATTGCCCGGGCCTGAATGCGGCAATCCGCGCCTGCGCCAAGACTGCCATCTGGTCCGGTTATGACGTTATCGGCATTCACAACGGCTGGGAAGGTCTGCTGGAACACGACGATGAGTTGTTGAGCGTGGTCCGGACTTCCGGCATTATTGATAGAGGCGGGACGATACTGGGCACTTCACGGGTCAGTCCGCTGCGTATTGAGAACGGCGTGCAGCGGGTCAAAGACCGCTTTAACGTCCTGAAACTGGAGGCGCTGGTCGTCCTGGGCGGCAACGGCGGGCTCAGCCTCGCCTATAAAATGTTTAAACAGGGCATTCCCTTAGTCGGTATCCCGAAAACGATTGATAATGATGTCACCCAAACGGATTTCTCCATCGGCTTCCAGACCGCGGTGCAAATCGCCACCGACGCGTTGGACCGGCTCCGCTCCACGGCGGAAAGCCATCACCGGGTAATGGTCCTTGAAGTAATGGGCCGTGATGCCGGCTGGATTGCGACCTACTCCGGTTTAGCCAACGGCGCTGATGAAATTCTGATTCCGGAAGTGCCGGTGACCGAAGCCCGGCTTGAAGGGATGTGCGAAAAACTAATCAGCCGCCGCAACCGCGGTATCGTTTTCAGTATCATCGTGGCGGCCGAAGGCGCCAAGTTATTAGGCCATAATATCACTCAGGAAAAACCTGCCGGGGAAGACAGTCCCGCCCCAAGATTGGGCGGCGTCGGACAGCAGCTGGGCGAAATCATCGAACAGCGCACCGGCATCGAAACGAGAGTCTCAACCCTGGGATATATCCAGCGCGGCGGCACGCCGGTTTCCTACGACCGGACGTTGGCCACCGCTTTTGGCGTCAAGGCTACTTATTTGATAAAGAATAAGAAATTCGGTGAAATGACCGCACTGAAAGGGGTCAGAATCGTCGGAGTGCCGCTGGAAAAAGTCTCGGACGGCATTAAAACTGTGGATTTAAGGGCTTACGCCGTCGCCAGCAAATTCTTTGCGTAAGTGTGATTGTTGATGTTAACTCCGGAAGAAAAACTGCGTTACGACCGGCAAATGATAATTCCCGGCATTGGTGAAGCCGGACAGGAAAAGCTGAAAAAAGCGCGTGTCGTGATTGCCGGCACCGGCGGTCTGGGCTCTCCGATTGCTCTCTATTTGACTGCGGCCGGCGTGGGCACGCTACGGGTTATTGACAACGATAAGGTGGAACTCAGCAACCTTAACCGCCAGATTTTACACTGGGACAAAGATGTTGGTAGAGCGAAAACCGCATCCGCCTACGACAAACTATCGAAACTGAATAAAAATGTGACCATCGAAACCGTGCACATCACTATTGACGAAAGCAATGTCGCGCAACTTACGGAAGGGTTTGATGTGATTGTGGACGCGATGGATAACCTGCCCACGAGGTTCCTGTTAAACAAAGCTGCCGTAAAGCACAAAGTCCCATTTATTCATGGAGCCGTCTCCGGTTTAGAAGGCCGGGCAATGACCGTAATTCCCGGTAAAACCGCCTGCATCAAGTGTGTCTATCATGCGTTGCCGCCCGCAGCCAAGTTCCCCGTCCTCGGCACTACCCCGGCCGTCATCGGGGCAATTGAAGCCACGGAAGTCATCAAATACATCACGGGAATCGGCGCACTGCTGACCGATAGATTATTGATTTATGACGGGCTGAATATGAAATTCACCGAACTGAAAGTCGCCAGAAATATCAGTTGTGAGCACTGCGGCGACGGGGTTACCCGTATATAATATTTGATTATGTTAATCTGCCCGTTCGTCCGTCGCTGCTTTCTGTCTGGCTTCCACCCATTTTTGTTTTTGACTGATGCGGGTTTGTTCGTCCGTGGTTTTGTACGTGGACAAAAATTTATCCCGAAACGTGTCAAATGTGCCATCCAGTATCGAATTTCTGATATCCAATACCAAATTGCTCATGAAAGCCAGGTTATGAATTGTCGCCAATCTATAAGCCAGTAATTCTTTGCTGCGAAAAAGATGATGCAGGTAGGCCGCGGAAAAGTTGCGGCAGGTATAACACTGGCAGCTGCTGTCTATGGGTCCGGACTGTTGACTGTATGCCGCGTTTTCGATGTCCACCCTGCCCGTCCGGGTATAAAGCGCGCCGTTCCTGGCGACCCGCGTCGGCATGGCGCAGTCGAAAATATCGATGCCGCGGGCCACGCATTCCACCACATCTTCCGGCGCCCCCACTCCCATCAGGTATCTGGGTTTATCAGCCGGTAAAAGCGACGTAGTCCGTTCCGTTATGTCAAGTGTCAAGGTCTTCGGCTCCCCGATGCTCAATCCGCCGATGGCGAAGCCGTCAAAATTCAAGGCGGTCAAATATTTCGCCGATTCTTCCCGCAAATCCGGGAAAAGTCCGCCCTGAACGATGGCGTATAAGGCCTGTCCCGGTTTGTGGTTGGTTTTCAGGCACCTCTCGGCCCACTGGTGCGTCCGCACCATCGCCGCTTGCACTTTCTCGCGGCTTTCATTGTGGTCGATGCATTCGTCCAGCACCATGATAATATCCGAACAGAGCGCTTCCTGGTATTGAATGGCCAGTTCCGGGGTGAATGTATGCCGGCTGCCGTCAATATGCGACTGGAATATCACCCCTTCATCGTTTATCTGCCGCAGTTTGGAAAGACTGTAGAGCTGATATCCGCCGCTGTCGGTCAGAATTGCCCCGTCCCAGCTCATGAATTTGTGCAAGCCGCCTAATTTTTCAATAGTTTCAATTCCCGGCCGCAGATATAAATGGTAAGTGTTAGCCAGTATCATCTTCATGCCGGCGTCTTTGACGTCCTGCGGGGTTAATGTTTTCACCGAACCCTGCGTGCCCACCGGACATAAAACCGGCGTATTAATAATTCCGTGCCCGGTATTAAGTTCGCCGGCGCGTGCCTTGCCGCAGGTTTTCAGGATACGGATTTCATTCATAAATTTCCTATTATCCCATACCAGCGAAGGCTGGTATCCATTTGTTAACTATATATTACCAGGAAAATTTCGTGGATTCTGGCCTTCGCCAGAATGGAAATAGATAAATACGAATTCCTAGGATTTTGTAAGGTCATCATACAAGTCTTTCCATTCAGGATTCGTTTCTTCGATCAATCTAATTTTCCATGCTCTATGCCAAACTTTAAGAGCTTTTTCCCGCCACAGTGCGCCTTCTTTACTTTCGCATACTTCGTAATGAACGAGCAAATGCACACCATATCTTTTAGTAAAACCATCAACTACATCATTTTTATGTGTATATACTCTTGCTAATAAATCATCGGTATACCCGATATATAAAGTCCCATGATATTTACTAGCCATTATATAAATGTAATAATACTTCATTTTAATTTGGATTCTGGCCTTCGCCAGAATGGATTAAAAAACATTTCTCCTCATATTTCCATACCAGCGAAGGCTGGTATCCATTTGTTTACTATATACATTGCCAATAATTTTTCGTGGATTCTGGCCTACGCCAGAATGGAGGGGTCGGAGGCCGGTATCTATTACCTAATTGTTTTTAATCTGTGTATCATTTTCTCTTTTTTTACCGGCTGCTATTTCCTCCAGGTAGTCCTGTAAAATCACCGCCGCGGCCATGGCATCGTATCTGATATTGTGGTTGTTACGGTTTTTCTTTTTAAACCCCGATTCCAGATGCAAGCGCTGCGCCGTCACCGTCGTCAAACGTTCGTCACGGTATTCGATCGGGATTGAGGTATGAGAACGCATTACCTCGGTAAAAGCCTGGACTTTCTGCGCCTGCGGGCCGATATCGCCGTTCATCAGGCGCGGCAAGCCGACAATTATCCTCTCCGCCTCACGGTCTTTGGCAATCTTCAGGATGGCTTCGATATCGCCGGGTTCAGTGGTGTGCTCGATGATGGTCAAAGGACTGGCCAGGATTCCGCCGGAATCGCTTAGAGCTAGCCCGATGCGCCGGTCGCCGACATCAATTCCCAGCGTACGCCCCATTATTTTCCCTGCTGCGCCACCAGTTTCTTCACCAGTTGCAGCGCCTCGTCAATTTTGGTTTTGTCCTTGCCGCCAGCCTGAGCCATGGTGGGTTTGCCGCCGCCGCTGCCGCCGGTGACTTTGGCCACTTCGCGCACGATATTACCGGCGTTAAACCCTTTCGCGACTAAATCTGTGCTTACATTCGCTAAGAATGAAACTTTGTCCTCATATATTGTACCTAATACAATAATTCCGCTCTTATTCTTTTCCCGAAGATAATCTGTAATCTGCATTAACCCTTGAGTCGATGCACTCGGGATATGTCCTGAAAAGTACATTACACCATTTATTGGATCCTGTTGTAATGTTATGGACTCTGCCTCTTTTTTAGCAAGTTGTTTCTCCATTATTAGCCGTTGCTTTTTCTCGTTTTCCAGCGCCGCAATAGTTTCAGCCGTTTTTTCTTTAGCATTTTCGGATGTACCGCCAAAGGATTGGGCAATAATTTGCAAGTCTTCGGTGAGTTTGCGGACATACTCTTCCGCACCCCGGCCGGTAACCGCTTCAATACGCCTCAAACCGGAACCGATGCTGCTTTCGCTGATAATGTGGAAGAAGCCGATTTGTCCGGTGGCCTGGATATGCGTACCGCCGCATAATTCAAAGCTGACCGGCGGCCGGCCGATTTTCAGCCCGCGCACGATATCTCCGTATTTTTCGTCGAAGAGCGCCGTGGCACCCTGCTCCACAGCTTTCGGATAGGACATTTTATCGGCGTAGACATCCAGGTTATCCCGGATAATCTGATTCGCAATATGCTGCACTTTCTGGATTTCATCCGGCATCATCGCCACCAGGTGCGAGAAATCGAACCGCAACCTATCCGGCGTGACCAGCGAACCGCGCTGCTGCACCTGTTTGCCCAGTACCTGCCGCAGAGCATACTGCAGGATATGGGTGGCCGTGTGGTTGCGGGAAATATCCAGGCGGCGTTCTTTATTGACTTCGGCCTCAACCGTATCTCCGGTGGAAATTGTGCCGCGGCGCATTTTGCCGCGGTGGACGATTATCCCTAATGTCGTTTTCACCGTATCGGTTACGATAAAATGGCCGGATTTGCCAATAATCTCGCCGGTATCGCCCACCTGACCGCCCATTTCCGCGTAAAATGGTGTCTTATCCAGCACCAGACTAGCTTCCTGACCTTCATTCAATACCCCCACAGCTTCGCCTTCGGATAAGAGTACCAGGACAGCGGCCTTATCTTTAGTTCTATCATAGCCGTTAAACACGGGTAGCGGCGAGCCTTTTTTCCATTCCATGTTGGATTCCATCGTTACGGTCGCATTACCGCCGACACCGTGTTTCTGGGCAGCTTTGGCGCGCTCGCGCTGCTTTTCCATTTCCGCTTCAAAACCGTCCGTGTCCACCGTGAAACCGTGGGACGCGGCGATAGTTTTCGTCAGGTCAATTGGGAAGCCGTAGGTATCATGTAAAGTAAAGGCATCGTTGCCGGGAATGATTTTAGCCTGTCCGTGCTGCGCATTGATTTTGCTGATGATGTTTTCCAGCATCCCCCGCCCGACCGGCAGCGTCTTGCGGAAACCTTCGGTCTCCAGCGCAATTACGTGCAGGATATGTTTTTTGTTAGTTTCCAGTTCGGGATAAACATGTCCCATGTTTTTAATCACTTCTTCCGCCACCGCGGTCAGGAATGGTTTTTCGTGGGCCAGCGTCTCACCGAAATATTCCGCCCGGCGTAAAAGTCGACGCAGCACATAGCCGCGCCCTTCTTTGCCCGGCATCACGCCGTCGGCCAGCAGGAACGTAATCGCCCGACCGTGTTCGGCGATAATGCGCATGGCATTATCGGTGACCGGCCCGACGCCGTATTTCGTGCCTGATAAATCGGTTATTTTTTGCAGCAGCGTGCTAAAAACATCGGTATCGTACATCGAGGTTTTGCCTTGCATGATGGTGGTGACCCGCTCTAGGCCCATGCCGGTGTCAATGTTCGGTTTGGGCAGGTTGCTGCGTTTACCGCTTTCATCCTGATTGAACTGGGTGAAGACCAGATTCCAGATTTCGGTGTAGCGTTTGCAGTCACAGCCCGGTTTACAATCCGGCTTGCCGCAGCCGTATTTTTCGCCCAGGTCGTAATGGATTTCGGTACATGGGCCGCACGGCCCGGAGTTGCCGGCCGGGCCCCAGAAATTATCCCTTTCGCCCAGACGCACAATCCTCTTTTCCGGTACCCCTGTTTGTCGCCAGATTTCAAAGGCTTCGTCATCATCGCGGAAAACCGTAACCCAGAGGCGGGAAGGCGGGATTTTCAGGTATTGGGTGACATATTCCCAAGCCCAGGGAATCACTTCTTTTTTAAAATAATCGCCGAAGCTGAAGTTCCCCAGCATTTCGAAAAAAGTGCAGTGTGTCGCGTCCCCCACCGAATCCATATCGGTGGTGCGGAAACATTTCTGGCAACTCGCCAGCCGCGGCGCCGGCGGCACCGCTTTCTGCGTAAAATAAGGTTTAAACTGCACCATCCCGGCGCTGGTCAGCAGTAATGTCGGGTCACCGTAGGGAATCAGCGAGGAACTGGGCACAATTTTGTGTCCTTTGCCCTCGAAAAACTTTAAATAAGAACTTCTAATCTCGTCGCTTTTCACGATATTAACTCCAATTCAAGCAATTACAATTGATTTTAAGCTAACCGCGTGAGTGTGTCAATGAATACGAGTTACCGGTTGTGAGCTAACGGCTCTGAATTATCAAGATTTTTGACAGTTTTCAAACCGCTATGTATAATCAGAAATGAATGATTATCATAAATGATAATTTATATTAAGAGGAGTTCAGTAATGAGTAAGCGGTTAGTGTTAGTAATAATTGTTTTAATTTTGATTTCAAGTATAGTTTTTTCAAGTTGTGATGCTGAACTGGTTGGCGCGGTCGGGTCCAACGGTCCCAATCATGCCCAGGAATCCTATCATTATTTTAACGTCACGAATAGCGTTGGGATAAATACCAGTGCCGGACAAACGATTGACGTTACGTATGCCTCGACAGTTAAAAGCGGGGCGTTGTTCCTTCAGATACTGAACCCATCCAAAACCCAGGTCGCGGATCTGACAGCCGGTACTTCCGGCAATACAGAAATCAATTCAGGCAACGGCGGCGTTTATCAACTGGTGATTACCGGCACAAAAACAGAAGGAAGCTACAATGTAAGCTGGTCGGTAAAATAACCGGTTGTTCTTCCCATTCTTTTGACTATTCGTCCGGTCACCTGCTAGATTTAAATTGTGGCACGTCTTCTCGATAATCTGGAATCGCTTAAGAAAATCATCCGGCGCAAGCCTTTCGGTTTAATCACCGATATGGACGGCACTATCAGCCCGATTCCCCGTGATTTTCTGGAGACACCCATTCCCCCGCCGACAATACCCCAGTTAACCGAGCTGGCTTCCCGTCTTGATCTGCTGGCCGTCATTTCCGGCCGGAAAGCCGGGGCGCTCCGGGAAATCATCAATATTCCCGGCGTCGAATACATCGGCCACTACGGTATGGAATGGTGGGAAAACGGGCAGGCCATGCTGCATCCGGACGTTACAGCCTCTTTAGCGGATATGCGGGCAGTGGCAGCAGAATTGGATACTTTACATGCCACTGAAGGCGTTATCATTCAGGATAAATGGGCCACCATCAGCGTGCACTATAACACGGTGCAGCAGCGTTCCAAAGTGAAACAGCAAATATTAGACTTGCTGGAAAAATCACCCCACATCAAAAACCTGCGGCTGATGGATGAAAAGACGAATATCGGCATCGTACCAAAGCTGGATATTGATAAGGGCACGGCCGTCACCCGACTCATCAAACAGTATAATCTTAAAAGTGCGATTTATCTCGGGGATGATATCGGCGATTTGCCGGCATTCCGCGCCGTCCGTGTCGCCCGGGAGAAACAGGATCTCATGGGGTTAGCTGTGCTGGTCACCGGCGGCACCACCAGTCAGAGCCTGCTGCATGAAGTGGATTATACGCTGGACGGAGTGCCAGAGACAGAAACGTTTTTAAATTGGCTGGTGGAAAACACTGTACCATGGATATAAGGCATCTCATTTCAGGAACTCCGTATCCATCTTACGATTGACCCGGTTAGATAAAAAAGACTATAATAAGATTGTAGAGGAAGCTGGGGAGAAAGTGGCAAACTTACACGAAGAATGCGGCGTCTTTGGTATTTACTGTCCCGGTGAGGACGTAGCCCGGCTTACTTTTTTTGCACTCTTTGCCCTCCAGCACCGCGGCCAGGAAAGCGCCGGCATCGCCACATCCGACGGCAAGAAGATTCAATTCTACGGCGATATGGGCCTGGTCTCCCAGGTATTTGACGAAAACGCACTCAGCCAGTTAACCGGCCACATCGCCATCGGGCACAACCGCTATTCCACTACCGGCTCCAGCCGCCGCATGAATATTCAACCACTCTTACTCGGCACCGGCAACGATACTATCGCCATCGGCAACAACGGTAACATTGTCAATTCCGCCCATTTATACCGCGAGCTCTGCGAACAGGGCTATAGTTTTCGTAGTTCCACCGATACTGAAGTTGTCGGCGACCTGATTCTGTCCGCTCCCTCGACAGATTGGATAGAACGCATCAGGTATGCGATACGCCGCCTTCAGGGCGCTTACTCCACAGTCATGCTCACTAAAGATGCTCTGTATGTGTTTCGCGACCCCTGGGGCGTCCGCCCGTTGTGCCTTGGCTCGCTGAACGGCGGTTTTGTCGTCGCCTCGGAAAGCTGCGCCCTCGACCATATCGGCGCTAAACTTATCAGGTCCATCGAACCGGGCGAAATTCTCCGTATCAGTCAGAACGGCGTGGAAAGCTTCCACGAACCGGCCCGCAAGCGCGCCCTCTGTATCTTCGAATTTACTTATTTTGCCCGTCCGGACAGTATTATCAACGGTCAATTGGTATATCCGACCAGACTGGCGATGGGCGCCAACCTTTCGCTGGAACACCCGGTTGAAGCAGACGCGGTCATGGGTGTGCCTGATTCCGCCACCGCCGCCGGTATCGGCTACGCCCAGGCAGCCAATAAACCTTATTGCGAGGGGTTATTGAAAAACCGTTATGTCGGGCGTACCTTTATTGCCCCCGACCAGCGTATCCGCGACCTCGGCGTGCAAATGAAGTTTAATCCCATGTCTCAGATGCTCAAAGGAAAACGGATGGTGGTGGTTGATGACAGCATCGTTCGCGGCACCACCACCCCCAAAGTGGTCAATTTAATCCGGCAGGCCGGCGCTAAAGAAATCCACATGCGGATATGTATACCCCCGATTAAGTATCCCTGCTTCTTCGGCGTGGATATGGCTACCCGGAAAGAGCTGATTGCTTCACACAAGTCAGTCGAGGAAATCCGGCAATTCATCGGCGCCGATTCGCTGGGATATATCAGCCTCGAAGGGTTGCTGAAATCGGTCAACCTGCCGGGCGATTCTTTCTGCACTGCCTGCTTTACCGGCGAATATCCGATTCCCGTCCAGCTCGAAATGGACAAACTGGCACTGGAAAATTCGTAAATTCAAACCGTCATAAGTCTGGTTTTACTTATAGCCGACATTAGCCTGCGCGAAAGCATTCTCTATGACTTCTGCCATGCCTTCGATATCGCCGGTTACGGAATATCTCACGTACGGCTCGAAATGCACCCCGACGACACCCGTTTTCTCAATCATCAGGTAATTGAAATGTTGGGCGTCCCTGATTTCTTCCCCGAAAGCATAGTCCGGCCGCTGCCAGAGCGTGAAGAACCCCGCGCCCGGTTCAATCGCCGGCCGCATCCCGTTTTTAACCAGTATATCAGAAAGTATTTTAATGCGGCGTTTGTACAATTCCCGGCAGGCCGCAACATTCGCCTTGTCGTTTTCCATCGCGTTGAGCACCCCGACAGCCATCGGCGCCACAAAACCGCTGTCGGTATTGCCTTTAATCGTAGCAATATCCGCGACAAAATCCGGCGAGCCGACAATCGCCCCGATTCTCCAGCCGGTGCCGTTGCTGATTACTTTGGAGGCAGAAAAAGCCTCGGCCCATGAAAGCGCCTTAAAATCAGCCGCGACCTCGGTCAATGCGCAGCTTTCCTTTGTATGCGAAAGGATATAGTAGGGGTTGTCATTGAAAATCCGGATGTCGTTCTGCTCACACGCCGCGCATATTTCCTGCCACCATTCCCGGGTGGCGATTTGCCCGGTGGGATTGTGGGGATAATTCACCATCAGCAGCCGGGTGTTTTTCTTGATATCCGTTGCTTTGAAACGAAACTCATTTTCCATGTTTAAGGGCAGTGAATACTGTTTCAACCGCAGGTATTTCGACCAGTCCGCAGGCGTGGGATAACCCGGTTTGTCAGTAGTGCCGATGATAAACTGCCCCTGAGCGGCGCCGCAGGCCAGCTGCACCAGTCCCAGCATCGGTTTGTTTCCCGGCGTCGGCAGATATTCCACATCTTTTCCGGTCAGACTGAACTCAAAATGCGCCTGTACAAAACGCCGGGCAAAGTCGGGGATACCGGGGGAGCCGTTGTCCTGGTATTCGTGCATTGATTCTTTATCGCTCATCACCGCTTCCGCAGCGGCTTTTCTGGCACTGAGCAGAGCGGGACCGGCCGGCTGCCCGATAGACAACCTGTAAATTTTTTGTCCGGAGGCTTCCGCTTCCCGGGTTTTGGCTTTAATCCCCTGAAAAAGATTAACGCCACCCGCCGGTAAATATGATTTTCTCATTTCGCAATCCTCAAAAATAATTTAAGAACGGATTTTAAGATTGTTTATTTAATTGTTTTAGTTCCTGCCATTTGGCAAAGTCCAGGTCCATCAGCAGAAAATAATAACCGTCCATTTCACGGTGCCCGCAAGCGGTCAACCCGCATTTCTCAAAACATTTTCGGGCGCGGTGATTATCGTCCAGCGTTTTCAGGTAGACCCGTTTGAATTTGTTCAGGCTGAAAACATAATCAATTAGTGTGCTGATAATATCTGCGCCGTAGCCCTTGTTCCAGTAATCCCGGTCCCCAATCATGATACCGATTTCGGTTTCCTGATTTAGCTCGTCGATATTATAATAGACGCAATTCGCGATATGTTTGCCTTCCGGCGTATCCACGCCGAAAGTAATCCGGCCCACATAGGGATGCCGCAGCCAGTTGATATATTCACGGTAGAATTCGCGGAAAGACATCGTGGTGGGAATCATGGCGTCCAGCGCGGATAACTCCGGGTCAGTCTGCCATTTATAATCATTGCCGGCATCTGACGGTTTTTTAGGACGGATGATGACTTTTTTGCCTTTAATGTTCATGTTCGTCCGGGGGCGGGGCAATTTCCATTACCGTCATATCGTCCAGAATCGAAATTTCGCTCAAGGCCGTCTCGATAGCTTCACGGATCGCATCATTCGGGTCGTTGGCATTTTTTTGCAGATACAGTTTGGCTTCATTGCCGCCGATTTTTCCCAGCGCCTGGATGACTGCCAGTTGCACCTCGATATCTTCGTCTTGTACCGCAGGAATAAGGTACTGCATGATATCTTCGTCCCCGATTTCGCCGCAGGCAGTGACCGCCTCGTAGCGTATTTCCGCGTCACTGTTTTTGATTTCTTTTAGTAAGAACGGCATCCACCGGGAGTCGCAATTTTTCCCCATGGCGTACACCGCGCTGGTTTTTAACCTTTCATCGCGGCTTTCGTAAGCTGTTTTAATGGCAGCTTTGACCTGCTCCGTGCTTAAAGGCGAGACGGCTTCCAGCGCCCGCCGCCGTACCTCTACCACCTTGTTCTGGTCGTTAAAAACATCCAGCAGTGCCTGACCGACCTGGATTGCATACTTCGGCGCAATCGAATTGATTTCCGCCATCAGCGCAAATCTGCCCAGCGCCAGCGCAGCATTGGCCTGCACTTTTTCCGATGGGTCGTTGTTCATTAA
>Ga0326727_10018293_pt1 | contig 14330 bp, 13 predicted proteins | sample MB2enrmetagenome_FD_207643 | JGI IMG/M metagenome (GOLD analysis project Ga0326727, IMG submission 207643) | Lab enriched peat soil microbial communities from McLean, Ithaca, NY, United States - MB29MY | ecosystem: Environmental > Terrestrial > Soil > Wetlands > Peat | place: USA: New York...
CCCCCCTCCTCTCACACTCCTCCAAACAGAAGGGGTTCCAAGGGCCTCTCGGCCCTTGGCGGGGTCCAGGGGCAGCGCCCCTGGCCTTCAGGCGGCCGGGCCGAACACCCGCGCGAACACCGTCTCCACGTGCCTGAGATGCCCGCGGGCATCCATTGCCGCGTCGAGCTCGGCGGCCGCCACGCGGCCGGCCACCTCGGGGTCGGCGGCGAGGTTGGCGCGGAACGAGCGGCCTTCGGGCGTGCCCAGCTTCTCCCAGGTCGCCATCGCGTTGCGCTGCACGATCCGGTAGGCGTCCTCGCGCGAGAGCCCGGCCCGCACCAGCGCCGACAGCACCTCGCCGGAATGCACCACCCCGCCCAGGCTCTCCAGGTTGGCGGCCATCCGCTCGGGGTAGACGACCAGCTTCTCCATCATGCCGGCCAGCCGGGCGAGGGCGAAGTCCAGCGTCACCGTGGCGTCCGGTGCGATCGCCCGTTCCACGCTGGAGTGGCTGATGTCGCGCTCGTGCCACAGCGTCACGTTCTCCAGCGCCGGCACCACGGCCGAGCGCACGATGCGCGCCAGCCCGACCAGGTTCTCGCTCAGCACCGGATTGCGCTTGTGCGGCATGGTGGAGGAGCCCTTCTGGCCCGGATGGAAGAACTCCTCCGCTTCCCGCACCTCGCTCCTTTGCAGGTGGCGCACCTCGGTGGCCAGCCGCTCCACGCCGCAGGCGATCACGCCGAGCGCGCAGAAGTAGGCGGCGTGCCGGTCGCGCGGGATCACCTGGGTGGAGACCGGCTCCACGGCCAGCCCGAGCCGCTCGGCGACGTAGGCTTCCACCCTCGGGTCGAGGTGCGCGAAGGTGCCGACCGCACCGCTGATGGCGCACGTCGCCACCTCCGCCCGCGCCGTCTCCAGCCGCTTGCGGTTTCGCGCGAACTCGGCGTAGTGGCCGGCAAGCTTGAGGCCGAAGCTGGTCGGTTCGGCGTGAATTCCGTGGCTGCGGCCGATGGTGATGGTCCCCTTGTGCTCCTCCGCCCGTGCGCGCACCGCACCCAGTACGCCGTCGAGGTCGGCCAGCAGCAGGTCGGCGGCCTGGGTCAGCTGCAGCGCGAGGCAGGTGTCGAGCACGTCGCTCGAGGTCATGCCGAGGTGCACGAAGCGCGCCTCCGGGCCGATCCGCTCGGCCAGCCAGGTCAGGAAGGCGATGACGTCGTGCCGGGTCTCGCGTTCGATGGCATCGATCCGCTCCAGGTCGGCGGCGGCCAGCGCGGCCAGCGCGGCGCCGCCCCGGCTGCGGATGGCACCGGCTGCACTCTCGGGGATGGCGCCCAGCCGCGCCATCGCTTCGGCGGCCAGCGCTTCGATTTCGAACCAGATGCGGAAGCGGTTCTCGGCCGACCAGATGGCGGCCATCGCCGGACGGGTGTAGCGGGGAACCATGGGCGCTGTTCTCGGCTCGGGCTGGGTCGGCCCCGTGTAGGCTGGCGTCGGTTCGGGAGCAAGGGAGTGGCATGCCGGTGACGCTGCAGGAGCTGTCCGCCCTGCTGCAGGTCGTGCTGGTGGACATCACCTTGGCCGGCGACAACGCGGTGGTGGTGGCGCTCGCGGTGGCGGGGCTGCCGAAGGGGCAGAAGCGTTCTGCCATCATCCTCGGGATCGGCGGCGCCACCGTGCTGCGTATCCTGCTCGGCGCCATTGCCCTGAGCCTGCTGCAGGTGATCGGGCTGATCCTGGCCGGGGGGATCCTGCTGCTCTGGGTTTGCTGGAAGATGCACCGCACGCTGCGGGCGCCCGCGGTGGCCGCGGCCGCCAAGCCGCGGGGAAGGTCGCTGCCCGAGTCGATGCTGCAGATCGTGCTGGCCGACCTGTCGATGAGCCTCGACAACGTGCTGGCGGTGGCCGGGGCGGCGCAGGGGCACGTCTGGGTGCTGGGGGTGGGGCTGGCGGTGTCGGTGGTGCTGATGGGGCTGGCCGCCTCGTGCATTGCCTCCCTGCTGGAACGGTTCCGCTGGATCGCCTGGGTCGGCCTGCTGATCGTGCTTTCCGTGGCGCTGAGGATGATCGTCGCGGGCGGCCACGAGGTGATCGCCACGGCCTGGCCGATGCTGCGCTGAGGCGCTACCCTGCCGCTCTTTGCATGTGAGCGGGAGCGAGCCCATGGGTCCTCGGATGGTCGTCGTCGGCGCCGGCGCGGTTGGCGGGTATGTCGGCGGACACCTGCACCGGCTCGGTCATGACATCACCCTGCTCGACTTCTGGCCCGAGCACGTGGAGGCGATCCGCCGTGACGGGCTGAGAATAACCGGCACCACGCCGGAGGAGGCCGTCACCTGCCGGCCGCCGGCGCTGCACGTGACCGAGGCGCAAGGGCTGAGGAAGCAGCCGCCGGTCGATATCGCGATCGTCTCGGTGAAGTCCTACGACACCGAGTGGGCGACCATGCTGATCCGCCAGTACCTGGCGCCCGGCGGTTTCGTGCTGTCGCTGCAGAACTGCCTGAACGAAGAGAAGATCGCCTCGGTGGTGGGCTGGGGGCGCGTGGTCGGGGCGATCGCCTCGAGCATCTCGGTCAACCTCTGGGCGCCGGGGCAGATCAAGCGGACCGTGCCGATGGGCGGCGCGGCCCACACGGTGTTCCGCATCGGCGAGCCGCACGGCCGCATGACCGACCGGGTGCGGGCGCTGGCGGAGGCGTTCAATGGCGTCGACAGCGCCAAGGCCACCGCCAACCTCTGGGGCGAGCGCTGGTCCAAGCTGGTGACCAACGGCATGCGCAACGGGGTCTCGGCGGCGACCGGCATGACCGGGCGGCAGATAGATGCGAACGAGGCGATCCGCCGGTTCTGCCTCCGGCTCGGCGCCGAGGCGGTGCGCATCGGCCAGGCGCTCGGCTACCAGCTCGAGCGGATCGGCGGCAACGACCCGGAGCGGCTGGCGCTGGCCGGCGAGGGCGACGCCGCGGCGCTGGCGGAGGTGGAGGCGAAGCTGATCGCCGGCAGCAACCGCCCGGGCGGCGATGAGGCGCGGCCGTCGATGGGGCAGGACATCCTGAAGGGCCGGCGTACCGAGATCGAGGAAATGAACGGCTTCATCTGCGCGAGCGGCGAGGCGATCGGCTATCCGGCGCCGGCGCAGCGGGCGCTGATGGAGGCGGTCCATCGCGTCGAGCGCGGCGAAGTTGCTGCCGCGCCGGAGGTGTTGACAGGCATCGCCCTGCCGTAGGCCTGGGTTCCAAGGGCGTCTCGGCCCGTCGCGCGAAGGCGCGCGCCGGACCTGGCTTTCAGCGCGCGCGGCGGGGCTTGGCGGCCGCGGCCACGGTGGTTTCCCTGGCCGCCGGCGGCAGGTCCTCTTCGAGGATGGTCAGGTGCACCGAGTAGGACACCTCGCCGTCCTCGGAATCCCGATAGAGGGTGCCGACGACCTCCTCGCCGACCGCCACCTCCACGGTCAGCCCGGCCTTGACCGGCGGCAGTACGCGGACGCGCTCGCAACCCAGCAGGCGGCGCAGATAGGCTTCGACGCGCTCCATCTCGGATCGGGTCATGAGCGGTGGCTCCCTCTCCCGGACCATGCTGTTGGCGCTCCGGGCAGCGCTTCGGGACACGCCTGCCAAGGGCGGCGCAGGTCCACTCTTTACTCCCGCCAGGGGAATGCCATGCTGCTTTTTTCGAAAACGAGAACCACAGGAGGCGGAACATGTGGGTGTCCCTTGACGGTGCCCGGCTCACCCGGACCGCGCTCGGCGCCGTGCTGGCGACGGGGGTCGCGGTCGGGGCCTCGGCCGCGGCGCAGGCGGAAAGCACGCTGGTGATCAGCATTGCCACCGACCCGACCGGCTTCGACCCGGAGGCGGTGCAGAACAACACCTCCGGCTTCGTCATGGGCTGCGTGCACGACAGCCTGCTCGCCTACAAGCCGGGCACCACGGAGGTCGCGCCGGCGCTCGCCAGGAGCTGGGATATCTCCCCGGACGGGATGACCTACACCTTCCACCTGCGATCCGGCGTCAAGTTCCAGGACGGGACCCCGTTCAACGCCCAGGAATACATCAAAACGCTCGATCGCCAGCTCAAGAAAGATGACCCGAATACGATCTACAACACGGGTCCGGTCGAAGGGTACGAGGACTTCACCTTCGGCTCGGTCGCCTCGTATTCGGCGATCGACGACAACACCGTGCAGTTCAAGATGAAGGAGCCGAACGCACCGTTCCTCAACAGCCTGGCCATGGTATGGAACGGCGTGGTCAGCTACGACGCGGCGGCCAAGTGGGGCAAGGACTTTCGCAACCATCCCGTTGGCACCGGCCCGTTCATCTTCCGCGAATGGAAGGCGCGCGACCAGATCGTGCTGGACGCCAATCCCGCTTACTGGAAGGGCAAGCCGAAGGTCGACCACCTGGTGTTCAAGGTGATGCCGGATCCGCAGGCGAGGCTGCTCGCGCTGCAGCGCGGCGAGACAGAGATCATGGGCGACGTCTCGACCCAGGTGATCCCGGCGCTCAGGGCCGACCGCACCATCACCGTGCTCACCCAGCCCGGGCTCGCCGTGAACGGCATGGCGATGCCGAACCAGGTGGCGCCGTTCTCCGACAAGCGGGTGCGCCAGGCGCTCAACTACGCGGTGGACAAGGACGCCATCAACAAGGCGCTCTATGCCGGCCTGGCGGTGACCATGACCTCGCCGATCCCGCCGGCGCAGTGGGGCTACGACCCGTCGCTCAAGGGCTATCCGTATGATCCGAGGAAGGCCGCGGACCTGCTGAAGCAGGCCGGCGTGCAGCTGCCGCTGCATGTCGAGCTGCTCGCCTACAACACGCCGCGCGGCTACAACCCCGCCGGTCCGGACCTGGCGGTGGCGCTGCAGGGGTATTTCAAGAAGGTCGGCATCGAGGCGGACATCCGCAAGGTGGACATGGGCGCCTTCCTCGGCACCGTGCGCTCGGGCAACTACACCGGCATGTTCCTGACCGGCTGGACCGGCGACAACGGCGACCCCGACAACTTCGTCGCCCCGTTGTGGGCCTCCTACGGCATGCCGGTGATGGACCAGGCGCACTACAAGGACCCGGTGGTGGACGAGGAGATGAAGGCGGCGGCGCGCGAGGTCGACCATGCCAAGCGGATCCAGATGTACAAGAAGATCCAGGCGCAGATCCTCGACGGCGCGCCCTGGGTGTTCGTGAACTCGACGCTGCTGGTCCGCGCGATCCGGAAGAACGTGGAAGGGTTCAGGCTGAACCCGACGCAGATGTTCTTCGACATGGACCAGGTCTCGCTGAAGTAGGCGGACCGGCTTGCGGGGGAGGCGGCGGCAGCTCCTCCCCCGGGGAAGCTCGACGGAAACGGCTGAGGTGCTCGCGCGTTTTGGAGGCGGGAGGGGGACATCATGACCCGATCATTCCTACCCGTGCTGCTCGGCGCCGTGCTGCTGCCGGCGCTGGCGCAGGCGCAGGCCTTGCGCGAGGGCAATATCTGGGACTTCAAGGACCACCAGCCGACGGCCGGCGAGGTGCAGTCGCAGGAGAAGAGCGCCGGCGTCGGGCCCAGCCAGGGCCAGGCGCGCCACCAGCAGGACGAGCTCGACGTCGAGGGCAGGCAGTTGCTGGAGCGGGCCGCCCGGGGCCGGCAGGCGCTGCCCGGCAACACCGACATCTATGGCGTCCAGCCCGGCGGCGTGGTGCCGATCAGCCCGGCGCCGCCCTGAGGCGGCCTTGCCTCGCGACCCTTCGCGCGGCACGCTGCCCGGGCTGGCAGGGGAGGCGATCGATGGCGCGCGTTGCGGTTCTGGACGATTGGCAGGGGGTGGCCGCATCGCTGGCCGACTGGTCGGCCTTGCAAGCGCGGGCCGAGGTGGTGTTCTTCCGTGAGGCCATTGCCGAGGCCGATGCCCTGGTGGCGGCGCTCGCCGGGTTCGACGTCGTGCTCGCCATGCGCGAGCGCACGGCGTTGCCGGGCAGCACGATCCGGCGGCTCGGGGATCTGCGGCTGCTGACCTTCACCGGTGCCGCCAACGCCGCGGTCGATGTGGCGGCCTGCACCGCTCAGGGCGTGCTGGTGTGCAACACCGTCTCGCGGACGCCTCGCTACGGCACCGCGGAGCTGGCATTCGGCCTGCTCCTGGCTTGCGCGCGGCTGATCCCCGAGGCCGATGGCCGCATCCGCGCCGGCGGCTTCCAGGACGGCATTGTGCCGGGGGTGGACCTGCTCGGCGGCACCCTCGGCATCGTCGGCCTGGGGCGCCTCGGCAGCCGGATGGCCCGCTATGCGCAGGCGTTCGAGATGGAGGTGATTGCCTGGAGCCAGAACCTGACCGAGGAGCGTGCCCGCGAGCTGGGTGTCGCGCGGGTCGGCAAGGATGAGCTGTTCAGCCGCGCCGATGCGCTGAGCATCCACCTCGTGCTGTCGCCGCGTTCGCGGGGGCTGGTCGGTGCGGCGGAGCTCGGCCGGATGAAGCGGGGCGCCATCCTGATCAATACCTCCCGTGGCCCGATCGTGGACGAGGCCGCCTTGCTGGCGGCGCTCCACGAAGGCCGCATCGTGGCGGGGCTCGACGTCTACGGCACCGAGCCGCTGCCGGCGGGGCATCCGTTGCGCAGTGCCCCGAACACGGTGCTGACGCCGCACCTGGGCTATGTGACGCAGCAGACCCTGGCGCAGATGTACAGCGCCTGCATCGAGAACATCATGGCCTGGCTCGACGGCGCGCCGATCAACGTGGTCAATCCGCAGGTGCGGGCCGCGACCTGATGGGATTGAAGACAATGATCATGGCGCCAACCAGCCATTATCGACAAGGCATGTTGGTGCCGCTCATGCCCTGAAGGCCAGGGCTCCGCCATGGACCCGCAAAGGGCCGAGAGGCCCGCGGGTCCCATTCGTTCAGGCGCTTCGGATGAGCGAAGACGCTCGCCGCCATCAGATGGAATTGCCCAAGGGCCGCCAGCGCAGGAGATCCTCGGGCGCATCGTGCTGCGCCTGGTCCCATGCCGGCACGCCGGACTGGTGCCGGGCCGCGGCGCGAGCGGCGGCATCGGCGGTGGACCACTGCCCGCCGCGGCGGCCGTCGAACGCGATGGTCCAGCCGCTCGGCAGCCTGACCAGGCGAAGAACGCCGATCGCCGTCACGTATTCATAGGGCATGGTGCGCGAATCTGCCGGCCGGAGGAACGACTCGTCCGAAATGGAAGGCTTATGCAACAGGCTTTTGCCGGCGGAACATGATACTTCCATGACGGATCGAGGCCCGCGGACGGGCCGGCGGAGTTCATGCAGGCGACATCCAATTGCCATTGTCGTGTCACGCAATGATCCTAGCGGGACCTCGCCTGCCCGTGCCGGGCCGACTCGCAATGCCTCGGAAGGAAGCCGCTTGAGAACCGAAACGATCGTGGAAATCTTCTTCTTTGATGCGGGCGGCGGCCATCGCAGTGCCATGAACTCGCTCAGGGAGGTGCTGGCGGAGCGCCGCCCGGAATGGCGTGTCGTGCCGGTCGATCTGCAGAAGCTTCTGGAACCCGTCGATCCGATTCATCGCATGACCGGCAGGCTCTCCAAGCCGCTGCACCAGGTGCTCGACCCTTTCGCTCCCAACCTCGCGTTCGACCCGGTGCAAACGCAGTCGCTCTACAATACGGCCTTGAAAGTCGGCGCTACCTACGGCTTCGGCGCGATCATGCCGATGCTGAAGCTGTTCATCAGCCGCCATTCCGCCGAGATCGAGGCGCTGCTCGCCCAACGGTGGATCGGGGCGGCCCGGCCGGACCTGGTGGTTTCCGTGATTCCCAATTTCAATGGTGTCATGTTCCACGCACTCCGGAGCGTTCATCCGGACGTGCCGTACGTCACCATCATGACCGACATGGTCGACTGCCCGCCGCACTTCTGGATGGAGAACCAGGACCAGTTCCTCGTCTGCGGCACCCCGGCGGCCTTCGCGCAGGCGCTCGACACAGGCTTCTATCGGCCCCAGAGGGTGTTCCGGGTGTCCGGGATGATCCTGCGGCGGGAGTTTTGCCAAGCCCCCGAGCGCGCGCTGCCGACCCGAGAGGACCTTGGCCTGGCGCCGGACCGACCGACGGCCCTGATCATGTTCGGGGGCAACGGCTCGCGCCTGGCCGCTCAGATCGTCGACCGGCTGCGGCTCTGCCGGTTCGATGTCCAGTCCATCGTGCTCTGCGGCAGGAGCCGCAAACTGCTCGCGCGGCTGCGGGGGGAGCCCGACTGCTACGCGGTCGGATTCGTCTCCAACGTCGGCGACTACATGCGGCTTGCTGACTTTTTCATCGGCAAACCCGGCCCGGGCAGCATCAGCGAGGCGGTCCAGATGGGATGCCCCGTGATCGTGGAGTGCAATGCCCGCACCATGCCCCAGGAACGGCCGAACGTGGAGTGGATCAGGCAGAACGGCGTTGGCCTGGTGGTCAGGAACTTCAGGAGGAACCTCGTCAAGGCGGCGGAACGCCTCATCGAGCATCTCGAGGAATACAAGACCAGCATCCAAAGGAACGTGCCGCCGAACCATGCCGTCGTCGAAGTGACGGAGATCCTGGGACGCATCGTGGCAGAACAGGACAGCGTGCCGGTGGCGGCGCACCTGGGCCGGCACCTCGGCAACATGCCGCTGCCGGCCTACAGACGTTCATAGCGCACCGTCGAGCCATCGATGACGGCAAAGGCCATGCCGGCCCACGTGTCGGCATCGTCGTACCAGACGTCGACATCGATGGCACCGCGCAGGCTGTAGCGTCTGGCCGGAATGGCGGCGCCGGAGGCCAAGCGGATTGCCTCGACTGCGCCGCGGGTCACGGTCGGACGCAACAGCACGCCATCCTCGAGGCTGACCATCGGTCCATCCAGTCCTTGCCGGTTCCAGTAGCTGGACCCCAGCGCCGATGCCGGCGCCAGATATTGCCTGGCCTTGCTCCCGACAACGACCAGCCCGGCACTGGTGCGTTGCGCCCGGACCCAGTCGTGCTCCCCGTTCCGGTCGGCCTCGCCGCTCAATCCGCTCAGCGTGTCGCCGTTCCAGGTCTCCACCGCCTGGTGAACGTAGCGAACGATCGGCAGCGACAGGAAAGTCACCCGCGCAGCCACCGCGATATGCACGCTGAGAGCGTCGCCCTGATGGGCGAATGTAAGCGTGTGCCTGCCAATTTCGGTGCCGTGGCGAACCAGCCGAAAGGCCAGCGAATCGCCCGCGGGAACCGGCGATGCCGCGGCACCGCCGGCGGTGATGCCGATGCCCCCCGCCAGCAGTGCGCGGCGTGGAATCATGCCGACCCTCCGATCCGGCTGAAAGACTGACTCGTCGCTGAAGGCCAGGGGCGCTGCCCCTGGACCCCGCCAAGGGCCGAGAGGCCCTTGGATCCCATTCTTTTGGGCGCTTCGCGCCATCCTCGTCCAGGCACCGTATGGCGCGAAGGGCCCAGGCGGTCGGGCAGATTACGCTCTTCATCGCGGTTTTCCGGCATTATGTTCAAGAAACGGTCATCCTGCCGGGCAAGGCGGGGGATAGAGTTTGCGGTTGACCATGACAGCAGAGGGATACTTCGGCATGGCGATCATGGGTCGTGCACTCCCGTGGCTGATAGCCACTTCACTCACCGCGGCCGCCCCGGCGCTCGCCCAGAGCCCGCTCGTTACCTCCCAGCCGGCACCCGACTCCTCGGTCGCCCCGTACTTCGTGAATCCGGCTTCCGAGCCGGCGGCCAGCCGTGACGAGGTGCTCCGCCTGCTGCACCAGAAGGTGAAGTACGTCTTCGTCATCTTCAACGAAAACCATTCCTTCGACAACGAGTACGGCACATTCCCCGGCGCCAACGGCATCTATGCCGACCCCAACGGCCCGCGCGACGCCGCCCACACGCCGGGCTTCACCCAGACCTACAAAGACAAGGCCGGAACGAGCTACACGGTCACGCCGTTCCGCATCGGCCCGGAGCAGAACGCGTCCTTCACCGACAGCGTCGACCACAGCCATGTCGGGCTCGCCCACAAGCTGCACGTGGTCAACGGCAAGCCGACCATGGACGGGTTCGCCCAGGCGGACTTCGATCGCTTCCTCGGCCCCGGTTCGCCGGCGGCCGAGGCCATGGGCCATCAGTTCGCCCGCCTGGTGATGAGCCACATCGACTGCGACACCATCCCGTTCTTCTGGCAGTGGGCCAACCGGTTCGCCCTGTTCGACAACATCTTCGCCACCGAGGATACGCCGTCCACCCCGAATGCCATCGCGCTGATTGCCGGCCAGTCCGGCGAGACGCAGTGGGTGAAGCATGGCAATGCCGCGCAGCCGGTCACGGTTTCATCATTTTCAACGAAGGGCACCCACAGCGGCAACCTGCAGACGCCTCCGCTGGTCAACGACCCGCAGCCGTTCTGGGGCTCGCAGTACGACGCCACCACCAGCGGCCTGCGCCAGCCCGGCCAGGCCCCGTGGGAAAACTCCGCCGACAGCAACGTCGCCACCAACCTGACCTTTGCCACCCTGCCGCTCACCTTCTCCGGCCGCAACCTGGGGACACTGACGAAGCAGGACGCCGCGCCGGGGACCGACCTCGCCGACATCAGCCAGGACATTCCCTTCATCACCGCCCGCAACGGCGCCCCGGTGTTCTGGCGCTGGTACCAGGAGGGGTACGACCACGAGCCGTATGAACCAGCCGGCCAGGCAAGCCATGTCGGCTACGTCACCCACCACAATGGCGCGCAATATTTCGGCTACTTCACGAACAATCCCGGTTTCCTCGGCAACCTGCGCGGCATGGGCGACTTCTTCGACGACATGCAGCAGGGCAGGCTGCCCGCCGAGGGCGGCGTGTTCTACATCCGCGGCGGCTTCTCCAACCAGGACGGCCTGAACCCGCCGATCCAGAACGCCTCCTACCCGGCGCCGCTCTCCGCCGGCGACCGCGCCGCCATCGCCGCCACCAAGCACGGCGACGACGACCATCCCAGCTACACCGACCGCATGATCAGCGAGGCCATGGCCGCGCGCGTCATCAACGTCGTCGCCAGCCGGCCGGACATCTGGAACCAGAGCGTGATCCTGATCACCTACGACGAGTCCGACGGGTTCTACGACCACGTCCCGCCGCGCATCCTGTCGTACGGTCCGGACGGACTGCCGCTGGCCCGCGGTGTCCGCATCCCGATGATCCTCATTTCGCCGTTCGCCCGCACCCATGTGGTCAGCCACGCCGAGGGCGACCACAACGCGGTCATCCAGACGATCAACGCCGTCTTCGACCTGCCGCCGTTGGCCAGCCTGCCGGACGAGAAGGCAGCGCTGATCTCCGGCGAGGATCCGCAATTCAACGGCCCGAACGGTTTCGTGCAGCACTACCTCGGCCCGCGCGACATCAACTCGCCCGTCACCGACGACCTGCTCTCCGGCTTCGACCCCGGCCGCCTGGCGGGAACCAGGCCGCCTCTGCCGGCCAGCTACGCCGTGATCAATCCGGGCGTCATCAACGAGCTGCCGCACTATGGCGGCAAGGGCTGCGCCGCCATCGGAATGACACCGGTCGATGCGGGACTCGGCATCAAGGACGAGCCGCCGCCGCACTTCAATTCGCTGCCGGCGACCCTGCCGGCATACAATTGATGCGGCCATGCCTCTGGGCCGGCGCGGTTGTTCTTTGCGCCGGCCTTGGGCTTTCGCCCGCGGCGAACGCACAGAACGTGCTTGCGCATCTGCGTCACACCGGCGTGCTGACCTGTGCGGCCGAGGAGCGCCCCGGCTTCGCGACGGTGGACGCGCGGGGCCAGGCCCACGGCCTGGCGGTCGATCTTTGCCGGGCCGTCGCCATCGCGGTGGCCGGCCCGAAAGCCTCGGTCCGGATGACCCTCCCCGAGGCCGACAACGAGTTCGCTCCGCTGGCGCGCGGCGCCGCCGATCTCGCCTTCCTCTCCGCCGCGGTGATCGCCGAACACCATCTCGCCGGGGCGCTCATTCCCGGGCCCGTGGTGTTCATCGACCCGATCACACTGATGGTGCCGGTCAGCGCCACCGCGCAGCGGCCGGACGATCTGGCGGGCCACACGATCTGCCTGATGATCGGCAGCCCTGCTCAGCGGGCCCTGGAAGCAACGCTGGGCACCGCCGCCCCCCCGATCGCGCGCCTGGCTTTCCGCGAGGACGTGGAAATGCTGGATGCCTACAACGTCGGGCGTTGCGACGGCGTCGTCGGGGACGCGACATATTTGGCTGAAATGCGCCTCTCCGGCGGCATCAACCATCTGCAGAGCCGCATCCTGTTGCCGCCATTGACGCTGACCCCGTTCGTCGCCGCGACGCCCGCCGTCGATGGCGCCTGGGCGAGCCTGGTCGGCTGGATCCTGAACGGGTTGCTCGCCGAAGGCGCCCCTGCACCCTCCCTCCTGCGCCCGCAGTGGGGCCGCGATGTGCGGGCGGCGCTGGGCAGCTACACCGACATGCGCGAGCGAAATCTCGGTGCCGGCTCGCCCCTGAAGCTTCCCCCCTGGCCCAATGAAGTATGGCCGAACGGCCTGCTGGTGCCGCCGGCGATCAATTAGGTCAGGCGAGGCGCTGCCTCGCGCTCCGCCAGGTCCGGCGCGCGCCTTCGCGCGACGGCTCCGCCCTGGACCTGCCAGGGGCCATGAGACCTCTGGACCCCATTTATGCATCCCGCTACCGCGACTGCACCGCGAAGCGCTGCTCCAGCCGGCCGCTGGGCCCGTGCAAGGGAAAAGTGGCGGGGTCTTGCCAACCCGCCGAACGAACTCCTATCAGCAAGCTGAGCCACCGCTGGCCAGGGAAAGGGCCCGGTTGTGGTGACTGCTTCGGCTTTCAATGGGGCGCCTCATGGCCACTCCGATGGTAATCCGCAGCTTGACGTGCATGCGGCTTTTGATTGCTGCAGGGTCGATCGCCGCGGTGGGGGGAGCGGTACTCCCGCCCCTTGGCGCCGCGGCGCAGACGGCCACGAACATGGCGGCCCTGCGGGGCCTGGCGCCCGCCAGCGCGCTGGCCAATACCGCCGCCGGCAGGGCGGCGCTGGCGGCCAATTTCGCGATCACCGGCAGTATCCAGAACGGCACGCTCCCGCAACCAACGCTGCTGGCGTTTCCCGAGCAGCAGCAACAGGCGCTCCGCGACTCGTTCATCACCGCCGGCAATGCCACCCAACTGGCGGACGGCCTCGGCAGCAATCTCGGTCGCGTTTGGCAATCATTGGCCAGCTACACCAGCACGGATGACGGCAGGACAACCAGCTTTACGAATGTCTCCCCGGCCGTCGCCGGGCTGATCGGCTTTGCGATCGCCACCACGAGCTCCGATTCCGGATCGGCCAAGTTCTTCTTCGCCAATGCGACCACGAACGGCAGGAAACAGGTGTCGATCGAGGCTTTGGCCGTCCTGAAGGAGGTCAACGGCATCACGGATTTCTTCGGCGCGGCCCATCACCTGCCCGCCGGCAGTCCAGGCGCCGATATCTATGGCAATTCCCGTCCTTTCCAAACCGAGTCCCGATTTACCACGATCGTCGGCAAGGATTTCTTCGGCGTCGAATCAAGCAACATCGCCTATCTGCGGGGGCCGGCGCAGGATCTGGTGGATAACCCGTCCTTTCCCAGTGGCCACACCAATTACGGCTATACGGAATCGCTGCTGCTCGCTCTCATGGTGCCGCAACGCTACCAGCAGATGATCACCCGGGCAGCCGAGTACGGCAACGACCGCATCATCGTCGGCGCGCATTACGCGTTGGACGTGTTGGCAGGGCGCACGCTTGCCTTGTACGACGTTGCCCACCTGCTGGCGAACCGGCCCGGTTACGTCGGGACACGGCGTGGCGGTGCGCAGATAAATGATTTCCGGCAGGCTTTGGCCGCTGCCCGGCCCGATGTCACCAAGGCCCTGGAGGCAGGTTGCGGCGGCACGATCACAACGTGCGCCCGGCAGGATCACAGCCGGTTCGCGGATGCCGGGCGAAACGGCACCTTCTACGCCGTTACCCAGAGATATGGCCTGCCGGTCGTGTTTGCGCAGAATGCCGCCGGCACGGAAGACGTTGCCAGGCTGGCACCCGAAGCAGGATATCTGTTGATTGCAGCGTTCCCTTATTTGACGCTTGCACAGGCCGACGACATCCTTACGGCAACCGAGGGGCCCGGCGGCGGATTCCTCGACAATGGTTCCGAGTTCGGTATCTATTCCCGTCTCGACCTTTATCGCGCCGCACAGCAGGCCACGGCCGCCGGCCCCAAGATGTGAATGGCGAGGCGCTGCCTCGCGCTCTGCCCGGGCTCCGCCCTGGACCCAGCAGGGGCCATAAGGCCCCTGCACCCCATTTATTTGGCGCCGCGGTGAGGCTG
>Ga0326727_10018294_pt1 | contig 14330 bp, 15 predicted proteins | sample MB2enrmetagenome_FD_207643 | JGI IMG/M metagenome (GOLD analysis project Ga0326727, IMG submission 207643) | Lab enriched peat soil microbial communities from McLean, Ithaca, NY, United States - MB29MY | ecosystem: Environmental > Terrestrial > Soil > Wetlands > Peat | place: USA: New York...
TTCACCTCGCCACCGCCTTCCACGAGCACGCTCATGATCTCCCTTTTTCTCAGCTCTTCGCAGACTGCCGCGAGGGCCACCCTCCGGTTCTCGCCCGCGCCCACCCGGACCACTTCGACGCCGAGCGACTTGAGGCGGCCCTCCTTGTCTGCCTGCTGATCGGGAAGGGTAAATATGAGCGTCCTGTACTTACTCGCGGTTTTTACCAGCTCGCAGGACAGGGGTATGCGCAGCTTGGAGTCGAGGACGACGCGCACGGGGTATCGTTTCGGCTTGGCGACCTTTGGCAGGAGCAGGGGATTGTCGAGGATGACCGTGTTGATGCCCACGAGGACCGCGTCCATCACCGAGCGCAGCCGGTTCGCGTAAGCCCTCGATTCCTCGTTGGAGATCCATTTCGACTCGCCTATCTTGGTCGCGATCTTCCCGTCCAGGCTCAGGGCCGACTTCATCACGAAGAAAGGCCGCTTTTTCTGCTGGAAGGTGACGAAGACCTCATTGAGCCGCCTCGCCTCCTCGGAGCGCAGGCCCACCTTTACGTCTATGCCCGCTTTGCGCAGGATCTCCACCCCTTTTCCGTGCACCAGCGGATTCGGGTCGAACATGGCGATGACCACCTTCTTGATGCCGGCCTTGATCACGGCGTCGGTGCAGGGAGGAGTCTTTTTCTCCGTGTGGCAGCAGGGCTCCAGATTGACCACGAGCGTTGCGCCCCGTGCTTTGTCGCCGGCCTGCTCCAGGGCGATCACCTCGGCGTGGTGCTCCCCCGCCTTCCTATGGTACCCCTCTCCCAGAATCCGCTGTCCTTTCACCACGAGGGCGCCCACCATCGGGTTCGGGGACGTCGTTCCGAGACCCCTCTTCGCGAGAGACAGGGCCAGCCCCATGAAGTCTTCTTCTTTCATTTTTCCCCTTTCTTCAAGAGCAGGTCCTTCAACTCTTCCATAAACTCCGTGATATCCTTGAATTGGCGGTAAACGGAAGCGAACCTCACATAGGCGACCTCATCGAGCGCCTTCAGCTCGTCCATCACCACCCGTCCTATCTCGGTGCTTGTCACCTCTTTCTCCCCCCGCTCGGTCAATCCGTACTCGATCCTCGACACGGTCTTCTCGAGGTCGGTAATGCCCACCGGCCTCTTTTCACAGGCCTTTTTCAGGCCGTTCAGGATTTTTGCCCTGTCAAAGACCTCTCTCCTGCCGTCCTTCTTGACCACCAGCGGCAGACCGTCCTCCATCATCTCCGCGGTGGTGAACCGCTTCGAGCATTTGAGACACTCGCGGCGCCTCCTGATGGCGTCCATCTCCTTGCTCATCCTCGAATCGATTACCCTGCTCTCGATAAATCCGCAATAGGGGCATTTCATGGACGGACACCATTAAGGGTGAGACCAGGGGAGCGAAGGCAGATCACTCCGGGCGACGACGAGCGCCATGGGGCGGTACACGGCGCGTACGCCCCTACGAAGCTCCCGGGCCTACCCGCTCTAGTATTATACCCGATTCTGCGACCAAATTGGCGGCCAAATCATCGGGATATCCTTCCAGGTACCGCACCTCCCGAATGCCCGCGTTTATGATCATCTTTACGCAGATGGAGCAGGGCAGGTGGGTGGAGTAGAGCACGGCGCCCCTGATGGAGACCCCATGGAAAGCCGCCTGTATGATGGCGTTCTGCTCGGCGTGGAGCCCCCGGCAAAGCTCGTGCCGCTCCCCTGAGGCCACCTTCCTCTCCTCGCGGACGCAACCCAGGTCGGCGCAGTGGGCGAGGCCGCTCGGTGCCCCGTTGTAACCCGTGGACAGGATGCGCTTATCCCTTACGATGAGGGCGCCCACATGCCTCCTCAGACACGTGGACCGCTTAGCCACGATCCCCGCTATTTCCATAAAATAGGGATCCCAGTCCGGCCGCCCGACCCTTGTCATAACCGGTAGATGCGGGAGTAGAAGGGGAATCTGGCGCAGAGCTCCCTCACCTCTTCCCTCACCTTCTCCTTGAGCCGATCGTCATGGGGCTGGCGGAGCACGGAATCGATCATCTCAGCGGCGGCCTCCATCTCGGGCTCTTTCATGCCCCTTGTGGTCACCGCAGGCGTGCCGATCCGTATGCCGCTCGCCTTCTGCGGTCCCCTTTTCTCGAAGGGGATTACGTTCCTGTTGAGCATGATGCCGCTTTGCTCCAGGCTCTCCTGCGCCTCAATGCCCGTGATGCCCTTTTCGGTGAGGTCGATGAGGAAGAGGTGGTTGTCGGTCCCTCCCGACACGATCCTGTATCCCCGCATCGCGAGGGCTGCGGCGAGACAGCGGGAGTTCCTGATGATCTGCTCCTGGTAGAGCCTGAACTCGGGGGTCATGGCATTCTTCAGGGCCACGGCTTTCGCCGCGATCACCTGCATGAGGGGCCCCCCCTGGATGCCGGGGAAGACCATGGCGTCGATCGCCTTCCCGTACTCCTTGTCTGCGAGGATGAGACCGCCCCTCGGGCCGCGCAGCGTCTTATGGGTCGTGCCGGTAACGAAGTGGGCCACGTTGACCGGGCTTGGATGGAGCCCGGCGGCAATGGCTCCCGCAATGTGGGCCATATCGACGAGGAGGTACGCGCCCACCTCATCGGCGATCTCCCTGAACCGCTCGAAGTCTATGATCCTCGAATAGGCGCTGGCGCCCGCAATGATCAGACGGGGCCGCTCTTTGCGCGCCACATCCCTTACCTGGTCGTAGTCGATCCGCTCGTCCCTTTCCGACACCCGGTAGGAGAGGGGCTCGAAGAAGCGGCCCGAGAAGCTCGCATGGGAGCCGTGGGTCAGGTGGCCGCCGTGGGTGAGGTCCATCCCCAGAATCTTGTCTCCCGGCCGGAGCACGGCGAAGAGGACCGCCATATTTGCCGACGACCCGGAGTGGGGCTGTACATTGGCGTATGCGGCGCCGAAGAGCGTGCAGGCCCGTTCGATGGCCGTCCGCTCGACGGTATCGACGTAGCGGCAGCCTCCATAGAAGCGCCGGTCCGGATAGCCCTCGGCGTACTTGTTCGTGAGGAGCGTGCCCTGGGCCTCGAGGATATCCTCATCGACGTAGTTCTCGGAAGCGATGAAGATGAGGCTCTGCTCCTCCCTCTCCACTTCCTTCTTGATACAATCGTAGATATCTCGATCACTGCCCTTGAGGGCATCCATGGAAATCATCTTCTATCCTTCTTATTTTGTCGATCCGCTTTTGGTGGCGGCCGCCCTCGAAGGGGGTCTCAAGCCACACCCTGGCCATCTCGACGGCGAGGGCCTTTCCCGTGACCTGGGCCCCCAGCGCCAGGATATTGGCGTCCACGTGCCTCCTGCTCTGCCCGGCCGTGGGGAGGTCGAAGGCGAGGGCTGCCCTCACCCCGCTCACCTTGTTCGCCGCGATTGACATGCCGATGCCGGTGCCGCACACGAGAATGCCCCGGTCGACCTCCCCTCGCGCCACAAGGCCGGCAACTTTTATCGCATAATCGGGGTAATCGACCGAATCGCGGCTGTTCGTGCCCACGTCGACCAGCTCATGCTGTTCCGCGAGTATTTGCAGGAGATGTTCCTTCAGCTCGTAGCCGGCGTGGTCCGATCCGATGGCGATCCGCATTTATTCGAACCTTTTGAAGGCCAGGACCGCATTGGTGCCGCCGAAGCCGAAAGAATTGGAGATGGCAAAATTGATAGGGTGCTTTCTCGCGGTGTTGGCCACATAGTCGAGGTCGCACTCCGGATCGGGGTGCTCATAGTTGATGGTGGGAGGACATATTTGGTCCCGGAGGGCGAGTATGGTGAAGATCGCTTCGACCGCGCCGGCCGCCCCCAGCAGATGGCCGATCATCGACTTTGTGGAGCTCACCGGTATCTTGTAGGCCCTCTCCCCGAAAACCCGCTTTATCGCCACCGTCTCCGCAGCGTCGTTCAGGTCCGTCGAGGTGCCGTGGGCGTTGATATGGTCCACCGCGGCCGTATCGACGTTGGCGTCCCTCAGGGCCATTTTCATGCAGCGGGCGGAGCCGTCGCCGTCAGGAGAGGGCGCCGTGATGTGATAGGCATCGCCGTTATAGCCGTAGCCCGCCACTTCCGCATAGATGGTGGCGCCCCTTTTTTGCGCGTGATCGAGCTCTTCCATGATCACGATGCCCGCGCCTTCCCCTATGACGAAACCATCCCTCTCTTTGTCGAAAGGACGGGAAGCCTTTTCCGGCGCGTCGTTTCTCGTGGAGAGCGCCTTGAGCGCATTGAAGCCGCCCACGGTCAGGGGGGTCAGGTTCGCTTCCGTGCCGCCTGCCACCATGACGTCCGCGTCGCCGTACTGGATGATCCTGTAGGCATCCCCGATGCTGTGGCCGCCCGTGGCGCATGCGGTGACAATGCTCAGGTTGGGTCCTTTTATGCCGTACTGGATCGCAATATTGCCCGGGGCCTCGTTGGCGATGAGCATGGGGATGAAAAAGGGAGAAATGCGCCCCGGCCCCTTCTCGAGCAGGATGGAGTGATACTTTTCGAGCGTCGGGAGGCCGCCGAGGCCCGTACCGACCACCACGCCGACCCTTTCCGGGTCCTCTCTGGCCATGTCGAGCCCCGACCCTTCCATGGCGACTTTCGTTGCGGCCATGGCGTACTGGATGAAGAGATCCATGCGCCGCAGCTCTTTTGGCGTTATATACTCTTCCGGCGTGAACCCTTTCACCTCGCCGGCAATTTTTGTCTCATGCGCCGATGCATCGAACCTGGTAATAGGGCCGATCCCCGACTGCCCATCGAGTATCTTGCGCCACACGTTATCGACGCCGACCCCGAGGGGCGTGGTGAGACCTAAACCCGTTATGACGATCCTTCTTTTCAACCTTCACCTCTGCACTATTTTAAGTGTTCTTCGATATACCGGATGGCGTCTCCCACAGTCTCTATCTTTTCCGCATCCTCGTCGGGGATCTCTATGCCGTACTCGTCCTCAAGGGCCATCACCAGCTCCACGATGTCGAGAGAATCTGCCCCCAGATCGTCAATAAACTTCGCCTCCGGTACCACCTCCGCTTCATTGACGCCGAGCTGTTCGACAATCATTTTCTTCACTTTTTCAGCAACTGCCATCTATCCACCTCCTGAGTTTTGATGGGGAGTCTCCCGTCAAATGTAGAGACCTCCACTCACATTGATTACTTCTCCGGTAATATAGCTGCTGTATTCGGACAACAGGAAATAGACGACGCGGGCAACATCGATCGGCTCCCCGGCCCGCTTGAGGGCCGCCGACTGCGTCATCGTTTCCCGATATTTTTCGTCGAGGCCTGCGGTCATCTCCGTCATGATGAAACCGGGAGCCACCGCATTCACCCTGATACCGCGCTCTCCGTACTCCCTGGCCACGGACTTGGTGAAACCGATGACGCCCGCCTTGCTCGCTGCGTAGTTCGACTGGCCGGGATTTCCCATCAGTCCCGCGATGGAGGCAATATTGACGATTCCCCCGCCCTTCTTCATGAGGTGACGGAGGACCGCTTTCGTGCAGTTGAAAACGCCCTTCAGGTTGACGCGCATCACCTGGTCCCAGTCGTCCTCAGCCATTCTCACCAGGAGCTTGTCCCGGGTAATCCCCGCATTGTTGACCAGGTTGTCGACCCCGCCCATTTCATTGATCACCGACAGGACGGCCTTCTCCACCTGCGAGAAGTCGGACACATCCACGCGGAAAAACGTCGCCTTCACGCCCTTGGCCTCTACTGCCCGGACAGCGTCCGTCCCGTCGGTCACGTCGAAGATGGCGATGGGGGCGCCCTTTTCAGCCAAAAATTCCGCTATCGACCGCCCTATGCCCTGAGAAGCGCCGGTGACGATGGTGACCTTTCCCTTCATGAGAGCACCCCCCGGACCGCCTCTATCTCCGCCCTGGTCTCCACGTGATGGCAGGGGATGTCGGGCAGTATCCTCTTCACCAGATTGGTGAGTACCTTCTGCGGCCCCACTTCGAGGAAAAGCTCCACACCCGCCGAGGCCATGTTCCTCACGCAGCCTTCCCACCGGACGGGTGAGAACATCTGACGGAAGAGGAGGTCGGCGACCTTGCCACTCTCCCGGTTCGGGGCGGCGTCGACGTTCGAGACCACCGGGACCCTCATGGGCGAGAAGACCAGGCCTTCGAGCTCCTTTTTCAGCCTCTGTGCCGCGGGCTCCATGAGGGGGCTGTGAAAGGGGCCTGATACGTTGAGGAAAACCGCCTTTTTGTAGCCCTCTCCCTTCAGACGCTCGACCACCTCCCGGAGGGCGTTCAGGTCACCCGAGAGCACGAGCTGGTCCGGCGAGTTGAGGTTGGCGGGAGATGCCACGTAGTCGCCCTTCGAAACGGCGCGGCAGGCCTCTTCCACCCGGTCCCGCACGGGACCTATGAGGGCAACCATGCCGCCAAGACCTGCGGGGCACGCCTCTTCCATAAGGAGGCCCCGCTTCCGGGTCAGCCTGAGGGCATCCTTGAGGGAGAGAAGGCCGCTCGCGAGGAGGGCCGTATACTCGCCCAGGCTGTGGCCGGCAAGGAGGAGAGGGGTCACCTTCGGCTCCTCGTTGAGCACCGCCCATACCGCATAGCTGACGAGGAGGACCGCGGGCTGGGTGTTTGCGGTCTTCCGAAGCTCCTCATCAGGTCCATTGAAGCAGAGCCCGGAGAGGGAGAACCCAAGGGCCTCGTCCCCCGATGCGAAGATATCCCTTACCGAGGCGAAGCGGTCGTAGAGCTCCTTTCCCATCCCGACATATTGCGACCCCTGGCCCGGAAAGACGACCCCTATCCTCTTCATGGTCATCTCTTCTTCGAGGCCGCTTCTTTTATCAGCTCAAGGGCAATGACATTTCTCTGAATCTGGTTGGTGCCCTCGTATATCTGCAGGATCTTCGCATCCCTCATCATCTTTTCGATGGGATATTCCCGCATGTAGCCGTAACCTCCGAATATCTGGAGCGCGTCCACGGTCACCTTCATGGCCACGTCGCTCGGAAAGACCTTGCTCATGGCAGACACCTTCGAGAACTCCTTCGGGCTGCTGTCGATATAACGGGCGACCGCGTAGACAAGGGCCCTCGCCGCCTCTATCTGGGTGGCCATATCCGCCAGCATATGCTGCACCGCCTGGAAGGAGATGATCTTTCTTTCGAACTGCTCCCTCTCCTTCGCGTAGGCGACTGCCGCCTCGAGGGCACCCTGGGCCACCCCTACGCCCTGAGCCCCGATGCCCGGACGGGTCCGGTCAAAGGTCCTCATGGCGAGGATGAAGCCCATGCCTTCCCTACCTATAACATTTTCCTTCGGCACTTTGCAATCCTGAAACACGAGCTCCCTCGTCGCCGATGCCCTGATGCCGAGTTTCTTCTCCTTCTTGCCGAAAGAGAAACCCTCCATGCCTTTCTCGAGGATAAAAGCGGTGGCGCCCCTGCCGCCCCTGGAGCGGTCTGTCATGGCGATGACCGAGTAGACCTCAGCCTCCCCCCCATTGGTGATCCACTGCTTCGTGCCGTTCAGGACGTAGCCGTCCCCCACTTTGCGCGCCTCGGTCCGGATGCCCGCGGCATCGCTGCCCGCGTTCGCCTCGGTCAGGCCGAAAGCGGCAAGCCGCTTCCCCTTCGCCACATCGGGCAGATAGCGCCGCTTCTGCTCCTCGCTGCCCCCGATGAGGATGGGATAGGAGCCGAGAAGGCTCGCGGCATAGCTCACGGATACGCCGAGGCAGGCCCTGCTCAGCTCCTCGACCACGATGCAGTTCTCGAAGGAGCCTCCGCCGAGGCCGCCGTACGCTTCGGGTATGCTGACGCCAAAGAGACCCGTTTCTGCGCAGGCTCGCATGATCTCCCAGGGGAAGGTCTCAGTCTCGTCGAGCTCGGCCCTCACGGGCACGATCCTTTCCTCTGCGATCCTGCGGGCGAGCTTCTTGATCTCTTTCTGGTCCTCTGTCAAAAAGTAGTCCATGCTAGCGCTCCTTGCTCTTGGTCCGGGATGTGTACTCCTCCATTGCGTCCCTTATGTGCTCGTTCACGTTCTTTCCGATGAAGCCCCTTGCCTGCCCTATGGCATTCTTGATGGCCCGCTCGTTCGACTTCCCGTGGCAGATGATACAGACGCCGTCCACGCCGACGAGGGGAGCCCCGCCGTATTCCGTGTAGTCCATCCTGCGGGAAAGGGCTTTGAACACGTCCGAAAGGAGGAAGTAGCCCATCCTGGCCCTGAGACTTGCCCGGATGCCTTTTCTCAGGAAGCCCACTAAGGCCTCGGCCACCCCTTCGCTCACCTTCAGGGCCACATTGCCCACAAAGCCGTCGGTAACCACCACGTCCGCCGTTCCATTGTACAGGTCGGCCCCTTCTATGTAGCCTCTGTAGTTGAGATTGAGGCCCTTCAGGAGGGCGTGGGTTTCCCGCGTCAGCTCGTTCCCCTTCGTCTCCTCCTCCCCGTTGGCGAGGATGCCCACCCTGGGCGATTCGATGTCGAGGCCGTATTTCGCGAAGACATTGCCCATCAGGGCAAACTGGACCAGATGGGACGGCCGGCAGTCGACCGTGCCGCCCGCGTCGAGGAGAATCGACAGACCCCCCAACCCGTTCGGGTGCACGGTCAGGATCGCAGGCCTCTCCACACCGGGTATGCGGCCCAGGGTAAAGATAGCGAAGGCCATGGCAGCGCCTGAATTGCCCGCCGAAACCACGGCCTGCACACTCCCCGCCTTAAGGAGGGTAAAGGCCTTGTTGATTGAAGAATCCCTCTTCCGGCGCAGGGCGACGGACGGTGATTCCTCCATGTCGACGGAGACGGGGGTGTGGACGATCTCGATGCCCGATCGGGTTTTCAAGAGCGGGGCGATGGCATTCTCGTCGCCCACGAGCACCACCTCTCCGATCCCCTCTGCGCGGGCAGCCTCCGCTCCCCTCACGACGGCGAGAGGCGCATGGTCCCCGCCCATGGCATCAACCGCGATTCTCACCATACCCGCTAAAGTTCTTCGACAGCCAGGTACTTCTTACCCTTGTAGGTACCGCATTTCGCGCAAACCCGGTGGGGCACGGTGGGCTCCTTACAGTTCGGGCAGAGGATCACGCTGGGGGACGAGAGTTTGTAATGGGTTCTCCTCTTGTCTCTCCTCGATTTCGATGTCTTCCTTTTTGGAACAGGCATTGGTTTCTCCTTACCGCTCTTTAAGAAATGCGTTCAGTTTCTCTCCGAGCACCGAGGTGCCGGTCTTTTCGCAGCGACACTCCTCGATGTTCAGGTTCTTGCCGCAGGTCGGGCAGATGCCCTTGCACGCTTCCGAGCAGAGCGCCTTTATGGGCAGGTTGAGCATCACCTCTTCGAAGACGAAGGGATCGACGTCGATCTCGTCGCCCTCGAAGTAGTAGAGGTTCATCTCCTCGGTCTTCAGCTCGACCTCGGGGGCGCGGGGTGGCTTCTGTCCGGGCAGAAGCTCTATGTCGAGTCTCGATTCGATTGAGAAGGTGAACTGTTCGAGGCAGCGGGCGCACGCAAGGGAGAGGGTCGCGTGCACAGGCCCCCGCATCCATACGTTCTCCCCCGCCATCTGGAGGGTCAGCTCGTACTCGATGGGCGAAGGGAAAGAGATATCGCTGTCCTCGGGCCGCTTCAACCGGGAGCCGTCCAGGGTTCCCTTGACCGATATACCTTCCTCGATATCGTAAAGTTTGATAACCATTGGTTGTTTCCTATTTTAAGGCTAACAATATACAGGGTTTGGCTCGTTGATGTCAAGGGAATTAAGGATACCCTGTCCTTTCGCCTGCACGCATCCGGGGACAGAGACGGGCGTCGGGGCGAGGAGGGGCAGGGCAAGGCGTTCCCGTCGCTCCCACCCACGCCCTTCGGGCGCGGGTACCCGGGCGTCCACCTCTCACCCTTCCTGAAGACTCCCCCCGCTCAAATTCGGAACTCGCGGCCGGCTGATGACATATTAAATCTCCCGGTTTGCTCACACATCAGAATTTGTGCGCTTGCGCGCACCGCTTCTCCCGCCTTAAGCAGTGCTCCGAGAGGCTCCCGCATAGCTCGCTCCCGGAAACGCCTTGCCCTGCCTGGGTAGTCGGGGGTGATGAGGGGAACCGGCTTCATGGCCAAAAGGGCTTTCCGGGGGCGAGACGTGACACCAGGTACGAGGAGAGGATGAACGAAGCATGAATACATTGATTACGGAACCTCGTCTTGTTATCATAACCCCATGGGTGATACCGGAAAAATAGCCCCACGATTCTCCCTTTCAGAGGACGTGGTGCTCTACCCCGGCGACTGTCTCGAACTGCTCCGAGCCATTCCCGACGGGTCACTCACCCTCGTCGTTACCTCACCTCCCTACAATATCGGAAAAGAGTACGAAAAAAGACTGAAGTTGGAAACCTATCTTGAGCAGCAGGCAGCGGTGATCAGGGAGTGCGTGAGATGCCTGTCGTCCCGCGGCAGCATCTGCTGGCAGGTGGGGAATTACGTCGAGGCCGGCACGATTATCCCTTTAGACACGGTGCTTTATCCGGTCTTCACCGGCCTTGGTCTCAAAATGAGGAATCGCATCATCTGGCATTTCGAGCATGGGCTGCATTGCAGCCGCAGGCTGTCCGGAAGATACGAAACGATCATGTGGTTCACAAAATCGGATCGGTACACATTCAACCTCGATCCCGTGAGAGTGCCGCAGAAATATCCCGGCAAGAAGCATTTCAAGGGTCCGAATGCGGGACGGTATTCCTGCAATCCTCTGGGTAAGAACCCGGGAGATTTATGGACCATCCCCAACGTGAAGAGCAACCACATAGAGAAAACAGGCCATCCGTGCCAGTTTCCTGTCGAGCTTATTGAGCGGCTCGTTCTGTCGATGACCGAAGAGGGGGACTGGGTATTTGATCCGTTCTCAGGTACCGGCACCACCATTGTCGCGGCCATCCGGCATAAACGCCGCGGGGCCGGGGCCGAGACTCTCCAGAAATACGTTGATCTTGCCCGAAACCGCATTCAAAGCGAGATTGCGGGTACATTGAGGACCAGGCCGATGGGTAAGCCCGTTTACGATCCGGAGGAAGCCGGAAACAGTCTGAGAGTCTCACCTTGGCCGGAGAAAGCAAAGGAAGAGCGGGTACGCTAGCCTGAAAACGGGGTATGATGCGAGGCAGAGACGGAGCCTTGTTGCACAAGCCGATGGAACACGAACGGATGGTGGCTGAGGGGGTGCTGTCGTGGGCATGAAGATGAATCGAAGGAGCTTTTTGAAGACCTCGGTATTGACGGGAGCGGCTTTCATGGGCGGGCATCTTTCGAGCGCCTTTGGTCAACCGGCGTACGGGTCCTCCCGGACCGAAACGAAGGTGCGGGCGGAAGAGATGCCGGTGACAGCGGAGGCCGATGTCGTCGTGATCGGCGGTGGGCCGGGAGGCTTCGGCGCTGCCGTGCGCGCCGCGCGGATGGGTGCAAAGACGATCCTCATAGACAGGTATGACGTGCCGGGAGGGGTCCACACCACCGGACTCCAAGGCGCGTACAACGCGGGCGTGGGCGGGGTTCATACCGAGTTGATGGAGCGATTGACCGGGGAAGGTTACGTGTACACGGCCACGGAAAAGACGTACCCGGATTTCGCGGGCAATCCTCTCTCACACTATGACGGGAACCTCAAGCCCGGCAGCCCCTTTTCAAGGAGCACCTTTAACCCGGAAGGGGGTGGGTGTGTCATGTCGGCGATGCTGAAAGAGGCGGGAGTAAAGGCTTTCTACAATACCACATTTCTCGACGTGATCATGAGGAAGCTCCCCAAAGGGGATAGGGCCATCGAGGCCGTCCTGGTAAAGAACGTATCGGGTACGCAGGCCATGAAAGGTAAAGTTTTTATCGACGGTTCAGGAACGGCCGAAGTGGTGGCGAGGGCAGGCGCGCCCTTCGTGCGGGGAGGGGGAGGGCAGCCCTCGACGGTCGCGGCGGGGGGAGAGCATCGGCCCCTTCCCGGAGGCCTGCTGTGGATAATGACCGGCATCGATTTCGATGAAGTCGCCCGGTACCAGAAGAGCCGGAACGATCCGACACTGGGTAAGCTTATTTCTGCCGCCCTGGCGGCCAGGGATATCCCCTCCGACCTTTACAGGCCAAGGCTCGCGGGGACATGCGTCTACGGCGATCTCTATATAGGTCATCCCACGGTCGATATGAGCCCGATCCAGGGTCCCGGTACCTTTATATTCTGGGAGAACGTGCCCTACGAATGGTCACTCCATATCGATGACAATCCCGAGGACATGATTCGTGCCCAGGTGGCGATGAGGGAATTTGTCGACGCTGAGGCGAGGTTCCTCAGGAAGTACGTGCCGGGGTTCGCCCATGCCTTTGTCACCAATGTGGGCCATTATCTCGGCGTACGCGACGGCCGTCATCCCAAGGGAGAGTACCTATTCTCCCTGGACGACGCCCTGAATGGCCGGCGGTTTCCCGATGCCGTGACAAAGCCCATGAGCAAGAGCTTCCATTGGGATTGCGGAAAAGTCCATACCTTTGAGGTACCCTATCGGTGCTTCCTCCCGCAGAAAGTGAATAACCTCCTGCTGACCGGCGCGTCTCTTTCTTTTACCTATGACACCATCTTCATGGTTATGAGAAATTTCCCCTGGTGCGTGCAAACAGGGGAAATTGCGGGGTTTGCCGCAGCACGGTCAGTGGCTCAAGGGATTCCGCCCAAGCACTACAAGTGGGATACACCCTTGTTTTAGGCGGGGATAGGCTCCCGGTTCAAATACCCCGTCTCGACGGCGAGGTAAGGCAGGGAGAGAGTGAAGAAAGCAGCGGCTTTGATTTTTTTCTGGGCTGCATTGTCGGAACTTATGATCAACCTGGCAAAAGTTTGGGAAACGATCAGAATGATTGACGCAAGAACGGGGCTGGCCGTAATAGTCATTATTTCCGGCGTTGCTGCCGGTGTTCTCTATTTTGTTGAAAAGTACCGGCAGCTTAAAAATAAATTGGATAAAAAACTACAGGAGTCGGTCGATCATCTTGATCGGGCCATTGCCAAATTTGCCAATAATATGGATCGGTACTATTATCATAACAGGCAGGAGGCCAGAGCCCTTCAGGAAAGCATCGATGCGTTGCTGGCGGTACTTCGCGCGGATAATCATACGCTTCATGGGAGCAGGGAAGATGCCTCGCTCACCGAGCTCCGTAGAGATGTGGATAGAATGAAGGAACGGGTTATGGACGTGGAGGAGAAGCTACTGCACCTCAAGCTGAAGATCGTTGAGAAGCTGGGGAAGATGCCGGAGTGGTGGAAAGATTAGCAAGAAGAAGCGGAGGCGACAGGGGAAAATGCCTTTTGGCGGGAGTCTTTACTGAGGAGGAAACGGCATGGATGTGACGCTCTTATCGCGGCTGCAGTTTGCCGCGGCGACCTATTTCCACTTTCTCTTTGTGCCCCTGACGCTCGGTCTCTCTATCCTCCTTGCCATTATGGAGACCGCGTACGTCAGGACAAAGAAGGAGGAGTACAAGGAGATGACGCAGTTTTGGGGCAGGATATTCCTCCTCAACTTCGTCGTCGGCGTGGCCACCGGCATTACCCTGGAATTTCAATTCGGCACCAACTGGTCGCGCTACTCGCGCTATGTGGGTGACATCTTCGGGCCTCTCCTCGCCATTGAGGCGACGGTGGCCTTTTTTCTGGAATCGACCTTCATCGGCGTATGGGCCTTGGGCTGGAAGCGGCTTTCCCCGCGGCTCCACGCGGCCTGCATCTGGCTGGTTGCCATAGCTTCGAATGTCTCGGCAATCTGGATTCTCATCGCGAACGCCTGGATGCAAAACCCCGTAGGGTATGTGATGAAGGCCGGCCATCCGGTCCTCTCCGATCTCGGGGCCGTCGTCTTCCAGGGCTACGCGGGCCTCACCATACTGCATACCCTTGCCGCGTCCTACGTCACCACGGGCTTCTTTGTCATGGGCGTGGCCGCGTACCATATTGCGCGGAAGCAGTTCCTCTCCATTTTCGTCAGATCCTTCAGGATCGGCCTCTCTATGGCGCTCATTTTTGCTCTCTTCGTCGTGATCGAAGGTCATATGCACGGGGCCAATCTCGCTCGTATACAGCCGGCGAAGCTGGCCTCCCTCGAAGTAAACTGGGTCACCCAGGCAGAGGCGCCCATCTATCTCATCGCCGTGCCCGACGAATCGGCGGCCGCGAACAGCGTGGAGATAGGGAAAATACCCGGCGCCCTCAGCCTGCTCGCCTTTCACTCGCCTTCGGCTCGTGTGACGGGCCTTCGCGACATCCCGAAGGAAGACCGGCCACCCGTACTCGTCACATACCTGGCG
>Ga0326727_10018295_pt1 | contig 14330 bp, 12 predicted proteins | sample MB2enrmetagenome_FD_207643 | JGI IMG/M metagenome (GOLD analysis project Ga0326727, IMG submission 207643) | Lab enriched peat soil microbial communities from McLean, Ithaca, NY, United States - MB29MY | ecosystem: Environmental > Terrestrial > Soil > Wetlands > Peat | place: USA: New York...
TAGGTTCTGACGGAATCACCAAACTCCGGACGGGCTATGCTCCCAAACTTCTCAGGATTCTTGCAAAGGCTGTCGAAAGCCGCGACAAACAGAGCCTCGTAGCGCCTGCAGGCAGCGCCGCCAAACTTGTCGAGACTCCAGGCAAGGATGGAAACAATATCCTCTTCCGCGTGAAGCGAAAGGCGCAAGGTCAGCACAGATTATTCTCCCGGAAAGCCGATCTGTTCGGCTGCCCGCTTGCCCAGCTTGCGAAGATGGAGGGCCATCTCGCCGCGTCCTTTGAGCGATTCGAATCTGCCTTGGTCCAGATCGTCCAAACCGGCCTGAATCGCATGACGCATCTTCTGTTCCTTGAGGGCGTCTTGCTCGCGCTTTGCTTCCACCAGCCGCAATCCCTCCTGCAACACCTCTTTGGCGTCGTGAAACTGGCCAGAGTTGACAAGATCGGCAACCAGCGCCTCGTAATCTTCGCTGAGCTCAAAATTCAGCATGGGCATTCTGATCTCCTCCTGCGGCAGCATTCGGGAAGCATCGCACTAGCCTAAGAATAGCAGGAATGCAAATTAAAGGAGGGCATGCAGGTGGTCTAGGATGGCGCAGAACAGTTTTTTCCACCCCGCCGCGCCTCCGCCCCGGAACGATAGAATCTCCAATAGGCTGTCCAGAAGCAGGTCAGGCCGCAAGGAGCGGGTTCGCATGGGTTACCAGGTTCTAGCCAGGAAGTATCGTCCGCAGCGCTTTGCCGACGTGGCCGGGCAGGATCACGTGACGCGGACGCTGATGAACGCGCTCTCGCAGAACCGCATCGCGCACGGATACATCTTCTCGGGGCATCGCGGCATCGGCAAGACCACCATCGCGCGCATTGTGGCCATGGCGCTGAACTGCCGCACCGAAATTGGAACCCCGGAGCGGCCTACGCCGGAACCCTGCGGCGCGTGCGTTTCGTGCACCGAGATTCGCCAGGGCAACGCGGTGGACGTGATCGAGATCGACGCGGCCACCAATCGCGGCATCGACGAGATTCGCGAGCTGCGCGACGCGGCCCGCTATGCGCCCTCGCGCGACCGCTACAAGATTTACATCCTCGACGAGGCGCACCAGATCACCGACGCGGCCTTCAACGCGCTGCTCAAGACGCTGGAAGAGCCGCCGGCGCACGTGATCTTCATGATGGCCACGACGCAGCCGGAGGACATTCCGCAGACCATCCGCTCGCGCTGCCAGCACTTCAGCTTTCACGCCGTCAAATTCGACGACATTCTGGCGCAGTTGAAGATGATCGCCGCCAACGAGGATGTGGTTGCCGAGGAGGCCGCGCTGGCGCTGCTGGCCGAGGCGGGCGACGGGTCGATGCGCGACGCGCTGTCGATCATGGATCAGGCGATTGCCTCCGCGCCGGTCGAGGCGGGCCGGACGGTTCTCTCGTCGGCGCAGATTCGCGAGCTGATGGGCGCGGTGCCCAACGCGGTCTTCGAGCGGCTGCTGGAGGCGGTCGCCGCCGGGCAGAGCGCCGAGCTGATGGAGCAGTTGAATCTGTTGGTCAACGCCGGGCACAACCCCTCGTCGCTGGCGCGGCAGATGGTCCGCTACCTGCGCAATACGCTGATGGCCAAGCTGGGCGGCGCACAGACAGAGCTGCTGCAGATCAGCGGCGATGAGCGGGCCCGCGCCGCGCGCACCGCGCTGCTCTTTACCGAGGAAGAGATTACGCGCAACCTGCAGATTGTGCTGCGCACCTTCGACGATCTGAACTACCGCCAGGAGCAGCGGTTTCATCTGGAGCTGGGGCTGCTCAAACTGATTCATGCGCAGCGGCTGCTGCCGATTGAAGAGCTGTTGAGCGGTGTGGCTGCCGGGGGCGGTCTTCGCTCTGGCGCGCCGGTTTCTGCATCCACCCCACGGCCAACCGCCAACGTAGCGCGTCCGGCTGCTCCGTCTGCCGCGCCCGCCGCGCCTACGCTCTCTCCCTTTGGTCCATCGGAGGGAGGCGGGGGTTTCAACCCCCGCACTACGCTGACAGAATCGACGCGGGCTTTAGCCCCGGAGGGACGTTTTGCGTCCTTTTCATCGGGAATCTCCGGTGATTCCGCGGACTCTTCATTAGCCTCTCCTGTTGCCGTGATCACGCCCTTCCCTGCCGCGACGGCTCAGACCACCGGCTTTGCCTCCGGAGAAACGCTGACCGAAGGCGCGCTTGCTGTGGCTCCTAAAGCCGTCGTCTCGGCGGCAAGCCCACCCAGCATCGAGGCAATCCGCCACGCCGTGGGCTGCGCGCTGGTTGAGGGCGGCCACGTTTCGGCGGCGCAGTTGCTGGGCGCAGGCGCGTGGACGCTGGACGGCGGCAGCCTGCGCATCGAGGTCGCCGGCATGGGCAAGAAGATGCTCGCCCTTACGATCAACGCCGCGGCGGAGAAGATCATTCGCCAGGAACTGCAGCAGCTGGGCGCGCCGAGCCGCTTGCTGGTGGTTCCCGGCGAAGGCGCCACGCAGCCTGCCTCGTCGATGGCCGCGCCTGTGGCAGGCAGCATTCAGCAGGCCGCGCTGGCGAATCCTTTGGTGCAGCGGGCGCGGGAGATCTTCAAGGCTGAGGTGCGCAGCGTCGTCGATCTGCGGCAGAAGTAAAATCATGCGGCAAATGAGGTAAGAATCATGATGAATCCGCTCAAAATGGCCGAGATGCTCTCGCAGGCGAACCAGATGCAGGAGGAGGTCCAGCGCAAGCTCGCCCAGACGGTGGTCGAGGGAAGCAGCGGCGGCGGCGCCGTGACCGCAACGATGAACGGCAAGAAGCAGCTGCTCAAGATTCGCATCGAACCGGCGGCGGTGATTGGACTGGGCGGCGACAAGCCGGATGTTGAGATGCTGGAAGACCTGGTGGTGGCCGCGGTGAACGATGCCGGGCGCAAGGCCGATGAGGCGATTCAGTCGAGCGTCAAGGGCATGCTGGGCGGATTGAATCTGCCGGGGCTAGGGTAAGTTTTTTAAGACAAACGGGTGGAGTACGGAGTATCCCACCCTAAATCACCCCAGCGACGAAGACCTGTCGTTGGGGACCCCGAAGCCGCAAAACAATTACGCGGCAAGGGTGGGACACCCAAAGTTAATGGATTCCCAGGTCCCAAAAGAAGGACCTGGGGCACCCAGATCATGTTTGACGATTGAGTCATTTTTCACTGTCCACTGTTTTCAGGAGGCGCGCACCATGACCCGTTATGCCGAGCCAATGGCGCGGCTGATTGAAGAGTTGAAGAAGCTGCCCGGCGTGGGCACGAAGAGCGCGCAGCGCTTTGCGTTTCATATTCTGCGCTCCAGCGACGAGGATGCGGCGGCGCTGGCCGAGGCGGTGCGCGGGCTCAAGGCCAATCTGCGCCTCTGCTCGGTCTGCAACAACGTCACCGATGTCGATCCCTGCGCCTACTGCGCCAGCCCCACGCGCAATCACCGGCTGATCTGCGTTGTCGAGGAGCCGACGAACATCGGCGCCGTGGAGCGTACGCGCAGCTACCAGGGCGTCTATCACGTGCTGCACGGTACGCTCTCGCCGCTGCACGGGGTGGGGCCGGATCAGTTGCGGACTCAGACTCTTTTATCCCGCGTCGAGTTGGGCGAGGTGGATGAGGTCATCCTGGCGACGAGTCCTACGCTTGAAGGCGAGGCCACGGCGCATTGGCTGGCTAGCGCGTTGCGTGGCTTTCAGGTCCGAATCACGCGCATCGCGACGGGCGTTCCTGCCGGCAGCGACATCGAATACGCCGACGAGGTGACAATGGCGCGGGCGATGGAGGGGCGTCGGGAGCTCTAGCCGCGCAGCCTCACCAGCAAATCCTGGGGATGGACCGGCTTTGAGAGAATCTCGAATTCGTGGCCCTGGGCACGCGCTTTTTCCAACAGATCGGCCGTGGCGGCCTGCCCGGAAAAGAGCAGAATCTTGACCTGTGGAAACTGGGCGCGAATTCGGATTGCCGCGTCAATGCCGCTCAGGCCGGCCATGATGACATCCGAGATGAGCATCTCCGGCTTGAAGGTTACGGCCAGCTCGACCGCCTTCTCGCCCGAATAAACGGCGCGCGCCTCAAAGCCGCTCTGGTTCAGAATCATCGCTAGCGAGTCGGCGATCACCCGTTCATCGTCGGCAACCAGAATCTTCGGTTTGGCTGTATCCGGCATTTCTTTTCCTAACGCTCGATGGAGTCGGCAGCGAGCCGGCTTGCCGTGCAACGGAGCAACTCCCGCCCCGGCGGCGACCGATGAGAATCCCATTGCTGGCAAGATGCTTTGTTTAAATGATACGCTCAGTTTGGGCATTTTTTTCAACAGAGATTTTGCTTTCTAGCCGGCAAAGAGACCGGCAGGCGACAGCAAATCGGCTCAGCGGAACCGGCTTCCGGCAGCGAATGCCGATTCATCCGGGTGAAACCGGATCGGGCTAAACTCAAGGACAATCACCAGCCGCGGCTCTTGGCCAGGCGGACCGGAGAACCAGCCATGCAGGAAGCCGCCACATCCACCCCGATCCAGGAATCCATCCCAGCCACGCCCCCAAACGTTGACGCCATCATTCGCGCCGAGCAAATCGAGAAATTCTACGCGCAGCCCAGCCAGAATCGTATCCAGGTGATCTCCGCCACTGACCTCTCTATCGTTCCCGGAGAGATCGTCGCCCTGCTCGGTCCTTCCGGCTCCGGCAAGTCCACCATACTACGCATGTTGAGCGGCCTCTCCACACCCACCTCCGGCCAGGTCTACTGGCACGAGCGGCCGATCGCCGGCGCGGAGATCAACGTTTCAATTGTCTTCCAGAGCTTTGCACTCTTCCCCTGGCTTACGGTGCTGGAAAACGTCGAAGCCCCGTTGCAGGCACGCGGCGTTGCCGCCGATGAGCGCCTGGACCGCAGCATGAAGATGCTGGACACGGTTGGGTTGGACGGCTTCGAAGCCGCTTATCCCAAAGAGCTGTCGGGCGGCATGAAACAGCGCGTCGGCTTTGCCCGCGCACTGGTGGTCGAGCCGGAAGTCCTCTTCATGGACGAGCCCTTCAGCGCCCTCGACGTGCTGACCGCCGAGAACCTGCGCAGTGAGCTTTTAGAACTTTGGGCCAACAAGACCATGCCCACCAAGGCTGTCTTCCTGGTCACCCACAACATCGAGGAAGCGGTGCTGCTGGCCGACCGCATCATCGTACTGGGAAAGAATCCCGGCCACATCCGGACCGATTTCAAAGTCCAGCTCCCGCAGCCCCGCGACCGCAAGTTGGAGCCCTTCACGCAGTTGGTGGACTACATCTACAAGGTGCTCACCAAGCCCGATGTCACGCCCGCCGAAGCGCCCGATCAGAAGATCGGCATCCGCGACCAGCGCCAGATGCACTACCAGATGCTGCCACATTCGCGCCCAGGCGGTATCGCCGGCCTGCTTGAGCTACTGCTCGATAAGGGCGGGCGCGACGACATCTATCGTTTGGCCGACGACCTCAGCTTCGAAATCGACGACCTGCTGCCCATCGTGGATGCCGCCCAGTTGCTCGGCTTCCTGAATGTCGAGGAAGGCGACGCGGCCATTACCCCGAGCGGCACGGAGTTCGCCAACTCCGAGATTCTCCGCCAAAAGGAGTTGTTCCGTGACGCCGCCACGACCAACGTCCTACTGCTTCGCCAGATTCGCCGCGCCCTGGAAGCCAAGAGCGACCACACCGTTCCGGAGGACTTCTTCATCGACATGCTCGACGAGCAGTTCAGCGAAGAGGAGTGCCAGCACCAGATCGAAACCGCCGTCACCTGGGGCCGCTATGCCGAGCTCTTCGACTACGACGCCGGACACCGCCGCTTTGTCCTTCCCGACGCGCAGGACGAAGAGATTGCCGCCAGCGAGGATAGCAAGTGAAGATCGAGCACACCCTTGCCCGCCCGCCGGTCACTGAGCGCACCTGGCCGTTCCTCATTGATTCGACGGTCATCCTCTGCGGCCTCGCCTTTTTCTTTGCGATGATCCAGTTGGGAACCTACTGGATGGCGCGGCCGATGCCGGCGGTCGTCATCTCCCTCTCCGTCCGCGCGCTGCCGCTCTACGCTTTTTACTCGGTCGCGCGCATCGCCATCGCTTACCTGTTCAGCCTCATCTACGCCGTCTCCTACGGATATATCGCCGCTTACAATCCCCGCGTCGAAGCCTGGATGATCGCCGTCCTCGACATTCTTCAATCCATCCCCGTGCTCAGCTTCCTGCCCGGCGTGATGCTGGCAATGATGGCCCTAATTCCCGGTCACCAGCTGGGCATCGAGATGGGCTCCATCCTGCTTATCTTTACCGGCCAGGTCTGGAACATGGCCTTCAGCTTCTACTCCTCGCTCAAGAGCATTCCCCGCGAAATGATCGAAGCCACGCGCATCTACCGCTACTCGGCGTGGCAGCGCTTCTGGCAACTGGAGATGCCCTTTGCCGCCATCGGCCTGATCTGGAATTCGATTGTCTCGGTCGCCGGCGGATGGTTCTTCCTCATCGTCTGCGAGATGTTCGCCTTCAAGGGAACCAGCTTCCGCCTGCCTGGCCTGGGCAGCTATCTGCAAACCGCCGCCGACGCGGGGAATCTGCATGCCCTGCTCTGGGGACTCATCGTCCTGGTGCTCATCATCGTCGCCACCGACCAGTTGATCTGGCGTCCGCTGATCGCCTGGAGCGACAAATTCAAATTCGAGCAGACAGAATCCGCCACCCGCGTCACCTCGCCCATCCTTACGCTGTTGCAGCGGCCCAGCGCACTCACCCGCCTGCCCGCGCGCGTCTGGGGCAGCATCGAGGAAGGCGTCTACCGCCGGCTCTCCAAATCCCGCGAGTGCCGCACCGTCCAGCCCATCGATGATGATGCCGCGAAAGGCAGCCGTTTGCTTCCCATTCTTCTCGGCAGCTTCGCCGCTCTGGCCATCCTTTGGGGACTCTCTCAGGCCATCAGGATCGTCCAGGGCGTTACCTGGGCCGACATTCGCCTGCTGCTGCTGTGCGCCGGCGCCACCTGGCTGCGCGTCAACACGGCCATCGCCCTGGCCGCTCTGTGGACCATCCCCGTCGGCGTCACCATCGGCTCCAATCCGCGGCTGGCCCGCTATCTGCAACCGATCACGCAGGTCGTAGCCTCGGTCCCGGCCACCGCTCTGTTTCCCGTGTTGATGCTTGGGTTGATCCGCATCGGCGGAGGGCTTGGCGTTGGTTCCATCGCGCTCATGCTGTTGGGAACGCAGTGGTACATCCTCTTCAACGTGATCGCCGGTGCGATGGCCATTCCCTCCGACCTGAAAGAGGCTGCCGCGGTCTACCGCTTCACCCGTTGGCAGCGCTGGACGCGGCTGATCCTGCCGGGAATCTTTCCCTATCTCATTACCGGCATGATCACCGCCTCAGGCGGCGCATGGAATGCCTCGATTGTCTCCGAATACTTTCACATCGGCGATCAGACCCTGCAAACGCTGGGCCTGGGAGCGCAGATCAGCGCCGCCAGCGATAGTGGAAAAATCTCTACCCTCTTGCTGGCCACCGTGCTGATGGCCACCATGGTGGTCACGATGAACCGCCTGGTCTGGCGGCGGCTCTATCGGCTGGCCGAGACGCGGTATAAACTGGAGGGCTGATCCGGGCATTCACCAACAATAGACGTCAGTGTGCCTTCAAGAAAGCGACTTCGATCAGTTCGACAATTCCACTGCGCCCTCCGGCTCCTTCTCCACAAGCGGCACCCAGAAGCGGAAGCAGGCGCCCTTTCCCGGAGCGCTCTCGACCTCAATCCCTCCGCCGTGAGCTGCCAGGATGGCGCGGCTGATGGCCAGGCCCATCCCCGTTCCCTTGCCTTTCCTGGAGCCCTTCTTGCCGCGGTAGAACTTATCGAATATGAAGGGCAGATCGACGGCGTCGATGCCCGGGCCGTCGTCCTCGACGCGAAACTCCAGGTGGCCGTCCACGCGCCGGCTGCCGAGCAGGATGCGCCCGCCGGGCGGCGTAAAGCGCGCGGCATTCTCCAGCAGGTGATGCAGCACGCGGCCCAGCAGGTGCGGATCGAACCAGGCGCAGTTCTCTTGCTTGCCCGGCTCGCCTTGATTGCTCTGCCCTTCGGCGGCGATCACTACACGATGCGCCGCCAACGTCTTGCGCGACTCCTCGACGGCTTGCTCTAGCAGCGCGCGCGGATGCTGCGGCACAGGGCGGACCGCGACCAGGTTGGCGTCGATCTCGGCCATCTCGACTGCCTCGCCGATCAGCCGGTCCAATTGCGCACTCTCCTCATCGACAATGGCGGCCAGTTCCCGCCGCACGGGTTCGTCCAGCCCCTCGCCCTCAACCAGCGTACTGGCGGCGGCGCGGATGGCGGTCAGCGGCGTGCGCAGCTCATGGGTCAGCGAGTCGATCAGCGCGGCGTGCAGCCGTTCCCCCTCGCGCGCCGCTTCCATGTGGGCAGAGGCCTCGACCGCTGTGGCGCGAGTGAGCGCGATGGCCACCTGCGCGCTGACCGCCGTGGCCACCTCCTGCGAAAGCAGCGCTGGCCGCAGGCCCAACGCACCCACCGGCCTCAGGCCCATCATCAGCGTTCGCACCGTGAAGGCTCCCGGAATGACCTGGGTCGGATTCTCGCCCAGGGTCATGGCGCGCAGGCTGGCCTGGATGCTCATCGGCAGATCGTCGGTCGAGGTATAGAACTGGTCCTGGTCGCGGACGTACAGCACCACCCCGTCCAGCGCGAAGATACGCGCGATCAGCAGCGGCAGGTCGCGGATCAGGCCGGCGGCATCCTCTTGCAGCATCATCTCCTGCGAGAGTTCATAGAGCCGCTCCACGTCGGCGCGGCGCTCGTCGGCCTGGCGAGCCTGGCGGCGCGCCCGCTCGGCCACGCGCCCCATCACCACGCAACTCAGCAGGAAGGAGATCATCGCCACCCATGCCTGAATACCGTCGAGCCGCAATGTACCTACCGGCGGCAGAAAAAAGTAGTCGAAGGAGAGAGCGCAGAGCAGGGCGACATAGAGGGCGAGCCAGATCCCCGCCTGGGCCGCAAACCACACTACCAAAACCAGGAAGGCCATCCCCGCCGTCGTCGAATTGGCGCCCAGGCCGACCAGCAGTGCCGCGGCCAGCGCTGCCATCAGTGTGGCCGCGAGCCAGCGAAGAGCCGGGTGCTGATTGGCGAGTGGGTTCATCATTAATCTCTCAACGGAATCATACTTCTTTGCCCGGATGATGTAATCTTTTATCGAAAGAAGAAAGATATGCCGGGCAGAATTCTGGTGATCGACGACGAACCGCAGATTACTCGCGTGCTGCGCGCCTCCCTCTCCGCGCAGGGCTTTGATGTGCGCACCGCCAACGAGCCGGAGGAGGGCTTGCAGGTCTTCAAGGACTGGCCGCCCGACCTGGTCATTACCGACCTGATGATGCCCGGCCTGAGCGGCGTCGAGGTCTGCCGCGCCATCCGCGCCCACTCCGCCGTCCCCATTTTGGTTCTTTCGGTCCGCGATCACGAGCGCTCCAAGGTCGAGGCTCTGGATGCTGGAGCCGACGACTACGTGACCAAGCCCTTCAACATTCAGGAGCTGCTGGCGCGGGTCCGCGCCCATCTGCGCCGCGCCCCGGAGCGGACAACCACGGCGATTGAGGCCGGCGACTTCGTGGTGGATGCGGAGGCGCATTCGATCACCGTGCAGGGCAAGGCGATTCACCTGACGCCCAAGGAGTTCGACCTGCTGCTGCATCTGGCCCGCCACGCCGGCAAGGTGATGACCCATCGCGTGCTGCTGACCACGGTATGGGGCGCGCAATCGGCCCACCAGCCGGAGTACCTGCGGGTTTTCGTCGGCCAGTTGCGCAAGAAGCTCGAAGCCGAGACCGGCAAGCAGTACATCCAGACCGAACCGTGGGTGGGCTACCGGTTTGTTCCCGAAGGCTGGACCGGCAATGAGGAATAAAATCCAACAAATATATTGTGCATAAATGGGATCAAATTCCCTCCGTCGTACCAATCTTCCGCAATATTCTCGCCCCGCACCCCCATTCCTTACGCTTTATTTAGGAAAGATTTTCGATACTCAAATGAGGCGAGAGCCAGAATCATTCTTGAGCAGGCGGCTTCCCCAACGGCCTGCTCAGCGAAATGCGGGAGCTGCGATGCAAGATGTAGCGATGTTGCTGTTCACGGTCGTATTCTTTGCCCTGGCGTTTCTCTACGTCAAGGCCTGCCAGAAGCTGAGGTAACCCATGCAAACCGACATCATCACCGCCATTGCCCTGATTCTGTCCATTCTTCTGTTTGCATACCTGACCATCACCCTGCTTTTCCCGGAGAAGTTCTGAGATGACCGCCAACGGTTGGTTGCAGTTTGCGCTTTTCTGTTTGATTCTTCTGGCAAGCGTTCGTCCGGTAGGCGTTTACCTTGCCCGCGTGCTGGAGGGTGAACGCACCTGGCTCAGCCCCATTCTTCGCCCCATCGAACGGCTGATCTACAAGCTGTGCGGCGTTCACGCGGACAAGGAGATGAACTGGCGCGAGTACGCCTTTGCGGTCTTGGGTTTTTCGGCCGTGACCATGCTGCTGACCTACGCCATCGAGCGGATGCAGAACTTCCTGCCGTGGAACCCGCAGCACCTGGTCGCAGTGGGACCAGATCTGGCCTGGAACACCGCCGCCAGCTTTACCACCAACACCAACTGGCAGTCGTATACGCCCGAGACCACGATGAGCTATCTGACCCAGATGGCCGGCCTGGCGACGCACAACTTCTGGTCGGCGGCGGTGGGCATTGTGGTGGCCGTCGCGCTGATTCGCGGCATCAAGCGGACTACCTCGGGCACCATCGGCAACTTCTGGGTGGACATGACGCGCACGCTGCTCTATGTCCTGCTGCCCGCCTCGCTGATTTATGCGCTGCTGCTGGTCTGGCAGGGCGTTCCGGCCAACCTGAACGCCTATACGACGGCGCACACGCTGGAGGGCCAGACGCAGACCATCGGGCAGGGTCCGGTGGCCTCGCAGGAGGCGATCAAGATGCTGGGCACCAACGGCGGCGGCTTCTTCAACGCCAACAGCGCCCATCCTTATGAGAATCCCACTCCATTCTCCAACTACCTCCAGATACTCTCCATATTCATTATTCCCGCCGGGCTTACCTATACGCTGGGCCGCATGACCGGATCTCCCGGCCACGGCTGGGCGGTGCTGGCGGCGATGTTCGTGCTCTTTGCCGCCGGATTCACGACAGTTTATTGGGCCGAGTCGCATCCGCATCTGCTTATTCACGGCGCGGCGCAGACCGGCACGGCAACCGCACCCGCCGGCAACATGGAGGGCAAGGAGGTTCGCAACGGCATCGCCGAAAGTTCGCTCTTCGCCACCATCACCACCGATGCCAGTTGCGGTGCGGTCAACGGCATGCATGACAGCTTCACTCCGCTGGGCGGCATGGTGGTGCTAATCAACATCATGATGGGCGAGGTGGTCTTCGGCGGCGTGGGTTCGGGCTTGTACGGCATCCTCATCATGGTGGTGCTCTCGGTCTTCATTGCCGGCCTGATGGTGGGCCGCACACCGGAGTACCTGGGCAAGAAGATCGAAGCCTACGACGTAAAGATGTCCATGCTCTACGTGCTCATCTTCCCGCTAATCATTCTCTCGCTGACGGCAGCATTTGTGATGGCGCCCAACATCGGCCTGAGCAGCCTGAACAACCAGGGACCGCACGGTCTTACTGAGATTCTTTACGCATTCACCTCCGGCGCGGGCAACAACGGCTCGGCCTTCGCGGGACTCAATGCCAACACCTGGTGGTATAACGTGGCGCTGGGCTGGGATATGTTGTTCGGAAGGCTATTCATGATGATTCCGGTGCTGGCATTGGCCGGCAACCTGGCCATGAAGAAGTCGGTGCCGCCTTCGCCCGGAACCTTCCCTGTGAACGGCTCGCTCTTCACCGTGCTGCTGGTCGGCGTCATTGTGATTCTGAGCGCGCTCACCTTCTTCCCGGCGTTGAGCCTGGGACCGATTTTGGAACACCTGCAGCTTCATGCAGGCCAGCTTTACTAACCGAAACCGAATCAGGACAAGGCGAAACGGACTGTCATGCTAGAAAAAAAGAGTCTCTGGAATACGGAAATCATGGCCCAGGCGCTTGTGGATTCGGTCCGCAAGCTCGATCCCCGCGGCATGGCCAAGAACCCGGTGATGTTTGTCGTCGAGGTGGGCAGTGTGCTGACCACGGCGCTGCTGATCGACAACTTCATCCACCACCAGGTAAGCTTCGGCTTCAATCTCCAGATCACCCTCTGGCTGTGGTTCACGGTGCTCTTCGCCAACTTCGCAGAGGCGATGGCCGAAGGCCGCGGCAAGGCCCAAGCCGACACGCTGCGCAAGGCCAAGGGCGAGACGATTGCCAAACGCTACACCGCGACGAATGAGCTGGAAGATGTGGCCAGCGCCATGCTGCGCGCCGGAGACATTATTTATGTTGTAGCTGGGAGTTACATCGCTGGGGACGGCGAGGTGATCGAGGGCGTAGCCTCGGTGGACGAGTCGGCCATTACCGGCGAATCGGCCCCAGTGATTCGCGAGGCCGGCGGCGACCGTTCGGCTGTCACCGGCGGCACGAAAGTATTATCGGATTGGATCAAGGTGCGCATCACCTCCAATCCCGGCGAAACCTTTCTCGACCGCATGATCGCGCTGGTTGAGGGCGCAACCCGCCAGAAGACGCCCAACGAGATCGCGCTGAGCATTCTGCTCAGTGGCCTGACGATTGTGTTTCTGCTCGCCGTGGTTACATTGCAACCTTTCGCTATCTACTCCAAGGCGCCGCAGACGGTCTTCGTGCTAGTTTCGCTGCTGGTCTGCCTGATCCCCACCACCATCGGCGGGCTGCTCTCGGCCATCGGCATCGCCGGCATGGATCGCTTGGTTCAGTACAACGTGCTGGCGATGAGCGGGCGCGCCGTGGAAGCTGCCGGTGACGTGAACACGCTGTTGCTCGACAAGACTGGAACCATCACGCTGGGCAATCGCCAGGCCACCGAGTTCATCCCCGCGCCGGATGTGAGCCACGAGCGGCTGGCCGACGCGGCGCAGCTCTCCTCGCTCTCCGACGAAACGCCCGAGGGCCGCTCGATTGTGGTGCTGGCCAAGGAAAAGTACAATCTGCGCGGACGCGACATTGGCGGCATCCACGCCGAGTTCGTGCCCTTCACCGCGCAGACCCGCATGAGCGGCGTCAACCTGCCCGGCGCGCGCATTCGCAAGGGCTCGGTGGACGCCATCGCCCGCTTCCTTGAAGAGCAAGGCTCTTCGCTGCCCAAAAAGGTAGCCGAGCAGGTCGAAGAGGTTGCCCGCCAAGGCGGAACTCCGCTGGTGGTAGCGGAAAACTCGACGGCCCTGGGCGTGATTCATCTCAAGGACATCGTCAAGGGCGGCCTCAAGGAGCGTTTGGCGCGGCTGCGCGCGATGGGCATCCGCACCATCATGATTACTGGCGACAATCCGCTGACCGCCGCGGTGATCGCCCGCGAGGCCGGCGTCGATGACTTTTTGGCCGAGGCCAAACCCAAGGACAAGATGGACCTGATCAAGCGCGAGCAGGCCAAGGGCAAGCTGGTGGCCATGACCGGCGACGGCACCAACGACGCGCCCGCACTGGCCCAGGCCGACGTCGGCGTGGCGATGAACTCCGGCACGCAAGCCGCCAAGGAAGCCGGAAACATGGTCGATCTGGACTCCAATCCGACCAAGCTGATCGAGATCGTCGAGATCGGAAAACAACTGCTGATGACGCGCGGCGCTCTCACCACGTTTTCCATCGCCAACGATGTGGCCAAGTACTTCGCCATCATCCCCGCAATGTTCTCTGTGGCCTTCCCGGTCTTGAATGCGCTGAACATCATGCACCTGCACTCGCCCCATTCAGCCATTCTCTCGGCGGTCATCTTCAATGCAATCATTATCGTCGCGCTGATCCCGCTGGCGCTTAAAGGCGTCAAGTACGAGCCCAAAGCGGCCGATGTGCTGTTGCGGAACAATCTGCTGCTCTACGGCGTCGGCGGCATCATCGCCCCGTTTATCGGTATCTGGGCTATCGACTGGGCGCTGGTCGCCCTGCATCTGGCGTAAAGAAAGCGGAGTTCGCGGGGTTAGCTTGGTTAGCGGAGTTAGCCTGACAGGTTTTGAATTCTTCTAACTCCGCTAGCTCCGCTAACACCGCTACAAAGTTACACAGAGCTTCAACAAGCTCTCGAAGGAGAAACAAAAAATGCACTCCGTATGGAAGACATCGATTCGATTCACTCTCGTGACCACGTTGCTGCTGGGCTTGGGC
>Ga0326727_10018297_pt1 | contig 14328 bp, 18 predicted proteins | sample MB2enrmetagenome_FD_207643 | JGI IMG/M metagenome (GOLD analysis project Ga0326727, IMG submission 207643) | Lab enriched peat soil microbial communities from McLean, Ithaca, NY, United States - MB29MY | ecosystem: Environmental > Terrestrial > Soil > Wetlands > Peat | place: USA: New York...
TTGCGCGAAGAACGCGAGGCCGTTGTTGTACGTCGTGCGTTGCGTGTTTCCAGTGTTGGCGGATGGGTAGCTATACCCGAGGTAGAACTGCGTCAGCATGTTGACCTGGTCGGTCGTACCGTCGGGAACGGCATAGCAGTACGGGTCCTCGTCGGGATAGCAAGGGCTGAACGTCATCAGGCCGCGTTCGAGATTGTCGTTGAACGCGCTGACCCAGGCGCGGCGGAATTCGCCGCCGAACTTCATCGTGTGCGCGCCTTGAATCCAAGTGAAGTTATCCAGAATCTGGTAGTCCTGGCTCACGCGCGCGCGTGGAACGCTGTAGGCCGTGGCCCCGAGATTCTCATAATAGCCATCGAAGTCGATTTCCGGCAGCCCAGTGTGACCAGTTCCAAAATCAGGGACGTTGGGATTCGGATTCAATGCGTCCGCGGACGTGAACGAATTGCGGAAGCGCGTGTAGCCGAAGCGAAGTTCATTGATATGCGATGCGCTGAGTGTGGAGAGAAGGCTGGCCGACAGCACTTGCACTCGCGTGGGCGAGATCTGCGCGAATGGCGCCAGCCGCGACCCGCTGCCGTAACCGCCAAGCGAGCCAAATGGAAACTCCTGCTTGTTCTGGCCGAAGGCATAGCGGATTGCGAAGGAATGTTCAGAATTAAAGCTGTGATCGAGCTTCACAATGAAATTGTTGAGATTGTTGTAGTCGTTGACGACGCCGGCGATAGTATCCGAGTCGCTCGTGTTCGTGGGGAAGTAAGACAAGATCGCATCGAGCGGGGCCGTGTTGATGGCGCTGTTGATGCCGAGCGCAAGCTGCCTGGCTTGCGTTATCTCTGCCTGTGTTGGCACGGAAAAATTGAAATCGGATCCAACGCGTTCGCGCTGGCCTTCGTAAGCCGCGAAAAAGAAAGTCTTGTCACGTACAATCGGACCGCCAAGAGACCCCCCAAATTGGTTGTTGATGAATAGAGTCTGAGGATCTCCCGTCGCATTGAAGAAGTTCCGCGCGTCAAAAGCGGAGTTGCGGAGGTACTCGAAGGCCGAGCCATGAAGCTCGTTGGTCCCCGACTTTGTGATGATGTTCACCACACCACCGCTGTTGCGTCCGTACTCAGCGGTGAACTGGGACTGGAGATTGAATTCCTGGATTGCATCGATCGGCAGCAGCGTTGCCGGCGCGCCGGTGATGCCAACCTGGTTCAACGCTGAATTGTTGAACCACGGGTCGTTGTTGTCCGTACCGTCAAGCGTATAGTTGTTCGAACGGTCTCGGTTGCCGTTGATATTGAACTGGCCGAAACCTTTTTCGGTTCCCGCGACACCGGAACCTTCCACCGTCACACCGGGAACCAGCGCGACGAGCTTGCCAAAATCGCGGCCATTCAGCGGCAATTCCGTCACCAGTTGTTGGTCGACAACTCCGCCGAGAACATCCTGTGATGTTTCAACGAGTGGTGTCGCGGCAGTCACCTCAAAAACATCTCCGGGACGCTCCCCAACATGGAGGTCGAAGTCAAGCGCCGTGTCTTTCCCAACTTCAACGATTGCCGGCCACGCGCTTGGGGAAAAGTCTTTGGCAGAAGCGGTCACATCGTAGGTCCCCGCGGACAGCTCCAGAATCGAGTAACTCCCGTCGTCCCCGGTGGTTGCAGATCGCGCCAGTCCAGTGTCCTTGCTTTTTGCGGTGACGGTAGCACCGACAATTACGGCTCCAGTGGAGTCGTGAACGACGCCACGAATCGAGCCGCGATAGCTCTGCGCACCCAACGGCGCCGTCACGCAAGCAAGACATACCAGCACCGCAGCGAGAATCGTGAGATTGATCAGGGATCTGCGACTGGATTTGCGTGCATTTGCTTGCATACTTCCTCCTAGGTATCATTCCCCTTTTCGGGGAATTCGAATTGGGACTGGCGGTGAGATCTTGTACGTTTTCGAGAAATCCCGCTCGTTGAGCGCGATACTGATACGTCCGCGCGAATCGACGAAGAGCAACGGCTGCCCGACGGGCACGTCCATGAACGTTTTCACGTAAGGAACTGTGTACATCCTCTTGTCGATTCTGACTGTAACTTTGTCACCGAGCGCGTACCCGAGAGCCTTGAATTGGGCGCTTTGAATGTCGGTGATCAGACTTCCGTAAGGATCGTCCAAACCGATTACGTCCCCGGAAATACCCTTCGCATCCTCTATCGCAACGCGCGGGCTCAATCGCACAAGCTCTTTCACCTCAGGCCCCACAAGCGTCCAATCGTCGCCTGCAGCAAGATGCGCCGCCGCTGGCGAAAAAATGTCGCGGCCGTGGAACGTGGACGATACGTTGTCGCCGATCATCCAAGCCGTATTGGTGATTTCGCGCGCACCATCAATTCCATCCCGGTCGGCTACCGGCGTGATCAACCCATTGTCGGGCAGCACGAAAAATTGGCCCTTCTTCGATTTCACAATGACGGCTTTGCGCGAAGTTCCAACGCCCGGGTCGACGACCACAAGAAAAACCGTGCCCGGCGGATAGTATGGTGTGACGCCTTCCAGGAACCGCGCTCCTTCTTCGATTGAGAACGGCGTAACTTGGTGAGTGATGTCCATGATGCGTGCGTCCGGAGCGACACCCAGGATCACAGCTTTGCAGATCGACACAGCGTCGTTTGCGGTCCCGAAATCCGTCATGAAGACGATGGTTGGACGCGCTGCTGGATTCCGTGATCCTTGTCGGTTCTGGCGACCGCAGCCCACCCCAATAAAGGCGATCATGAGCAAGACCAATACGTGCGCGAAGCGGCTACGCAAAGTTAACATTCGGTCCCCCAAACAATTGCGCCCTCCCTTTCGCATTGTCCTCCAGAATCAAATGCGTCTCTTCCCGAACCAAATCCCAGATTCGACAGAAGGGGAGGAAGAACCAAAAACAATACCATAAACGAACAGAGCAAAAACATCCTGAATTCAGCGTGTAAATTGGCGACACGTGACCATTCGGATGTCCTGTTTCCAACGCGCAAGGTATCCCATTGGAGCGAGGCAGCCGAGGGGCCAAGGGAAGCGCAGCCGGACAGAATTATTGAACGGTGGAGCGGGGCGGAGTGGGAAGCGGCGAAGCGTGATGCGACACGAGGAACCATTCACCCTCGTGTCGAACGAAAATGTTCGTTGCTTGAACGGTTGCCTCTTCGAACCCTTCCACAAAAGCCGTTGTGACATGTTCGGTGCAGGCTACCCAGCCGACATCCCCTTCGATGCGTATCCAAACCGAACTGAGGGCGATTCGAATGCGTTTAACGTTGGCGAATACGCGCACCCAGCGCTCGCGAACTTCATCCCAGCCGAGCATGAGGTCCCAGCCGGGATGAACACATTGGACAGCGTCATCGTGAGCCCACACTTCTTCCATTTCGGCCAGATCAAGCGATTCGAACGCGGCATAAAAGCGCCGGTTCGCGGCACGAAGTGAATCTTCAGGAGACTGCTTCGTCAGTGGCGTGGGCGAGGACATGTGACGGTGACCGAGATTATAAATGGAAAAACAAAAGCAAGTGCCAATTTCTTGCGCGTCCGCACCGGGTTGCAGGTGTCCAATTTAATCCGGCAAGCAGATCATGCTTTGCGTCGGGCGAATTCAAATCCCCGCACGACAGCGACGATCAGCGCCATCTTGAGTAACTCGCCAGGAATGAATGGCAGCACTCCCATTCGAAGGGCTGAGGCGAAACCGGCGCCGCTTTCTGCCGCAAGCCACGCGCAGCCGCTCAGAAGAATCACGGCTTCTCCCGAAACCAGCGCTCCGGCCAAGCGGCGAAACGACTGCTTGCCCCGTTCGAAAATCCACCCCGTCAAGAAAGCTGCTGGCGGGAATGCGAGCAAATAACCTGCTGTTGGCCCCCAAAAGCGCGCCGGACCGGGCATACCAAAAGGTTGAAAGACAGGAAGCCCGGAAATTCCCTCGAGGAGATACAGCAAAAGCGCCAGCGCACCGCGGCGAGATCCGAAAAGGATAGCAACGAGCAAGACTCCAAAGGTTTGGCCGGTTATCGGCGCCGGCGACCACGGAACTGGAATTGCGATTTGAGCGCACAGCGCCAGCAGGACATTCGCCGTTAGAATCCGCAGCGATTCAGCGGCCAGGCCTTCATTCGTGTACACGCGATCTGCGAGCGCTTTTGTATGTTCCAACTTTCCTCCTCCTGCGGATCTTCAGTAGAACTGGCCGGCTTTGTTTGCCGATATTATAACTGATGTTATCGGGCCTTACGGCGCCTTTTCGACCGAGATCAAAGGGCCATCTCCTGTTCCGAGAGCGCCATGCAAATCCGCGGCATGAATCTTTCCCGAGGAATCGTAGAAGAAGGAACGCCACCCAGTTTTTCCGTAACTGTCCGGAGCGGCGGCAATCTCGAAGCTGTCCTGCTTTGCGCCGGGGGGGGACACGATGCGGTAGCGGAAGTGATACCCGCTTCCCTCCCCACTTGCGACATGTTCGCTCACAAGCGAGGCTCTTTCAGGCGAGATGCCGCTGGGAGGGGCGGGGCCAAGTTGCGCTAGAGAATCGGGTAGTTTGCTAAACGCTCGGCGGTATGTATCAATCGCGTCAGCTAGAGCGCGGAGCGTATTTATTGCTTCATCTTCCCGATCTGCGATGTCCTGCGCCGCCCATTGCTTCGACAATTGTGGGATGTCGAGGAGCACGAGTCCAAGCGAGAGGAGCCGCCAACCTCCATTTTCGCGAACCAAGCCGAATACGACTTGCTCGCTGTGGACAACGGCAACGGGAATAAAGGCAAGGTTCTCGCGGACGCGCGCATCTCCGAGCCGGAACTCAACGGTGCCGCCGGGCGCCTCGCAGCGGACCACGGAATGATTTTGCGGATCGGAGGAAAGCAGCACTTTGCCGGGTTCGTCGGAGAGCGAGAATCGTTTCAAAACTGCGACCCGTTGATCGTCCGGCAGTTCGCGAAACGCGGCCGCATTGTCCGCAGTGAAGTAGCTGGCGAACTGAGTTTGATTTGCACGGCAAGCAGCGGCAAGAGCAGCCGAGAGCGCGGATGCAGGATCGGATTCGTGCCCATCCTGTGTTTGCGCTGGAGCGGATAGACACAACCCAAAGAAGGCTATGAACGCCAGGAATACAGTTCGCGTGCTCATGGTGGTTCGGATTTCGCTTGCGCCAGGATGGTTGCCAGTTCGCGAGTGAACTTCGAGCGAGGCATGACAGTGTGGCAGCCGGCGGCCTGGGCGCGTTCGGCGAGCTCGGTCTGGACGTGCGAAAGGAACGCCACTAGCGGGATGTCACGAGCGGCCTCCCGCAAACGCTCGATAGCTTGGATTGGGTCTTGGCGCGCGTTTAGGTCCACTATCACCAGCCGCGGAGAATCGTGCTCTAATTCGGCGAGGAGCGCATCCGGCGTCGTGCAGGTTCGCAATTCCACGCCAACCTGCCGCGCCGCCTCCATGATCTTGGCCTGAAAGAAAAGGTCGTCGACCAGTGCCAGAATCCTTGCCATCCAGCATTTCTCCTTGTCATCCGGTGTACCACGCGCTGGGGTGCAGCACAAGCGCGCCTTCGACATTGTCTTTGCGGTACGGTATAAGTGAGGGCATCGATTGTATTGCAGGAGGCTCCCATGCCGGCGAGTTTAGACAACACGCTGCCCGGATTGGCAGTTCTCGAGCAGACCCCGATCGTCATTGAGAAGATTCTTTCGGCTGCGGCCGGCGACCAGATGCAATGGAAACCGTCGAAGGACCGCTGGTCGATCAGTGAAGTGCTGGCGCATCTTGCGGATGTCGAAGCCGCAGTGTTTCGGTCGCGAATCCAGCGCATGCTCGAGGAGAAGGACCCGCTCATCGAAAACTACGACCAGGAAGCGGCATACGCGGCCGGGAAGTACTCATCCGGTGAAGGACGTGAACGCTTGAAAGAATTCTGCCACGAAAGGGACCGGAGTCTTTCGCTGTTGCGCTACGCACCGGCATCTTTGGTTTTGCGCACGGGCCGCCATGCTCAGCTCGGGCCCATAACGGCCGCCCAAGTGATGAATGCATGGGCATCTCACGATCTGGGACACATCCGTCAGATCGCGGAGCTATATCGTGCATGCGCGTTCTTTCCGTCGATGGGTCCTTTCCAGCGTTACTACAAACTTAATCCTTAAGTCGCCGCGCATCGGCGCTTAACAAGGGAAGAAACTGCGAAGTGAATCGGCACGCGTGGCATTAGTGCGAGGGTTTTTCCCGAACGCCCACCGTTTCGTCGGGAACGTCGCCCGTGCGGCCCTTCACCCGGTCGTACACGCTGTAGTGGCACGTCGATCCCATCGCTTCATTGTAGTAAGTAGGCACGCCGAGAGCGGTTCGTAACTCCTCGTTGAAAAGGCGAAGGTTCCGGAGATGGTCCACACAGGCGGGCACTTTTCGCTCGTCATGTGTCAGAAGGAATTTCTGATACCCTGCATCCCAAAGTCGCGTGAATTGGCCCTGGAACATGATCGAAGGGATGATGGTCATATGGTAGAGCCCCTCCGTCGTCTTCCGAAGCTCCGCACCGCAGTCATACTTCTCGATCCGGACCACCCCACCCGAACTGCGGACGACAAACCCTGTCGTTGAAAGCGATTCCACCTGCGCTTGGCTGAAAAGCTTGTTTACATACCACATATGCTCTCAGGATATGGATTTTGCCACCACGCTGTAAAGCCAAAAAAGCGGGTTCCAACCGGCGAGAAACAGCATCAAAACAGTCATGTAACGGATTGAGTCAAGTAGCCATGGAGCTTCGTCAACTAGCAGCAAACTTGGAAACTAGCACGAAGGGTAATGTCGCCGAACCCGCCATGAATCTCACTAAGGACGAGATCCTTCGCTACAGCAGACATCTCATCATGCCCGAGGTCGGCATGGAGGGTCAGCTCAGGCTGAAGGGAGCAAAGGTGGTCTGCATTGGGGCGGGTGGGCTCGGTTCGCCACTGAGTCTTTACCTTGCGGCTGCCGGAGTCGGCCGAATTGGGCTTGTGGATTTCGACACCGTGGATGTAACCAATCTTCAGCGCCAAATCCTCTTCAGTACTTCCGACGTTGGGCGGCCGAAGATGGAAGTAGCGTCGGCACGACTGTGTGGAATGAACCCGCACATCCAGATTGACAATTTCGAGGTGCGGCTGACGAGCGGAAACGCGCTCGACATCCTGAAGGACTACGACATCGTGGTCGATGGCACGGATAACTTCCCAACTCGCTACCTCATCAACGACGCGTGCGTCCTGCTTGGCAAACCGAACGTCTATGGCTCCATTTTTCGCTTCGAAGGTCAGGTATCCGTTTTCGGTTATCCAGGAGGCCCATGCTATCGGTGCCTCTATCCCGAGCCGCCTCCGCCAGGGCTCGTCCCATCGTGCGCTGAAGGGGGAGTTCTTGGAGTCCTACCGGGGATCGTTGGCGCGATACAGGCTGCCGAAACTCTGAAACTCATCGTTGGAAAGGGCGAGCCGCTGGTGGGACGATTGCTCCTTTTTGATGCGTTGACAATGCGTTTTCGCGAGCTGAAGCTCAGAAAGGATCCAACGTGCCCGGTCTGCGGAGAGCGCCGCACGATCTCGAAACTGATCGACTATGCCGAGTTTTGCGGGATTCGTGGCGAGAAATCCCCGCCGCCAGCAACGCCGGTGTCGGAGATTGCTCCTCGCGAGCTGAAATGTCGACTCGATCGCGGCGACGATCTTTTCATTCTGGATGTTCGCGAGCCTCACGAATTCCAGATTTGCAATTTGGGTGGCTATTTGATCCCACTCGGCGACCTATCCCGGCGCGTGAACGAACTCGACAATTCCCGCGAGATCGTGGCTCATTGCCGCAGCGGCAAACGCTCGGCAGAAGCTGTTGAATTCCTGCGGCGCGCAGGGTTTCGGAAAGTCTTGAACCTGCGCGGGGGGATACTGGCATGGTCGGACGAGGTGGACCCCTCGGTTCCGAAGTACTAACTCACTCTGCAAGATGCGATGGACGTCGATCGGAGGACAAATGACAGCAGTAAAGATCGTGGTCGGAGACAATGGCCCGTTGCGAGTAGAAGGTGACGTCGAAATTGTGGATCAGGGAGGAAGGGCGTTTGGGCTTGGAGGACGAACGGTGTTGTCTCTATGCCGCTGCGGTCACTCTGAGCGCAAACCTTTTTGCGACGGTTCTCACAAAAGGTCCGATTTTCAGAGTGTTGCAACCGCACACGATCTACCACCAATTGCGTCTAAGCCCTAGAACGAGGTCAAGGTAATGGTCGCGTGTTGTTGTAACATTTTCACCCAGGCCGACGACAATCCTTGGGTTCCAGTTTCCATCATCAATCAAGTCGATGAACTAGGCCATTGAAACGAAGCGCCTTGCGTAGTACCAGTACCTACTCTTAAAACGGAACGCCGCGTGCTTCCTGTGGGACGGGAAGGTGTTCGCACCCAAGGGGGCAAGTGGTTCGTGCGAGCGCATTTTGGGGGAGTCTCCACCGTTTCCGCATCTTGATAGCGGGGGCGTTGATAACGTCGGGATATCTCGTCTTTCTATGGATTCTACGAAATTCGTCATACCGCGCGGATCCTCTTCTAGACACGTACGTTCAAATGGCCGGTGGCTTGATCGCATTCACTTTCGCGGCCAACGCACTGGTTCGATTTCGTGGCACTCGTGACCGAACATCCTTGATCCTGGCTTTTGGCTTCGTCTTGGCGGGGCTCATCGAAGCAGGCTCAAGCTTGACGTTCAATCGCACCCTGCTCCTAGGTTCTGCTGACGGCGGCCACATCTCCTTTGGGTGGCTCGCCGGGCGAACCATCTTGGGAGTTTTGCTCCTCGCTGCGCTTGGCGTGGAGCGACGGCTTCCTGTTTCGCGCGATCCTGGAGTGGAAATGGCCGGGGCGACGTTGATCGTCGGCGCTGGCGCATACCTCACCAGCATTTTCTATTTCATGCTTCCGATCGCACCGAGAATTCATCCTGACGCAATCATTCCGCGCCCATGGGATTTGCTGCCCGCCGCGATTTACATAGCCGCGACCGTCGGATACGGCTGGCGGCTGCGTCGCGCGAGTGCGGCTCTCGATCGCGCCCTTTTCGTGGCCGTCGGCTTAAACGCTGTTTGCCACATCACAATCACTGAGTCTCAGAGGATGCTCGATGCTCCGTACATGCTGGCGCATGTACTGATGGTGCTGAGTTACGTGGTCGTCTTGGGCGGAACTCTCATAGACAATGCAGAACTCTTTGACCAGGTGACCCGCCTGGCTACCTCGGATTCCTTGACGGGTCTTGCGAACTACCGGCAACTTGTCGAGGTGATGGAGAGTGAAATCCAGCGGTCCCTCCGCACGGGACGCGCCTTCGCTCTGCTGCTTTTTGATCTTGATGGGCTGAAAGAAATCAATGACAGGTATGGGCATGTCACTGGAAGCCGCGCGATCAAGCGCGTGGCGGTCGCGCTGCGAAATAGCAGCCGCTCGATCGACACGCCAGCGCGGTACGGCGGCGACGAATTCGCGATCGTCCTGCCAGAATCGGGAGAGGCGGAGGCCCGTCGAGCTGCTTCGCGAATCTGCGATCACTTGGCGCACGACGGGCTCAAGCCTCGGATCGCAGTAAGTGTTGGACTGTCCGTGTTTCCAAAAGACGGGGCAACTATCGAAAAACTCTTGGGAGTCGCCGATCGCGCCCTGTATCAAATGAAGGGGCAAAATGGGCGGAAGTTACGTTTGAGCAAAACAGCAGCTTGTTACTAGCCTGAGGGGGTCTGGGCAGATGCTTGGGATGGGGGTCCCAAAATATACAGGTGCGCCTCGCCGTGAGCGGCGAATCCCAATGGAAGTCGGTGTGCATATCAGCGGCCACATCGCGATTCCCGGGATTGAAACGACCTTCACTGAGAACGTTAGTTCACATGGAGCTCGTGTCTTCAGTGTTCGGCGATGGATGAAAAACGACCGTTTGATGATCACCACGCTCACCGGTTCGTTTCAATCCGTCGCGCGAGTCACCTACTGCCAATTGGTGCGTGAGGCGGGCTTCGCCGTCGGCTTGGAGTTTCTTGAGCCGAGTGGGAAATGGGTAGTGGCCGAAGCCGCCGGAGACTAGGCTGAATTAGAAGATCGTCGCCAGATTCTGCGATCGGGTGCGTTCAGAGCAATTTGTTTTTCGACGCGCCAGTCGGTTCTACTGCACAAATCCCACGTTAGTTTCCGGCCCGGGTCCCGGTCCTTCAGCAAGTGGTCCATATTGCGCCTCAAACCGCGCAATGTTCTCCTGAAGGGCCCTCATCAGCCTCTTTGCGTGCAAAGGACTCACGATCAGGCTTGCGACAAGCTTGCCCTGCGGCACCGTGGGGAAGAGATAGACGAAATTGAGAGTGAATTCTTCCGCATTGTGGTGAACCACAACAAGATTCGAGTATTGACCGAGCAATTCCTTCTCCTCAGCCTTGATTTGCACTTGCTGTTTCGGTGGTTCCGTCATCGCCATGCTCCTTAGTTTTCCGCGTCCGCCAACTATAGCAGAGCGCGGAATCCAGAATCTCCACTTATGTGGAATATCGCGCCGTTCCACTAAGGCGCGGGGAGATTGACACGCCAGAATGTTAAGTGTAGTTTACCTCCTTAGTTTAACAAGGTTAATTCGTGGAAGATTTGAAGAACAAATCGGGTGCCTTGAATTACAGCGCGGCGGAGCCCACTACGGAAACCGCTATTGCGTCGCCTGTCGCGCAGGACCTGATTGGCTTGGTGACGCACGAGGATGTGGACCGCGCTCGGGATCGCTGGCAAGTGGCGCGAGCTCGAGGAAAAGCCCGCGGGGCCAGACCTTCGGGTGGACTTCGATTGTTGTGGCTGCTTGTGGGGCCTGGAATTCTCGTCTTTCTTGGCGAGAACGATGCTCCAAGCATGCTTTCCTATTCGGCCACTGGCGCACGATTCGGAATTGGTTTTTTCATCCCATTTGTCGTGCTCACATTCTTGACGGGCTTCGTCGTGCAGGAAATGACCGTGCGTCTGGGCGCGGTCACCCACCGGGGTCATGCCGAGTTGATATTCGACCGCTTCGGGAGATTCTGGGGCCTGTTTGCAATGGGCGATTTGATTTTTGGGAATTTCCTAACGCTCGTGACCGAGTTTATCGGCATCCGCGCCGGACTTGGCTTTTTCGGTATTCGTCCGGGAATCGCGGTGTGTGCGGGGCTTGCCGTGGTGCTCGCTGCCATGACGACCGGTCGCTACTGGACGTGGGAGCGAATCACGCTGGGGCTGGCGATTTTCAACGGACTCTTTATTCCTGCCGCCTTACTGGCCCATCCAGCCTGGTCCCAAGTGGGCCACGCCTTGTTGACGTGGAGTCCCTTGCCTCATGGGAGTCGGTATGAAATTCTCCTTCTAATCCTGGCCGACATTGGCGCGACAGTTACGCCATGGATGCTCTTCTTTCAACAGAGTGCAGTTGTGGATAAGGGGCTGCAGCCGCGCGACATCAACCTGGGCCGGCTGGACACTCTTTTGGGAACTCTCCTGGCGTCGCTCTTTGGAATTGCCGCAATTCTTGCGACTGCTCCGCTGTTCCGCCACGGCATTCAAGCGTCCGATTTCGAGGCTGCCCAATTTGCACAGGCGCTGTCACCTTGGATTGGCCACACGGGCGCTGCACTTTTTGCGCTCGGCATTTTCGAAGCCGGACTTGTTGCCGCCATTGCGATTTCGACGTCTTCTGCCTACGCGTTTGGCGAAGTCCTTCAAACGGGTCACAGCCTCAATCGGCCGCTGCGGGAGGCTTGGGCTTTCTATTTGGTATTGCTGGGGTCCGCTTGTGCTGCGGCAGCGCTTGTGTTGATACCCCATGCGCCGCTGGAGTTCATCATTCTCACTGTAAATGTGATTGCGGTTTTAGCGATGCCACCGGCACTGGTTTTCCTGTTGCTCCTCGTAAACGACCGCGACGTGATGGGAGAGCATGTGAACGGCGTGTGGGCTAACATCTGCGGCGTCGCTATTACGACGCTTCTGATTTGCGCGGGCATCGGCTTTGGTCTGGCAACGGTTTTCCCCAAATGGTTGGGTGGTTAGAAGCAAGTCATGGCTTGCGTAATGTTCCGAGGTCGTAAGCGGAATTGTTGGGAGGCGAATGCGTGAACTCAAATGATGCAGATCTTGCCGGTGAGCCGCGAACGTACGAACCAGTGGGAGTGGCCGCGGCAAAGCCGGATTTGAAAGACCCGCGTGTTGTCCTATCGCTATTGGAAGCCGACCAGGTAGTTGCGGCGAAGGAGAGAACACATTTCGGCCGGCGGCGCCTTTCTTTCCCGATGCGAATTCTGCTTTGGAGCCTCCGCGTTTACGTCGTCGTGATGCTCGTTCTTGTCCTGATTTCCGTGATCCGCGCTCTACATCCGGTCAATTGATCTGCCCGCTGCATAAGCACGCACGCGGCCTCGAACAGAGGAGCAGTTGTTGGAAATCGAAAGTGTCTGTGCGAAAATTCAGATCAAGAGATTAACCAGGAACCAGGCAGCTTGGAAAAATGACGGAAACAACATCGCAGCAACCGAGGAAGCCTCTCAAGTTACTCGGAATCCTGGCCTTGTTTCTCGCACTGGGCGCGGGGGCCGTTGCCCTCGTTTACTCCATCGGTCACTGGAGTGCTCCAGCCGCGGCAAAGAGACTGAAGAATCCCTTTCCGCCCACTCGACCCAATATCGGCGCGGGCATGGATGTGTACATGCAACACTGCCAGAATTGCCACGGCGAAAATGGAGATGGCAAAGGTAAAAGAAGCGAGGAACTTTCGGTTGCCCCTGCAAACTTTACCGATTCACACAAGATGAACGATACGACGGATGGTGAACTATTCTGGGCCATCAGCGAGGGTCATCTGCCAATGCCCGCGTTCAAAAGCAAGCTCACGGAAGAGGAACGCTGGCAGGTGGTCGACTACATTCGCACTTTTGCTCCAAAGCCATCGGACCCGACACCTGCCCCAGCATCTCGCTGATCCCGATTGCGGATTGAGAAATTGTCCAGCCGCAACGCAAGCGGCCTATTTGATTTTTGCGAGAGCCTCGGATACTTCCTTCAAATCCGGGACGACGGGAATGTCGTAATTCTTGAACCACGCAATTTTCCCCGCGTGGTCAACGATTGCAATGGCGCGACCCGTAATTCCTTTATCTGCCAGATAAACACCGAATTGTTGGCCGACGGCTCCACGAGGATTGAAATCGGCGAGCAGAGGATAGTGAATTCCCATTTTGGCGGCAAAGGCCTTGTGCGACCACACGCTATCCACGCTGATGCCGAGCACTTGCGCGTCTAGTTCCTCAAAGCGCTTTATGTCGTTGACAACGCAAACGTGCTCGTTCGTGCAAACAGGGCTCCAATCGAGCGGGTAAAACACGATGACGACATTCTTTTTGCCCTTGAAATCGGAGAGCTTTACGTCCTTTTGGTCCTGGTCCTTCAGGACAAAGTCCGGTGCCGCACTACCAACGGAAACTGTCATGCTTGATCCTCCCTGTTCGCTCGCGGGATGAATGGTGATCGTCGCGAGTCCCGATGATCCGATGCGTCAATGATAGACGAGGCCGCGGCAGGCAGGCAAATTTCAGGGAAGGGCAGCGCGGATTCGAATCTGCTACGATACTTGCCCAGCAGCGCGAAACGGACGGGGAAACTTGACGGTCATTTCCTACGAAGAGGCTTATCCCGGAATCCAGTTTCTGCCTCGCAGCCGCAATTGGTGGGCGTGGCTGAAGGGCACGCCGGCGGAGTGCGCTCACTTAGACAGCGAAATCAATTGGATTGCCTCGCTTCTCCCGGACGCGGTTTATTTTCGCGGAAAGAGGGCCGTGCGCCGCGAATCGGCGAGGCCGGAGGTTTCGTTGTGTCGTGCATGCTTGATTCAAACCATTGCGGATGAACTGAAGGATTACCCAGGCCGCGTCGTCGCATTCGAACCGGACCCGGCGTTCACGCAGTACTTTTTCGTTGCGGTGCCGGATTTTGGCCCCTCGGGACTCGCGCCCGCGGTTTCGGCTGCAATCGAAAAACGCCTGGCACATGACCATCGGACTTGCACCACCTGCGACCGACACGCGGCCTGGCTCTGGTTCTCGCGCGAAGAAATTGCAAGCCTCGACGAAGCGGATAAAATCGGCACGGCCGCCGGAGAACCTCTCTGCGCGGCGCACGGCGGTCGGAAATTGTGCGAAGCGTTCGAGCGCATCGAGGAAGCGAACGTGTTCTACATGAATCTTCCCTATGGCGAAGCGGGTGCGTACGTTTGGATTTGACGATGAATCTGCGCGAAATGGTCGAG
>Ga0326727_10018301_pt1 | contig 14326 bp, 12 predicted proteins | sample MB2enrmetagenome_FD_207643 | JGI IMG/M metagenome (GOLD analysis project Ga0326727, IMG submission 207643) | Lab enriched peat soil microbial communities from McLean, Ithaca, NY, United States - MB29MY | ecosystem: Environmental > Terrestrial > Soil > Wetlands > Peat | place: USA: New York...
ATGGTGGCTGCTTCTAAGCCAACATCCTGGCTGTCGCCGCAATTCAACTTCCTTAGTGACTAAGCCCGACTTCGGGACCTTAGCAGGTGATCTGGGTTGTTTCCCTCTCGACCCTGGAGCTTATCCCCCAGGGACTGACTCCTGAGATAGTCGCATCGGTATTCGGAGTTTGGTTCAGGAGGGTAGTCTGGGAAGACCCCCAACCCGATTCAGTATCTCTACCCCCGATGCGTAGTGGCTCGAGGCTAGCCCTAAAGCTATTTCGGAGAGAACGAGCTATCTCTGCGTTTGATTAGACTTTCACTCCTCCCCACAAGTCATCCCCTCGGTTTTCAACCCAAGTGGGTTCGGTCCTCCACGCGGTATAACCCGCGATTCAACCTGCTCATGGGTAGTTCACGCAGTTTCGCGCCTACCGCCAACGACGGGCGTCCTTGCGGACGCCAGCGCCCTGTTCAGACTCGGTTTCCCTATGGCTCCAGCCCGGAAGGCCTTAACCTCGCCGCAGACGGTAACTCGCCGGATCATTATGCAAAAGGCACGCCGTCACGCCTTGTCCTTGCGGACCATAGCGCTCCGACCGCTTGTAGGCACATGGTTTCAGGTTCACTATCCTCCCCTAGCAGGGGTTCTTCTCATCTTTCAATCGCTCTACTGAGTTCACTATCGGTCGTCAGGGAGTATTTAGCCTTGCGGGATGGTCCCCGCGGATTCAGTCGGGATTCCACGTGGCCCGACCTACTCAGGTACCCCTCGGGAGGCTGTACGGTTTTCGCATACGGGGCTGTCACCCCCTGTGGCCCGCCTTTCCAAGCGGTTCTGCTAACCGGCAGCTTGGTAACTCCCATGTAAGAGGCCCTACAACCCCGCAGAGGAAAACCTCCGCGGTTTGGGCTGTTTCCTGTTCGCTCGCCGCTACTGAGGAAATCGAGTTTTCTTTCTTTTCCTGCGGCTACTGAGATGTTTCAGTTGACCGCGTTCGCCGCACGCGCCTATGGATTCAGCGCGTGCCAGTTCGGGTATCCCGGGATCAACGCTCGTTTGACAGCTACGCCGGGCTTTTCGCAGTCTTCCACGCCCTTCGACGCCTCCTGACGCCAAGACATCCCCCATGCGCCCTTAATAACTTGGCCACATGAATCCAACGCTCCGCTGTGGAGCGGCAGATCCCGTGGCGCCCGGTCCGACCGGGACCTCGTCGGTCCCGCCAGACCCAAGCAACGTTTCTTCGCCTAAGCGCTCTTCGGAACCCGCGCGGAACATGCCAATGCGGCCCATCCCGCGTGGTTATTGAGATGCCACTTGTACCACACCGAATTGTCAAAGAGCAAGTTCGCAGGCGGTCGGTCGCCCTTCCGCCCGAGCCGCCAGACGCCCTTCGCGACTGGCGAGCCCTGGATTATATCAGTTGCCGGAAGGGTGTCAAGGCCGCCCCCGGAATTTTCCGGCGACGCCCAAACCACGCGACCCGGTCATGCACCGGCGGGCGCAGAATGCTACCCCATAACGTCGAATTATACTCATCGGCCAAGACGGGTCACAGGCTTGCAGCTTGCCGGCTGATTCCTGCCCGCGGGTCGCCAGAAGGGCCCGCCCGCCATCGTAATATTCTTGCCCAGCTTACCCGGTTTCCGACGACGAAACCAGCCGGTCAATGAGGGGCATGAGGGCCGCGATCGGAGGGCTAGCCAGCCTGGCCCGTCCGGCCGCAGGACCAGTCGGCCAAGACCTTTTCCACCCGCTGTTGGAGTTCCTCCAGTCGCCGCAGCAGATCGTCGTGACGCTGCTCAAGGTCCGCCAGGCAATCCAGCTCGGAGCGCTGGTCGGCGGCCAGGGTGTAAGGTCGGGCGGGCGACATGATCGAGAGTGCCCAGGATGGCGCCAAGCCGTTTTGTGCCCCGCCAGCCGGCGGGACCTCGTCAAGCGGCTGCCCGGCAAACCGGGTGGCCGAGAGCCAGAGATAAGCAATCGGCCGGCCGATTACAAACCGTTCAACGACGGCGCGAGAATCGGCACGGCAGTCGCTAGCCGGGCCGTTGGTCGTTACGATCGGCGAAGATCGTATAACCATAAGAGGTGGTATCAAGCAAGCCTCCAGACAGGTCCCTGCACCTCCGCTTCCGCCTCACGAAAGTCCAACACAAAAATCAAGCCGGAAACGGTCGATATGGGTGGACAGGCGGCTGGTGCCGCGTATAGATTATTTAAGCTCGCGGCGTCGTGCGTGGATGCGAAGCGATTACTAGACAAAAATACACAGTAAGGAGGACTGGGTGGTCAAGCTGACGTTGCGTGAAAAGGAGTCCATTCAGGAGGCGGTGCGTCGTTTCCGAAAGTTGGTCGAGCGGAGTGGAATCAAGAGAGAGATGCGCCGCCGCGAGTGTTATGAGAAGCCCAGCGAAATCAAGCGGCGGGCTCGGGTGCGGGCCGAGCGGCGATCGCACCACAATCGCATGATCGCGGCCATGTAGCGGCCGACAGGGGCCTTTCTTCTCTTCAAGACGGTGCTGCGGGCTTGAAGTGCGCGCCGCCGGTCACGGTTGCCGGCCGAGGAGGACAAGAAAAGGCGCAGCGGGGTCCCCTCGAGCTCCCAGCTTCCCCGCTGCGCCGCGACCCCGGCGCCCCTCCCCGAGGCACCGGTTCCAGGCAACTATAGATCGCGGTGCGGGGCTGTCAAATCGAGCCGGGATGCGGTCCCCAATCCAAGCCGAAGTCCAACGCCCCGGCCGAGTGCGTCAGTGCCCCGACGCTGATCCGCTCCACGCCCGTCTCGGCAATCTGCCGTACCGTGGCCAGCTCGATGCCGCCGGAGGCCTCCAACTCGACGGCCGCCCCACAAGCGTCGCGGCGGCGGACGGCCTCGCGCAGCTCGCGCGGACCCATGTTGTCCAGCAGAATCAGGTCTGGCCCGGCCGCCAGGACCGCTTCGAGTTGTTCCAGCGTGTCCAATTCGACTTCGACAATCGCCTGGCAGCCGGACTGGCCGCAGCGGTCGGCAAGGAACTTCCGGGCGCGGGCCACGGCCTCCGCCGGCCCCGTCCCCAGCGCCAGGTGGTTGTCTTTGATCAACACCGCGTCGAACAGGCCCGTCCGGTGGTTCCAGCCGCCGCCACAGCGAACGGCATATTTTTCCAGCCGCCGCCAGCCCGGGGTGGTCTTGCGGGTATCGTAGATTCGGGCCCGGGTACCTGACACGGCGTCCACGTATGTCCGCACCAGCGTGGCGATTCCCGAGAGCCGCCCGAGGAAGTTCAACAACACCCGCTCGGCGGCCAAAAGTCCGCGGGCCGGCCCCGCGATGCGGCCAATGGGCTGGCCGCGGGCGACCGCCTGAGAGTCCCGGGCCGCCGGCTGCCAATCCAGCCGGCTGTCCACCGCGCGGAGCGTATCGGCCACGGCAGGCTCTCCCGCCAGAATGCCCGGGCGGCGGGCGACGATGGCCGCCCGGCCGGGGGCGTCTTCAGGCACCAGCGCCGCCGTGGTCCAATCGCCCCGTTGGCCGAGGTCCTCGCGGATGGCCAGCCGGAGGATCTCCTGCCACTGTGCCCGCAGATCGTCATCCCAGACGGTTTGGTGGAATTCTTTGCCCATGAGCATTAGAATTGTCTCTCATGGCTTCTTCTGCGCCCAGTCCTCCGCCGTGCGAGCGGTTCTGGCTCCTTCGCCGGGCTGACCAGGCGGTGGTTGCGATCCTGGTACTGGCGGCCCTGGCGGCCGCCATTGCCTGGTGGCTGGCTCAAGGGGGGTGGCGCAGCCGCCTGATCGAAGTGGATCGGGCTAAACCCGAAACTGCGGCGTTTCAGGTCGATATCAACCAGGCGGAATGGCCCGAGCTGATTCAGCTTCCGGGTGTTGGCAAGGGCCTGGCCGAGCGAATCGTCGAGTCCCGCCGCACGCAAGGACCGTTCGTGGACCACCAGGATCTCCGTCGGGTTCGCGGCATCGGCCCCAAGACCCTGGAAAACATCCGTCCTTATTTGCGGCCCATGCCGGACGGCCGGAATCTCGCGGGGAAGTAAAGGTTTTGGGCCTTGGGTATTAGGTCTTGGTGTTCTTCGCCCGCTGCACCTCATTTGCGGCCGCAAGCCCCAAGTCCCAAGGCCCAAGCCCCGGCGTCCGGGAATAATCTTTGCCCGGCTGGGCGAACAGGTGCAGGGAAGACGAGAAGGAAAAGCGCGTAAGGTACAGTGTTTCTGCGGGTGCGGTGCTTGACATCCGGCTCGCGCCCTAGGAAGATAGAGGGAGTTGGACCCATTTTCTTTTTTGCCGCCGCGGTCCCTCCTTTTTCTTGCCCTCCCCGGAAACAGGGGCCACAGGTAGGCCGAGCGGCGGAACTTACAAGGGAGCTTCGTATGCGGACAGAGCGGCGCGTGGCAAAGAGTTGGGTTTGGTTTACCCTGGCAGTGCTGTTCTCAGCGGTGCTGATCCTCAACATGACCAGCCAGTACTCGCTGGCCCAGGAGGGGGGAGGGGGGGAATCGACCGAAGTGACGGAGAACTTCTTCATCTGGATCATCCACGTGTCCGGGCTGATCGGGCTGGTGATCCTGTGCCTGTCGGTGTACTTCGTGGCCACGGTGGGGCGGATGTTCGTGGAACTCCGCCCACAAACGGCCATGCCGCCGGAAGTCATCGCCCAGTGCGAGGCCATGCTCGAACAGCGGGACTTCAAGGGCATCTTCAACGTGGTCAAGGAGGACGACTCGTTCTTCAGCCGCGTGCTGGTGACCGGCATCACCGAATTGCCCAACGGACTGAGCGAGGCCCGCGAGGCCATGGAGCGCGTCGGCGACATGCTCACCACGGACATGGAAAAGAAGATCAGTATGATGGCCGTGCTGGGCACGCTGGGGCCGATGATCGGGCTGCTGGGCACGCTCAAGGGGATGATCGGGGCGTTCAGCGAGATCGCACGCTCCGCCGACCGGGCGATCAAGTCCAGCGCGGTGGCCGGCGCCATTTCCGAGTCGCTGGTGCTGACGTTCGAGGGGGTCGGCCTGTCGGTGCCCTCGATCTGGTTCTTCTCCTTCTTCCGCAACCGGGTGATGGCGATTTCCGTGACCACGATGACTCGGGCCGACGAGTTCCTGCGGCACTTTGCCCAGGCGGCGCGCGGCAAGCCGGGCGCCGCAGCCGCCCCGGCCGCGCGGGCCAAGACCTAGCCCAGGGAAGGATCTACCATGGCACGTCGGAGAAGTAGCCTCAAGTCCGATCCGAATCTGACGCCCATCCTCGACATGGTCTTCCAGTTGATCACCTTCTTCGTGTTGGTGGTCAACTTCAAGTCCGTCGAGCTCGACCTTGACCTGCACCTGCCGGTCGTCGGCTCCGCCAGGCCCGCCGTCCCTTCTTCCAATCGCCTGCTCGTCCTGAACATCGAGGACAACAAGCACGAGGTGGCCTTGAAGGTCATGGGGGCGCTTTATCTCAAGGACAAGATCAAGCCGTACCTGGACATGGAGAGCAAGATCGCCCTGACAGCGGCAAACATGACCTTCGACGACATCAAGGACGGCAGCAAGGAACTGCCCGACCTGATGGTGATCCGGGCCGACCAGAAGTGTCCTTTCGGGCACGTGAATTACGTGATCAACGCCTGCCAAGAGGTGGGCTTCCGCAAGTTCATTTTGAAGACCGCGCCGGCCCCCACCGTGGCCCGCAGGCAGGAGTAGCACACGTCATGGTCCGCATGCGCAGCCAAGAAGAAGTCGAGCTGAACCTGGCCTCGATGCTGGACATGGCGTTCCAGCTCCTGTTTTTCTTCGTCTTGACGTTCAAGCCGCCCCCCGCCGAGGGGCAAATCCAGCTCCGCATGCCCCCGCCCCAGCCGGTCATCGGGGTCGGGACGCAGCGGGCGGGCGAAGACGAAAACAAAGACCCCAACGACGTCAGGCCCGTCAAGACGCTCACCATCACCCTGCTCTCCCGGGACGGCAGCATCGAGAACATCTTCGTCGGCGTGCCCCCGGCCATGAGCCCGGTCCCTGCGATCAACCAGCTCAACGACGAGTTGAGCAAGTATTTCAGGGGCTCCGGCGACGCCTTCGAGCAGGTCATCATCAATTCCAGCCCGGAGTTGGTCTGGAGCGAGTTGATGCGGGTCGTGGAGATCTGCACGAACCAGCGGTTTTCCAACGGCGAGAAGCTGGGCAAGCTGAGTTTCGTCGCGCTGCCGTCGAGCCAGCAGCCGTAACGGAGTGTCGGCCTTATGGTCTGTCGCCACAGCCAAGAAGAAGTCGAGTTGAACCTCGCCTCGATGCTGGATATGGCGTTCCAGCTCCTGTTTTTCTTCGTTTTGACCTTCAAGCCGCCCCCCGCCGAGGGGCAAGTCCAACTCCGTATGCCCCCGCCTCAGCCGGCCCTCAGCTTTGACGGGACGGAGCGGCCGGGCGAGGTCCCTGGGGACCCCAAGTACTTCAAGTCCGTGAAAACACTCACTGTGGCCGTGGCCTCCAAGGAGGGCGGCATCGAGAACATATTCGTCGGCGTGCCCCCGGCCATGAGCCCGGTCCCCGCGATCAACCAGCTCAACGGCGAGTTGAGCAAGTATTTCAGGGGCTCGGGCGACGCCTTCGAGCAGGTCGTCATCAATGCCAGCCCGGAGCTCGCCTGGAGCGAGCTGATGCGCGTCGTGGAGATTTGCACGAACCAGCGGTTTTCCAACGGCGAGAAGCTGGGCAAGCTGAGTTTCGTCGCGCTGCCGTCAAGCCAGCAGCCGTAAAGCACCGGTATGCGTCACCCTTTGTCCGAGTATCGTGAAGCGCGGCCCCGCGGGGGGCTCCCCTCGCCGCGATTAACGTCGATGCTCCTGATGCTCGTGCTGGTGGGCATGCTCATGTACCGCACGCGGGATCCGGGGGTCTGGAAGTGGCTGGCGCCGGGCGAGGATAAGCTGCCGGCGGCCGGGCGTGAGGTCCCCGCCAAGGCCCCCGCGGTCCAGGCCCAGGCGGGGGTTTCGGCCAAGCCGCAGCCCGCCCCGGAGGCTCCCGGCAATCCCCCGGACGCAGTCCGGGGGCGTTTGGCCAAGTCACAGCCCACGCCGGAGTCTCCGGCCAAGCCGCAGCCCGTCCCTGGGGCTGCCACCAAGCTTGATCCCAGCGGACCGACCGACGAAGATCCCGACGAGTTGGACGAGATGCTCCAGAACGACGCCCTGGTAATCGACGACGGCACCCTGAAAATCTCAAAGGCGGAACAGGTTGCCTACAGCCGCGTGCTGATGTGGGTCAACAACCAGTCGTTGGCGCGGCTCCGCGAGCGGGTCCGCAAGGAGAACAAGGACCTGCCGTTCGATCGGCTCGTTTCCGACCCTGCGGAGATGCGCTTCCAGATCGTCGAGGTCTCGCTGGACGTGCGGCAGGTGGAGGACTACGGCGTGGAGGGCCCCGGAGGGGGCGAGCTCTACGAGATCCAGGGCTTCAATCGGCAAAACATGCTGTTCTTGGGGGTCGTCGAGGGCCTGCCCGAAGGCATGCCCTGCGGCTCGCAAATCCAGGGGCAAGTCCGCCTGGTCGGGTATTTCTTCAAGCTCCAGGGTTATTACCCGGCCTGGAAGACGAAAGGCGCGCCCCTGCGGGCCCCGGTAATCATCGGGCGGGTGGAATGGCAACCCTCCGTGATTGCGCCGCGGGATACCACGCCAGGCTGGCTATGGGTTGCCCTGGCAATGGGGGCTATCGTGATTGTCGGCGGGGGCGTGTTGCTCAAGGGCCTGGTCGTCGGGACGTTGTTCCGCCGTCCGCCCCGGGTGCGGCTCCCCAGCCTTGGCCCAGATTCTGCTGCCCCCACCGTAGACGAGTGGCTCGATATGGCCCAGTCGGGTGATGCGGGCCCGGAGAATATAGGGAATAATATCTCGGGCAACGGCGAATCTAGAAGTGGGCACACCCATCCGGGCCCGGAGGATGCGGATGACGGTCATCCGCCCTTGTTTCCGGGTGGTTTGGATAGTATAGGATAGGAAAGGTCGCGTCATGGCAGAAGCCGCAGTCAAGCCCGTTCCGGTCGAAGAAGCAGAAGAGCAACTCCAAGACGATACGTTCTCGGCCCGCTTCATGGAGTGGGTCCGCACCGAACTGGTCTGGTACGCCGGCAGTTTCACAATCCACCTGCTCGGGCTATCCATGCTGTTGTTGATTCCCAACAGCGTGTTGGATCGGGGCGGTGGCGACGCGCCGTCCTTCGACGAAGTCAAGGCTGAGGAGAAGGACAGCGCGGAACAGACGAAGTTTGAGAAGTTCGACATCGGCGACGTCGAGGAGGAGCAGCCGAAGGAACTGGACGTCGACCCCACGCTGGAGAAGCCCGGCCATGAGGCCCAGACGGAGGACTACATCGACGACAGCCCCGTTTACCAGGCCAAAGGCGGCGGAACACCCACGGGTCAGAAGGACATGGTCGGTGCGGGCGGCTTCAACGTCATCGCCTACGGGGCCGGCCCGAAGGTCACTGGTGCCGGCGGCATCGGCGTCGGCCTGGGCACCGGCAAGAACTGGGGAAGCGGCGGCGACGGCGTGGGCTTCGGCGGCCGCGGCAGCGGGCACCGCAAGGCCATGCTCGCCCAATACGGCGGCAATAAGCACACCGAGCGGGCCGTTACCGGCGCCCTCGTCTGGCTGGCCAACCATCAAATGCCCGACGGAAGCTGGAACCTCCAGCGCTACACCTCGCGCTGCAAGGACGGCACGTGCACGGGCACCGGCCAGGTCACGGCCGACGCCGGCGCCACCGCCATGGGCGTGCTCCCCTTCCTGGCCGCCGGCCAGACGCACAAGACCAAGGGGCCCTACCGCGGCAACATCGCCAACGCCATCAATTGGCTCATCCGCCAGCAGGAAGCCAACGGCAACCTGGCCAAAAACTGCGTCCAGCCCATGTATTCCCACGGCCTGGCGACCATCGCGCTGTGCGAAGCCTACGGGCTGAGCAGCGACAGGAACATCGGCATGGCGGCCCAGGGGGCCGTCAACTACATCATCAACGCCCAGAACCAGCAGACCGGCGGCTGGCGGTACACCCCCGGCGAGCCGGGCGACACCTCGGTCGTCGGCTGGCAGATCATGGCCCTGAAGAGCGCGCAGATGGCCGGCTTGAGCGTGGGCGGCTCGATCTTCAACGGCACGAGCAAGTGGCTCGATTCCGTGCAAAGCGGCCCCTACAACAGCCTCTACGCCTACCAGCCGGGCCAGGGCCATTCCAACACGATGACTTCCGTGGGCCTGCTCTGCCGCCAGTACCTCGGCGCCAAGCGGGCGGACCAGATGATGGTCGAGGGCACCAAGTACCTGCTGGGCAACTTGCCGGAGGCCCAGATGCCGAACATCTACTACTGGTACTACGCCAGCCAGGTGCTGCACAACTTCAGCGGCTACGAGTGGGACCAGTGGAACCGCCGCATGCGGAAGATCCTGGTCGACACCCAGTGCCGCGACTCCAGCACCTGCGCCAACGGGAGCTGGAACCCGTCCGGCGACCTGTGGGGCGCGCGGGGCGGCCGCGTGATGCAGACCAGCCTCTCCGCCTTGACCCTGGAAATCTATTACCGGTATCTGCCGCTGTTCAAGGCGAACGAGGAGGCGGGTGCTCCGCCGCCGCCCGCCCTCCAGCCGGCAGCCGCACCGGCCACGAAGAAAAAGGCCGCTGCCGACGAAGAATAGGATGTCCAGCCTGCAACCAGCGCAAGCCTTAGAAACCAGAAGAGGCGGGTAGCAAGGAGATCGGGTCAACGCAAGGGTGTCTCGCGCAAAGGCGTGCAGCCGCAGCGGCGCAAGGAAAAAGAACGATTCGCTGGTCGGACGCCCGCCTGACGAACCCCCGTGCCATCCTTGTACCGTCGCGGCGCTGCGCCTTTACGCAAAACCTTTTCCCGGCGCGCCGTCAGCCTTTGGGCGGGCAGCCCCCGCCACGCCGAGAATTCCGAACGAGGTCCCATGAAACGCAATCGCATCGTTTGGCTGCTGGTCTTGGTCCTGCTGGGGTGGTCTTTTGCGCGGACCGCGCGGGCGGTGGACGACCCGGTCGAGTTCCTCCGCGCCCTGCAGAGCGGCGGGTATCCCGACGTGGCAGTCGACTATCTCAACGCGCTGAAGGACAACCCCAAGGCCCCCAAGGAGATTCTCGACGTCTGGGACTGGGAGATGTCCAAGAGCCTGCGGGCGGCCTCCAAGTGGGCCTACACCGAGAAGGAGGCGAAGGAGGACGCGGCGCAGGCCGACGCGCACCTGAAGAAGTTCATCGACGAGAACCCCAAGCGTCCCGAGGCGATCCGCGCGGCCGCCGAGGCCGCCGCCACCCTGGCCGAAGAGGCCGTGCGCGAGTACGGCCAAGCCAAGAGGATGGAGGACAAGGAGAAGCGGGTCGAAGCGATGGAGGCCGTCCGCAACAAGTTTCTCAGCGTCCGCGAGCGCTTCGTCGGGGCCCTGAAGGTCAACCTGGCGCGCTTGAAAAAGACCTCGGCCAAGGACCGCCAAAAGCAGAACCGCGAAGACGACGTCCTCGACAGCCGCGTGAAAGTGGCGATGGTCGACTTCTACGTCGGGCTGACCTATCCCAAGACGAGCACCGAGCGGGTCACGAACATGGAAGCCGCGGCCAGGGAGTTCGACAATATCTACCAGGCCAACCGCGAGACCCCGACGCTCTGGAGCCTGACGGCCCATTACTTCACCGGCCGCTGCAAGCAGGAAGAAGGCAAGCTGGCGGAGGCCAAGGACAACTATGAAGAGGTCCTGGTGGCCGACACCAAGGACACGTCGGGCACCGCCGCCCCGGACAACCCCAAGGCCGTCCGCAAACAAGTCAGCGCCACCCCGCTGGACGACCTGCTGGCCGAGGTCGAGCAGCACTACTTGGAGTGCATCCTGGCCGAAGACCTCAGGGGCTACCTCAAGGAGGTCAGCGAGTGGCGGACCCAGCACAAGGTTCTCGAGCGGCGCGACGGCTACCAGGCGATCAGCTTCGACCTGGCCAAGGTCCTCCTGCGGCTGGCCGGGGGCGAGAAGACTTCCGCGACGGACAAGAAGCGGTATACGACGGCGGCGACCCACGTGCTGAGCGACATGGTGAAGATCCCCAGCCAGTACCAGGCGGAGGCCATCAAGCTCCGCCGCCAGCTCCTGGGGGGAAGCGACGCCGACGAGGGCTTGGACGAGGTGATCGAGCGGGCCGACGAGGCGGCCCAGGCCAAGAAGTGGAGCGAGGCCGTCGAGCTCTACCAGAAGGCCCTCGAAGCGGCCGCGAAGAGCAAGGACGCCGCCAAACGGACCCCCCCGCTCTACAACGCCGTGGCCGGCTGCTACTGCAACATCGGCTTGGAGGCCTTCCGCAAGGGCGATCTGCCCGCGGCCGCAAAGGCCTTCAACCTGATCCTGGAGGACGAGCATTATCAAGCTACGCCGACGGCCGCGGGGGCGGGCGCCCTGCTCTTGAACGTCCTCTTGAACCAGTACAACGCCATGGAGCAGGGCACGGACGAGGAGAAGACGGCCAAGCTGGAGGCCCGCAAGAAGATGGAGGAGGCGGCCGACAAGATCATCACCCGCTGGCCCGGCAAGCCCGAGGCCGACGCCGCCCGGCTGGCCAAGGCGCGGCTGCTGGTGCTGGACGCGAACACCGTGGCCGAGGCCCCCGCCGCCGGCAAGTCCCCGGCCGACGCCGTCCAGCAGCGGGTCGCGAAGTTCGTGGAGAAGATGAAGGAAGCCACCGCCATCTTCAAGGAAATCAACCCCAAGTCGGAGCACTACGTCACCGCCCTCTATCTGACCGGCTACACCTACTGGCGCCGCTATCGCCTGGAGAAACGCGAGATCGAGGGGATCGAAGCCGACAACCCGGCCGCCAACAGCCAGTCCCAGAAACTGCTCGACGAAACCAAGGCCCAGGTAGACGTCTTCCGCCAGACGGCCGTCAAGGTCATGCAGCGGGCGGTGGACACGTTGAAGGCCGCGCCCCCGCAGGACAGCCGGCGGCAGTTGGTTACCGACTCCAAGCTGCTGCTGGCCGAGATGCTGCTGGACCAGGGCGATCCGAAGGGATCGGCCGCCCTGTTTCAGGACCTCATCGACGAGCGCGAGAAGGCGGAAACCAGGGGCCTGGACCCCACCGCGCTGCAGATCTGCAACGGGGCGGTGCAAGCCTACCTGCTCATGGACGACATCGACCACGCTGGCAAGGTCAGCAAGCTGCTCGTAAAGCTGGGCCCCGACGCCTCGAACGTCAACTTCTCGCTGACCACTTTCGGCCGCAAGCTGGAGACCGAGCGCAACAAGGCGCAGACCGCGCTGGAAGCAGCCCGCACTCCCAGCGAGGTCGAAGCCGCCAAGAAGAAGCGCGATCTCTACGACCCGCTGTTGACCGACCTGCTGGAGAACCTGGGCGAGCGCACAAAGCTCACGCCGGCCAGCATGGTCTGGATCGCCCAGACCGCCGCCGCGCTGGGCATGAACGCGGTAGCCGAGAAGGTCGCCAAGCAGTTCCAAACCAACCTGGAGAACGATGAGTACTTCGCCAGGGAAGGCGCCAAGGGCGCTGCCCGCATCAGCAGCCTGCTGATCTCCATCTTGCGACAGCGGGGCAAGTTCGACGAAGCCACCGCCCAGGTCGAGGCGCTCATCGCGCAGAAACCCAAGGCGCTGGAACCGCAGATGGAGCGCTGCTTGATCCTGCAGGCCTGGGCCGAGAAGAACGCCGAGAAGTACCCCGACGCCGTACACGCCTGGGAGGGCCTCCGCCGCAAACTGGAAAAGCTCGGCGTCGGCCCCGTGGGCGGCAAGGCCACCGGCGGAGTGCCGCGAAAGCCCCGCGAACTCTACGACGTGACCTACAACGAGGCCCAATGCCTGTACAAGTGGGCCAAGAAGGCGGGCGACAAGAAGAATGCCAAGGACGGCCTGCAACTGCTCAAACAGATGCTCATCCTGGACCCGAAGCTCAACGGTCCGGACATGGTGACCCATTTCATCGCGCTGGCCAACCAGCTCGAGCTGCTCTTGGGAATGGAGCTGACGAAGAAGGCGGGCCCCGCAGCCCCGGCGAAAAAAGCCGACGCCGCGAAACCCGACGCCCCGAAGCCCAGCACCCCGAAGGCCGCCGCCCCGAAGGTGGACGCCCCGAAGTGACGCAAGATCGGGTGCCATGCCCACGCTCGCGTGGGCATGGCAAGCTATGCCCCATTCACGCATGCCGTCTCGCTGCGCTCCGCTTAGCAAGCATGCCACCCGCGGCCTGATCGGATCTCCGCGCCCGCTGCGGCGCGGCGCGGCGCGGGAATAATCTCCGCGGCCACAGCGAATCTAGCATTGGGCACGCCCGCCTCGACCCGCAGGATGTGGATGGCGGTCATCCGCTCTGATTGCCTTGTGGTCCAGGCGGCGCAGCACGTTGAAGGAGATTGAGTCATGGCAGAAGCCGCAGGCACTCCGGTCCCGGTCGAAGAAGAACAACGCGAAGACGAAGCTCTGGCGGCCCGCTTGATGGAGTGGGTCCGCAACGAGCTGATCTGGTACGCCGGCAGTTTCACGATCCACCTGCTCGCGCTGTCGCTGCTGCTGTTGGTTCCCAACAGCGTGTTGACGTCGGCCAGCGACGACGTGCCGTCGTTCACCGAAACCCAGGCCGAGCAACAGGACAGCGACAAGCAGCAGACGTTCGATAACTTCGATCCCGGCGACATCCAGGAGGAGCAGCCGCAGGAGCTGGACGTCGACCCGACGCTGCCGAAGCCGGAGCAGCAGGCCCAGACGGAGGATTACATCGACGAGAGCCCCGTCTACCAGCCCGGAACACGGAGCGGAACGCCCGGGGGTAGCAAGGACACGATCGGCATGACGGGCAGTTTCACGGTCATCGCCCCCGGGCCCGGCCCGAAGGTCACCGGCACGGGCGTTGTGGGCGGCAGCCCGGGCGACGGGGTCCGCGGCCGCGGCCACCGCAAGGCCAAGCTCGGCACAGACTCCCGCACCAAGGGCACCGAGCGGGCCGTTACCGGCGCCTTGATCTGGCTGGCCAACCATCAAATGGCGGATGGCAGTTGGAGCCTCCAGCGCTACACCTCGCGCTGCAAGGACGGCACGTGTACGGGCACCGGTCAGGTCACTGCCGACGCCGGCGCGACCGCCATGGGCGTGCTCCCCTACCTGGCCGCCGGCCAGACGCCCAAGACCAAGGGACCCTACCGCGGCAACATCACCAACGCCATCAATTGGCTCATCCGCCAGCAGGAAGCCAACGGCAACCTGGCCAAAAACTGCGTCCAGCCCATGTATTCCCACGGCCTGGCGACCATCGCCCTGTGCGAGGCCTATGGGCTGAGCAGCGACAAGAACATCGG
>Ga0326727_10018303_pt1 | contig 14324 bp, 10 predicted proteins | sample MB2enrmetagenome_FD_207643 | JGI IMG/M metagenome (GOLD analysis project Ga0326727, IMG submission 207643) | Lab enriched peat soil microbial communities from McLean, Ithaca, NY, United States - MB29MY | ecosystem: Environmental > Terrestrial > Soil > Wetlands > Peat | place: USA: New York...
GGGATCCAGTTCCAGCACGCGTTCATCGTCGTGGCGGGCGCCAATGGCATTCCGCAACGCCGAAAACCAGGCCTTGTCCAACAGGCCCATGGTCATGGAGCGCGTTGCCCGGGTGGCGCCCCGGGCGTAGAGCGCCTGCACGTCGTTGGGATTGGCCTGCAGCCGCCGCTCGGAAAGGACCAACGCCCGGTCCGTCAACTCGCGAATACGCTGCCGCACCTGCGGATCGACGGAGAACTGCCGGACGGTCAGAAAATTATCACTGGCATAGATTTCCGTATCCAGGGCGCCAATGCGGTACAGCTCCTTGAACAGGACGGCCGTCAGCAGGTGATTGGCGGCAAACGGGTCGTCGGGATGCTGCTGGGCGTCGAGTTCGAAGTCGTGGATCGCCTTGTCGTACTCCATGTTGTAGAAGTGGTCGAATCCGCTGCGGCTCAGCGGATCGGACCCGAGCCGGGGCGCGGTGGACACGACTATCCTCTTCACCGGCTGGCGCTTCGCCGCGTTTGCCGGAGCGGCAGGGTTAACTATAAGAGTAATGAGGACGAAGCCGAACAGGATACCGGTGGCAACGGGGCTACGGTAAGGTTTCATAACCGTGGGGTAATGAGTATTTTAGCCGATACCCCCGCCGGAGTCGAAGGCGTACAAACGAGGCAAGCCTGAGAGGGCTTGGATAACGAACTCATGCAAAATATGAAAACCTACGACCTATACAGCGAGCAGGATGCCGCGGACGCCTTGGGCATTTCTTTGGTGCGTCTGCACGAATTGCTGGATCAGCACATCTTTAACGACGGCAAGCCGCGTCCGGCGGGTCTTAACTTTACCAATGCGGAACTGCTGCTGCTCAGTTATTGGCAGCGCACCGAGCTGAATACCAAAGTCTTGCGAATGCCACGGCGGAAATGAGTCGATTACTCAATCCTGAACAGATGATTTAGCGGGCCGGCTCCGGAGCCTAACCTGTGTGCACGCCGCATGGCGGTGGCCACATATTGTTTTGCCAGGGCAACGGCCTCCGGCAGTCTCCGTCCCAGCGCCAGATGACAGGCCAGCGAACTGGAAAACGCGCAACCGGTCCCGTGAGTGGCGCGGGTTTTCAGCCGGGACCCGCGGAATTCCCGCTCACACACGGAAGCTCCGTCGCTGAAAATGAGGAACTCGATGGTTTCCTCCCCGCGCAAGTGGCCTCCCTTCACCACCACCGCCTTAGCGCCAAGTTCACGGAGCCGGATGGCCGCCGCCCTCATTTCCGAAAGGGTGGAAACGCGGGCGCCGGTCAGGGCTTCCGCCTCCTCGAGGTTGGGGGTAATCACATCGGCGAGGGGGAGCAACCGCGCTCGGAGTACTTCTATGGCTTCGGCGTCCAGCAAGCCGGCCCCCGATGAGGAGCGCAGTACCGGGTCGAGGACGATGTTCGGGGGAGAGCTCCGCTCCAGATAATCGCCGACAGCCTCCGCCACATCCCGGTTTCCCAGCATGCCGATCTTGACCGCCGCAGGCGCCAGATCGGACGTAAGTTCTTGAATTGTTGAGCGAATCAGCTCCGATGTCACCGGGGTCACATCGCGCACGCCGCGGGTTGATTGCACCGTCAGGGCAGTAATGCAGGTGATTCCATAGCAACCTTGGGCGGCAATGGTCTTTATGTCGGCAGTGACCCCAGCCCCCGACGAGGGATCGTAGCCGGCGATGCTGAGCACAATCGGGATCATGGACATGTTTCTAGGGTATAAGCACTAGCTCCCAAATAAACAATAGCCCGCATCGATATATTTGCTGTTAAATATAATGATAACAATAAGTTCCAGCCTTCCAGAAGATGATTTCGACCGCTTTCAATACCTTTACGGACCCTTACGGACCATGGCAGATTGACTTTTGCACAGGGTAATCCTTAGAATTAGTGAGTTTACCGCAGTGCTCTGCGGACGTCGAGCCCAGAGGTGTTCTTTATGAGACCAGTACTTGCACATGTGTTGGTGATTGCTGTTTTGATCACCAGCGCGGAAGCGGCACGGCCCAAAGACTCCGACTCGAAGCCAACGGCTAAAGCGGTTCGTGCCCATCCTCGAGTTCATCCTCCCTACCAGGTAGGCCGCGCCTCCTGGTATGGCAAGCATTTTCACGGCAGGCGGACAGCCAGCGGCGAACCGTACAACATGTTCCAGTTCACCGCCGCTCATCCAAAGCTCCCGTTGGGAACCATAGTAAAGGTTACCAACCTGCAAAATGGCCGCTGGGTCATTGTGCGGATCAACGATCGCGGTCCGGTGCCAACGTCCCGGATCATCGATCTTTCCTATGGAGCGGCACAAATCCTGGGCTTACGTTGCCAGGGAACGGAGCGGGTCCGGCTGGATCTGGTCGAATCCACCGAGGTTGCCCTGGCTCAACCGGCAATGGCCGGGATGTGATGTAATGACCGGCGCCCCCTTTCTTATGTAGTGGAGAAGGCCACAGGAAGTTATCCTGCTTGCGGAAGGGCACGGGTTCGGACCTTTCATGCCCTTCCGCATGCGGTTCCGGTGGCAATTTTTCCACGGGCTGTGCATTCCGCCAGGGATGCGCGGGATCGGGTTCTTTCCTTTTGCGTTAAACTGAATACACATGTTTGAGCAGGATGATCGCAACCGCTTAATTGTCGCTTTGGACGTTTCCACCGCCGATGAGGCGCGGCGTCTGGTTCGCGCCCTGGGGGATACGGTTTGCACTTATAAGATCGGCAAGCAGCTTTTTACCGCAGCCGGCCCCCAGTTGGTAGCCGAATTTGTCGCCGCCGGCCAGAGGATCTTTCTCGACCTTAAATTTCATGACATCCCCAACACGGTAAGGGCAGCCGTACATTCCGCGGCCACGCTCGGCGTAAGCATGTTAACGGTTCACGCCAGTGGCGGCCCCAAGATGCTGCGCGCCGCCGTGGAAGCCGCGGGACAGGTTCCCAAGCCACCTATGGTGCTGGCCGTAACCGTCCTCACCAGTCTCACCGAGGAGGACCTGAAGCTGATTGGCATCAATGCCAAGGTTCAGGACCAGGTACTCAGGCTGGCGGCGCTGGCGCTGGACGCCGGTTGCGGCGGAATCGTGGCCTCCGCGCTGGAAGTTCATGAGTTGCGCCGCGCCCTGGGATCGCAGTTTGCCATCATCACGCCGGGCGTGCGCCCCAGCGGCGCGCCAGCGGGTGATCAGGCACGGGTCGTGACACCGGGGGAAGCCATCGCGGCTGGAGCCACGCACATCGTAGTAGGACGCCCGATTACCGAGGCACAGAATCCGGCGGCGGCGGCCCGGGCGGTATTGCGGGAAATCAGCGGAAACCGATAGCACGCTAAAGGCTTACGGTTTACAGTTCACCGTTTGCAGCCAGCACCGAACCGTCAGGCGGCTGCCAGAGCGGTAGCGTCGAAAATCAGTTGAGACCAGCAGGAAACTGAGAGGCTCACAGTTTACAGTTCACAGTTGACAGCAAGCGAAGCCCGGTTTGGCTGCAAACTGTAAACTGTGAACTGTAAACAGCGAACCGCTGACTTAAACCATTGATTAAAGTTTCTCGTAGAAATCACAAGCAGAACAAGAGATATAAATTCCACCAGGGATATCCCGCTCCCGATCCTTCAAGCGCTTTACGATGCGCGTCGGTTTGCCGCACTTCGGGCAATCGGTGCTCTTGCTGGTATCCATGACCTTTTTACGGTCGGCGGTCTTTGCGATCTTAGCCATTTGCGTCTCCTGAATGGAATTCTTGATTTTACACGATGCGCGCTCACATACCAAAAGGCAGGTTTGCGGTTCACAGTTTTCAGTTATTAGCATCACAGGAATAGACGCCTTTTGAGTAGGCGCTTCCGCCGATCTCCCGTGGCAGAGGCGTCGCGGGCAGTCTATGGAGGATGGCATGGCCACCAATGCCCTTTTGCACACCGCGAGCAAGATCAAAAAATATGGCGTAAACATTGAGAGCGATCTGGCTCTGGAGTTTCTGCGCGTGGTGGAGAATGCCGCGATCGCCTCGGCCAAGACGATGGGACAGGGGGATCGCCGCCTTAGCGATTCCGTGGCCACGGAGGCGATGCGGCACACCATGGACAGCGTGCCCATGAAGGGGACCATCGTCATCGGCGAGGGCGAGCGCGACGAAGCGCCCATGCTCTACATTGGCGAGCAGGTAGGCGGGGAGTTTCCGGATACGACGGACGTGCCGGCGATCGACATCGCCGTGGATCCGCTGGAAGGCACGAATCTTTGTGCCACCGGAAGCGCGGGAGCGATTACCGTTCTCGCCGCTTCGGAACGAGGCGGGCTCCTGCACGCCCCCGACTGTTATATGGAAAAGATCATTGTGGGGCCGGACTGCAAGGGGGTAGTGGATCTGGATGCGCCGGCGGGAAGCAATCTGCAGGCCATCGCCAAGGCGCTGGACCGCGAGGTGAGCGATCTGGTGATCGTGGTGCTTGACCGGCCGCGGCACGAAAAGCTGATTGACGAGATCCGCCGCGCGGGCGCACGGATACGGCTGATCAGCGATGGGGACGTAGCCGCCGGCATTGCCGCGGCCCTGGTCGGCGCCGGCGTGCACGCGGTTATGGGAACCGGGGGCGCGCCGGAAGGCGTGCTGACGGCGGCCGCCATCCGCTGCCTCAATGGCTATATGCTCGGACGCCTGGTCGCGCCCAAACCCGAAGTCGAGGAACGGGCGCATCGCATGGGCATTCGCGACCTCACAAAAACCTATACGGCCGATGAACTCGCGCCCGGGGCCCAGCTGATCTTTGCCGCCACGGGCGTAACCGATAGTGCGCTCGTGCGTGGGGTCCGCTTCTTCGGCGAAGGCGCGCGCACCTCCTCGGTCATCATGACGCTGAACACCGGCAAGGTGCGTTTTATCGAGAGTATTCACCTGGACAAGAAGGCGAACGTCAAAGTGCGGTTCTCGTAGGAATGCCAGCGTCGGCCTTCGCACCGAGGTCTTGCCCTATTCACCACAGAGGACACAGAGGGCACAGAGGAAATCAATCCTTTGGCCGCAGATCAACGCAGATTAGCGTTGATGAATCATCACCTAAGAGCCGCATTATTGATTTACCGTGTTGATCCGCGTTTGTCTGCGTCAATCTGCGGCTCAAAGGGTTTGGGCTTCCGTTTCCTCTGTGCCCTCTGTGTCCTCTGTGGTGAATCTTCGGAGCTTGTGGGCTCTAACCATCCAGGACGTCGCCGACGGCGGCGACTAGGGCATCGGGAGTGATGGGCTTGGCGGGAGGATGGGTGGGCAGCAGGCAGCGATGCCTGGAGAGTACAACAAACCAGTTGCGAGTGACGAGTTGCGAGTTGCGAGCCGACTGCTTGCACCAGCCCCAGCCCCTTCGAATGACCGAAACGAGTCATTTTGCCTTACCAACTCGTTTAATGCCAGTACCCACTCGCCACTCGCGACTAATTTCTCGCAACTCGCAACTCGCGACTCTCTTGTGATTCCGATCACAGTTCTACGTGATCTCTCTCGCGGCTTCGCGGACCGGCGGGTATCATGATGGGAACAATTACGCTCCATGTGCTTCCCTCTTGCGAGGCGGGGCTTTGTGCGGCATCCTTGGTTCCGTCGGAATCGTGCGGAGTTGTCCTATGGCGAGAAAAGCCGGGCTGAAGCGAGTCCTCCTGCAAACCATCGTCGCGGTGGGCGCCAGCGTGGCCGCGCTCCTCTTGCGCCTGGCCATGGGACACGTCGGCGAGCAACTGCCAACCTACATCACCTTTTATCCGGCGGTAATGCTGGTTGCCATTCTGGCCGGCTTTTGGCCCGGGCTGCTGACTACGGCGGCCTCCGCCCTTTTGACCGACTACTGGATTCTGCCGCCACAAAAAGACTTTCATATTGCGAATACGGCTGATGGCGTAGGTCTGGCACTGTTTTCCGCCATGGGCTTGTTCATGTGCCTGGTGGCGGAGCGCAGCCGCCGAAACCGGCAAAAGGCCGCGGCGTACGAGAAGGAACTGGCGGTGCAGGCCAGCAAAATGCGGTACAGCGACCTGGTAGAGCTGTCGCCGCTGGCGGTAATCGTAAACCGCAGGACTTTCGTTGATTTCGTGAATCCCGCGGCCTGCCAATTGTTTGGCGCCGCCAGCCCGGAGCAGTTGTGCGGCAAGGCGGTTTTGGACCTGTTTCATCCCGATTGCCATGCGCTCGTGCAACAGCGCATCCAGGATATGCTGGAAGGCAAGCGCGTTTCACTCATCGAAGAACAAATCGTGCGTATGGACGGCGCCATCCGGCAAGTCGAGGTGGTCGGTGCGCCGTTTTCCGACGAGTCCGGTCCGGCGATTCAGGTGATCCTGCGCGATATCACCGAGCGCAAACAGAGGGAAGCGCAACTGCAAAAATTCACGCGCACGCTCAAAGCCCTGAATAACAGCAATCAGGCTTTGCTGCGCGCCACCGAGGAAGGCGCGTTGCTGCAACAGGTTTGCAGGATCGTCACTGAAGACTGCGGCCATGCCATGGTGTGGATCGGATTTGCCGAGGATGATGAGCATAAGACCGTCCGGCCGGTGGCCAGCGCGGGTTTTGAAGACGGTTATCTGGAGACTCTGCAGGTCACCTGGGCGGACACCGAACGCGGCCGCGGACCCACCGGAACCGCCATTCGCACCGGGCAGCCGTGCGAGTGCCGGAATATGCTTACCGACCCCAACTTTGCACCCTGGCGGGAGCAGGCGTTGAAGCGCGGGTATGCATGCTCCCTGGTCATTCCCCTGCTGTCTGACGGCAAGGCCTTCGGCGCCATCACCATCTATTCGAAGGAGCCGGACGCCTTCACGGAGGATGAAATAACCCTGCTCAAGGAGTTGGCTGGAGATCTCACTTTTGGCATCACTGCGCTCCGGCTGCGCGCCGACCAGGAGCGCGCGGAGGCGGCCATACGAGAGAGCCGGCGCGAGAATGAATTCCTGGCGGGTATCATCCAGTTGTCGAGCCAGCCGTTCGGGGTGGGCTATCCGGATGGGCGTCTGGGACTGTTCAATGCCGCCTTCGCTCAGCTCACCGGGTACACCGCCGAAGAGTTGCGATCGCTGGATTGGACCAACACCCTCACCCCTCCGGAATGGCTGGAAATCGAAAGGCAAAAACTGGAGGAATTGCGTCAAACCGGGTTGCCGGTCCGGTACGAAAAGGAGTACCGAAGGAAAGACGGCGTCCGAGTTCCCATTGAGCTACTGGTCCACTTGGTAAGCGACGCCGATGGGAAGCCGGAGTATTACTATTCCTTCCTCACCGATATTACCGAGCGCAAGCGGGTCGAGGCGGAGCTGCAAAAAGCCTCGGAGCAGCGCCGGTTGGCGCTGGAAGCGGCCGAACTGGGAACCTGGGACCTTCGCCTCGATACGGGTAAGGTGTTCTGGGATGCGCCTTGCCGAAATCTGTTCGGCTTTCCGGCCGGCGAGCAGATCGACTATACAGAGGCCATTTCGCGCATTCCGCTGGAGGACCGCGCCGCCACGGACGAGGCCGTGAAGCTGGCGATTGCCGGCGCGCAGGGTGGCGCCTATCATCGCGAATTCCGCGTGGTCTGGCCGGACGAATCGGTCCACTGGGTGGCCTCGCACGGGCGCGTGTATTTTGAGGGAGAAGGCGATCGGCGGCGGGCGGTTCGCTTTATCGGCGTAAATATGGACATCACCGAGCGCAAGCGGATGGTGGACGAACTGCGCCAAAACCAGGAATGGCTGCGCGTCACTCTGTCCAGCATCGGCGATGCCGTGATGACCAGTGATGAGGCGGGCCGGGTCACTTTTCTCAATCCGGTCGCCGAGGCGCTCACCGGCTGGAAGATGGAAGAGGCCTTGGGCCAACCGATGCAGCGAGTGTTCCGCATTATCAACGAAAAGACCGGAGAGCCGGCGGCCGACATCGTGGCTCAAGTGCTGCGGGAGCGGCGCACGCATGCCCTGGCCAATCACACGGCGCTGTTGACCAGGGACGGGCGGGAATTCCCTATCGAAGACAGCGCGGCGCCAATCATGGACTCCAGCGGAAATGTCTCCGGCGTAGTGCTGGTCTTCCACGAGGTGACCGAGCGCCGGCGGGCGCAGAATGCGTTGCGCCAGAGCAACTCGGTACTGAAAAGCTTTAACACGATCCTGGAAGAGGCGCTCAACTACGAGACCACGGAGGAGATGGGCCAGACCTGCCTGCGAGAGATTATCCAACTTACCGAGAGCCAGTTCGGCTTTGTAGGAGAGATCGGTCCGGATGGAATGCTGCATGACATTGCCACCAGCGATGTCAGCGAATACTGTAAAGTTTACGACGCCAACGGAGAGCGCCGTCCGCCCAGCACCTTCAAGATCCATGGGCTGTATGGCCGGGTCTTGCTGGACGGCCGGAGTTTGCTGACCAATGCGCCTGCCGAACATCCCGACAGCATCGGGACCCCGCCCGGTCATCCGCTTTTGTCCGCGTTTCTGGGTGTTCCGCTGATCGACGGCGGCCGGACCATCGGCATGATCGCTGTTGGCAACCGGCCACTTGGGTACCGGCTGGAAGACCAGGCGGCGCTGGAATCCCTGGCTCCGGCCGTGGTGGAGTCACTGCGCCGCACGCGCGCCGAGCAAGCCCTGCGCTCGAATGAAGCCCGTTTGCGCCTGGCGCTCGATTCCGCCAACTCCGGCACCTGGGAATGGGACCTGAAGACGAATCAGAATACCTGGTCCGATGAGCTTTGGCCGCTGTACGGGCTGGCGCCCTATAGCTGCGAGCCTTCCTACGAGGCATGGCTTTCGATCGTCCATCCCGAGGATCGCGCGATGGCGGAGCGGACGGTGCGGGAGGTTGCCGCGGCCGGAGACAATCTCGATCTGGAATTTCGCGTTCTGGATGGCAACGGCACGGTTCGCTGGTTGATGACGCGCGGACGTTGCGTTCGCGATACCAGTGATCATCCCGTTCGCTACGTGGGCATCGCGATGGACATCACCGCGCGCAAGCGGGCGGAAGCGGCGCTGATGCAAAGCGAAAAGTTGGCCTCGGTGGGCCGGGTGGCGGTCACCATCGCCCATGAGATCAATAATCCCCTGGCGGCGGTCATGAACACCCTGTACCTGGCTCGCAGCAGCGCGGATGCCCCCCCTTCGGTTCAGCGATACCTCGAGGTTGCCGACGAGGAACTGAGGCGCGTTTCTCTCATCACGCACCAGGCTCTGGGCTTCTATCGCGAGTCTTCCGCCCCGGTCAGCGTGCCGATCGGCGCCATCCTGGATTCCGCGATGGACCTGCTGCAAAGCAGAATCAAGGCCAAAGGCGCCTCTATCGAAAAACAATACGAACCCGGACTCCAGGTAACGGCGGTGGCCGGCGAACTGCGACAAGTGTTCTCCAATCTGCTGGCCAACAGCCTGGATGCCATCGGCGACCAGGGCACAATCAAGCTGCGCGCCCGGGCTGTCCGGTCGCCCAAGAACGGAAGACGCTATCTGCGCATCACGGTGGCCGATAACGGCACCGGGGTCGACCGCAGCATTCGCTCGCGTATCTTCGAGGCGCTGTTCACCACCAAAGATGCCGTCGGCACCGGCCTGGGCCTTTGGGTAAGCAAGCAGATTGTGGATAAACACGGCGGCGCGATCCGCGTCCGCTCCAACACCAGTGGCCCGCGCCGGGGAGCCGTGTTCTCCATTCTCATACCGGCGGACGGCCTGGGCGCGGGCCGGGAGAAGGACGCCGAAGGTCAGGCAGCAGGGAGATGAAGGTTTCAAGGTCTATCCGGGAGAACTCCTTGACGGTTCGCACAGCGGCAGCACTCTCCACGATCCGGCTGGGCATCGCCTGCCCAATGGCCAACGAGGGCGATAATGCGGTGGAATTCGTCCGCAGCGTCCTCGCTCAATGCGACGCTTTCCCCCAAGCAACCTTCTTTGCCGTGCTGGACAAGGCGAGCACCGATAACACCCTGGACCTGTTGCAGGCGTTCGCGCGGACCGAGCCGCGGCTCAGGGTGGTCTGGGCGCCGGAGAATCGCTGCGTGGTCGATGCGTATGTCCGCGGTTACCGCGAGTGCCTGGCGGCCGGCTGCCACTGGATTCTGGAGATTGACGCCGGCTTCAGCCATCAGCCGGAAGACCTGCCCGCATTTTTCCAGGCCATGCAACAGGGTTATGACTGCGTCTTTGGCAGCCGCTTCATGAAGGGCGGCGACATTGCCGACGGCAGCTTTAAGCGCACCCTCGTCAGCCGATCGGGGACCTTGCTGGCCAACGCGTTTCTGGGAACCAAACTCACGGATATGACCAGCGGTTTCGAGCTGTTCTCCCGCGAGGTTCTGGAAATGGTGCTGGCCCGCGGCATCCAGTCACGCGCTCATTTTTTCCAGACGGAGATCAAGACCTATTGCCGCAATTTGAAGATCACGGAAGTGCCCATCCATTACCGCTCGCCCAGTCCGCGCCTCACCGGCTCGGCCGTGACCGAAGCCTTACGGCAGTTGCGGCGGCTGTTCCGGCTGCGCCTCGCCGGGCAATTGTAAAACACGGTCCTTGGTCGTTGGTCGTTGGGCGGAATTGCGGACGCCGTTTTTCAACTAGAAGCGAGGAGCGTAAGTTCAGCCCAAGCCCTAATTGCGGATTTGTCTCGACCGCGGCAGCAGAGACGACTGGCTATTGACGGGGGGCTCGCCGTTGGAGCGCCGGCGAAGGTAGGCGCCGTCCGGTTGCATCTCCCGCGCCTTCACGTTATCGGCAAGGTAAATCGCCAGCACGTCATCGCGCAGATAACGCACCAGCCGCACGTCCTCGACGGGATAAATGACTTCGACCCGCCGGTACAAATTGCGCGGCATCAGGTCTGCGCTGCCGGCAAAGACTTCGTCCTGGCCGTCATTGTGGAAGTAAAAGATGCGGCTGTGCTCCAGAAAGCGGCCGACCACACTGAGCACGCGGATATGATCGCTCACTCCCGGCACCCCGGGGCGCAGGCAGCAGATGCCGCGCACCAGCAGGTCCACCTTCACCCCGGCCTGCGAGGCGCGGTACAGCAACTTGATCATATCCGGATCGACCAGCGCGTTCATCTTCAGGATCATGTGGCCGTTGTGCCGGCGCCGCTGGTGGGCAATTTCGCGCTCAATCAGCTCCTGAAAACGCTGCCGCATGTTGATGGGCGCCACCAGCAGCTTCCGGTAGTTCTGCTTCGCCGAATACCCGGTAAGAAAGTTGAACAGGTCGGTGACATCGGCGCCGATTTCCTCGTCGCAGGTAAACAGGCCGAGATCGGTATAGAGCCGCGCCGTCTGCGGATTGTAGTTCCCCGTCCCCAAGTGAATGTAACGGCGGATGGCATCGCCTTCCCGGCGCACGACCATGACCATTTTGCAATGCACTTTCAAACCCACCAGGCCGTAGACCACGTGCACGCCGTCATGTTCCAGCGCCCGCGCCCATTCGATATTGCTGTCCTCGTCGAAACGGGCCTTGAGTTCCACGACGGTGGCCACCTGCTTATCGTTCTCGATCGCCTCCAGCAGCGCGTTGACGATGGGGGATTTGCGGCCCACGCGGTAAAGCGTGACCTTGGTGGCGAGAACGTCGGGGTCCTCCGCTGCCTTCTCCATGAAATCCACCACCGGCTGAAAGGAATGGAAGGGATGGTGCAGCAGGATGTCGCGCCGCCGGATGGCGGCAAACAGGTCTTCGTCCTCGCCGTCGAATTCCAGCGCGGGAGGAATGCCGGGCACGAAGGCCGGGTCCTTCAACTCCGGAATATCCAGGGCGGCCAGATGCGAAAGCCGGCTCAAAGACAGGGGGCCGCGCACGCGGTACACATCGGGCCGCTGCACGTCGAGGTTGCTGGACAGCAGGCGCAACATGGTGGCCGGCATATCGCGATCCACCTGCAGGCGCACCACATCGCCGAAACGGCGCTGACGCAGGCCCTCTTCGGTGGTCTCCAGCAGGTCGCCCGCCTCCAACTCCTGAATCTCGATGTCGGCATCGCGGGTGACGTGAAACGGGTGGGCCTGTACAACATCGATACCCGGGAAAAGCGATTCCAGATTTGCTTTGATCAGATCTTCGAGCCAGATGAATATTTGCCGGGCGGGACGCTTCCGGGCGGGACGCAGGCCGCGATCCAGATTCACCAGCTGGGGCAGGCTATTGGGCACTTTGACGCGCGCAAAGTGCTGCTCCCCCTGCTTGTCGCGGATCAGCACCGCCAGGTTGACCGAGAGATTGGAGATGTGAGGGAACGGCCGCCCCGGATCGAAAGCCAGCGGGGTAAGCACGGGAAAAACGCTTTCCTCAAAATACTTGATGGCCCGGCGCTGCTGGTCTTCCGATAACTCCCGGTACGGCAGAATGACGATGCCATGCTTCATCAGGGCGGGCGCAATCTGCCGCTGAAAACAACGCATGGCCAGCCCCGTCAGCCCCATGACTTCCGTCCGGATCGCATCCAGTTGCGCCGCGGGCAACATGCCGTCCGGGCCCACGTCCCGGCTGCCGGCCTCGACCTGCCGCTTCAGTCCCGCCACCCGCACCATGAAAAATTCATCGAGATTGGAGCCCACAATGGAAAGGAACTTGACCCGCTCCAGCAGCGGGTTGGAATCGCCCTGCGCCTCTTCCAGCACGCGGCGCTGAAACGCCAGCAGGCTGAGTTCCCGGTTGACGTACAGTTCGGGATCGTCCAGGGAACGGCGGCGCTTCGGCGGTTCCGCGGAGGCCCCTTCCGCCGCGGCGGCGACAGCGGTTCGCGAACGGCGGCGGCTGATCTGCGCAATCGTGGCCATAACTTATTAGTTTACACGCGGCACAGTTATAATACAGATGCGTGGTGCGTGCCCGGAACCGTCCGCTCGCAGCTCCGCGACTCGGCACTCACAGTTCTCCGAATCACTGAAGCGCACGAATCCTTATACGAAGGGACGTAGATCAACGTGAAGAAATACTTTTTTGCCGCGGCTATTCTTGCCGCCGTGGGGCTATGGGCCGGATGTGGAAGCAGCGGTCCGCAAGCGCTGTACGCCGTCAGCAAGACGACCAATGAGGTGACAGGCTATACAATTTCGGGTTCCACCCTGACCGCGATCAACACGCCGGTCAGTACGAGCCCCGGCACCGTTCCCGTAGCGGCGGTGGCCCATCCGAATGGCAAGTTCCTGTACGTTGCGGATTCCGGTAACGACGACGTATCCGTGTTTTCGATCGATGGCAGCGGCGGACTCACGCTGTCCAGCACCAACGCCGCTGCCGGAAACACCCCGACGGCACTGGCAATGGAGCCAGATGGAAATTACCTGTTTGTCGCGGACACCGGCGTCAACGAATTGACCATATACAGCATCGATTCGGGTTCCGGCGATCTGACTCCGATCACGAATTCTCCGTACCCCCTGCAGTTCAAACCGGACTGCCTCATCCAAGACCCGGTACTGACCGTGCTGTTTGCCGCCAGCAAGAGTGAAGTCATCTCCATCCCGATTTCGTCGGGCGCACCGGAAGCGTACAACGTGTACTCCTCTTCGGCGACATTTCCCGCGGCGACGAATCCTAAGGCCATGGCCACCGATCCGGCCAGCCGCTTTCTTTATGTTGCCGACGATGCCACCAACGTCGTATATGCCTACGGGATCGCCTCCGATGGCTCGCTCTCGTCTATTACCGGCTCCCCCTTTCAGCTGGTGAGCGGCGTTGAGCCGTTCTCGATGGCTGTCGACCCGTCCGGTTCCTATTTGTACGTAGCGAATCAAAGCTCGAATAATGTTTCGGGCTTTGCGATCACGCAGGGTACCGGAGCGCTTACGGCCGTCGCAGGCTCGCCGTTTACCACCGGCGCCGGCAGTTCTCCGTCCTCGGTTACGTTCGATGGCAAATCCGGCAATCTTTACGTGGCCAATTACGGGACCAGTTCGATTTCGGGATTCTCGATGAATTCCAGCACGGGCGTGCTGACGAGTTTAGGGGCGGCAACCCAGACCTATGCCAACCCCATATGGCTTACGACCGTGGACTAACAGGCGGCGCCATTGAGTAATCGGGTAATTGAGTAATGGAGACGCTGCCACCAGCCGATAAATCGTGCTGCGCCAATTACCCGATCAGGTCCTTTCTTTCAGCAGACACACCAACCCGTCCCTGCCGGTCATCCTGTCCCGGCGCCATGACGGCCTTGGCGGCGCAAACTTACTTCGGCACAACGATCCGAACCGTCCCCACGCCGTTGCAAAACCGGCAGCGCTCGCCTTCCATGAGCTTTCCGGAGCCAGCGCATTCCACGCAGTTGGCTACGATCTGGAATTCGGCGCGATTGGCATCGGGGATTTTTCCGGCAA
>Ga0326727_10018306_pt1 | contig 14323 bp, 13 predicted proteins | sample MB2enrmetagenome_FD_207643 | JGI IMG/M metagenome (GOLD analysis project Ga0326727, IMG submission 207643) | Lab enriched peat soil microbial communities from McLean, Ithaca, NY, United States - MB29MY | ecosystem: Environmental > Terrestrial > Soil > Wetlands > Peat | place: USA: New York...
CAGCGCGCCGGCCCGCTTTTGGAACGGCCGGCAAGAGCAGGTTCGCCAAGGAGCCAGCGACGGCCGGCAGCCTTGGTTTCCCGCAACTAGCCGGCGGCAGTGAGGGCGTAGTCGAACTGGATGAGGTTTTTCACTTCCGAGACGCCAGGGGCTGCCCAGGCCGCGTGCTCCGCTTCTTCACGTTCCGCCCAGGAATGCACGTTGCCGGACAGGATCACGGTTCCATGGTTGACCCGCACCTCGATCAGGCTCGCGTCCAGGATGGCGCTGCGCTTGAGTGCAGCGGCGATCTTGGTCTTGATTTCATTGGGGGTCACGGGCGGTACGACCGAGATTTCATTGGAAATGCCCTTGAGCCCGAGCAGGCCACGAACGGCGAACTCGGCGTTCGATCTCTGGTACTCCGAGTCGACCTTACCCTGCAGCGTCAGCCATCCGTGCTCAACCATCACCTGGACGCGGCCCCGAGGCACTGGAGCGGTCCACTCCAATGCGCGTTCGGCTGCCTCCGCGATATCGGAGTCGGTCCGCTCAGTGGAGTTTGGCAGCACGACTTCGAGTTCCACCGCCAGGGCCTGTACGCCAAATACCCGCTTGGCCGAGTGCGTATCAAGAAGCTGCTGCTCAATGAGAGCCGGATTGCGTTTCGAATTCTCACGCATCGCCCAGGCCAACTGCCTGTAGATCTCCTTCAAGAGTTGATCGGAGTGCCTCGACCATAGCGTTTGAGTTCTCCAGTATCCGTTGCGTGAGATTTCGGCGGGCAACCACCAGCAACCGCCCTCCACGTCCAGGCGTGAAAACAAGCAGGCCGTCGAGTCGTTCAAGTGGGAGATGAGCCGGTGTGTCTTTCCATCGAAGACGATGAGATCGAACAGCACCACATCGAAATGCTGCTCGCTCATCAGGGCCACGGCGTCCGGAATGCGAGTCGCTATCCGGCAATCGTAGCCGCACTGCTTTAACCAGCCGGTCCTTGAAAAGAACGAATCCAGAACATCGTCCGGTAGGGGAGTGGCGCGGCTGTGGCCGGTAATCGGCGAACTCTCCGCTTGCTTTGACGAAGCGTGGGAAGCGCTTCCATCGTTTTCGATCTCCCAGTTGCTAAGAACTACTACCAGCATTCTCTCCATGTCGATGGCTCTCTTCCGACCGCGTCATGCATGGAGCAAACCATGTGCCACTTTCAACTTATTGAAAGTGCAAGCAGCCTTGAATCCGATGATCGCGATTTTTTCGCAAATTCGCGAGCTTTGCGAAGAATCTCCTGCCCCATCGGATCGGTGCTCGCGGAGATCTACTCCGGCCGGGTCGATGGAGGCCAGCCTGGATGTGAAGGCTGCACTGAACTTCGCGAATACGCGAGGAGATTGCGAATTCGCGACGCGAACGAGCCAGTGCTTTCAGAAGCTTGTGGCTCGGCAATTCAAATGCATCAAGAATGGCGCTCGGCAAGATCGAAAAGAGCAATAGGGGTACGGGCAGAATGTCGGTAGCGGATCTCAACGCTCCTTGCTTTTCTGCTGCTCTGCTGACTGGCAACCCTGGTTTAGGGAGGAACAATGGAGGACTATTCACTCTCAAAAAGGCTTGAACTGCACGCGCTTTGGCTCAAGAGCAAAGGAGCGGAGGGGGCGCGTCTGGATGTTATGGGGCAGTCGATGCAAGGCATACATGCGCATGATGTCGACCTGACGGGAGCATGCCTGGCTGATGTCGATCTGAGACATGCGGAGATGATCAACACCAATTTCATTGGATCGGACCTTAGCGGCGCGGATTTGCGAGGCGCGCACCTGGAGGGATCGGATTTTTCCGCCGCCAGTCTGAAGGGGGTTCGATTGCGCGGGGCCAAGCTCGACAGAGCCAACCTGCAGTTTGCGGAGCTCACGTGTGCCGATCTGCGCGACACGTCTCTTGCCGGAGCCAATCTCGTCGAGGCGGACCTGATGTGCGCCAAACTCCGGGGCGTGGACATGAGCAAAGCAACACTCAGAGGAGCTTATTTAAACTGCGCCGATTTGGGCGGGACCATCCTGACCGGAGCGGATCTCAGCTATGCAAGCCTGCTGGGAGCTCACCTGGAGGGAGCGCGAATCGATCGGAACACGAGCTTCTACGAAGCGAAAGCCGACCCAGGCGACTTCAGAGGCGTGGATACGACCGTATTGAAAGAGGAGAATCTGCCCGCCGCATTATGGGCAAAGTGAGTTTGTCTGCCAGGCAATTTCGGCAGATTCGCAGATTAACGAAGGAATCGCGACCTTGCGAATCATCCGCTCCAACATTTTCAAGGAATTAGATGTGGCCTTCGCATTGCAGTAGGACAGGGTGTGGTTTCAACAACTGTTCTACGGGAAACCCAGACACAACACACGAGGAGAAATGGTATGAGCATCGAAGCAATGGAAGCAAAAACAGCAAAGCACGCACTCCAGGACAAGCTTGAGTCCCAGATCAAGACCGCTGAAGCCAAGCTTGACACGTTGAAAGCCCGGGCCGAGGCCGTGAAGGCCAACGCCGAGATCAAGGCGATCGCAGAGCTGGCGGTTCAAAAGGCGGAGATCCATCTGAAGCTCCAGGAGTTGAAGAGCGCGGGTGAGGCCCGGTGGGAGCACGCAAAGGCCGATCTCGTTCAACGGATCGCGGCCTTTGAGAAGGCGCTCGCGACAATCGAAGCCAAGGTGAAGGCCCACTGAAGCTCGCAGATGCCTGCGGCTTTCGAGCGAATCCACAATTCATGGGCACTTTGTAAATCTGTGAAAGGTGGCTCTTTCCAGGGGAAAAGGCCACTTGAGCGCAGAGGACCAGGGTTCAGCAATTGTGGAACCGCTGTAGCTGCCTGATTCAAATTCGGGCGCCATGTTGCCTGCGGAGGCGGGGAGATGTTCGCAAATCCGCAAACCGGAAAAATCCTCGCCCCTGCAGTGGGTTGGAGACAAGGACTTTCGGCTCCAACCCGCCACAGAAGGCGGAGGTTGTAAGCGCCTCTTAACCCACGAAACAGCAATGAGGAGAAAGCATCATGAGTCACAACACAGAAAACATATTCAAGGAAGTTACAGGGATGTCCATCGGATGGTCGATCGCCATGATCGTCCTGGGATTCCTCGCAGTCGTTCTACCACTTGCAACGGGCATTGCCATCTCTGTACTGGTTGCCTGGATTATTGTCCTGGGCGGATTCGCATTCCTGGCTTCTGCATTTGCCGGCCGGAATGCCAGAGCATTCATCTGGCGGATGTTGATAGGGATTGTCTACATTGCTGGCGGCGCCTGGCTGGCATTTCATCCGCACCTGGCACTGGAGTCTCTCACCGTTTTATTGGCGGTGATGTTTTTCATCGAGGGGATACTGGAGATTGCCAGGTACGTTCAGTTCCGCGTCTATGAGGGCTCGGGATGGATTCTCTTCGACGGCATCGTCACGCTCCTGTTGGCAGGCCTGATCGGGCTGCCCTGGCCGTCCAGTTCAGCGTGGGCCATCGGAACAATTCTGGGCATCAATCTCATCGTTAGCGGCTTCGCCCTGCTGATGTATTCGCTGGCGGCTCGTAGAACGCTGGAGGCGTTATGTTGATCGCTGGAACCATTCTGATGCTCGCCATCGAGCTGCAACTCTGCCTCGCTGTGACTGCAAGGCTCGACAACCGGAAGCTCGCGCGCGAGGCAATAGTCGTTCATCGCGATGAGTTGAACCCGCTTGCCAGATCTCGCGGAGAACTGCGCTAGGCGGCTGCCTGGCCTTGAAGCACTGCGCGGCAAGCTCGAGCGCCCTGGGGGCGGAACATGCAGGCCATTCTGCTGCGCAAGTTCCGCCGAAGATTTGTCCGTGAGAGAAGTCCACTTTGCAGTTGGCGGTGGGAGCCAATCTGCACTTCGTGAAGGGAGGTAGAACAATGTTGCATTCGATCTGTCTGGCAATATTTGACGTTCCCCGGGAGATGATCGATAGCTCGGGATGGTTCATCGCACTTGGAATTGCGCTGGCATTGCTCGGCATGGTCGCGGTTATCCGGTCCTTTGCAGCCGCGGTGAATTCGATGATCTTCTTCGGATGGTTGCTCCTGACCGCCAGCGTCGCCGAGTTTGTCGGCGCCGACATGGTTGGACATTGGACAGGATTCTTCCTCCACCTGCTGGCCGCGATTCTTCTTCTGGTTACCGGTCTGCTGGTGTTGTTCCGGCCGGCGATTAACCCCGACGTGGCGACTCTCGTGATGTCAATGTTCTTCCTGATCGGCGGACTATACCAGGTCGTTGCCTCCTGGGCCTTCCCGCTGCCGGGCTGGGGCTGGCAAGCCTTCGATGGAGTTATCGCATCGGCCATGGGGATTGCATTGCTGATTGACTGGCCCGTCTCCGGGCTCAAGGCGATCGGCCTCTATATTGGAATCGATCTCATCCTCAGCGGCTGCTCCTGGTGCGCCTTGGCCATTGACCTCGGCAAGCAATGATCGGAGAGCAGCGGAGAACGATATTGAGGGTTTGTGGATGCGAATGTTGTATTACCTGAATCCTATGTCCACCCCCGGACTTTGATCTTCAGGCATTTTCAATCTTCCCCGGCTGAAAGGAACAGAAACATGGACCCACGCATTTCAAGGCAGCAGGAATTCGACTCCACTTTGGCTCCGCGCGCCATCTGCGATGAGTATGCTCTTGTGCAACGAGCCATAGCCGGGGACGTAAATGCCCTGGAGCTGCTTTTTGCCCCGCACATGCGCAGACTCCATCGAGTTGCCTTTGCCATGCTTCGCAACAACGAAGATGCCGAGGATACGCTGCAGGAGGCTCTGTATAAAGCTTACAACCACCTGGATTCCTTTCAGGGCCGGTCGTCGTTCTCGACATGGCTTACCCGCATTGTCATCAATTCGGCGCTCATGACTCTGCGCAAGAGGAGATCTTATTCAGAATCTTCCCTGGATGAGGTCCAGGACGACCGCCCGGGATGGCTGGGACACTTCGCCCTCGATAAGCAGCCCAATCCTGAGCAAATCTGCGGATTGGCGGAACTCGATGCCCTCATCGAAAAGCAGATAGGCAAGCTCTCGCCAGCCGAGCAGGCTGCATTCCGGAACTATGCCGTCGATGGATTTTCGATAAGAGAATCATGCCAGGCGCTTGGCGTTCCTGAGACCATACTCAAGTCCCGGATCTTCCGCACCCGGCGCAAAGTGGCGCGGGGGTTGCAATGCTCACTGGAGAGGGCTTACTGTGTTTCATCCAAGGAGAAATCTGTTCATGCCCTGCAATCCCGATGAAACCGGCAGCGCGAAGGCCGGCTTGACCGGAAAGGAAGCCGAGGCGCGGCTCGCCCAGTTCGGGCCAAATGAGCCGGCGGCAACAGCACACTACTCGCCCGTGGCCGATCTGTTGCACATGTTCCTGAATCCCCTGACTCTGATCCTGTTGATTGCCGCCGGGGCGTCGGCATTTCTGGGCGACACGGTCGATGCAGGCATCATTGGCGCCATTGTTCTGCTCAGCGCGGCTATGGACTTCAGCCAGACCTATCGCTCCCAGCGGGCGGTGGAACGGCTGCATGATCAGGTGGCCCCGACGGCGACAGTGCAGCGCGACGGCGCGTGGAAAGAGATTCGGCGGCGCGAAGTGGTGCCCGGCGATTTGGTCCGGCTTTCCGCCGGAGACATGATTCCCGCTGACGCGCGACTGCTGGTTGCGCGCGATCTCTATGTGCAGCAGGCGGCGCTGACGGGCGAATCGCTGCCCGCTGCAAAGGCCGCAAATTCAGACCCGGCCTCGACCAACGCGGATGCGCCCAACATGGTCTTCCTGGGCACATCGGTGGTGAGCGGAACGGCAACTGCGGAGGTGGTCGCGACCGGTCCCCGAACGGCCTTTGGCGATATCGCGGCTCGCCTCGCCGCACGCCCGGAAGAGACTGCGTTCGATCGGGGCTTGAAGGATTTCAGCCGCCTGCTCGCGGCAACCGTCTTTTTTCTCGTGCTCTTCCTGATTGTCGCCGGCATTGCGCGCCATCGCGACCCGTTTCAATCCCTCCTGTTTGCCGTTGCACTGGCCGTTGGCCTGACCCCGGAATTTCTGCCCATGATCACCGCCGTCACCCTCTCCAAGGGCGCTGTTGCCATGGCAAAGAGGAAAGTGATCGTCAAGCATCTTTCGTCCATTCAGAACCTTGGCAGTCTTGACGTGCTTTGCAGCGACAAGACGGGAACGCTCACCACAGGAACCATGTCGTTCGATCGATCAATGGATGCTTTTGGGAACCCATCCAGCCGCGCGCTGGAACTCGGGTACCTTAATAGCAAGTTCGAAACCGGCATTCACAGTCCCCTCGATGACGTCATCATGCGTCAGTCCCCGGCAAACACTGAGGGTTACACCAAGCGCGACGAGATTCCATTCGACTTCGAGCGCAAGCGGCTCTCCGTTGTTGTGGAGCGCGAGTCCACGCGGCTTCTCATCACCAAGGGCGCCCCCGAAGGTATCATCCCGCTTCTCTCCGGCCTTGAAATGGATGGCAAGGTGGAACCCATTGGGGAGGACGCCGCCGGGCGCATCCGCCAGGCCAGCAACGATCTGAATACCCAGGGGTACCGCTCGCTTGCCGTCGCTTATGTAGAGGTTGCCGATTGCGCGGACTATTCGGTAAAGGACGAACGGAACTTTATTCTCGCCGGCTTCCTCACCTTTTCCGATCCGCCCCTGCCGGACGCAGCCCAGGTGCTGGCTTCACTCAAACAGGATGGGGTCGAGGTCAAGGTCATCTCCGGCGACAACGACCTGGTGACTACGCACGTGTGCGCGCAGGTGGGTCTGGATACCAGCCATGTCGTGACCGGCGAGGAAATGGCCAATATGACCGACCCTGCTCTGGCCCACGTCGCCGAGGAGGCACATGTTTTCGCGCGCATTTCTCCGGCCCAGAAGAACAGGATTCTGCTGGCTCTGAAGCACGACGGTCATGCGGTTGGCTTCATGGGCGACGGCATCAACGATGCTCCTTCGCTGCACGCGGCCGATGTTGGCATTTCAGTGCCCAGCGCAGCCGACGTGGCCCGCGATTCCGCCGACGTGATTCTCATCGAGCCCGGCCTGCGAGTCCTCCACGACGGCATCATCGAGGGACGCAAAGCCTTTGGCAACGTGATGAAGTATCTGCTCATGGGAACGAGTTCAAATTTCGGAAACGTCTTCAGCATGGCCGGGGCGGCCCTCTTTCTGCCCTTCCTGCCCATGCTGCCCACGCAGATTCTGCTCAACAACTTCCTTTACGATCTGGCTCAGATCACGATTCCGACTGACAATGTCGATAACACTTACCTGATCAAGCCCCAGCGCTGGGATATTGGCGTAATCCGCAATTTCATGGTGTTTGTCGGGCCCATCAGCTCCATCTTCGACTTTCTCACCTTCTTCGTGCTGCTGCATTACTTTCGCGCAAGTCAGGCGCAGTTTCACACCGGTTGGTTTGTCGAATCGCTGGCCACCCAGACATTGGTGGTTTTCGTTATCCGCACCTCGAGTAATCCGCTGCGCAGCCGCCCCAGCAGGCCCCTGCTGGCAACCTGCCTTGGAGTTGTGGCGCTGGGAATGTACTTGCCGTTCAGCCCGCTTGCCGGCATGCTTGGCTTCACGCCGCTGCCCTTCAATTACTTTGTCTTTGTAGCCGTCGCGACTGTTGTCTATCTCCTGCTGGTTGAAGCCGCCAAGCGCGTCCTTCTCCATCGGGCAACCCATAACCAAACGGCCAGGCGGGGAAACTCCCTGTTGGCTGCAACCTAGAATTGGCTGTGGACCTTTTGACTCCATGGCCAGGGAAAAGTGGATAGGAATAGCGGGCCGGTTACAACGCCCAGGCCTGACTTCAGGGCTCAGTCACCGGCATTCTCGTTGCAACTCATTTGCGTGGACAAGGTGGACCATGGACAAACCGGAATCGTCACCAGAAAAGAACGACCGTGAGGATGAAAAGAAGCGCCAGGAGCAAGTTCGGCGTCGCGTTCACTTCACCACCAGCTACCTGATCGTCAGCCTGTTTCTCTTATGGCTGTTGCCGTTGTTCTTTGGAAATCCCGCGGGCCGAAGCGCCGAGATTCCATACAGCGATTTCAAGAATAAGCTGGCTGCCGGTCAAATCGTGGACGCGACCGTGAGCGAAACGGCCATCGCCGGCACCATGAAGAATCCCCAGACGGGCGCATCTCCCGCCACCGTTCCATTCAATACCGTGCCTGCGCCTGGCGGCGACCCACAACTGATTGAGCAGTTACAAAGCGCAAATGTGACCTACCACTTCGAGCGCCCCAAAAGCCCCCTGGGTGGGATTCTGCTTGAGAACATTCTGCCGCTGGTTCTGCTTGGCTGGTTCTGGTACATGGCCTACCGGGGAGCAGGGGCGGCCGCCGGCGGCGGACTGGGCGGCGTCTTCGGCGTTGGCAAGAGCAAAGCCATCGAGGTCAAGCCCGAGGACGTTACGGTCACATTCAAGGATGTGGGCGGGGCGGATGAAGCCATTGCCGAACTCCAGGAGATCATCCAGTTTCTGAAGGCGCCGGAGCAATTCGCTCAACTCGGCGGGCATATCCCAAAGGGTGTCTTGCTTGTCGGGCCCCCAGGCACCGGCAAGACGCTGCTTGCCAAAGCAACGGCCGGCGAGGCTCACGTCGCGTTTTTCGAGACCAGCGGCTCCGAGTTTGTGGAGATGTTCGTGGGCGTGGGCGCGGCGCGCGTGCGCGACCTTTTCGAGCAGGCGCGCAAGGCAGCTCCCGCCATCGTATTCATTGACGAGATCGATGCCATTGGTCAGAGCCGGGGAGGTGTGGCGCGCATGGGGACCAATGACGAGCGCGAGCAGACCCTCAACCAGTTGCTGGCCGAGCTTGACGGCTTTAAAACCGACGCCAGCGCGCCGGTGATCATCATGGCCGCCACCAACCGTCCTGAGGTGCTGGACCCCGCCCTTCAGCGCGCGGGCCGCTTCGATCGCCAGATTGCCATTGGCAATCCGGATCTTATTGGCCGGTTGCAGATCCTGAAGATTCATAGCAGGAACGTGAAGCTGGCAGCGGACTTTGACCTGGATCGGGCCGCCCGGATTACAGCCGGCTTCAGCGGAGCCGACCTTGAGAATGCCATGAATGAGGCCGCATTGCTGGCTGCACGCAATAAGGCCGCCGCGGTTACGTTAAACGATTTCGAGGCTGCCATCGAACGGGTAATTGCAGGTTCCGAGAAAAAGAGCCGGGTGATGAACGAGCAGGAACGAACGACGGTTGCCTACCATGAGGCTGGCCACGCGCTGGTGGCTGAACTGGTGCCGCATGGTGAACCGGTCAGCAAAATCAGCATTGTTCCACACAGCCGCGGCGCCCTGGGCTACACCATGCAAATGCCCACCGAAGATCGCTATTTGCTCTCCATCGACGATCTGAAGGACAGAATCGCCGTGATGTTGGGCGGGCGGGCCGGTGAATTGGTGGAGTTTGGAATCATCAGCACCGGGGCCAGCGACGACATCATGCGGGCAACCGAGTTGGCCCGCCGCATGGTTACGGAATTCGGCATGAGTGAAAAACTCGGCTCGGTGCGCTATGCAGGTCAGCAGCTCCAATACCTGGGCGGTTCGGTCGAGGACGATAGCCAGATCAGCCCGGAGACCCGTCAAGTGATCGACGCGGAGGTCCAGCGCCTCGTGACCGAGCAGTACGTGCGTGCTCAGGCACTGCTTAAGGATCGCCACGCGGCCCATGTTGCATTGGCCCAGCAGCTCTTGAAGCACGAGACGGTGAGCGGAAGTGACGTAAAGGAAGCACTGGAGAATAACCCGGGTGGAGGATCTACGGCGGATCAAGCTCAATTGCAAAGGAGGCCGGGTTGAAGCGAGGTGCAATACCGGCTCTGCTCCTGCTGGCCTCAATCGCCGCCGGGGCCCCTCGCGGTTCTGCTCAGCCGAATCCCCGCCTGCGGACTTTCTTCGAGCAGGATATCGGCCTCACCCAAGATCTGATTGTCGACATTCGCAACGGAATCCCGGTTGTGAAGAGCCTTCCCGCTCGCACGCCTGCCGAGGTATTTCTGTTTGGCGCGGTCTACATTCACGCTGCTCCAGAGAGCTATCTGAGACTGGTTACGGACTTCGACCGCCTGCGCAGGCTTCCCAATAATCTGGCTCTCGGAGTCTTCCATCAACCGCCGCGGCTCGAGGACCTGGACGGATTTTCTTTGCAGAGCGAAGACCTTCGCGACCTCGAGAAATGCCGCCCCGGAGAGTGCATGATTCAATTGCCGGGCGGCACCATGGAAGAACTTGACCGGTCGATCGATTGGTCGGCCCCCGACTCAAATCAACGAGTGGAACAGTTCCTGCAGAACAAGGCGCTGCATCTTCTTCAGGCCTACCAGCGCGAAGGCAATCATGCTCTTGGCGTCTATAACGACAAGCGCAATCCAACTTTCGTGGCCCAGCAGTTTGCCTACCTGCTCAGTTATTCAAAGGCGTTGCCGGCTCAACTGCCGCAGTTTTACAGCTACCTTCTCGCCTATCCCGACGCGAAACCAGCAAATGTCGACGATCGATTCTATTGGGCCAAGGTGAGCTTCGGACTCAGGCCAACGCTGCGCATGATCCATTCGGTGGTAATGAGAGGAGGCCCTGGCGACGATGTGGCCTATGCCATCGCCGAGAAACAGCTCTATTCGAGCCACTACTTCGATACCGCGCTGAGCCTCTCCTTCTGCGTCCGAGACCGTGAAAACTCGAGGCACCCGGGCTTTTATCTGATCATGGCCATGGGCAGCGAGCAGTCGGCCCTGGACGGATTCCAGGGGGAGATTATTCGAAAGGTCGCGGTGGGCCGTTCGGCTTCAAACCTCCAGGCCGCGCTCACGAACATCAGGAATACGCTGGAAGTGGAGCGTATACCCTAAGACATACGGCAGCTGAAAGGCATGCGGTGAGAAGATGTCGACGACGAAAAGCAAGACCGTATCTCTGGTTCTGGGAAGCGGCGGTGCTCGAGGGTTGGCGCACATTGGCGTCATTCATTGGCTCGAGGAAAACGACTTCAAGATCAAGTCGATCGTCGGATGCTCGATTGGCGCAGTCATCGGGGGCATATACGCTGCCGGGAAACTGGATGTGTACGAGCAATGGGTGCGTTGCTTGACGAAAGTCGACATCGTCACGCTGCTCGATCTTTCATGGGATAAGAGCGGGTTGGTGAGAGGAGAGAAACTCGTCAACACCCTGATCGGCCTGGTGGGGGAGAAATTGATCGAAGACCTCCCGATTTCATTTACCGCGGTCGCCACTGACCTGAAAGGTCAGAAGGAGGTTTGGATACGGTCGGGCAGCCTCTTCGATGCCATGCGCGCCTCTTTCGCTATACCGCTCTTCTTCACACCGTTCAAGTTGAAGGGAGTCGATCTTGTCGATGGAGGGATTCTGAATCCCGTGCCCATCGCGCCGACGTCTGGCGATGAAACCGACATAACAATCGCCGTGGATCTCAACGGGCCCGCCGGAAGTCAGATCGAGCCGGTTGACGTGAGTGCCGCTCCGGAGTCCCGTTTGTCCCCGCTCCGTGAGAAGATCAATCGCTTCATCGAGCGCCTCCAACCATCCACGACAAGCAGTGGCAGCCGGGATTGGGGACCATACGAAATCGCCATTCAAGGCTTCGAAGCCATGCAGAGCACCATAGCCCGCCAGAAGCTGGCCGCCTATCCACCGGACACGGTCATAGAAATCCCCAGGAACGCCTGTAAGACGTTGGAGTTCGACCGGGCTGCCGAGATGATCGACTTGGGATATAGAAAGGCCAGGATGTGCGACTTCTCTACCTTGGCTGGCGGGCGTTAGCAGGCGACGGGTGAGCTACCGGTCGCGACAATCATCGTGTGCCGTCTCATGTTAATCCTGACCAACAAACCCGACATGATATCCGTCTCCTGCATCCACGTGCTTGCAGCTGCATTCCTGATGGGATTGGCGGCAGCCGCGCCGATGGGTCCTGTCAACATGATGGCCATCCGTCGAGGGGTGGCCGGCGGTTGGCGGCACACGCTAGCCTGCGCAATCGGCTCTGTCTTCGGCGATCTAGTGCTCTTCTCCCTGGCCCTCGTCGGGGGCAGCTACCTGCTGCCGCGCTTATCCAATCCGAAGCTCCAGACCGTCCTCGAGGCCGTTGGCGTTGCCGTTCTGCTTCCGGTGGGGATCTACTTCCTGGCGCTCGCCAGCCAGCATCCGAGCCGTGCCTACAACGCCGCTCGACGGCGCTGGAGCAAAGGTTCCGTCCCGGCGCGTCTGGCTGGCGAAGCCGGCAAGGCTGCCGCCCTGACCATTTTCAACCCATTAACCATGGTGTACTGGGTTGGCGTCACCTCCAGTTGGCTTCCCTTTGCATATTCCATCCTGGGCAACAAGGCTGCCGGGTGGGGAACCCTGATGGCAGGCGCCGGTTTGATAGCCTGGTTCACTGCGCTTATCGTGGTCGTGCGCTTCATTCCCCACCGCATCGGCGCGGCCTTCTTCCGCCTTGCAAACGCAATTCTGGGTTTGCTGCTTCTGGGCTTCGGCGCGTACTGCGCAGTGATCCTTTCCCGGCATCTTTTCCGCTGAGACGGAGAACTCAATGTTTTGAGGTTCGCCGCAATCATCGGCCGTGTCCGGTTTCTCCCGGACATGGCGCTGCGAAGTGTTCCTGGAAGAGAAACCGGCCGGAGGCTCGATCTGAGTCATTCTTCCTCATCCCGCCAGCCAATTCGACGCTTGTCCTCAAACAGGCGCGCGGTAACAGCCCCAAAGATGAAGCCGCCAATGTGCGCCAGGTACGCCACCCCGCCGGTCTGCACATCCGCCACTGAGCCGGCGTCGAAGAGTTGGCTGAGGAACCAGAAGCCGATCAAGAGCGCTGCCGGGATAAAGGTGACGCGAACAAAGATGAAGATCATCAGGAGCGATTTGATCCGGTCGCGAGGATAGGTGACCAGAAACGCACCCATGACCGCGGCAATCGCCCCGCTGGCGCCCAGGTTTGGGAGCGTGGAATGGGGATCGGCCGCGACTTGGGAAATCATCGCCACGATCCCGCCGGCAAAATAGAAGACCAGGTACCGCCAGCGGCCCATCGCGTCTTCGATCTCCGGCCCAAAGGCCCATAAGAAGATCATGTTGCCGATGATGTGCATCCAACTGCCGTGCAGGAACATCGAGGTAATCAACGTAATCCATTGGTGGCCGGACCATATCTGGGCGGGGATTGCAGACCAGGCGTTTACGAATGCGTCGCCACCGGTCAGCTCTATCAGGAAGACAAGGCCATTCACTGCAATAATCAGGGCAGTGACGAGGGGCAAGCGCGCAGGGCGCCGGGATGCATCGCTTAGCGGGATCAAGCCTCCCATTCAGTCCTCCTTCATTGGTGAGGATAACAACCAACTTCCTTGAGTGGGGCTTTTCCGTAGTCTACGCCCATCTTTGCCATCGGTGATTGCAGTCATTTCGAACCGGGCTCCTGGATCGTTCGATGGCGCGCAGACTGAAGACTGGCCCGACCCTGAGCCACTGGGAGGCCTGCGCACTGGGCGGCGCATCAGCCATGTATTTGCGTTCGATAGGCACAATCCACCCATTCTGCTCAGTTGGCCGCCGTGATATTGTTTTTCGGATCGGTCCTGAAAAACGCTTTTGCGTCAGTTAATCAAATGAGACCAGAAACCAGATTCTCTGAAGAGTGCTCGGCGGGGTGGTCAGGATCGGATTCCAGTGCTAACTGCCATCTTCGGGAAGGGGTTGGAAAGGGACTGCTGAATTCCCAAACAGAGAAACTGTCGATTTTCCAACCCATACTCTCAGGCGGAAAGTGCTCTCCCGTACCTTTCAGAGCTGAATACCTGGAGGTTTGCCCGGAAGGTCGCGAAAAGTTCGGATCCTCCATCTAAACTATTGATGATAAAGACTCTATGGCGGAGAGCGAGGGATTCGAACCCCCGATACCCTTTCAGGTATGCCGGTTTTCAAGACCGGAGCCATCAACCACTCGGCCAGCTCTCCGCTGGGGTGGGACTATCTCTAGATTGTACGGCCAAACGAGCCTTTTCTGTGAGCCTTGGACCGTGGGCGGCGCTGCCTGCCGAGCTGCATGAACACAATACTCGACCGAGTACGCCTAGCTCCCCGTGGCTGGAATCGAAGCAGGGAACATCTCCAGGCTTGGACCCTGTCGTGTGCTTCTTACTGCTGCGGCAGCACCAGCACCTCGACGCCACTGGCCGCGTCCTTCTGATGAAATATCTGCTCGGTGGCTTTCTGGAAATCTTCCGGCCTGGCGTA